>ERZ826242.81-NODE-81-length-154934-cov-13.018634_pt1 | contig 154934 bp, 137 predicted proteins | sample MGYA00519871_ERZ826242 | MGnify/ENA primary metagenome ERZ826242 (study PRJEB31778, sample SAMEA3449226) | human gut metagenome | biome: human gut; feature: human-associated habitat; material: faeces | place: United Kingdom | collected 2010/2012 ... | reverse complement strand
TGGTCGGGATGACAGGATTCGAACCTGCGGCCTTTGCGTCCCGAACGCAACGCTCTACCAAGCTGAGCCACACCTCGATATGTCTATATATTATGCATGATGTCTGAAAAACGACAATAGTTATTATAATACACAATCGGAGAAAATCAATAGGATTTTTAATATTTTCTTTTTTATATTGTGATATATTTCAAAAGCTTTTTATTTTTTACGATAAATTACCTGAAAGGAAAAAATAATTTCTGTTTGCAATGACCTTTGAAGGAAAAATTTAATTGATGAAGCTTATTTTGTGTGATATTATATACATAATTTGAAAATGTATGCAAAATTGGAATGAAAACAGGAATTTTCGTATTTAATCTCGTAAATGTATATATTTTCTGTAATTTTAAAGGTATATTTTTGATTATTCTTTAAATTATTGAAGGGAGAGAACTATTTATGGAAAAATTTGCTGAAATTGTTTCTCAGATAGATGGAATCGTCTGGGGAATTCCGATGATCGTCATCTTGTTCGGCACACATCTTTTTATGACGTTTAGGACCGGAATCGTCCAGAGACACCTGTTTAAAGGCATCCGCCTTTCGGTTTCGAAAGATGAGGACGGTGAAGGGGAGATTTCGCAGTTCGGCGCTCTTGCTACCGCTCTTGCGGCCACTATCGGCACCGGAAATATCGTGGGCGTGGCTACGGCTGTCGTCTCGGGCGGACCGGGCGCTGTATTCTGGATGTGGATTATCGGCGTGTTCGGCATGGCGACAAAGTATTCCGAGACACTGATGTCGGTAAAATACAGAGTTCAGACGAAGGACGGCAGAATGCTGGGCGGCGCAATGTACGCGCTGGAGAGGGGGATCGGTCAGAAGTGGCTGGCGGTGCTCTTCGCTCTTTTCGCCGCTCTGGCGGCTTTCGGCATCGGATGTATGACGCAGTCGAATTCCATCGCCAGCGCCTGCGAAGAAAATTTCGGCGTTCCCACATGGATTACAGGAATTCTGCTTGCGGCTCTGGTAGCCATCGTCATCATCGGAGGCGTAAAGAGTATTTCCAAGGTCTGTGAAAAGCTGGTTCCTTTCATGGCGATTTTTTATGTGCTGGGATGTATTATCATTCTGATCATAAACTATCAATATATTCTTCCGGCGGTGGTTCTGATACTCAAATCCGCTTTCAGCGTACAGGCAGGATTCGGCGGCTTAGCCGGTTTTGCCGTGACGGAAGCGATTCGTTTCGGATGCGCCAGAGGTCTTTTCTCAAATGAATCGGGTCTCGGTTCCGCCCCCCTGGTAGCGGCTGCGGCGAAGACGAAAAATCCGGTGAGACAGTCTCTGATTTCCATGACGGGAACTTTCTGGGATACCGTCGTCATCTGTCTGATGACGGGGCTCACTCTGGTCAGTTCTGTTTTGGCCAATCCGGAGGTCGCGTCGGCTGTATCTGCCGGAGATTCTGTGCTGACTTTTGAAGTATTCGCTCAGATCCCGGTGATCGGCAGACCGCTGATTACGATTTCGCTGGCTCTGTTCGCATTTTCCACTATTCTGGGCTGGTCTTATTACGGTGAAAAAGCGGCGGAATATCTGGTGGGCTCCGGCGTTATGAAACTGTATAAACTGCTGTTTGTCATTTTAGCGTTTGTGGGAACGGTGTCATCGCTTCAGCTGGTATGGAATATTGCGGATATTCTCAACGGTCTGATGGTAATTCCAAACGTCATCGGCGTTTTGGCTCTCAGCGGCGTCATCGTGGCGGAGAGCAGGAAATATATCGACAACCTGGACGCTGTCAGCCGCGATACGATTCCGGTGGTAAAGACGAAAAACGACAGATAATAAAAATAAAATTTCTGCGGTGAGATTCTCAAAATGCGGAAGCAGACTTGTTACAAAGTCTGCTTCCGTTTTTCTGGTTATTTGTCTTTTTCCGGCGGATCCGAAAGACATCGGATCGTCACATCGATGATGATTTTATCCGGGTGATGAGCCGTTGGGCTTTCGCCGAATCTTCCGGCCTGAAAGGCGGAAATGAAATTTTCAGCGGTTACGGTCTCCGGATCTGTTGTCTCTGAATCCTCCTCTTCGAGAAGAAGGCGGACGGGAATGTTCAGCACTTCTGCCAGATACTTCAATTCGTAATCTGTGACCAGAGACGGCTGCCGGTTTCGATGCGGCTGATGGCTTTTTGTGTGAGATCCAAACCGCGCAGCTGTAATTTTGCCGCCAGGTCTTCCTGAGACAGGCCGCGTCTCTTTCTGATTTTCCGCAGTCTTTCACCACAGATGTTATGTTTTTCATTGATTCTCATTTTCTTCAAACTTTTACCTTCCTTTCTTTTTGTGAAATTAGTTTTTCAATGCTTAACATAACATGATTGCGTGCGGAGATTGTTCCGCCGGGTCAGGATGGAGTGTATTTGAACAGATCTGGTACGGAAAAAAATAATCTATTATTTGCAGTGCGTATATTGCTTCCGCTGATGGGCGGTGTTAGAATAGAACTGCACTTTTACACTGTGATGCTTTTATGTACTAAAACAATACCTGATGAAAAATAAGTCTGTTCTGATGCTGTCGGCAGAAGAATGGATAATTCGGGCGGACAGGAAAGCTTCAGATCTTACAGAAAACAGGAGAGGATTTTATGAGCAGTAATCAAATCATCGTGCTGGTATGCGCCATATACTTTCTCACTATGGTGGCAACCGGCATTTTCGCAGCAAGAAGAAACAAGAAGGCTTCCGACTTTCTGGTAGCGGGCCGAGGTCTCAACACTCCGATGACGGCCGTCACCCTGGCGGCGGTTCAGATCGGAGTGGGAATCGTGCTTTCCGGAGCCACAAACGGATATAATGACGGCGTCTGGCCGGGTATCTATTATGCGCTCGGATGCGGCGGCGGTCTCATCGTAGCGGGTCTTGTCACCTCGCGGAAGCTGAGAGCGCAGGAGGGCTATGTGCCTCTGGATTTCTTCGCGCAGAGGTACGGTGACAGCAGAGGCGTGCGTTTCTGGGCGTGGCTGAGCAACGTGCCGAGCCTTCTCGGAATATTTATCGCGCAGATGCTGGCATGCGGCAGTATTCTGGAGGGATTTGGAATTCCGTTTAAATGGGGCGTCGTACTGACGACCTGTGTCATTCTCATCTATTGTACGATAGGCGGTATGTGGGGCGTCGTATTGACCGATGCGATTCAGACGGCGGTGATTATGATCGGCGTGCCGATTCTCGCCGTGGCGACTCTGATCAAATATACGGCGACCGGCGGTTCGGTGGGAGAAATCTTCACAACACCGTTTATCCCGAAGGGAATGGGCACGCAGTTTATCTATCTGGTGCTTCCTTTTCTGCTGTCGATTTCAGTATCGTACGACGCTTATGCCAGGATCCAGTCGGCCAAGGATGCCAAGACGGCATCGAGAGGCTGTCTCTGGGGCGGAGCACTCGTCATCGTCGTAGGACTTCTGTGTTCTGTTATCGGCGTAGCCGCCCGCCCGCTGTTTCCGGGCGTGGAAGACGGTATTTTCACGATCACTGCCATGGGGGTTCTCAATCCGGTGCTGGCGGGAATTGTCATCGCGGCGATTCTTTCCGCGGCCATGTCCAGTGCGAATTGTGTTATACTGTCTCTCGGATCATCTTTTTCCAGAGACCTGTATAATAAGGTAATGCATCCGGAAGTGGAAAATCTGGATCAGCTGCCGAAGGCGAAGCATATTTCTCAGATCGCAGTCTTTCTGGGAAGTCTGGTCGGTATTTTCTTTGCGTTCCATATGACCGATATTCTGGATGCCATGATAATCTTTAATTATCCGTATATGGGAAGCCTTCTCATCCCTCTGCTGGGAGGTCTGCTGTGGAAGGGCGCTACGAGAAGAGGCGCTTTTGCGGCGGCGGTAGCCGGCGGTATTGTCGGCGTAGGCGCGTTTTTTATCGGTATTCCGGGACCGCTCAACGGCCTGATTAATACGGATCTGGCTCTGATGATCGCTTATCTGGTGTCTGCGGCAGTTCTGATCGTCGTGAGTCTCACGGATAAAAACGGTCAGGAGGATAATCGCGTCAGAGAGCTGAAAAATGCCGGCGCGGCAAAGGCGTAAAGAGAATGTGGGAAGCGGCCTTCCGTATGCAAAAGATCCGTTTTTGGATTCGCGGAGGAGGCCGCAGAGTGAATATTGGGAGAAGGCCCTCTGCAGAGAAACAGCAGAGGGCTGAAATATGACAAACAGCGCCGGCGGCACCTGCTTCCTGAGGCGGCGCAGGTGTCATTTCCGATTTTCCGCGGGAGACGGCCGTCTCCCGCGGAAAACCGGCAGGCGCAGAAGTATCTGAAATGATAAAGGTGAAAAATGAATCAGTATCAGTGGCCATATGAAAATGAGCTGAACAAACGGGAAGAAAATGTGTCGGACGTTCTGGTGCTGGGCGGCGGCATCGCCGGCTGTTATGCGGCGATTGCGGCGGCGCGCAAAGGGATGTCGGTAACTCTGGTCGAAAAGGGCGCTACGGTGCGCAGCGGCGCGGCGGGAAGCGGTTTTGACCACTGGGAGTCCGCCTGTACCAATCCCTGTTCTAAAGTGACGGCGAAAGAAATCGCGGAAGCATATGTGGACGAACAGGATCAGTACAGCAACGGCATCGCACATTATATCGAGTGCCGGGAGGGGTACGACCGGCTTTTGGACATGGAGTCCTTCGGAGGAAAGATTCGTGATACCGAAGATGAATTTGCGGGAGCCGAATTCCGGGACGACGAAACGAAGCTGATGTTCGCCTATGACTACGAGAATAAATTTACCATCCGGGTCTGGGGATCTACCTTTAAGCCGGCTCTGTATAAAGAACTGAAACGTCTCGGAGTAAAGGTATATGACCGGACGGAAGCGACGAGTCTTCTGGTCAGCGAAGAAGACGGGGCGCGGCGCGGCGCGGGGGCTGTGGGGATGAATGTCCGCACGGGAAAGATTCTCGTTTTCCGGGCGAAGTCTACGATTCTCACGATGTCCCGTCCCGCCAGAGTCTGGCTGTTTAACCCGGATCTGGTGGGGCTCTGCGAATTCCGTCCGCCTCAGAGCATCGGCAGCGGCCATGCTATGGGATGGAGAGCAGGCATCGAATTCACGATGATGGAAAAATCTGTAAAGGGAGAGTTTTCTGCAGCGGGAAGAAGTTTTCCGCCTTACTCGGCGGGAAATAATCACAATACCTGGTACGCCGCTACGATGGTGGACGCCAGAGGCGTGGAAATCCCTTATGTGGACAGGGACGGCAGAGAGCTGAAAACCGTATCTGAAAGATATTATCCGGCGAAAGGACAGAAATTTTTCCTCAAGGGCGGCGTCATCGACAATCCGAAATACGAATATCGGGGTCCGGAAACTCTGGAATTTGAAGAACTGATGAAGCGGGGATATCAGCTTCCGTTTTACGCGGATCTCAGCAGGATGCCGGAGATGGAGCGCAAGGTGATCTGGGGTATGATGGTCGGCGAAGAGGGCAAGACGAAGATCCCGGTACTTCAGAATTATACGGAGCGGGGATTCAATCCGGAAAAGCACCGGCTTCAGAGCTACGGCACCGGCTGGCAGTCGGCGTCTTTTCTGCCTCAGGAACGTCAGCTTTTCGGAGCGCCGGGCGGTGTGATGCACGACTGGGATCTCAAGACGAATATCGACGGAATCTATGCGGCGGGAGATCAGCTTTTCGCCTCCGACTGCTGCGGATTCGCGGCAGCTACGGGATATTATGCCGGAAGAAAAGCGGCAGATTATGCGAAAACCGTTTCCTTCGGAGAAATCTGCGAGGAAGACGTTCAGCGGGAAATCCGCCGGCTTTACGCGCCTCTGTATGTGGAAAACGGTATGGACTGGCGCGAGCTGAATATGGCGATTGCTAAAGCGATGCAGAATTACTGCGGCGGAATCAAATGCAGGGATCTGCTGCAGGAGGGGCTGGATCTGCTGGAGAGCTATCAGAGGGAAATCGTGCCTCAGATCAGCTGCGGCAATCCTCATGAGCTGATGAGAGCTCACGAGGTTTTCGATATCCTCGAAGTATCGCAGATGATTCTTCATGCCTGTCTCCTGCGAGAATCCAGCTCGGAACCTCTCTGCTTTGAGCGGAGCGATTTCCCGCAAATGGATCCGGAAGAAGACCGCTGCTTTATCACTCTGCGCAGGGAAAAGGGAGAGGTGAAAAAGGGAACCGTTCCTCATGGCTATTTCGGCGATCTGGAAGCGGAATATGAGCGGAGAAACGGCGATTATATCGAGGAGATGGAAAGGAAACGAAAATCCGGACTGTCAGAAAAGGAGCCTGTTCCCGATAAGAAGAACGGCAAAACACAGACCCAGGGGAAAAGTCATCCTCTCAGGAACCGGACAGAAGACAGCGAGAGAAAAGAAATTCCTGATTTTTCCGCTGCGCCTGTTCCGTGCAGCGCGCGGCCGATCTTGTTCGACCGGCAGATCTGTGTGGGCTGCAACCGCTGTGCGGAAGTCTGTCAAGTAGACATTCTGGTGCCTTCTTCAGAAAAGGGCGCTCCGCCGGTGGTGATGTTTCCGGGAGAATGTTATTACTGCGGAAGCTGCGTGATGGAATGTCCGAATTCCGGAGCCATCCGGCTTCAGCATCCTCTGATGAATCAGGCGAAGTTTGTGCCGGTGAAAGAAGGTCAGACAGACTGAAAAATATGTGGTAAAGAAATGTGAGCCTTTCCGGCGCGCCTCTCTGCAAAGACTCCGGTCTGTACAGAATGCGGCGCGCCGGAAAGGCGTTTTTCTGCATAGAAGAAGGAAAACAGAATTTTTTTGAAAAACGGAAATTTTCCGCCGCAGTTTCGGAATTAATGTTAAACTGAAATTTAAGAAGACGGTAATTCTGAGAGGAAGAACGAAACGATGAGAGAGATTTGCGCGCAGACGCTGTATTTTGAAGAAGAATTTCCGGAAGAACCGGGGGACTGGGGACGGGACGAGAGCGAAGTAAAAGAACCGAGAACCCCGGAATCGGGCAGTGTAATTCTTACCGGAGCGGAAAAGGAAGCTTCGGAGGGAAGAAATTTTGTACCGGAGCATTTTTACCGTCCGGCCCGACAGAAGGGAACACTGAGACGGGTGCGATATCTTACGAAAAATTATGCCTCCGACGGAAAAACGAGAGAAAAGGACGCAGTCGTCTATCTGCCTTACGGATATGACCGGGCGACGGATGAGACACGTTGCAATGTTCTCTATCTGCTCCACGGTTCCGGAGGTTCGGAGATCTCCTACATGGGCAGTGAAGAGGAGCCTCAGCGTCTGAAACATATGGCAGACCATATGATCGAGGAGGGACTGATCGAGCCCATGATTTTTGTCATGCCCACCTATGTTTACTCCCGTGAAGAGCTGGGGCAGGCCCGGGCGACCGCCCTCACTTTCTATAAGGAGCTCATCAATGACCTGATTCCGGCCGTCGAAGGTCAGTTCCGGACGTATGCCGCAGATCTCACAGCGGAAGGTATTCGCAGATCCCGGGGGCATCGGGCTTTCGGAGGATTTTCTCTGGGCAGTGTGGCGGCCTGGGAGGTCTTTGCCCGGGCCATGGATACGGCCAAATATTATCTGACTCTCTGCGGAGACTGCTGGGCGTATGAGCCCTTCGGAGGGCGGGAACATCCGGCATGGGCCGCGGAATATCTGAGCCGGATGGCGAAAAAATCGGGATACGGACTCCGGGATTATTTTATTTTCACCGCCACGGGTACGGAGGACTCCGCTTATGAAATGCTGCCTCCGATGGTGGCCGAGCTGAGAAAACATCCCGACGCGTTTGTCTGCGGCGGAAAAAATTATGAGAGCGGAAATCTGGTCTATTATCTGGCGGAGGGATATAAACACAGTTACGGCTATACCTGCGAATACATATATAACGCGCTGCAGCTGTTTTTCCGGCAGGAAAGAGCCGATGAAGAGCGGACGAAGGCGCCGGGAGGAGAGTGCGCAGAGTGAAGACGGGGCGGGGACCTGCGGAACAGGCCGGATGACCCTGTTAAAAAACAAAAGGCGGGAGAAATTATTTCTCCCGCCTTTTTCCGGCCGTTCTTTCCGCCGGGCAGACCGGCCTGGTCAAATTTTTGTAATTACTCCGGTTTTTGCTCTATGTCTGTCTTTTCGACGTCTGCTGCGGACGGCATCTCGTGAGGACTGCCGGCTTCACAGGCGTCCGCTGCCGCTGTGTTTTTATCCGGAAGACTCAGCAGCGCCAGCGCAGTGATGGTGAGAGCCAGTCCGGCAAGAGAAAGCGGCGTCGGAATTTCCGAGAAGAAAAAGAGCCCGAAGAGCATGGCCGCCACCGGTTCGGCGGATGCGAGAATCGAAGCTTTTCCCGTTTCCATATAATTGAGGGAAAGCGTATAGAGCACATAGGGAAGCACGGAAGCGAACAGGGAGTGGAGGAACATGAGAATTCCGTTTTTCGCCGGGTTCAGCGCCAGAACATGCCCGATGGAATTCCAGTCGGCAAAAGGGACGAGAACTGCCGCAATCAAAAAAATGCAGTAGAAAGTGATCGTCAGCGCATGATAGCCTCGCTCCATGGCGATTCTGGAAAAGATACTGTACAGAGCATAAAAGAATCCGGAAAGCACGCCGATAAATAATCCCAGCGCCGACCACTGCATTGCCGAGGTTTCCTCAAAAATCCCGCTGACCAGAGCGCATCCGAAAATGGCCAGTATCATGCATCCGAATTTTTTTACCGTAATTTTTTCTTTAAAGAAGACGGCAGCCATCAGAAGGACAAAGACCGGCGCCAGACTGAGAAGTACAGCTGAGAGCGACAGCGTCAGACGGCTGATAGACTCGTTGTAGCAGAAATTCAGTCCCAGCGTTCCGATGAGTCCTGCAGCGATGAAAATCCACAAATCGCGGATTTTTATTTTCAGAAGGGATCTATCGTAGAGCAGAATCCCGATCAGGAGCATGAACATCGCTAAAAAGACGCGGCTGAACATGATCGTGAGACTGTTCATGCCCATACCGGCCAGACTTCTCACGAAGAGACCGGTGGAACCCCAGAGAATTCCTGAGAGAATCGGGGCGGCGATTATCAATTTTTTCATAACAGAATCTCCATTTTCTATTATTTATAGTATTTTATATATGAAAAATGAATGATTTTTTTATGATTCAGGCGTGCGCGATGATCCTGGCATGGCGCCAGAGGGCAGTATTTTTGCAGGATTCCGCGAGATTCTGACTCGAGTCTGAAGCCTGCGGGATAGCCATGCTGAAGAGACCGACGCGACATCATACATGTTTCAGTATAACATCAGAGATAGGGCGTGTCACGGAGAAAATCGCATCCGCCGGTTTTGACCGGCATGAGCGGAATCTCTTTTCGGATAAAAAATCTGTCGAAGAGATATACAAAATACAGTGCCGATTCGTGTTTACGGAACAGCGCTGTTTCAGTATAATCAATAAGGTTTGGCTGAAAACGGAAACGCCGCGATTCGGCAGGGCTGTGACGATGACAGATCGCAGGCCGGGATACCGCCGCAGGCCGCGGTCCCGCAGCGGAGTCAGGGAATTGCAGGCGTCGTAAGCCGCATGTTTTGAGGCTTCGGAAAGAGAGAGACGTTTTTTCGGCCTGCCGCAGAAGGTTCGCTTCACTGACCTGTGGGGCGGCGGCCCGCACTATGTGACAGGGAGGTATAATATGGAAAACTATGATGTGGTGGTTGTCGGAGCCGGAGCCGGCGGCGTGTTTTTAACTTATGAGCTGTATCGCAGAAAGTTTGCGGGAACCGTGCTGGTATTGGAAAAGGGAGCTCCTCTTGAGCGGCGTCACTGTCCGATCAACGACGGAAAGACAGAAAAATGTGTAAAATGCAATCCGTGCAGGATAATGAGCGGTTATGGCGGAGCGGGAACTCTTTCGGACGGAAAGTACAATATTACCACCCGCTTCGGAGGGGATCTTCACAAGTATGTGGGTGAAGAAAAAGCGATGGAGCTGATGGAGTATGTGGATGAGGTTCTCACAAGCTTCGGCGGTGCGGACGCGAAGCTGTATTCCACGGAAAATTCCGAGCTCAAGACAAAGGCTCTTCAGAATAATCTTCACCTTTTGGATGCGAAAGTGCGCCATTTGGGCACGGACCGGAACCGCCAGATTCTCCAGCATCTGTACGAATATTCCAGGGACGCCATCGAAACACGCTTTTTCACCGAGGTGGAGAATATCGAAACGACGGAAGAAGGTTTTATCGTCGTTACCGGAAACGGCGGCAGAATCTCCTGCCGTGACATCGTTCTGGCTCCCGGACGTTCCGGTTCCAGATGGATGTCAGAGATCTGTGAAAAGCTGAATATCCGTACCATGAGCAATCGCGTGGACATCGGGGTGCGCGTGGAACTTCCGGCGGAAATTTTCAAACACATTACCGACGATGTGTACGAGAGCAAGCTGGTCTATAAGACCGACCGGTACAACGATGTGGTGCGTACTTTCTGTATGAATCCTTACGGAGAAGTCGTAGCGGAAAACACAAACGGTATCATAACAGTGAACGGGCACAGTTATGCGGACGAAGATCTGCATACGGAAAATACGAATTTCGCCCTTCTGGTTACTAATCAGCTGACGGAACCGTTTAATGACAGCAATGAATACGGCGAATCCATCGCCCGCCTCAGCAATCTGCTGGGAGGAGGAGTTCTGATGCAGCGGTTCGGAGATCTGGTCAAGGGCAGGAGGAGCTCGGAGCGCAGGATGGAAAAATGTTACACCCGTCCGACGCTGAAAGCGACTCCGGGAGATCTGAGTCTGGTCATTCCTAAGCGCCAGCTGGACAGCATTATCGAGATGATTTATGCGCTGGATAAGATCGCGCCGGGCACAGCAAACGAAGATACGCTCTTGTACGGTGTGGAAGTCAAGTTTTACAATTCGAGAGTGGAAGTGGACGAAAACATGGAAACGAAGGTGAAGGGCATCTACGCTATGGGAGACGGTTCCGGAGTGACACATTCGCTGTCTCAGGCATCCGCCTGCGGGGTTCTGACAGCCCGCGTTCTTCTGAAGAAATACGGTTCGTCTCAGGCATGACTGACGATAAAATACAGGCATTGTACATTTTGCACGGCGGCTGATAGACTGACAGGTGTCCAGAGAGGACGCCTGTTTTTTTATGAGGCAGGATCTGCTGCATTCTCCGTAGAGGAAGATCTGCAGAATACAGATACCTGTTTATTGAAAGACCCTTTTTCGGCGGCGAGGAGGCCGCCGGAGATGAAAATGACGAAAGCAGAAAAAATGAGGTGAAATGATGAACGCGAATAAAAAGATTTTAGTGGCATATTTTTCCTGCGGTGGTGTTACGGCATCCGCCGCGAAAGTTTTGGCAGAAGCCGCGGGCGCTGATCTTTATGAGATTGCGCCGGAGGTTCCGTATACTGGCGCAGATCTGGACTGGACGAATAAAAAAAGCCGGAGTACCGTCGAAATGAATGATCCGGACTTTCTTCCTCCCATCGCAGGCCGTCTTTCCGGTATGGACTCTTACGACGCCGTGTTTGTAGGATTTCCGATCTGGTGGTATACCGCTCCTACGATTATTCACACTTTCCTGAAAAGTTATGATTTCTCGGGAAAGACGGTGATTCCTTTTGCTACCTCCGGCGGCAGCGGTATGGGGAAGACGGACCGGGTTCTGAAAGCGCAGTGTCCGGATACCGTACAGTGGCGTCCCGGCAGACTGCTGAACGGCCGTCTCGAGGGGAAAGCGCTGAGAGAGTGGGTGGACAGCCTGAATCTGTGATCCTGCTGTAGTTCGATTTCATGAAACAGGGTCCGGGCGCTTTCGCGCCCGGACCCTGTTTCTGTCTGTTTCCTTATTTTTGTAAACTAAGGCCGCGCGCATTCCGAGTCTTTTCCCTGAAGAATATCCAGACCGTGTTTGACAGACGGAAGAATCGGAGCGAGCACTTCTTCGATAGCTTTCGGACTGCCGGGAAGATTGATGATGATGGAATTGCCGCGGATGCCCGCTTCCGCGCGGGAGAGCATAGCTCTCATAGTGACGGCGAGGCTGATGCTTCTCATGGCTTCCGGAATACCCGGCGTGCGGCGCTCGATCACTTCGAGAGTGGCTTCCGGAGTTACATCGCGTTTTGAGAAGCCCGTGCCCCCCGTGGTGACGATGAGATCGATTTTCTGAATATCTGCCATATCGATCATGGCGGAAGTCAGCCGGACTTTTTCGTCCGGGACGATGCGGTAATCCACCACTTCAAAGGTATCGGCAAAACCGCTGAGAATTTCTCTGATTGCAGGTCCGCCCTTATCTTCGCGGAGACCCTGAGAACCTTTGTCGCTGGCTGTAATAATACCTGCTTTGTACATTTTGACGCTCCTTTTGTATATTTTCTATTAGATCAAGTTTTTTGCTTATCTGAGATAATATTCTAACATACCGACAGCGATTTTCGTATCTGTCCCGGAGAGAAAAGAGAAAAAGTTCAGCGCAACATAGAGAAATAATTGGAATGGTAAAAAATAGAAAATAAAAATTGACAAAATATGGAATGTTTTATATAATGACTTCAGGAAGGAAATGGAAAAAATTTCCTTTCGAATCTATGAAGAAAGGAGAAAACTGTGTATGGCAGAAAGTGTGAGACGCGATCGAGACGATGACTTCCGGTATGAAATCGTGCGGCATTTCGGTATCCTGTCTACGTCTGTCAAGGGGTGGACGAAAGAATTCAACAGCGTCAGCTGGAACGGCAGCACCCCGAAGTATGACATCAGAGACTGGAGCGCCGAGCATCAGCACATGTCCCGCGGCATCACCATGACCCGGGAAGAACTGGAACAGTTAGCAGAGCTTATTTCCGCAGAGCTCGGTGCAGCGTAAAGTCAGAGTTTCATCCGCCGTTTTCACAAATCGGCATTACCCGCAACAGCCGCGCCCCGTAAAATGCGCGCGGCGCTTTCCTGAACTTTTGAAAGCGCGGCCTTCCTCTTCGTCTCAAACCGCGCCCGTAAGAGCACGCTGATGGGCGCAGAGGGGAGGAAATGTGGAAGTACCGCGCACTTCATGATTATCTCGGTTACAAAAGGCTCTCCGTCGGTCGTAAAGACCCGGGGAGCCTTTTGTTTTTTGCAAATGAGATATATCGTATCTGCAAAGGCGCAAAGTCTGTCCTCCGCAGCCGGGTTCTCTTCCCTCGGCGAGAGGCGAGTCACGAAAAGCAAAAAAGACGAAGACTGAGCCGTAGTCGACATGGTATAATAAAACAGATCGATATTTTCTTTTGCAGCGGCGGTTCGCCGCAGGAAGAGAGCGGCTGAATCTGCGGCATTTCAGCCGGAGCAGCAGGTATGCCGACAGCGCCGCGTGTCGGAGAAAGCAGGAGGCAGGTATGAGTGAGAAGATCAGAATCAGAATCCTTTCCGACAATGATGTCACCGAAGTAATGGAGCCCCCGGGCATTTCACTGGAAGAACTCGCTGCTAAGTACTATGATCGATCCGCAGGATATTTCCCGGTGTTTGCAAGCGTAAATGACGTAGGCAGAGATCTGCTGTATCGGATCAGCCGCCCGGCGACGGTACGTTTTATGGATCTCCGCTCCCGGCTGGCCCGGCTCGTGTATCAGAGAAGCATTTATTTTCTCTATCTCGTGGCTCTCAGTGAAATCGATCCGGACGCCAGTCCGGCGCTGAAACATCCGCTCAACGACGGCATTTACGTCAAGATAAAAAATCAGCCGGACAGCCCGGCACAGGCGCAGTGGCTCATCGAAAAACGCATGCGGGAGCTCATCGCCGAGGATGTGTCTTTTTCGAGAAAAATCATACGAAGAAAAGAAATTCTGTCCGATCATCCGCCGGAAATTCTGACAGAGGATCAGATTGAATACATCAGGAACTGCGATATCCGGGAGGTCTTCGAGTATTCCTGCCGGGGGGTATCCAGGATTTTTTACGATCCGCTGATCGCGTCGGCCCAGTCTCTTTATCTCTTTCAGATTGTTCCGTATCAGGGAGGCGCGATCCTTCGGGTTCCGCAGTACCGCAGTACGAAATCTCTGCCGGAGTACCGGGACGACCGCAAGCTCTACGAAGCGTTTATCGAAGAGGCGCAGTGGAACCGCGATGTGGGCGTATGGCACATGAAAGATCTGAATCGTAAAATCATGGAAGGAGAGTGGCACGATCTCATCCTGCTGAACGAGGCGTTGCAGGAGAAAAAAGTTGCGGCGATCGCAGATGATATCATTCGGAGAAAACGGAGAATTATTCTCATTGCAGGACCTTCTTCTTCCGGGAAGACCACTTTTGCGCAGCGTCTGTGTATCCAGCTGAGAGTCAACGGAAAACGTCCTCTTTACATGGGTACGGACGATTATTTTGTGGAGAGAGAGCAGGCGCCGGTGGATGAATTCGGAAAGTTTAATTTTGAGGATCTCGACGCGGTGGATGTGGATCTGTTCAACGAACAGATGAACGGTCTTCTGGCAGGTGAAACCGTGGATATGCCCGTGTTCGATTTTGTAAAAGGGAGCAAGCGGTACGGAACGCGGATCACCCGGGCGGAGGAAGATCAGCCGATCGTCATCGAGGGAATTCATGCGCTCAACGACAAGCTGACCGAGGATATTCCCGAGGAAGAAAAATACCGCATCTATATCAGTCCGCTGACGACGCTCAACATCGATGATAATAACCGGATTCCGGTGAGTGATCTGCGTCTCGTGCGCAGAATCGCCCGGGATATCCGTTCCAGAGGAAGGACCGCCAGTCAGACGCTGAGCGAATGGGTGAAAGTACGGGCCGGCGAAGTAAAAAATATTTTTCCGTACAGCGTAGAGGCGGATGTCTTTTTTAATTCGGCTTTTATGTATGAATGGGCTATGCTGAAGCCGGTGATTAAAGACAGTCTGGAGGAAATCCGGGAAGAAGACGAGAATTATCTGGAAGCCGAGCGTCTGCTGCGGATTCTTCGGTGCGTCAGATCCCTGAAAAATTCCGAAGACATCAGCAATAATTCCATTATGAGGGAATTTATCGGCGGAGGAATCTGGGTAAAATAAATAGAAATGCGGTGTCGGCGATGTATGCGGTCCTTCGGGATGACGATTCGCGGACCCGCTGCCGAAAAACGGCACAGAGAAGAGAGAAAAAGAAGCGCAGCGGTCTTTCGCGCGCATTGAAACCGAAGCTGAGTTATTTTAGACAGGAGAATCATATGTTATATCTGGGCTGTCACCTTTCCATCTCGAAAGGTTACCATAAAGCGGCGCAGGAAGCTGTTTCCATAGGCGCCAATACATTTCAGTTTTTTACGAGAAATCCCCGGGGCGGAAATGCAAAAGCTCTCGACGAGAAAGATATCGCCAGAGCGAAATCGCTGATGGAAGAGTACGCATTCGGACCTCTTCTGGCGCATGCGCCGTATACGATGAATCTCTGCTCCGCCAAAGAAGATGTGAGAGAGTTCGCTCTGACGGTTCTGAAAGAAGACGTGGAGCGGATGAAATATCTGCCGGAGGCCAGGTTCCTCTTTCATCCCGGCAGTCACGTAGGCCAGGGAGCGGAACAGGGCATACAGTTTATCGTAGACGCTCTCAACGAGACGATAAAAGACGACGACGGACCGATGATTCTTTTGGAGGGAATGTCAGGCAAGGGCAGCGAGATCGGGAGAAATTTCGATGAGATCGCGCAGATCATCCAGGGCGTCAGCCACAATAAAAATCTGGGGATCTGTATCGATACCTGTCATCTTCATTCTGCGGGTTATGACATCGTAAACGATCTCGACGGCGTTCTGTCGGAACTGGACGAAAAAATCGGTATCCGGCGGATCGGCGGCGTTCACGTCAACGACAATATGAACGACCTGGCCTGCAACAAAGACCGGCATGCGAAAATCGGGGAAGGTAGCATCGGTCTGGACGCTATCTGCCGGGTGGTTTCTCATGAAAAGCTGAAAGGCCTTCCGTTTAATCTGGAGACGCCGAACGAACTTCCCGGCTATGAAGCTGAGATAAAAGTGATAAGAGAAAAAACAGGAGAATTTTTAAAGGCGCATGAGTAAAATGCGCCTCTTTTGAGACTATGGATTATTTAAACAATTTAAACGAAAAACAGCGAAAAGCGGCCAAACACACAGAAGGGCCGCTTCTGATTCTTGCGGGAGCCGGAAGCGGAAAGACCAGCACCATGACCCGCAGAATCGCCTATATGATCAGAGAACAGGGAATTTCTCCATATCAGATTCTGGCGGTTACCTTTACTAACAAAGCCGCCCGGGAGATGAGAGACCGCGTGGAGTCTCTGGTGGGAACGGGCTTAAACATGTGGATCACGACCTTTCACTCCGCCTGTCTCCGGATTCTGCGCATGAATGCGGATCGTCTGGGCTATACGAAAGATTTTACGATTTATGATCCCGTAGATCAGAAAGCCGTCATCAAAGCGGCCGTCAAAGCGGAAAATGCCGACGACAAAATTTTTACACCGAATTATGTGCTGGGCATTATCAGCGACGCCAAGGAACACGGCATCGACAGCAGAGAATTCGCAGAAAACGCCGACGGATACAAAGAAAAGATTACCGCAAAACTGTACCGGGACTATGAGGAGACGCTGAAGAAAAATAATGCGATGGACTTCGATGATCTGATCTGGAGGACGGTTCAGCTTTTTGAGAAGGATGCGGAAGTTCTGGATTATTACAGGGAAAAATTCCGTTACATAATGGTGGATGAGTATCAGGATACCAACTACATGCAGTACCGTATCATACGTCTCCTGGCGGAAAAGCACCGGAATATCTGCGTCGTGGGCGACGACGATCAGTGTATTTACCAGTGGAGAGGCGCAGATATCCGGAATATTCTTTCCTTTGAAAAAGACTTTCCGGGGACAGAAGTGGTAAAACTGGAACAGAATTACCGTTCCTGCGGAAATATTTTAAAGGCCGCTCATTCTGTAATCAGGCATAATCGGGGCAGAAAAGACAAACAATTATGGACAGAGGCGGAAGACGGAAACAGAATTATGTACCGGCGTCTCGACAATGAAAAGGCGGAAGCTGCGTATGCCGCACAGGAGATCGGCCGGCTGATGACCGCCGGGAGAAAGTATTCGGATTTTGCGGTACTCTATCGTACCAATGTCCAGTCGAGAGCTTTCGAAGACGCATTTATGGCGGCAGATGTGCCGTATCGGGTGCTGGGCGGTACGAAGTTTTACGACCGAAAAGAGATCAAAGACATGATGGCTTATCTGCGTCTGGTTCTGAATCCCGCGGACGATCTGGCTTTCGTGCGGATCATCAACGAACCGAAGCGAAGCGTGGGGGCAAAGACGCTGGAAAAGCTGCAGATTCTGGCTCAGCAGCGTCAGGCCAGTCTCTTTGAGCTTCTGACGGACGATGAAGTCATCAGCGGGCTTTCTGCGAAAGCGGGAGCGGGCCTTCATTCCCTGATCCGTCTGCTGGCGGAATGTCACGCCAACCACGACGAGATGAAGGTCAGTGATATTTACGATCGCCTTCTGGTGGACAGCGGATATCTGAAAGCTCTCGAGGACGCCAATACGGTAGAAGCGGACGGCCGGATCGAAAATCTGCTGGAATTTAAATCCGTCATGTATGACAGCGAGGAGGAAAATCCGCAGCTGTCTCTGGCGGAGTTTCTGGAAAGCGTGGCTCTGGTGGCGGATATCGACAATCATGAGCCGGAAGAAAATGCGGTAGTTCTCATGACTCTGCACAGTGCGAAGGGGCTGGAATTTCCGGTTGTGTTTATGCCGGGGATGGAGGACGGGCTCTTTCCTGGATGGCGTTCTCTCGATTCCGCGGATGGTGTGGAGGAAGAACGGCGTCTGTGCTATGTGGGAATCACCCGTGCCAGAGAACGGCTCTATCTCACCAGTGCGGTGGCCAGGACGATTTACGGCAGAACTGATTTTACCAGGGAATCCCAGTTTCTGAAAGAACTGGATCGGGATCTTTTCGATGAAGAAGCAGATCCTATCGGCAAAAACAGCTATCAGGAGGGCGGCGGCAATATCGAAGCGAAGCCGAAAAAGCAATACGGCGCGATGAATAAGCCGTTTGACCAGCTGAAATATATCAGGCAGAGCACATCGGAGCTGGCGAAAACCGCTTCGGAGAGCAAAGAGGATTTCGGCGACGGCGACCGGGTATCCCATCCGAAATTCGGCGAGGGACTGGTCATTTCCGTAAAAGGCGGAGCTGTGACAGTCGCTTTCGATTCCGTGGGGATCAAGAAACTGGCCCTGGATTTTGCTCCGCTGAAGAAGATTTGAAAAATTTGAGGAAGAAGAACGGATCTCTGAGATTCGGGGAAAAATTTGGGAAACGGGAGTTTTTTATGAACAGAGAAGAGGCGAAGCGCCGCATGGCGGAGCTGACAGAGCTTTTAGAATACCACGGCGATAAATATTTCAATCAGGATGCGCCGGAGATCACCGACCGGGAGTTCGACGAACTATCTGTCGAACTCCGGAAACTGGAAGCGGAATTTCCAAATCTGGCCCGAAAGGATTCCCCTACCCGAAAGGTGGGAGGCAGAGCGAAGCGTGAGGCCGGCGTATTAGTGCGCCACCGCGTGCCGATGCTCTCGATTCAGGATGTGTTCAGCCGGGAAGAGGTGGAACACTGGGTAACGGATATGAGAAAAAAACTGGGCGAGGACACGGAATTTCTCGTGGAGACGAAGATCGACGGACTCTCTCTGGCTCTCCGGTATGAGAGAGGCAGTCTCGTGACGGCGCTCACCAGAGGAGACGGCAGGCTGAACGGCGAAGACGTCACGGCCAACGCAAGAGTGATCGCCGACGTGAGGGAAGAATTGCCCGACGCGCCGGAATATCTGGAGCTGCGAGGTGAAGTCTATATGGAAAACGCGGCGTTTGAAGAAGTCAACCGCCGTCAGGAAGAAGCCGGAAAAAAAACGTTTGCCAATCCGCGAAACTGTGCGGCGGGCACGCTGCGCCAGCTGGATACCTCCGTCACCGAACAGAGGAGGCTCTCTCTGTTTATTTTCAATCTGCAGGACGTGAGAGGGATTTCCTTTGAAACGCATGACCAGGTCTACCGCTATCTCAAAGAGCGGAAGGTAAAAGTGATCGATCATTACTTTATCTGCCGAAATGAGGGAGAGGTCTGGGAAGCCATCGAAAAGATCGGAGAGATGCGCGGCAGTCTGCCTTACGAAATCGACGGCGCGGTGGTGAAACTCAACCGCCTGTCGGACAGGGAAAAGTGTCCCGATACCAGCAAAAACGCGGGGTTTATGGTGGCGTATAAATATCCTCCGGAGGAAAAGGAGAGTGTACTGCGGGAAGTGGAGCTCTCCGTGGGGAGGACGGGAAGAGTGACGCCGACGGCCGTATTCGATCCCGTGCGCCTCTGCGGAACTACGGTGTCCAGAGCGACTCTCCACAATCAGGACTATATCGATGAGCTCGACGTAGGGATCGGAGACACTGTCGTTGTATATAAATCCGGTGAGATTATACCGAAAGTAAAGAAAGTAATCAGGGAGAAACGCCCCGCGGGAACGGTGCGCTTTCAGATTCCTGATGTCTGTCCGGTATGCGGCGCCCCTGTCCTTCGGGATGAAGATACGGCGGATATGAGATGTACCGGCGTCAGCTGTCCGGCGCAGCTTGAGCGGCATATCATCAATTTTGTGGGACGCGGCGCCATGGATATCAAAGGCTTTGGCGAAGTCTACGCGAAGGAACTGGTGGCTCAAGGTTATATTTCCGACATCGCCGATATTTTTCTGCTGAAAAATCACCGGGAGGAACTCATCGAAAAGGGAATCATCGGAAAAGAAAAAAATACAGATAAACTGCTGAACGCGATTGAAGAAGCCAAAAAGAACCCGCCTCATCAGCTGATGACGGGATTCGGTATTCCAAATGTAGGTCAGGCCGCTTCCAAGTCGATTCTGCGTCATTTCGGCAGTATCGAAGCAGTGGCGGAGGCTTCCGAGGAAGAACTGGTTTTGGTGGATGACGTGGGGGAAATCACCGCGAAAGCGATCTGCACGTACTTCAGCAGCGAACAGAACAGGGAGATCCTGCGCCGCCTGAAAGAAGAGGGCGTCAATACTCTCCTGAAAGAGGACGGAGCAGCGCAGGCGGAAACACAGAAATTTGCAGGGCTCACTTTCGTCATCACTGGAACTCTGCCTACGATGGACCGGAAGGCCGCGGCGGCTCTGGTGGAGCAGCTGGGCGGTAAAGTGAGCGGAAGCGTATCTAAAAAGACGAGTTATCTTCTAACCGGCGAAGCCGCCGGCAGCAAACTGGCAAAGGCAGAATCTCTGGGGGTACCGGTGATCGATGAAGCGGAATTTCTGCGGATGACGCGGGAAGGAGAATGAGAGATCGCCGGCGCTGTGAGACAGGGAGAATGGACGCCGGCTTTCGCTCTGGCGTTCTTCGGCGGAAGAACGCGGTATAAGGAGCGGGCTGACGGAGGATCCGGAGGAAAAGAAAATTTCGGGATACCAAGAAAGCGATTGACGATCTGACGCGAAATATAATATAATAAACAATGCAGTTGTCCTTTGATGGCTTCGTAAGAGTGACTGGGGTCCTGCGCAATAAGAGCCCGTGAACCTCGTCAGGTCCGGAAGGAAGCAGCGATAAGCGGGACCTCTTATGTGCCGCAGATAAGCCTTTTTCATTCTGCGGAGCCTTCAAAGGACAACTTTTTTCTGAAATCGGACCTGCGGCCGTCCTTTCTCCGGAAAGACGGCGTGCAGGCTTTTTATGACAGAATCAGAGTAATATGCAGGAAAATCACCGCAGGAGTGGAGGACAGCAATGTATTCGGCGATATACAGAGACTTCCGGCCGGATCGGTTCGATCAGATCATAGGCCAGGATCATATCGTAAAGATTTTGAAAAACCAGATCGCGTCCGGGCAGACCGGACATGCCTACCTGTTCTGCGGAACCAGAGGAACCGGCAAAACGACGACGGCCCGGATTCTGGCAAAGGCGCTCAATTGTGAGAGTGAAGGCGAGAGGCCCTGCGGTGTGTGCGACAGCTGTATCTCTATTAAAGAGGGGACGTTTCTGGATGTGATCGAGATCGACGCGGCATCCAATAACGGTGTAGACAGTATCCGGGAACTCCGGGAAAGTGTAAAATATCCGCCGGTGAAAGGCCGCAATAAAGTTTATATCATAGATGAAGTTCATATGCTCTCTCAGGGGGCATTTAACGCTCTTTTAAAGACTCTGGAAGAGCCTCCTCAAAATGTGGTGTTCATACTGGCGACCACGGAACCGCAAAAACTGCCGGCGACGATTTTGTCACGCTGTATGCGGCTTGATTTCCGAAGAGTTTCCGAGGAGTCTATCATCGATAATATGAAGATGATCTGCAGAGCCCGGGGCATCGAAGCGGATCCCGGCGCGTTGTCTCTCATCGCGGTCAACGCTGACGGTTCGGTCAGAGACAGTCTGAGCATTTTAGAGCAGTGTATCTCTACAGGTGCGGACTCCATTTGCCGGGATGATGTGGCAGAACTCCTGGGAACGGCGGGAGAGGAGTCTCTCATCGGGCTGACGGGCTGCATTATCCGGGGGCAGATCTCAGAGGCGCTGCTGCTTTTGGACAGGATCATACGTTCCGGCAGCGATGTAAAGCAGTTTATGAAAGAGTGGCTGACGCATTTCCGCAGTCTGCTGATGGCGAAATATGTGGCGCAGCCGGAGAATATTCTCAGTATGTCCGTGGAGAATGTGCTGAGAGTAAAGGAACAGAGTGCGGAAATCACTACAGAACTGCTGAATCGCGGGATTACCGATCTGACGAAGACTATAGCGGAGGCCCGCTGGTCCTCCCAGCCCAGAGTTCTTCTGGAGATGTGCATCGTGCGGCTGGGCGCTCCGCAGGAGAGCGAGGAGACCTTTGCCTTTCGAAACGATGCGGTACGGACCTCTCTGCAGCAGAGCGCAGCTGCGGAAAAGACGGACACCGCGCAGATCCGCAGCGATTCGGCCGCGAGCGACCGTGTGTCAGAAGAGGAACGAAAGTCTCCGGTATCCGCCGGACAGCGGGAAAGACCGGCGCCGCCTGTTCTGGAGAGTTCGTCTGAGGTCGGATTGGAGGAGTCGGAAGCGGCGCCGGATATCGTATCTTCAGACGATGAAATCATGATCTTCGGTTCTGATGACATAGAAGATGAATTCGGCGCTATGATGCCGACGATTCAGCAGATTTATGATGCGGAACCGGTTTCTCCTGCTGCCGGCAGGGGAGTAGCCAGCGAAAGCAGAGCGCAGCGGACTCCTTTCCGGGAAGAAGAACTGCCTGTGAAGTCGGCGGAGGCGCCGACGGAAATCCCGGAAAGCGGAGAGCAGACGGCATGCGGGCCTGAGGTAGACGAGCTGTGGAATACGGCCGTAAAAAAGGCTGTCGGAGAAAAGCCGATGCTCATCCGGATCGAGACAAAGGCGCATCCGATCCGTATACAGGACGGCATCCTTTATGTCTCTGCGGAAGACGATTACACCGAAAAAATGCTCATGGAAAAGGGCAAAGAGCTCCTCGAATCCAAGCTTGAGATGTATTACGGCAGCCCTCTGGCGCTGTGTTTGGACAGCGGAGGCAACGGCGCGCCGGTCTCTGCGGGAGCACAGCGGGAAGACTCGTCCGGGGCGGAGGAGATCGCAAGACAAATCGAAGAACGCTTTCACATGAAAGTGGAGATAGAATAAAGAAGATTCGGCGGGAGGTTGCGGAAAGACAGCGGCCTTCCGCCACAGCAGCAGACAGGGCAATATTATCGGGAGGAAAAACATGGGAAAAGGTATGAGAGCAGGCAAGAAACCGAGCGCGGGCAAGGGCGGCGGAAATATGCAGAAGCAGCTGGCTCAGGTACAGGCGATGCAGGCGCGCATGCAGCAGGTTCAGGAAGAAATCGAAGCGAAAGTAGTGGAAACTTCCGCCGGAGGCGGAGCGGTTTCTGTTAAAATAAACGGAAAGAAAGAGTTGGTCGAAGTCCTTCTGAAACCGGAAGTGGTGGATCCGGACGATATCGAAATGCTTCAGGATCTCATTATCGCCGCGGTAAATGAAGGTATGCGGCAGATCGATGAGATCAGCGAAAGCGAGATGGGAAAAGTGACCGGGGGTATCAACATTCCGGGACTGTTCTAAGGGGGCATCATGGCTCAGTACGCAAAGCCCCTGGCAAATCTGATCCGGGAACTGTCTAAGCTGCCCGGCATCGGCGGAAAGAGCGCGCAGCGCCTGGCATTTCACATTCTTTCGATGGATGACCGGGAGGCGGAAGTCCTCGCAAATTCTATAACGAGAGCGAAGTCTTCGATGAGGTATTGTTCTGTCTGCGGAAATCTGACCGAGAGCGATCCCTGTGAGATCTGTTCCGATGAAAAGCGGGACCGCACGGTTATCTGTGTGGTGGAACAAGCCCGGGATGTGGCGGCCATGGAACGGATGAAAGAATACAACGGTCTGTATCACGTCCTCAACGGGGCGATTTCTCCGATGGATGGGATCGGACCGGAGGATATCAATCTGAAACAGCTGATCATCCGGCTGCAGCAGGACGATATCCGGGAAGTGATTCTCGCCACCAATCCGACCATCGAAGGAGAGGCTACGGCTATGTATGCCGCGCGTCTTATCAAACCTTCGGGAATCAAAGTGACGCGGATCGCACACGGGATCCCCGTAGGAGGCGATCTGGAGTATACGGATGAAGTCACGCTGTCAAAGGCGATGGAGGGCAGAAGGGAATTGTGATAGCCGGTCCGCCGGTTCGGATGGGACGAATATGGACAGGCGGCTCACGAATAAGATATCTCATCGGAGGTGATGAGATGTCAATGGCAAACGAAGCGGGAATTCTCCTGGCGTATGCGATAGGAATGTTCGGTCTGTTTGTAGTCGTGTGTATGTTTATCGTTCCGCTGAAATACGCGGTGAGATTTTTGATCAGCAGTCTTCTGGGCGGAATCGCGATCGTCGTGATCAATCTTGCCGGGGCGGCTGTGGGAATCCACATCAGCCTGAACTGCCTGACCGCGGCAGCGGCAGGAGTCTTGGGCGTGCCCGGGGTGCTGATGCTGCTGTTTTTCCAGAACATATGACAATGACGTAACCGTTCTTTTCAGCGGTTTGCCGGCCGAAGAACGCAGGGACAGGGCGGATTTATAGTTTGATCGTTCTCGGTTTTTAACAGAAACTGCGGTCACGAAGTTCTCCGGGCAACGCCGATGCAGAAGGCATACGTCAGATTTGAGAGGCGCATGCGGCGATATCCCCATGTACATAGTAATTTCAGCGAAGAAGTCGCAGGACAGGAGAGATCATCAGATGAAGAATTATAATTATAAGACATCGGGCGTCTGTTCCTCACGCATCACATTTGATATCGATGACGAGGGATGTCTGAGAAACGTGGTTTATGCCGGAGGCTGCAGCGGAAATCTCAAGGGAATCGGCATGCTGACAGAGGGAATGAAAGCCTCCGAGGCCGCAGAGAAATTGGAAGGTATCCGATGCGGATTTAAGAATACATCGTGTCCCGATCAGCTGGCGAAGGCCATCCGGAGCATAGATCTTTAAACATGACAGCTGTCTCGCGGGAGGCAGCTTTCTTTTTTGTACAAACCGCAGCCGGTCTTTTGGGACAAAGCGGCCGGTTCCGGCGGGGAGAGGGGGTGTCCGGATGCTTCGTATATATTTTGGTGATACGGATAAGGACAAAGATAAATTTATTTTTGATCAAATCGCGTCGGTCATGCCGTCGGATGTGTTTCTGCTGGTCCCGGACCAGTTTACTCTGCAGGCGGAACGGAATGCTTTCGAATATATGAACGCTGACGCGCTTTTGGAGCTGGAGATCGTCAGCCGGTCCGGGTTCGCGCGCCGCATCGTGTCTCAGGAGGGATCTCCCGGAGGCGTGGCGGTGGATAAATACGGCCGTTTTATGCTGCTGACAGGGCTGTTGCTGAAAGAGCAGAAGGAGGAAGGGATTTTTGCTTCGGTGAGGAAAAAAAATTCTTTTATCTCTCTGGTAAACGATATGATTTCAGATATGAAGCAGTATGATGTGACGCCGTCGGAACTGGCGGAGATCGAAAGTTCTCTGAACGACGACAGCGTATTATGTGAAAAAATCTCAGATGTGAGAGAGATTTACGAGAAATATGAGGAACTTCTCGCCGGCCGTTACCTCGATTCCGAAGATTTTCTCCGCATCGTGTCGGAAAAGATCCGCGGTTCTGAACTGGTAAAGTCGCACCGGTTCTGGATCGACGGCTTCGACTATATGACGCCGAAGCTGCTTTCCATGGTAGAAGCTATCGCCTGTACCGCACCGGAAGTCAATGTTGTCTTTACTGGCGACGACAGAAATGCAGAGGGACAGTTCGCGGTATTTCAGCGTATGAGAAAAGCTCTGAGAGAGATGGCAGAACGGGCTCAGATTCCTTATCAGGAACACGGAATACCGGAAAAATACCGAAGAGACGTCTCCCCTCCCCGGGTGAATCTGACGGTCTGCAGCGATTTTTACGCAGAGGCGGAGACAGCGGCGGTGCGGATCACGGAACTGGTCAGAGAAAAAGGACTGCGTTATCGGGATATCGTCATCATCTGCAATGATGCGGAGGTCAGAGGATCGATTTTTCGCCGGGTCTTTGACAGATATGAAATTCCTCTGTTTATCGACCGCAAAAGGGGGATTCTGCAGGATCCCGCGGTGGAATTTATCTTTGCCATGATGGACACCGTACGTGACGGCAGACGGTTTTACGATGTCTTCCGGATGATGAAGACGGGATATTCTCCTGTGAGCCACGACGAATGCGAGGAGCTGGAAAATTACTGTTCGAAGTATCATATCCGCAGCGGCCGGTGGAAAAAACCGTTTGTATACGGAATGCAGGAAGAGGGCGCGGAAAAGCTGAACCGGCTGAATCAGCTCCGGGAGACGGCAGATGCGTTTATCCGCCGCGGGGAGGAACTCTTTCAAGGCCGAAAAACGGTGAGGGAAAAGACGGAAGCGCTCTATCTGTTTCTGACGCAGACCGCTCAGATGCCGCAGAAGATCGATGCGGCCAGAGCGGCGCTGGAAGAGGGGGATGAATTTGAGTATGCCGAGAGCGCGGCTCAGATCTGGAAGGTGATCGTCGCTATTTTCGATCAGATTGTGGAGGTCATCGGAGAGGAAGAACTGACGGATGAAGAATACGCACAGATTCTGATTCAGGGATTTTCGGAGGTGGAAATCGGTCTGCTGCCGACGACAAATGACCAGGTCCTCTTCGGAACCATGCAGAGGACACGCACCGGTTCGATAAAAGCGCTCTTCGTCTGCGGCGCAAATGAAGGAGTGCTGCCGGAGACCGCGTCTTCCTGGGGAATTTTTTCGGAGGACGAAAAACAGTTCCTCAGTGAAAGAAACAGACGGATCTGCAGTACCGATGAACTGAGGGATATGGAGCAGCAGCTGGCCATGTACAAGATGATTTCCAAGGCGGAAGACTATCTCTTTGTGTCCTGGGCGGAAATCGATACCGAGGGTGCGCAGCTTCGTCCGTCAGAACTGATCGCTCAGCTGAGGGAGCGGAGCGGTATCGCTGGAACTGCCGCTGCGGCGGAGGTTTCCGAATCCAGAGACGTGCTGTGCGGACGTCCCGAGGATCTGATACAAAACAGGCGAGGTGCGCTTCCTCACCTGACGGAAGCTCTGCGTAAAACGGCGGCGGGAGAGGCTTTGGACGATGTTTGGAAGACGGCGTCGCTGTTTTATGAAGGGGATGAGTCTTATGAAAATATCAGAAAAGGACTCTTTTTCGACAATAAAGTGGAACGCCTGAGCGAAGAGACGGTAAGAGAGTTATACGGCCGGGGCATTTCAAAGGAGCTGGTGCTGAGCGCCTCTTCTCTGGAACGTTTCTGCCGCTGTCCTTTCTCTTTCATGATCACTTACGGGCTGCGGCCTTCCGAAGAACGGAATTTTGAAGTGGATCTGCGGTCTATCGGTGATATTTATCATTTTTGTCTGATGCGCCTGTCCGAATACTTAACGGACGAAGGTGTGGAGATTACCGGCGCGGATTCCCGCTGGATGAAGGTGACGGAAGAGGAATGCAGACGTCTGACCGACCGGTTTGCGGACGAGTTTTCTGAGACTTACCGCGAAGGCGTATTCCGTCAGGAAGGGCGGGAAAGCTATCTGCGGAACCGCATCAAGGAAGTCTGTTTCCGGACAGCCTGGATGATGGTGCGTCAGGTGCAGTGCGGAAGGACGAAGGCGATCTATTTCGAAAAGCGGTTCGGCCGCCGTGGGGACGCAGTTTTTCCTCCGGTGCGCATCGAACTGCAGGAAGGGAGATCGATCTATATCGAAGGAATGATCGACCGCGTGGATATTCTGTCGCCAGGGCCGGAATTTCCTCTGCCGGCAGAAGGGGGAACCGCCGATTTTTCAGCGCTGCCGGACCGTAATTATATCCGGATTATCGATTATAAATCCGGAGGCGATAAATTCGATATAGAGGAAGTACGAAGCGGATTCCGTCTGCAGCTGATGCTCTATCTCAGGGGCGCTATGGGAGGCATAGAAAAATCCTGTCCTGCCGGCGTTTTCTATTTCAAAATTCCGGATAAAATGGCGGAAGTCAGCGATGTGCCGCAGGATCAGGTGGATGACGCTGTCCGGAAAAAACTCAAAAAAGAGACGAAGCTGGACGGAGCTCTGCTCTGTGAGGAACGCGTGATCGAATGCATGGACGGAGATTTTACCGGTTATTCCGATATTATCCCGGTGTATAAGAACAGAGACGGGGGATTCAGCGGCCCGGGCCTGCTGACGGAAGAAGAGTTCCGCGGACTGATCGACGAAAATGACCGGAATCTGCAGAAAGCGGCTTCGGAATTCGCCGCAGGCCGGGCGGATATCGAGCCGATGAAGACGGCAAAATCCGACGCCTGCAGGTACTGCGGATACCGGAGCATCTGTACAATTCAGCGCCGCGGCGGAGGAGCGGGAACGAGATGAAATATGTGATAAAAAAAGCGGATATCGCACTGGGAATTTTTCTCGCGGTATTGTGCGCCATGGTCTCCTGGTATGTCTATTCTTCCGGCAGCAGCGGTTCATACGCCGCAGTGACGGTAAACGGCCAGGCGTACGGTACGTATTCTCTTGCAGAGGATCAGGAGATCGATATCGATTCGGAATACGGGCATAACCGTCTGACCGTAAGCGGCGGACGGATTCTCATGACGGAGGCTTCCTGTCCGGACGGCTACTGTCTGAATCAGCATAAAAAGAACGGTGGAATGAAGGATTCCAATCAGACAATCGTATGTCTTCCCAACCGTGTTGCCGTGTCTATTCTGACAGGAGAAAAGACGGAGAGGGAACGAGGTAGGAGCGGTGGTATTTACAGTGATTCGGATGCTGTGGCGGGAGCCGCCGGAGGCGGTCCGGAGGAAGGCGGTGAACGGGATGCGGAAAAACGATAATACGGCTTCCGCGGTGCAGAGGAAAGCGTATAAAATTTCCGTCTGCGCTGTGCTGACCGCTCTCGCCCTGATTTTTTCTTATGTGGAAGCGCTGTTTCCGTTTCAATTCGGAATCCCTGGAATGAAACTCGGATTGTCCAATCTGGTCGTGCTGGTAGCTCTTTACGGGATCGGCGCGTCGTATGCTCTTTCGGTAAATCTGGCGCGGATTTTGCTGTCCGGTTTGCTGTTCGGCGGAGTGTCAGCCATGATGTACAGTCTCGCGGGAGGAATGTTCAGCTTTATCACGATGCTTCTGCTGAAAAAGACCAGGATATTCAGTCCTCTCGGAGTCAGCATGGCCGGAGGCGTGACCCACAATATCGGTCAGCTGACCGTAGCGGCGCTGGTGGTTGAAAACTCAAAAATCTATCTTTATCTTCCGGCGCTTCTGATCTCGGGGACCGTAACCGGTGTTCTGCTGGGTTTCGGCGCGGTTCTGATTCTGAATCGCCTGAAGAGGTGAGGACCCGCTGCAGCACCCGAGAGTCCTGTGATTTCCGAAAGCGGATCTGTTTTCCTTTTTTTGTAAAATTGAGTATAGTGAATATACAATGTAATAGGCATGTCAAGGGAGAAAGGGATTTTTATCTCGAAGTAAAATACGTACAGCGTCCGCGAGGGATGGTGTGAGAAAGGCAGGTAAAAAGATGCATGTGATTTTATGCGCCGACGACCGAAACGGCATGATGTTTCATCGGCGCCGCCAGAGCAGAGACCGTGCTGTGCTGGAGGATATCGAGAAACTGAGAGCGGGGAAAAAACTCCTGATGAACAAGTACTCGGATAAAATGTTTTCGGAATACGGGTACAGCGATCACGAGACTTTTGAAAGTTCCGAAGCCGCGCTGACCGCCGCCGGAGAAGATGATTTCTGCTTTCTGGAGGATATCAGCCCGGCGGCGCATCGGGGCAGGATCGGAAGTATCGTTATTTACCGATGGAATCGGCATTACCCGTCGGATCTGCGGATCGAAGGAGATCTGCTCAACGGTTGGGCGGCTGTCGAACGCATGGATTTTGAAGGAAATTCACACGAAAAAATTACCCGGGAAATTTTTGAACGCCAATGCGGAAGGCGGACAGGATGAAGGAGACCGCCCTAAAACGGAAAGAACCGCCGCGCGGTGCGCGGCGAGTGCGGTGAAAAGAGGGCTGCCGGATTGAAAAAACGGAGCGGTCATGACAGAAGATGCAGGAGAATCTATGGCAGGAGAAAAATAATGGGAAGAAATAGACGGAAAGCGACGGCGGCTGAGCAGATTCAGGCGATATATGAAAAAGAAGCTGAAGTGAGGACTTACGGGACGGCTCAGATCGCGGAGAACAGAGGACGGAAAATGGAGACGCCAAGATCGGATGGACCGATAGGCGAGGAGCGGCGGGTTTCGTCGGTTTCAGGAGGCGGCAGAAAAAAGAGCATGAAATCGGCGGCGGCCGCTCTGTCTCTTCTGCTCTGTATCGCCACCTTTTTCAGCGGCTGCAGCGGTGCGGCCGGCGGAAATGAAAAAACTGCCGCCGATTCTCCGGCGGTGGAAACCGGTTCTCAGAGCAGCGGAGTTCTAAGTCTGGGAGGCTCGCCGGAGAATGCGGTAATCTCGGAGAAAAATATTCCTGATTACACGGGAGAACCGTTTGCCGAGGTGAACGACAACCTTCCGGCCTTTACAGAGGCAGATTTCGCAGAGACGTCGTCTTTTGAGACTTACAGTGAACTGGATTCTCTGGGCAGATGCGGAACCGCCTTCGCAAATATCGGAAGGGATCTGATGCCTACAGAAGAACGGGGAAGTATCGGACAGGTGAAGCCGGCAGGATGGCAGACCGTGAAATATGACTGCGTGGACGGCAAATATCTGTACAATCGCTGTCATCTCATCGGATTTCAGTTGACGGCGGAAAATGCCAACCGGCAGAATCTGATCACCGGAACGAGATATTTTAATGTGGAAGGCATGCTTCCTTTTGAAAATCTGACGGCGGATTACATAAAGGAGACCGGAGGTCATGTTCTGTACCGCGTAACCCCGGTCTACGAGGGGGATAATCTGGTGGCTTCAGGAGTTCAGATGGAAGCATGTTCTGTAGAAGACCGGGGCGAGTCGGTCTGTTTCAACGTATTTGTGTTTAATGTGCAGCCGGGAATTGTGATAAATTACGCCGACGGTACCAGCCGTCTCGCTTCTGACAGCGGTTCTTCCGGTCAGGACAGCGGCTTTGTATCCGATACGGCAGTCCGGGGGAATTCCAGATCGAAAATCTACCACTGTCCGGGTCAGCGGGCGTACGAAGATATGGCGGATTCCAAATATCTGGTGGTCTTCGGAAGCGAAAAGGAAGCGCAGGACGCCGGATACCGGAAGGCGAAGAACTGATAAAAAGAGGCTGATCGCACTGTTATTCGACAGTGCGATCAGCCTTTCTTTGTTTTCGAGTGCGAAAAAAGGGACGCCGCACGAAGGATTTTTGTTCTTTAATGCGACAGTCCCTTCATTTTATTTATTCTGTTTTATCCTATTTCTGTCATTTTTCTGCCGATGTACCGTCTGTCGGGCGATAGACTATTTTTCCTCTTCATCGTACAGATGGTCCAGTGAATCGTCGCTCTCCAGAATGGACAGTGTTTCGTCCGAATCACTGTCGGAATCCGACGGAGAATCTGTGTCCGGCTCTGCGGAGGCTGTTCCGGAGGTCTTTGCGCCGCCGGACGGACGGCTGCCGGTGAGCGCCGCGGGTTCGGCGTCTTTCGGTGTATCCGGATTCTGCAGGCCGGATGTATTCGATGGGCCTGAAATATCCTGCGGAATTTTATCCTCCGGCATACTCTGACCGCCGGAGCCGGAAGAGCGGAAATTACCTGTGGCGCCGGAATAAAACACTGCGGATGCGGTCTGCATGTAGAGAATCAGCAACATCTCTCCGAAGAGCGAGACGATACCGAAAATGACCGCGAGGACTGCAGGAAATATGGCGGCAGAAGAGGAAGATGCGGATACGGCTGTAAATGCCGCTCCGGCGGCTAATCCCACCGGGACGCAGAGAAGCAGTATCCAGGGCAGGAAAGATAACTGAAGAAGGAAGAAATTGGAAATATTTCCTTTCATCAGGCGTACGCTTCGCGATACACATTCACTTCCCGTACAATCCTCATCTGCCGCGATGAAGAAAGTCATCTGGTAACGCATGAGAAAAATGACAGCCGCTAACAAAAGCCCGGTAAATACCATGAAGGATAAGAAGGTGGCTATCGGGCTGCCGGAAACGGTACCCATTCCCAGAAAGAAGCTGCCCGGAAGAATGAAGAGAAGAGCCCAGAGTACGGAGAAGATGCTCACCAGAAGATTGGCGATGAAGGCTTTTCCGTACTGTGTAAATCCGGCGAAAATAGTACGGACAGAAAAAGGCTCGTTTCTCAGGATTCTCAGAGACAGGCCGGATAAAGATACGCTGAAGGCTCCGGCGGTGAGAAAAGTATACAGCGCCAGCGCCGAAGCGATGAGGCCGAACGTTGTCATGCCGGCGGCCGGAGAGGTCTGCATCGACGTCAGCATGTCGGAAATCATCTCAGAAGTCGCGCTTCCTTCGGATGCCAGCATGCTGTTCAGCTGAGAGGTCTGCGTCATGTAACTGTTCAGCTGGATGACGACAGCGGGAACTGTGGTGAGAAGCGTATAGATCAGCATGAGAGGCAGAAGGCGAAGCCACTTGCCCGACAGCTGTTTTTTTGCCATTCGTTTCATTTCTCCGATGGTAAAGATCGGAATCGTTGCCGTGCGATATTGGTTCATGAAATCACTCCTTTACTGTAATTGAAACAGGCCGGAAAGATACCGGCTGACTCATTTTATGTCAGAAAAACCGGGTCGGTGTCAGTTTTCATATACGTCGTAGCCTTCCCCTTCGATGACAGGATCGCGGCGGTCTACGAATCCGTCGCGGTAGGGATCTATCGGGCTGCCTGAGACTTCGCTGTCCGGATCATAGACGTCGGGATCGTATTCGTCGGGAAGCATGTCCAGCATATCCCGGCGGTCCATATCCCTGTCGTAATCCTCCGTCATTTCAGCGATGAGATCCAGTACGTATTCGTCCGGTTCTTCCGGCATAGCCTGCGAAAAATCGTAAGAATACTTTGTTCCCGACAGTTTTTCCTCGCGGTAGAGCATCAGAGCTTCACAGGGGGAAAGACGTTTCTGTGCTCCTCCGTTTTCCGGCTGACAGACGGCGATGTCCGGTGTCAGATACCACTGGCGGAAATGGAAGAGCTCGTCCGCCAGAAAGCCGAAGTTTCTGCCGCGGCCGAGACCGGCAAGAGAGAGCAGCGTATCCTTGATGGTCTGCAGGCTGGCGTAAAGCTGTGTATTATCGTCCGGCACGCCCTTTATCATATCTTCAAAAAAGGATTGCACTACATCCTGAAGGGCTTCCAGATCCATCAGCAGCAGAAGTTCCGCAAAGGTGTCATAGTCGATATCGGCTTCTGTTTCCATCAGAGCCGCAAATTGCTCGAAATACATAAAATCCTCCTGGGATTCGATGTCGAGCATTTCCATAATTTCTTCGATTGTCATAAAATCTGCCTTTCGATTTTTTGTGTTTTTCTGGTCTGTTCCTGCAAAAATACTCGTATTCAAAAGTTGGATCAGACAGTGTTATTTTCACTGAATATTATATATAATATTACAGTAAAAGTACAATAAAAGGAAAATGAAAGAAATCGTAAATAAAAGAATCGATAAAATATGGTAAGAAGAGGAAAAAAGGAGGAGAACCGATGGCCGGTTTAAAAAAACTCAGACAGCGAGAAGAAATCGACGACAGATACAAATGGAACATCGCCGCGATGTACGGAGATGAAAAAGAATGGGAAAAGGATTTTAAAGAATCCGAAAAGATGGCGGAGGAATTCTCCGCTTACTCAGGAAGGCTTTCCGGGGGCGCGGAAGTTCTTCTTTCGGCTCTCAGAGACCGGGACAAGCTGTGGATGAAGGCAGAAAAAGTCTATGTGTATTCTCAGATGAAAAAAGACGAAGATAATCGCCGGTCCCGTTACCAGGAACTGAATCAGAGAGCGCAGTCTCTGCTGGCTCAGATTTCGTCCGCAACAGCATTTTTTACGCCGGAGCTTACGGAACTCCCGGAGGGCACGATCGAGAAGTATCTGGAGGAAAACGGGGAACTCAGAGAATATTCCTATATGCTGCTGGATCTGATCCGCAGAAAACAGCATGTGCTGTCGAAGGAATCCGAAGCTCTGATGGCGCAGATGAGCGAAATCGCGGGCGCGCCGAAACAGATTTTCTCCATGATCAACAACGCCGATATCAAATTCGGCAGGATTCACGATGAAGACGGGGATGAGATCGAGGTGACCCACGGCAATTATATCAGTCTGATGGAATCTTCCGACAGAGCGGTGCGAAAGGCGGCCTATGAGAATCTCTACGCCGCTTATGCCGCACAGAAAAATACGCTGGCGGCCACTTATAATTACAATGCAAAGAAAAACTGTATCATTTCCAAAATCAGGAATTATCCTTCCGCTCTGGCGGCAGAGCTGGACGGCGACAATATTCCGGAAGCTGTTTACCGCAATCTGGTCAAATCCGTCAACGAGAATCTGGATGTCCTTCACAGGTACGTCGGCCTGAGAAAAAAACTTCTGGGGGTAGACGAAATCCGCATGTACGATATGTACGCGCCTCTAATGGACATGCCGAAGCGGGAGGTTCCTTATGAGGAGGCGCTGGAAATCGTCAGAAAAGGTCTGCGTCCGATGGGGGAAGATTATCTGAAGGTGATGAACGACGGAATCGAGGCCGGGTGGATCGATGTCTTCGAAAACGAAGGGAAGACCAGCGGAGCCTATTCCTTCGGAAGCTATGACAGTATGCCTTACGTGCTGCTGAATTACAACAATAAATTTAAAGACGCCTTTACGATCGTTCACGAACTGGGACATTCGATGAACTCCTACTATACGAGAGAAAAACAGCCGTATATTTACGGAGGACATTCTATCTTCACCGCAGAAGTGGCGTCCACCGTCAACGAGTGTCTGCTGATGCACGACCTTTTGAAGGATTGTGACGACAGGCAGGAAAAACTCTATCTGCTGACCATCTATATCGAGGAATTCCGGGCGACGGTATTCCGTCAGACGATGTTTGCGGAATTCGAGTTGGCGGTTCACGAAGCTGTAGGAAAGGGAGAGGTCATGACGGCAGACCGTCTCTGTGAAATCTACGGAGAACTCAATATAAAATATTTCGGTCCGGAGGTGGTCTATGATGAGCAGATCGCTATGGAGTGGGCGAGGATCCCGCATTTTTACAATGCTTTTTATGTATACAAGTACGCTACGGGATATTCCGCCGCGGTGGCTCTCTCACGCAGAATTCTCACCGGGGGTCAGGCTGCCCGGGACGCCTATATGGAATTTCTCGCGGCGGGCGACAGCGATTATCCGATCGAACTGCTCAAAGGCGCGGGTGTAGATATGAGCACGCCGGAGGTGGTGGACAGCGCCATGAAGACATTCAGAGAATTGATCGGGCAGCTGGAGGAACTCGTGGAAAATGATTAAGTCTTTCAATATATTTGCAAATAACGACGAGATTTCAGTGCGAATCTCAGCGGAGGTCCGGGGAAAAATGGAGGAAGCCGGTGCGGTTTACCGGGAAGATGAAAAAGGCGCGGATCTCATCTTCTGCATAGGAGGGGACGGAGCTCTGCTCCGGCTCCTCCGCCAGTACGACTTTCCCGAAGCGCCCATCGTGGGCATCAATACCGGTCATCTGGGGTTTTTCCAAGAGATCACGATGGACGGTATCGATGAATTCATCCGCATGCTGAAAGAGGGAAATTACCATATCCAGGAGAACAGCGCTCTCAGCGCTGAAATCTGTACGGACAGCGGAATAAAAAATATCACGGCCATCAATGAAATCGTCATCCGCGGGGAGGGAGAGCGGCTGATGCATCTTGATATGAGCATCGGCGATAATTACATCTCCCGGTTCAGCGGCGACGGTATTCTCATCTGCACGCCGGCGGGCAGCACCGCGTATAATTATTCGCTGGGCGGCGTCATCGTCGATCCGGAGGTGGACATGCTGCAGATCACGCCGATGGCTCCCGTAAATAATTCCGCTTACCGTTCTTTTACCTCCGGTATCATCGTGCCGACCAATAAAACTATCGAAATTCTGCCGGCGAAGGATGAAGACCGCTTCGTAGTCGTCATCGAGGACGGGCGTATCGTAGCGAGAGACGACGTGCGCAAAGTCACCGTCCGCGTGGCGGAGGGAAAAGCCAGAATCGTGAGATTCCGCAATTACAATTTCTGGAGCAAAGTAAAGGATAAGATTCTTTAGAGATACAGCAAAGGCACAGTGAAAAACTTCTGTATTGATTGGAAAGTGAGATAACGAGGTTTCAACAGACATGTCAGAAAGAGATTTGAAGAGGAAGCTGACGGATATCGTCCGGGAAGAGGCGGACGAGCGGCAGACCGCAGTTTCGGACAGCGGCCGCTTCACCTATACCGTTACGCCGCAGGACGGCGAGATGACGGTAAAACAGGTTCTGAAGCGGAGAATGGGATTTTCCTCCAGGCTGCTACGCCGGCTGAAGACGGAAGGCAGGGTCATGCGCAACGGCGCCGAAGTGCGTCTCTTCGCCGATGTGATCGAAGGAGATGTCATTCAGGCGGAACTGCCGGAGGAGAGATGTTCCTTTCTGCCGCAGGATATTCCTATCGACGCCGTCTATGAAGATGAGGACATGCTGGTCATCGATAAACAGCCCGGAATCGTGACGCATCCTACAAAAGGGCATCCTGTCGGGACCATTGCCAACGGTCTCATGCGTTATATGGAGCAACACGGCAGTTCTTTTAAAATCCGTTTTGTCAACCGCCTGGATATGAACACCAGCGGCCTTCTGATGATCGCGAAAAATTCTCACTGCCAGGATTCGATGATGAAACAGATGAAGCTGGATAAAGTGGAGAAGACGTATCTGGCGATTCTCCACGGTGTGATACCGGAGGAACGGGGAATGATCGATCAGCCCATCGGCCGGCCGGATCCCGACGATATGCGTCGCCGGGTCATGGAGGACGGATATCCTTCTGTAACGCATTACGAGGTATTGGAACGGTTCGAGATTCCCGGGGCGGAGGGCGGCGGATACACGCTGGTCAAACTTCGGCTGGAGACGGGCAGGACGCATCAGATCCGGGTACATATGACGTACGCCGGTCATCCGCTTATCGGCGACACTCTGTACGGCAGTGAGGATCGGGAACTCATCGGCAGGCAAGCGCTCCATGCCGCGTCTCTCCGTTTTTTTCAGCCGGTCAGCGGGGAGCAGATAAGATGTGAAGCCGCTCTTCCGCAGGATATGGAAAGGGCGGTCCGGCTTCTGAGAGAGAAGAGACAAGAGAGAAAAGGCGAGGAGCGCGCGGAAAGCAGGTGACTGTTTTCCGGCGGCGGATACGAAGCCGTATCCGCCGCCGGAAAAAGATTTTCTTGTGCAGAATGGAGTTTTTCCTGTTTTTTATGGAATTTCGTTCTTCGCGATGCGTGGATAAGGCGCGGGAAGTGTGGTACAATAGCTTCAACTTAGCGATTTGCGAGAGAAGCGAAGCAAGAGCTTAGTTGAACTCGTACCTGTCCCTCGGCGACAGGCGAGTCGAACAGGAAAAAAGACGAAGACTGAGCCGTAGTCGACACGGTGCAATAGCTTCAACTTAGCGATTTGCGAGAAAAGCGAAGCAAGAGCTTAGTTGAACCGGTGAAGCCTGTTTCTCCGCGGCAGACGCCGCGGAAAGGAAAGAATGATACGCAGAATGAGATGCAGAAAAAAGGAGGTCAGCATGATCGTCTTTAAAGTGTTGCTGATCGTAGCGCTTGTGATACCGCTGGTATATTTTGCAGCCATCATGATGAACTCTGTCATGGATGAGATATTACATAAAGAAGATAAGAGCGGCGACAAAAAATGAACGGTATTTTTATAACATTTGAAGGAACCGACGCTTCGGGAAAGACGACGCAGATCGGTCTGCTCAGCGAATATCTGGAAAAAAAAGGGGTTCCCCACATCGTTACCAGAGAGCCCGGCGGCACTGCCATCGGCGAGAAAATAAGAACGATTATACTCGATAAAGAAAACAGCGAAATGCTTCCCGCAACAGAAGCTCTTTTATACGCAGCGTCGCGGGCACAGCTCACAGGGCAGGTCGTGCGCCCTGCTCTGCGGGAAGGAAAAGTCGTCATCAGCGACCGCTTTCTGGATTCCAGTATCGCTTATCAGGGATACGGCAGGAATCTCGGCGATATGATCCGCAGGATAAATGAACCCGCAGTAGAGGGGCTGAAGCCGGATCTGACGATTCTGCTGAAAACCGATCCGGCAGCGATGAGAAAGCGACGCGACGCGTCTCTGGAAGACAGGATGGATTCTCAGAAACTCGAATTTCACAGAGAAGTGCTCCGTGGGTATCTGACTCTGTCGCAAGAGGAGCCGGAGCGCTTTTTTGTCATCGACGGCGAAAGGCCGGTCGATGAGATCGCCAAAGCCATTCGGGAGCGGGTGGGCAGGTTCGTCTGGAAGTAGCGTAATCAGAAAAGGATTTTTATAAGATATATTTCAGAAAAAAGCGGAGGATATCATGTCATTTTCGGACTGGCAGGGCAACGAACATCTGATTGCCAGATTAAAGCAGATGATTCGAAGCGGCAGAATTTTTCACGGATGTCTGTTTGAGGGCAGTCCGCAGCAGACAGAGCGGCTGGCAGACGATTTTGTCCGGGCGGCGCTCTGCGAAAGGCAGGACGGCGACGCCTGCGGCGTATGTACTTTCTGCAGAAAATTCGACTCCGGAAACAGCGAAGACGTCATCGCCGTCGGCGCGGAAGGCAGTGTAAAGGATAAAGATATCGAGCTGCTGATCTCGGCGGCTATGAAGAAATCGTATACCGGAAGACCCGTTTTTCTGGTGGTACGCGGCGCGGGACGCATGACGGCGAGAGCGCAGAACCGACTGCTGAAGACGCTGGAGGAACCGCCTTCCGGTGTCAAGATTCTGCTCCTGACGGAAAATGCGGAACTTCTGACAGAAACGGTCCGTTCCAGATGTATTTCTTTCCGTCTGAAAGACGGCGGAGTCTCCGCCGGGAGAAGAGATCCCGCGCCGGAGACCACGCCGGGAGAGGACTCGGGCAAAGCGGAGCTTTCCCGTGAGGAGAAAAAGCGCGCCGCGGAACTGGCGCGAGATATAATCTACGGTAAACCATTTTACGCGGTAAACAGCGAAATCGGCTATTTTGCTTCTTCGAGAGAAAAGGCGGAGCAGTTCGCTGAAGCGGCGGAACTCTTTTACCGGGATATTTTCATATCTCATTACGATCGGGAAGGACGTCTGCTGATAAACGCAGAACAAAGAGATATCATACGCGGATGCGCCGGGGACTTCACAGCAGAACAGATGACGTCGGCAGCCTCCTGTGCGGAGACTGCGCAGAGGGATCTGTCCTATCACGTGAGTCCGGCGCACGCTCTGAAGTATATGGCATTTGACATACAGAAAAAGATAAAGGAATAGACGAATATGCAGACAGGAGGAACTAAAATAGAGAAGAAAAAAACATGCGCGGAGAACAGAAATATGATCACTGTAGTCGGCGTGAGATTTAAGGCGGCGGGCAAAATCTATTATTTTGATCCGGAAAAGCTGGATTTGGATATCGGAGACTGTGTCATCGTCGAGACCGCCCGGGGGTTGGAATACGGAGAAATCGCCTCGCCGCCCGGCGAGGTCTGTGAAAAATCCGTGGTTCAGCCTCTCAAGAAAGTGATTCGGATCGCAGACGAGCAGGATACCGTCAAACACGAGGAAAATCTGAAGAAAAAACAGAGCGCGCTGGATATCTGTCAGAAAAAAATCGACGCCAGAGGTCTGGAGATGAAACTGATCGACGTCGAATATACGTTTGACAATACCAAGGTGATCTTTTACTTTACCGCGGACGGGCGCGTGGACTTCCGGGAACTCGTTAAAGATCTGGCCAGCGTCTTTAAGATGCGGATCGAACTGCGTCAGATCGGCGTCAGAGATGAGGCGAAAATGCTGGGCGGCATCGGTACCTGCGGCAGAGGACTGTGCTGCCATACGTGGCTTCCGGATTTTGAACCGGTATCCATCAAGATGGCGAAGACACAGGGGCTATCCCTCAATCCCGCTAAGATTTCGGGAATCTGCGGCAGACTCATGTGCTGCCTGAAATATGAAAATGAAGCCTACGGTGCATTGAAGGCCGGTTTGCCGGACAACGGCGAACGGGTGCGCACGCCGGATGGTCCGGGTATCGTCGTAGACACCAATGTGCTCAGAGAACAGGTGAAGGTGCGGCTGTTTCTCGACAATGAAAAGGGCCGCTCTTCTGAGGAGGAGAAACTCAGTCCGGACGTAACCACATATAAAAAATCGGAAATCCGCCGCTCGGGCAGGAGAAAAAACAGCAGAAAGAAGGAAGAAGAGGATCTTTCGGTTCTTCCCGAAGAAGTGAAAAATCTGCTGGAGGACTGAGATGGAGCGGATCGATGAGATCGGATTCGGAGGTCTGAAGCTGATACAGGATACGGAGATGTTCTGTTATGGTGTGGACGCTGTTTTACTGGCTCGCTTCGCTTCCCGGATTTCCCATAAAAAGGCGGCTGATCTGGGAACCAACAACGGTGTCATTCCGATTCTGATGAGTTATATGGGAGGAGCAGAGCATATCACGGGAGCCGAGATGCAGGAGCGTGCCTGCCGTCTTGCGGAGAGAAATATCGAAATCAACGGACTAAAAGATCGCATCAGCATCTGTCATACGGACATCTTAGACATAACGGCTCATTTTTCTCCGGGCAGTTTCGACTGTGTCGTCACCAATCCGCCGTACACGGCGGCGGGGACCGGCGTGATCAACGGTCAGGACAGCCTGACCGCGGCTCGTCACGAGACTACCGCTTCGCTGAGCGACTTTATCGAAAAAGCGGCCTGGCTCCTTTCCGACCGGGGATATTTTTATATGATCCACCGCCCGGCCCGCATCGTAGATATCTGTGAGGCCTGCAGACGATATCGCCTGGAGCCTAAATATCTGCAGTTCATCTCTCCGAAGCCCGGAACAAAGCCGAATCTCATGCTGATCGAATGCAGAAAGAACGGAGGGAGAGAGCTGAAGCTCCTGGATCCTCTGCATGTATACGGAGATGAGGGCGGCTACTCCGATGAAATCCGGCGGATTTACGGGCGAAAATTATAAAATTGCTTTTGTTTGCAACAGTGTATAAATTATAAAACTGCAAAATTTAACTACATTCTGGAGGAAATCATGGATTACATGAAATTAGCGGAGCTTCTTTTTCCGCATATCACAAAGACGCCGGAGGAATACGAGGACATCTACCCTGACAGAAAACTGCCGGAGGGTGCGAGAGTAACCCGTCTTGCGCCAAGTCCTACCGGATTCATACATCTGGGAAATCTTTACAGCGCATTTGTCAATGAAAGACTGGCGCACCAGAGCGGCGGCACATTTTTTCTGAGAATCGAAGATACGGATGACAAGCGTTATGTGGAAGGCGCAGTGGAGACGATCGTCAACGTGCTGGATTATTTTGAAATCGGATTTGACGAAGGAGCGGCCGTCGACGGTGAGCGGGGGGATTACGGTCCTTATCATCAGAGTCAGCGGGCGGAAGTCTACCAGACCTTCGTAAAGCGGCTGATCCAGAGGGGTCTGGCCTATCCGTGTTTCCTGACGGAAGAGGAATTGTCCGATATCCGGTCGAAACAGGAAGCGGAGAAGCTCAATCCGGGAATTTACGGAAAATGGGCGGTGAGCAGAGATCTCTCCTATGAGGAAATCGAAGAGAAGATCAGGGAGGGCAAGCCTTATGTGATTCGTCTGAAATCCTCCGGAAAGACAGACGTTCCTGCGGAGGAAATGGATACTATCACCGTGGACGATGCGATTCGCGGTCCCATCACCATGCCTGCGAACAACATGGACGTGGTTCTTCTGAAAGCCACCGGAATTCCGACGTATCATTTCGCTCACGTCATCGACGATCACTTCATGAGGACGACTCACGTGGTTCGGGGAGAGGAATGGCTGTCTTCTCTGCCGATTCATATCGAACTTTTCGACGTGATGGGATGGGAGCCTCCTGTCTACTGCCATACGGCGCACCTGATGAAGATCGGCGAAGAAGGCACCAAAAGAAAGCTGTCCAAGAGAAAAGATCCGGAACTTTCTTTGGATTATTACAGAAAAGACGGATATTATCCGCTGTCGGTAAGAGAATATCTCATGACGATTCTGAATTCCAATTTTGAAGAATGGCGGATTGCCAATCCGGAAACGCCGCTGAATTCCTTTGAATTCACTACGGAAAAGATGAGTAATTCCGGAGCTCTGTTTGATCTCAACAAACTCAGCGACGTGTGCAAAGATGTTCTCGTAAGAGTTCCCGCTTCGGAGCTGGTTCGCTTTATGAAAGCGTGGGCGGCGGAATTCCGTCCTGAAATCCTTTCTCTGTTTGAAGGAAAGGAAGATCTGTTGGAGAAGATTCTGGACCTGGGCAGAACAGGCAGCAAGCCTCGTAAAGATCTGGTCTGCGCGTCTCAGATTTTTGAATTTATCAAATATTTCTTCGATGATTATTTTGAAATCGAGGGGGAGATTCCGGAGAATGTATCCCGGGAGGATGCGGACGCTATCCTGGCCGCGTATCTGGAAACCTACGACCACGCCGATGATCAGTCCGTCTGGTTTGAAAAGATCAGGACTCTGGGAAGCGCTCTGGGCTATGCAGCGAAACCGAAGGATTACAAAAAGCACCCGGAGGATTACAAGGGCCACGTGGGCGATGTAAGCACGGTGATCCGCTTGGCGGTGACCGGAAGAACGCAGTCGCCGGATGTATGGGAAATTCAGCAGATTCTGGGAGAGGAACGCACGATTTCCAGAATAAAATCTTACGCCGCGAGATAGTTCTTGCAGAGGATGGGTATTTAAATTAAAATAAAACCATAGTGTCCGAGGAAAACGGACGCCGAAGATATTGTCCGTATTTGGCGGAGGAGGGGAATTCCTTCGGCCGCCGCTGGAAGATAAAGGAGAAAAATATCATGGAAGAATTAGTAAAGCAGAGCATCGAAGAAATCAAGCCGTTTCTCAAAAGAGACGGTGGAGATATCGAATTCGTGGAACTCACGCCGGAGAATGTGGTAAAAGTACGTTTAAAGGGCGCATGCCATGGTTGTCCCGGCGCACAGCTCACTCTCCAGACGATCGTCGAGAGAATCGTAAAAGAAGCTGTTCCTGAAGTGACAGGTATCGAAGCAGTTTAAGCAGAATCGGAGAAAGATACAGGGGCGCTTGTTTCAGGCAGCCCCTGTTGTTGTCAGAAGGGATATGGTATGAGATCAGGCAGCGGAAATACAGCAAACAGCAGAAAAGGAACCACAAAAATATTGATCGGACTTCTGATCATCGTCGTTATCACGGCTTTCTCAGCCTGCGGCGCCGGAGGCGGCGGGGAAGATGACGGAAAAGGCGGAGGATTTCTGAAAAAATCGGAAGAGCCCGTAGATATCAGTATCCTGTGCGTGGGAGATGTGATGGCGCATTCCACGAATATCACTGCGGCTCTCAGTGCGGGCGGCGGAAACAGTTACAGTTTTACAGATAATTATGAATACGTGAGATCCTACATAGAAGATGCGGATCTGGCTTTGTGCAATGTAGAGACTACATTCCGGGGAGGACAGCCTCACGGCTATCCGACATTCAACGCTCCGGATGAGCTGGCGTACGCTCTGGCGGATGTGGGGTTTGACGTGGGCATAACCAGCAACAACCACATGATGGATACCGGTTTTGACGGGATGCAGCGGACTCTCGAGGTCCTGAGAAATCAGGGGATGACCACGGTGGGCAGCCGTTATGCGGGGGAAGATACCTGGTCTCTCATCGAGAAGAACGGACTGAAGATCGGGCTGGTGGCTTATACTTACGAATCTCCGATGACGGCCTCCGGCGCCGTTTCTATCAACGGAAATTATGTTTCCAAAGAGGCGGCGGAGCTGATCAATTCTTTTAATACAGATGAGATGGAAGAAGATCTCGGAAAGATCACCGCCGATATCAAATCCGCCAAGGAGGCAGGAGCGGATATCGTGGTCTGTTATATGCACTGGGGCAACGAATACCAGAGAGAACCGAACGACGATCAGATCCGCCTGGCTCAGTCTCTGGCGGACGGCGGAGCGGATATCATCTTCGCCTCGCATCCCCACGTCCTTCAGAAAGTGGATACACTGAACGCCGCGGACGGAAGGAATGTTCCGGTATTTTATTCTATGGGTAACTTTATCTCCAATCAGCGCACAGAGACGCTTCCGTCCATCGCGAATAAACGATATACAGAACAGGGGATGATGGCTGTAGTAGATCTCAGCGTCATGAAAAGTACGGGAGAGATTATCGAGCAGACGGTGAAGGTGATTCCTACCTGGGTGGATCGTTACGGCAGTCCGGTGAAATATTCGATTATTCCTCTGGATCAGAAGATGGATTCCAATGAAGTTCTGAAGACTTCCGGCCACCTGGACAGGGCAAGGGAGGCTCTGAGCGATATCGAGACGATGATCGGCGCGGATTACCTGAACGGAAAGAGTATGCCGGGAACGAGCGCAGGGAATTCAGAGGGAGAGGAAGCGGCATAAAGGTCACATCTTTGCGTTTGCCTCGGACGTATCTGCGGTCTCTGTTCCGGGCGAGCGGGTTTGAAGGCCGCCGTTTCCTGAAATTTGCGGGCGGAGACATGCCGCTGTCTGTATGCGCATGACGCGAAGGATGAAGATAGATCGGAGTAGAAAATGAGAGAAAATGACTATTTTAAAAAAATAGACACTTATAGAGAAGAGATGATCGCCGATCTGCAGCAGCTCATTCGAAAAGAGAGCACGCCTCAGATTCCGGAGGAAGGGGCTCCTTTCGGCCGGGGGGTGGCGGAAGCTTATGCTTTTATGATGAAACTGGCGGAGAGGGAGGGCTTTTCCGTCTTTGATGCGGACGGTTACGGAGGCCATATCGACTTCGGTTCTTCGGAGGAAGACGGAATCATGGGGATTCTGTGTCATCTCGATGTGGTAGCGGCAGGCGGAGGATGGAGCCGCGATCCTTTCGGAGGAGATGTGGAAGACGGCCGGATGTACGGCCGGGGAACATTGGATGATAAGGGGCCGACTATCGCGGCCTTTTATGCGATGAAAGCTCTGAAAGACTGCGGCATTCGGCCGGAAAAGAAGATACGGATGATTCTCGGCCTCGATGAAGAGACAGAGAGCGCCGGCATGCGATATTACAAGGAACGGGTGCGCATGCCCGATTTCGCTATCGTACCCGATTCCGATTTTCCCCTGGTTAACGGGGAAAAGGGGATCCTGATTTTCGATCTTGCAAAAAAGATCGGAAAACCGGAAAAAGGCGGCGTATCGCTGAAGCGGCTCTGGGGCGGAGAGGCTCCCAATATGGTGCCGGACAGTGCGTCGGCTGTGATCACGTGCGAAAGCGGCTATGAGGCTATCCGTGCTGCCGGAAAAAAATTCGAAGAAGATACGGGGGATACGGTGGCGATGAAAAACCGCGGAAGAAGTCTGGAAATTTCCTGTGCGGGAAAATCGGGCCACGGAGCTATGCCTTGGAAAGGGCGGAACGCTATTTCTGTTCTGATGTGTTTTCTGGGAAGAATCGATTTTAACTGTGCCGGCGTCAACGATTTTATTTCTTTCTATAACGAGCACATCGGTTTCGATCTGGAGGGAGGCGCGATCGGCTGCGCTATGGAAGATGAAATCTCCGGCCGTCTGGTGTGGAATTCCGGCAGAATCCTCATGGAAAAAGAGGTTCTTTCTCTGACGGTCAACGTGAGAGCGCCGATCAGTTTCTGCGATGAAGACGTCTACGGAGCCATGAGACCGGTTCTCGAGAAATACGATATCGGTGTGGTCAAGAGTCTGTACAAACCGCCGCTGTATTATCCGGCGGACAGCGAGATCGTACAGACGCTTCTGTCCGTTTACCGCGAACACACCGGAGACGAAAAATCTCAGCCGCTGGTGATCGGCGGAGGAACTTATGCCAGAGAGATGGAAAATGCTATCGCCTATGGGGCCCTGTATCCTGGAGATCCGGATGTCATGCACGAGGCGGACGAATTTATCCGCATCGACCGGCTGATTCTCACATCGAAGATTTATGCCGACGCGATTTATCGTCTGACCGTGCGGTGACGGACTGCAGAGGCCGCGGCAGGACCTGTCCGCGGTGGAAGACTGCGCGCAGACAGACGGAGCTGAAAAAATCGAAGCGATAGCGGAAAAAACGCAGGAGAAAATATAACATGCTTTTGAAGATAAAAAATGAAGACGAGACAGAGCGGTTCGGCAGAGCCCTGGCGGATCAGCTGATGCCCGGAGACATCGTCTGTCTCGTGGGGGACCTGGGAACGGGCAAGACTGCTCTGACGAAAGCTGTCGCGGCGGGACTGGGAATCGAAGAACATATCGTCAGCCCTACGTTTAATATCGTCAAGGAATATCGTTCCGGCAGACTGCCCCTGTACCATTTCGATGTATATCGCTTGGGCAGTTCGGAAGAGCTCTTTGAGATCGGCGCCAGGGATTATTTTTACGGACAGGGAGTCTGTGTCATCGAATGGGCGGATCTCATCGCGGAAGAGATTCCGCCGGGAAGCCGTCTGATCCGGATTTCCTACGGAGAAGAAGACGGACAGCGCATTTACGATATAGGTACGACAGAATGAAAATATTAGTAATCGATACGGCGGGGGCGATAGCCTCTGTCTCTGTGATAAATGAAAAAAAAGAAATCTTTACGGAATTATCCGATGACAGAATGAGTCATCTTCAGATGCTCATGCCTGTGGCGAAGCGAACGATGGAGAAAGCCGGCGTAAAAAAAGAGGAGATCACCCATGTCGCAGTGGCGGTCGGTCCGGGATCCTTTACCGGGATTCGCATCGGGATGGCTGCAGCCATGACTCTGGCCCAGGCCTGGGATCTGCCGATGGCGGCGGTGTCTTCTCTGTCCTGTTATACTTATGCTTTCTCCGATGAGAGAGCCCTGATCTGTCCGATGATCGACGCACGTCACGGTCAGGTTTTCTGCGGGGCATTTTTGTCTGCGGATGCGCAGAACGGCGAGGGATTTCTGCCAAAGACCGTAAAAGAGGAAAAGCTTCGGAACGGAGCGGAATTTGCAGAGCAGATGGTCTGTGCCGGAGAAACGGAAGTCTGCGGTGATGCGGAATTCGAGCGGATTATTTTCTGCGGCGATGCTGCGGAAAAATATGCTTCTCCTGCAGTGAAACTCACGGAATCCGTTTTTGCGAGGGAATCTCCGACCGCCGGGCAAGAACCGGAGGCAGAGAACAGAGGGCGCTGCGATGAGGAGCGGGAGAGCCTCGAAACGAAAGTGACACGGGCGGTAAGAAGTGTGATTTCCGATCCGGATCCGGAGTACTATGCCCGCGCGGTAGCGCTGTCGGCGTTTCATCAGGTTCAGGCGGGCCGCCTGGTATCCTGTGAAACAATCCGCCCGGTCTATCTCAGAAAGTCAGAGGCGGAACGCAAACTGGAAGCGAAAGAACTGGGCAGGAAGAAAAAGGACAGAGCGGCGGAGGACATTATTTTTGAACTTCCTCCTGCAGACGAGGAAATCACCTATCGTCCGGCAGCGGCCGGCGATGCCGCAGATGCGGCTTCGCTGGACAGGCTCTGTTTCCGGACGCCTTGGAGCCTGTCGTCTTTTGAAGGGGACTTGAGCGGCGGAAAGGACACGATTTATATCACGGCGCGCAACAGCCGGGACGAGATCGTCGGTTTCGCCGGAATCGCTTATGTGATGGACGAAGGAGAAGTGAACCGGGTAGCGGTTCATCCTCTTTACCGCGCCAGAGGAATCGCAGATCGGATGATGGAGCTGCTTCTGACTGCAGCGGAGCAAAAAGGAATAAAGACTCAGTTTCTGGAAGTCAGAGAATCCAACCGTCAGGCTATCGCATTGTACAAAAATCACGGCTTTTCCGTCATCGGCAAACGGGACGGCTATTATGCGGAGACGGGGGAAAATGCGCTGATCATGCGCCGTGAATAAAAATTTACAGTTCCTGTAATACTAAAGACAGAACCGTCGACGTCAGGGTATTACAGGAGGTGATTCGATGTTGGCAGAAAACGGCAGAGCCGATTATGAAAATTTCGAAAATAATGCGGGTGTGTTCGATCATCAGGGCGGATATGATGTCTCCTGTCACTGCAGGAATTATTCGCCGAAAAGCAGCGCCAGAACGATAAACATGGGGGATTACAGCAGCTGTGACAGCTGTAACCATCTCCGAAGCGACAGAAAGTGCGGGATAGCACAGCAGACGCTGTCGTAGCATCATATCGTTTCCGCTTCGACGGGCGGAATGCTTTTCCGGTGTCTCGTGAGGGACGCTGTCCTTCACGGAGCCGGGGGAGGCAAATGTTCAGCGCTGTGCGGAAACGGTCTGCACTCTCTGATCAGGCGGACTCGCCGGAGTTCCGCTTCGATTTGGATGTTCCGCCGGACGACAGCTGAAGCAGATAAGCAGATTTTCGCGAGAGGAAGTTATCTGTTTCGACAAAGAAAAATGGAGAACGAAATATGAAAAACGGCAGATTTCTCACTCTCGGCATAGAGAGCAGCTGTGATGAGACAGCGGCTGCGGTATTAGCCGATGGAAGAGAAGTATATTCGAATATCATATCGTCGCAGATCGATATTCACACGCTGTACGGCGGCGTGGTACCTGAGATCGCGTCGAGAAAGCATCTGGAAAATATTACGCCGGTGATCTCCCAGGCGCTTTCGGAGGCAGGCGTGAAGATCGATGATATCGATCTGATCGGCGTTACTCACGGGCCGGGTCTCGTGGGAGCTCTGATTATCGGCGTGGCTGCGGCCAAGGCGCTGTCTTTTGCGAAAGATATCCCGCTGGTAGGAGTTCATCATCTCCACGGCCATATCAGCGCCAATTACATAGCCGCTCCGCAGCTTGTCCCCCCTTTTACGGCGGTGGTCGTATCTGGCGGCAATACGGATATCGTCGACGTCAGAGGGTACAACGATTTGGAACTTCTGGGCGCGACCAGAGACGATGCGGCGGGAGAAGCCATGGATAAGGTGGCCCGGGTTTTAGACCTCGGTTATCCCGGCGGACCGAAGATCGACAAGCTTGCGAAAGAAGGCGATCCTCATGCCTATGAATTCAAAAGAGTTCTGTTGGAAAAAGGCAGTTATGATTTCAGTTTCAGCGGGTTAAAAACCGGCGTGCTGAATCATATCAACGGCATGAAACAGCGGGGAGAAGCGATTCGCAGAGCGGATATCGCCGCCAGTTTTCAGCTGGCGGTGATGGAAGTGATCGTGCAGAAAGCAGTGACTGCCGCTCTTGAATTCGGCAGGGATAAATTGGCCCTGGCCGGCGGTGTGGCGGCCAACAGTCTTCTCCGTACCATGATGCGGCAGGAGTGCGAAAAGCACGGCATCAGTTTCTTTCGTCCGGAACCGGTGCTCTGCACCGACAATGCGGCCATGATCGCCTGCGCGGCCTATTACCGCTACCGTGAAGGGTATTCTGATGATCTGACGCTGGACGCCTGCCCGGTGCTGGATTTTTAGTACGGGAAGCGCGGGAATGGAGAAAAAACGGTCTGGAGGGAATCGCTTTGGAACGCCGCGGAAAATGAGGCGGAAAGGATAAGTGTGAAGTCGGTAAAACGGCGGAAAAAAACGGATCGGAAGGAAATGCCGCGGCATTTCCTTCCGATCCGTTTTATGTATCTGTGATCTGTTTTTTCTTTTGAATGACGGTACTTTCGCGTCTCTATTTGTTTGCGATCTGTTCTTCGATGAAATGTACGATATCGCCGATGTTCGCGAACTTCTCCGCTTCTTCGTCCGGAATTTCGATTTCGTATTCATCTTCGATCGCCATGATGATCTCTACGGCGTCGAGAGAATCCGCTTCCAGGTCTTTTGTGAGACTTGTGTCCGGAGTGATCGCGGATCCGTCTACATCTAACTGATCGATAATGATTTCTTTGACTTTATCAAATACCATGTGTTAACCTCCTATGGTTCATTTTCCGTTAAGTACACGCCTATTATAAGGGGCTTGCAGGGGGATTGCAATACTTTTTTGCGTGTTTCTGCAAAAATATTTTGATAGACAAATGAAATTGTAGAACTCATTCGCTCAGGACGGCCCATTCTTCATAGGCGCCGGCAAGCTGCTCTTTTTTATCCGCGATTATGTCGGAGAGTTCGGTGAGTTTCCCATAGTCGGTCATATATTCTTCGAGGCACATTTTCTGATTCAGCTCTTCAATTTCCTCCTCCAGATCGGATATCAGCTGTTCCAGGGCTTCGATCCGGCGCTCTTTTCGTCTCTGCTCGGCCTGAAGAGCTTTATTTCTGCGCCGTTCGTCCATACGCTGCTGTTTTTCCGTCACGGATTTTTCTGAGGAGACGTCAGAATCGGAGGAAGCCTCTTTGCCCAGATTGTTCATATAGGCGCTGGCAGATATGACTGCGGCTTTTTTTTCATTATAATAGTCGTAATTACCGGGATAGACGGTGATGCCTTCTTTCGTCAGTTCATAGATCGATGTGGGAACCTTATTGAGAAGATACCGGTCGTGGGATACGATGACGCAGGTGCCGGGGAAGTCGAGAAGTGCGTCTTCAAAGACTTCCTTTGACGCGATATCCAGATGGTTGGTGGGTTCGTCCAGGATGAGCACATTGGCCCCGGACAGCATCAGCTTCAACAGAGCGAGCCGCGCCCGCTCGCCGCCGGACAGCGCGCTGATCTGTTTGAACACATCGTCGTTTTTAAAGAGAAATCTGCCCAGCAGACCCCTCAGCTGAGTGTCGCTGTACAGAGAATAGGCGTCGCGCATTTCCTCTAAAACGGTGGAGGTTTCATTGAGCATGGACTGCTGCTGGTCGTAATATCCGAAGACAATGTTGTGTCCCACTTTGATGTGACCGGAGGTAGGCGGGATCTCCGACATAATCATTTTGAGCAGTGTGGTTTTTCCCGTGCCGTTGGGACCGATGATACAGATACGTTCGCCCCGCTTGATATCAAAGGAGACGTTGGAAAAGAGTGTGCGCTTCTCTTCCCCCGTGCCATAAGTCTTCGCAATTTCGAAGGCCTGCAGGGTATCATTTCCGCTCTTGGAGCTCTCCTTGAACTGAATCTTCATCTGTGAAGCGGAAACCGCAGGTTTTTCTATGACTTCTACTTTTGCCAGCAGTTTTTCTCTGGATTTGGCCCGCTTCGCCAGCTTTTCCGTACCGCGCTCTTTGAAGCGGCGGATCATGTCCTCCTGCCGCCGGATTTCCTCCTGCTGTTTCTCATATGTTCTAAGTTCGCTGATCAGGCGGACCTTTTTCTCCTGAGCATAAAAGGTATAATTGCCTTCGTAAACGCTGAGCCGTCTGTTTTCGATTTCAAAAATCCGGTTGACGGTGTGGTCCAGGAAATAACGGTCGTGAGAGATGATGACCACTGTTCCCTGATAAGCGCGCAGGTATTGTTCCAGCCATTTCAGGGTACCGATGTCCAAATGGTTGGTGGGCTCGTCTAAAAGGAGGATGTCCGGCTTTTTCAGAAGGAGCGCTGCCAGCGCCAGGCGGGTGCGCTCTCCGCCGGACAGAGAATTCGTCTTTTTTTCGAAAAAAGACGGAGGAAAGGCCATGCTGTTGAGAACGCCGCTGATCTCGCTCTTGTATCCGTAGCCGTTCTGCAGGCGGAAGGATTCCGAAAGGCGGTCGTATTCGGACAGCAGGCGGCGGATCTGATCTGCGCGTTCCGGCGTTTCCGGAAGAGAAGAGAGTTCTGCGATCCGCTCTGAAATCTCGGTCATATCATTTTCCATCTGAATCAAATGGCTGAAAATGGACAGCATTTCCTCGTATACTGTTTTTTCCGATGTGAAAAGGTCGTTCTGATGAAAATAACCGATTCTCAGATCGCCGGAAATGAAATAGTTTCCGGAATCACAAGTCAGTTCTCCGGACAGAATATTGAGGAGGGTACTTTTGCCGGCGCCGTTTGCGCCTACGATGCCCACCCGGTCTCCGGCATTGATGTGAAAGGAGACGTCTTTCAGAATTTCATCCACGCCGTATAATTTTGTCAGTTGGTTTGCTGAAATAACGATCATGTTTTTTCTCCAATGTATTTATATGATATCCTCTGCACGATTGCAGAGGATAAAAGGTAAAATAATCGATTGCCGTGATAAAAGCGGTCCTGTCGGTTCATCGGCGTCGGATACAGCGGAGCAGACGAGGGATCCGCAATCGGCCGATGACTTTCAGAAATGCTTTTTGCCGGCGAAGATTCATCGTTTTTATCGACGAGGGCTCTGATCAGGCGAAGGTGTCAGAGCCTGGCGCCGCTTCGGAAAAACGGAATGTTTGCCGCTATCATATTTTAAATTATTGATACAATTCTGACAAGCGGGTATCTTTGCGTATTTTCCGGAGAGTACGGCCGATACTGATAAAATTTCAACAGATTTTTCAAAGGAAAACAAGTTTGAAAAATGTGGGAAGTGTTGAAAAGCGAATTTGTTATTGTTATAATACCTGTATATGTCAGGAAGCATAAAGTATTTTGTGAGCGTAATTGGAAAATAGGTTAAAAACTATGAAGGAACATGTTAAAATTTCGAACGCGGTTGTTAAAAGATTGCCAATCTATCTCAGATACCTGGAAGATCTGATGAAAAATAATGTAGAGAGAATTTCCTCCAATGAGCTGAGTTCTCTGATTGGTTTTACAGCTTCGCAGATCAGGCAGGATTTAAATAATTTCGGCGGTTTCGGTCAGCAGGGGTACGGATACAATATCAAAGGTCTCTACAAGGAGATCAATTCGATCCTCGGACTGGACCGGGAGTACAGAATGGTCATCGTAGGAACGGGGAATCTGGGACAGGCTCTGGCCAACTATTCGAAATATCATAAATCGGGATTTCCTATCGTGGGAATGTTCGATATCAATCCCAAGATCATCGGGCTCCGGATCAACGATATCGAAGTCATGGACTGTGATTATCTGGTGGATTTTCTCAATGAAAATCACGTGGATATCGGAATCATTACCACGGATAAAGCGGCGGCACAGAGCGTGGCAAATAAGTTGGTGGAAGGAAATGTGAGGGGAATCTGGAATTTCGCCACATGTGATCTGAAAGTGCCGAAAAGAATTCAGGTGGAAAACGTACATGTGACGGATTCTCTCAATACGCTGGCTTATCGTATTATTCACAGCGAAGAATATTCCGAATGACAGAGCGGCAGAGCCGCTCGGGTTTGAGATAAAAAGAAAAAGCGGCGCTTTAGCGCCGCTTTTTCTTTTCATATAAATATCATTTGGACTCGTCCGAAACCCGGCTTTCACAGGAAAAGCGCGGCTGATTTCTGATTTATGCTGGTGTAGGAGCGTCTACAGGACATGTACCTGCACATGCGCCGCAGTCGATGCATACGTCAGAATTGATTACGAAGATGCCGTCTCCTTCGGAAATAGCATCTACAGGACATTCCGCCGCACAAGCTCCGCAGCAGATGCAGACATCTTTAATAACATAAGCCATATCAATATACCTCCTTGATAAATTGCATTTTACATGTAGCAAGGCTATTATAGCAGAGAAAAAAATAACAGACAATCTTTTTTGCAAATCAACAGATGAAATTTGTATCAAAGGGCGCGGCGTGGTAAGATGACAGCGGAGATACAGAGAGGGGTGATACCGATGAAGGTCTACGGATTAGTAGGAAAGAGCGGAACGGGAAAGAGCTATCAGTCGATGAATGTCTGCCGGGACAGGCATATCGAGGCTATCGTCGACGACGGGCTTTTCATCTGCAGAAATACGATTCAGGCCGGCCATTCAGCAAAGCGGGACCAGAATAAGGTCAGCGCCATCAAGACGGCGATTTTTCAGGATCCGGAAACACGCCGCCAGGTAGCCGGGAAGATAAAGGAAGTGAAGCCAAAGAGCATTCTCGTCCTGGGTACTTCTGAAGAAATGATCGAGAGGATCTGCAGCCGTCTGGAGCTGCCGAAGGTGTCGGAAATGATACACATCGAAGATGTGGCCAGCCAGGACGCTATCACCACGGCGCTGCGGCAGCGTCAGGAGCAGGGAAAACATGTCATTCCTGTACCTACTTTCGAGATTAAGCCTCAGTTTTCCGGTTATTTTATGGCGCCGCTGCGGATTCTCAGAGGAAAAAACGACCGGCAGGGCGCGATGCAGGAGCGGAGTGTCGTACGGCCGACGTACAGTTATCTGGGGGAGTTCACCATATCGGATAAGACGGTGCTTCAACTGATCCATTATACCTGCGGTCTGTCCGAATCAGTGGCGGAGGTTCTGAAGTGCAGTATCAGGAGCCGGCCGGAAGGTGTGGAGATCAATATCGCCGCCGTATTTTTCTACGGTTCTTCGCTGCAGCGGAGGGCGCGGGAGCTGCAGAGTCTGGTAGCGGCGGAGGTGGAGAAGATGACCGCGTTTAACATTTTGTCCGTCAATATCGAAATCAGAGGTCTGCGTCCGGAGGGCGCGGAAAGCCCGAAGACAGGGCGGGAAAAAATGCGATGAATAAATTTGAGGAGATCGGTCAAAAAACAGAATACATAAAATATGATGTTTTCTATGATGAGCATGCGCGGATTCTGACGGTAAAAGATGTCGCCGATTTCGATTTGACTCATATTTTCGAATGCGGTCAGTGTTTTCGATGGACGGCCGCAGAAGACGGCGCTTATGTCGGCGTGGCGGGAAGCCGTATGGCGGCGCTGAGGTACGAGAACGGCGTATTGAAGATCGAAAACTGCGGCAGATCGGATTTCGGAGACTTCTGGAAAAATTATCTCGATCTGGAACGGGATTACGGGGCGCTGAAACTCCGGTTGTCGGAAGAAGACGAGATCATGAAAAAGGCTGCGCAATTCGGAGGCGGAATCCGGCTGCTGAAGCAGGATCCATGGGAAACGGTGGTCACTTTTATTTTATCTCAGAATTCTAATATACCGCGGATCCGCAAGTGTGTGGAAACGCTCTGCGAGAACTTCGGGAAACCGCTGGGAGAGTGGCGCGGAGTTCAGCGATTCGGCTTCCCGCCGCCGGAGCGGCTGGCGGAACTGACCCGGGAGGAACTGGCGGTCTGCCGCCTCGGATACAGAGATAAGTATGTAATCGAAACTGCGCGGAAGATTGTGCGGGACGGGGAACGAACTCTGGCCGCAGCACGGGATGCGGATCCAAAGGACGCTTTGGAATATCTTCTCTCCCTTCCGGGAGTCGGTCCGAAAGTGGCGGACTGTATCATGCTCTTCGGCCTGCTGCATTACGGAAGTTTTCCCCTGGACGTCTGGATGAAGCGCATCATGTCTGATCTGTACGGATATGCGCCGGGCGATGCGAAAGGCATGTCGCAGTATGCCCGGGAGCACTTCGGGGAGGTCAGCGGTTTTGCACAGCAGTATTTGTTTTATTATGCGAAGGAAAATTTAAAAAAGGATATTGACAATAAAAGATAAAAGCGGTAAATTAATGTTAGCACTCGGACATAATGAGTGCTAACAAGAAGAAAAAACATTAATTGCATATTTTGTATCCGGCACAGAGCCAGGAACATAGCATTATTTGCTCCGACGGAGTTTGGAAATCAGCACCGAAGCAAAATACGTGCAGTCGGTACAGAGATTCGGGAGAGTCATCCCGAAGAAGAAATGGAAAGGAGATTAAATCAGAATGATCAGACCATTGAGCGACAACGTAGTAATCAGACGTTTTGAAGCAGAAGAAAAGACAAAGGGAGGCATCATACTCACCAGCGCCAACAAGGAGATTCCTCAGACAGCGGAGGTGCTGGCGGTAGGTCCTGGAACAGAAGAATCGCCGATGCAGGTAGCGCCGGGAGATAAGGTTATTTTCAAGAAATACGGCGGTACGGAAATCGACGTAGACGGTGAAGAAGTCATCATCGTTCCGCAGGACTGCATTCTCGCGGTAATCGAATAATTTCTCGGCACAGGGCCGCGGCTTTCTGCCGGTGAGGGCAGGATTGGTTCAAATCGGTGACTGTCGGCATCCGCAATGTCTGCAGGCGTCGGATCGGAGCGCGGAGCCGGAGAAGAGAGATCATCTGTAAAATGAAAATATAAAAAAGAAAGAAGGAGAAGTGATAAAATGGCTAAGGAAATTCAGTTTGGCGAAGATGTCAGAAGAAAATTAGAAGCAGGTGTGGATAAGCTTGCGAATACAGTAAAAGTAACTCTCGGACCGAAGGGCAGAAACGTTCTTCTCGAGAGATCTTTCGGCGCGCCGCTCATCACGAACGACGGTGTGACGATCGCGAGAGATGTCGATCTGGAAGATCCATATGAAAATATGGGAGCTCAGCTGGTAAAAGAAGTTTCCACGAAGACGAACGACGCTGCGGGAGACGGTACGACTACCGCTACTCTTCTGGCTCAGATTATCGTTAAAGAAGGTCTGAAGAACGTAGCTGCAGGTGCGAATCCGATGATCCTCAGAAGAGGAATGCAGGGCGCGGTAGATGTAGCAGTAGAAGAACTCAAGTCGATTTCCAAGGCGGTGGAAAGCAAGGAGAATATCGCGCAGGTAGCTTCTGTTTCCGCGGGCGAGGATGAAATCGGTCAGTATATCGCCGATGCTATGGAGAAGGTCGGCAAAGAGGGCGTGATCACCGTAGAGGAATCCAAGTCCATGGGTACGACGCTGGAAGTCGTGGAAGGGATGCAGTTCGACCGGGGATATCTCTCCGCATATATGGTGAATGATACAGAGAAAATGGAAGCAGCTCTCTCCAACCCGTATATTCTCATCACTGACAAGAAGATCTCCAATATTCAGGAAATTCTCCCGATACTCGAACAGATCGTTCAGCAGGGCAGAAAGCTCCTGATCATCGCGGACGACGTGGAAGGAGAGGCGCTGGCGACGATCGTATTAAATAAGATCAGAGGAACCTTTGACTGCGTTTGTGTCAAGGCTCCGGGCTTCGGCGACAGAAGAAAAGAACAGCTCAAGGATATCGCTATCCTCACAGGCGGTACGGTGATTTCCGAAGAAATCGGCATGGAACTGAAAGAGACGACTCTGGAAATGTTGGGCGTGGCAGATACGGTAAAGGTATCCAAGGAAAATACGGTCATCGTGAACGGGGCCGGCAATAAAGAGGAAATTCAGGATAGAATCAAACTTATCAAGGCTCAGATAGAAGAGACAGATTCCGAATTTGACCGCAATAAGCTTCAGGAAAGACTGGCTAAGTTATCCGGCGGTGTAGCTGTTATCCAGGTAGGCGCTGCCACTGAGACAGAGCTGAAAGAAAAGAAGCTGAGAATCGAAGACGCGCTCAACGCGACACAGGCTGCGGTGGAAGAAGGTATCGTTCCGGGCGGCGGTACGGCTCTCGTAAATGTGATTCCTGCGGTTGCTAAATACGTGAAGACGCTTTCCGGAGACATGAAGACAGGCGCTGCGATCATCCAGAGAGCTCTGGAAGAGCCGGTAAGACAGATCGCAGAAAATGCAGGCTTTGAAGGTTCTGTCGTAGTCGCTAAGGTAAAGGGAAGCAAAGCGGGCGTCGGCTTTAATGCTGCTACGGAAAAGTACGTCGATATGATGACGGAAGGTATCGTAGATCCGACAAAGGTAACGAGATCCGCTCTTCAGAACGCTGCTTCCGCTTCAGCGATGCTTCTGACGACAGAAGCCTGCGTAGTGGAGATCAAGAGCGACAATCCTCTCGAAGCTCTCGCCGGCGGCGGCGGTGGTATGGGCGGCATGGGCGGCATGATGTAATCGGCCTTTTCAGCTGTACCGAAAAGTTTATTGATATTATTGGAAAATCAAAGGATGACCGGATTTATTCGGTCATCCTTTTTGTATTTCAAGAGAAATGATGGAATCCGTGAAGACAGTGAAAGAAAGCGGGAGCGAGCTCTTCCGCGGACGAATTTTTTCTCGGTTTTTCCCTCTTTTTGCCATTGTGAACACGCTCCTTTTGAGGTAAAATTATTTATTAATATTATCTGTTTTAAATATTTTGTTTTTCCGATATCGATGCCGCAAAGCCGCGGCGCAGACCAGGAGGTGTATCGATGCATAGGAATCATTTTTTCAGCCGTCTGTATGTCCGCACGATTTTGTGCGCAGTTTTGTGCGGGGCGGTCATATTTTGTTTTACAGGTTGCGGCGGAGGCTCCGGCGATGATTCAGCCAGTGTGCAGACGACAGCGGAAGAGCGCGGCAAGGGTGCGGAAATGGATCCGGAAAAGAAGGCGCAGCTGCAGAAAGATCAGGAAAACGGTCTCTTCCTTCTGGTAAATAAGGATCCGGAAAATCATCTGGACCCTTCTTACAAAGCGGAGGATCTGGAGCCGATCAAGTATTACGCGGCAGACCGCAATAAATATACGAGATTCATGCGTGCTGAAGCTGCGGAGGCGTTTCATCGTCTTGTAGAGACTGCTGCGGAGGAAGGCATCGATATCGTTATGACGACGGCGTACCGTTCTTATGAGTTCCAGCAGATTCTCTGGGACAATTATGTGGCGCAGAAGGGGGAAGAAGAGGCGAATAAGACCAGCGCCCGTCCGGGAGAGAGCGAACATCAGACCGGACTGGCGGTGGATCTCTCCACGTCGGAAATCGATTACCGGAATTCTTCCGATTTTGCCGATACAGCGGCGGGTCGATGGGTTGCGGAAAACGCGCATAAGTTCGGTTTTATTCTGCGCTTTCCGGAAGATAAGACGGATATCACGGGTTATTCTTACGAACCGTGGCATATTCGTTATGTAGGTCTCACCGCGGCTGCGGATATTTATGAGGAGAATCTGACGCTGGAGGAATATCTGGAACAATTGGAGCTGTAGAGTGCGCGGCATCGGTTCCTGAAATTCCGGAACCGGAGGCGGAAAGTCTCTGCGGGAAGCAGCTTTAAAGGGCTGCGGAGTCTGGTGCAAGTATTTTTGCAATGTGAAATTTTAATATCGTTTTTTGTTGTGAATAAGAAAGATTTTTAGGAGGAAAAAATGGCATTTTATTATTCTGAACCATCCCGTACATTCAGCGAATATCTTCTCGTACCGGGCTATTCTTCGGCGGAATGTATCCCGAGCAACGTGAGTCTGAAGACGCCTCTGGTCAAATACAGAAAAGGTGAGGAAGAACCGGCGATCTCGATGAATATTCCTATGGTTTCCGCGATCATGCAGTCGGTATCCGGCGAAAAAATGGCGGTAGCGCTGGCGAAAGAGGGAGGCGTGTCTTTCATTTACGGCAACCAGTCGATTGAGGATGAAGCCGCTATGGTAAGAGCGGTCAAGGATACGAAGGCGGGCTTCGTAAAGAGCGATTCCAATATTTCTCCTGATGCGACGATGGCGGATGTGGTGGCGCTGAAGAAGAGAATGGGACATTCCACCATTGCGGTGACAGAAGACGGTACGGCGGAAGGCAAGATCGTAGGTCTGGTGACCAGCAGAGATTACCGCGTGACGAGAATGGATCCTGCGACGAAGGTTTCGGAGTTTATGACGCCGTTTGAAAAGCTGATCTACGCGGAAGAGGGCGTTTCGCTGAAGGAAGCGAACGATATCATCTGGGATCATAAGCTGAACGCTCTTCCGATCATCGGTAAGGACCGCCGTCTCAAGTCTTTCGTATTCCGCAAAGACTACGACGCACATAAAGAAAATCCGAATGAGCTTCTGGACTCTCACAAGAGATATATCGTAGGCGCGGGCATCAATACCCGCGATTATGCGGAAAGAGTACCGGCGTTGCTGGAGGCTGGCGTGGATGTGCTCTGTGTAGACTCCTCCGAAGGTTTCTCCGAATTCCAGAGACAGACGATCCGTTATGTCAAAGAGACTTTCGGTGAAGATACGAAAATCGGCGGCGGCAATGTCGTCGACCGCGAAGGGTTCCGTTTCCTGGCGGAAGCGGGCGCGGACTTTGTCAAGATCGGTATCGGCGGCGGTTCCATCTGTATCACAAGAGAGACAAAGGGAATCGGCCGCGGACAGGCTACGGCGGTCATCGAAGTAGCGGCCGCGAGAGATGAGTATTTTAAGGAGACCGGAATCTATATTCCGATCTGTTCCGACGGTGGTATCGTATACGATTATCATATGACGCTGGCTTTGGCGATGGGAGCGGATTTCCTGATGCTGGGCCGTTATTTTGCACGTTTTGACGAATCTCCGACAAACAAGATGAATGTCAACGGTACGTATGTCAAGGAATATTGGGGTGAAGGCTCCGCCCGTGCGAGAAACTGGGCCCGTTACGATGACGGAGAAGCCAGCAAGCTGAAGTTTGAGGAAGGCGTCGATTCTTATGTTCCTTATGCGGGACCTTTGAAGGATAATGTTCAGTTGACGCTGAGCAAGGTGAAAGCCACAATGTGCAACTGCGGCGCTCTGACGATTCCTGAACTCCAGGAAAAGGCAAAGCTGACGGTGGTATCTTCCACGAGCATTGTGGAGGGCGGCGCGCACGACGTCATTCTGAAGGATAAAAATAACGGAGCGACGATTTAAGAAAACGGGCGTAAGTCTGAAAATGGAAATGAATCGGATACCGGACGTGAAAGACGGATTTCTGTGAAAAGTTTGAGGCGGTTTGTTCGGGGCAAAATCTGCAGTTCTGAGATGAGGAAGATAATTTCGGTCGGAACTGCCGGCGATATCCGATTTTTGTATGGAGAGAGAAGAAAGGAGGCATTCCGATGGATCATCAGTCCGTTTTGGTCATCGATTTCGGAGGCCAGTACAATCAGCTGATCGCCAGACGCGTCAGAGAATGCAGCGTATTTGCGGAAGTGGTTTCTCATACGCAGGCGATGGAAAAGATCAGGGAGACGAAGCCGGCAGGCATTATCTTTACCGGCGGTCCCAACAGCGTATATGACGATGCGTCGCCCAAATGTGAGACGGAAATATTTGAACTCGGGATTCCTGTCCTGGGAATCTGCTATGGATCTCAGCTCATGGCCTACATGCTGGGCGGCGCTGTAGAGACCGCTCCCGTCAGCGAATACGGAAAGACACTGGTAAAGACGGACAGCTCTTCCGTTCTCTTCGATGGCGTCTCAAAAGAGACGGTCTGCTGGATGAGCCACACCGATTATATCGCGGCGGTTCCGGAAGGTTTCCGCTCCGTGGCGAATACGCCGGTCTGTCCGGTAGCGGCTATGGAATGTCCGGAAAAGAAATTTTACGCTGTACAGTTCCATCCGGAAGTCATGCACACGGAAGAAGGGAAGAAGATGCTGGAAAATTTCGTGTACAAGGTGTGCGGATGTACCGGCGACTGGAAGATGGACTCTTTCGTGGAGACTGCGATTCAGGAAATCCGGGAGAAAGTAGGCGACGGTAAAGTGCTCTGCGCTCTCTCCGGAGGCGTGGATTCTTCGGTGGCCGCCGTTCTCATGTCGAAGGCTATCGGCCGGCAGCTGACCTGCGTATTTGTGGATCAGGGACTCCTCCGCAAGAATGAAGGCGACGAGGTAGAGGCTGTCTTCGGCCCGGAAGGTCATTACGATCTGAATTTCATCCGCGTTAACGCGCAGCAGCGTTTTTACGATAAGCTGAAAGGTGTGACGGAACCGGAAGAAAAGAGAAAGATTATCGGTGAAGAATTTATCCGTGTCTTTGAAGAAGAAGCGAAAAAGATCGGCGCTGTGGATTTTCTGGTACAGGGTACGATTTACCCGGATGTGATCGAATCCGGTCTGGGCAAGTCTGCGGTCATTAAGTCCCATCACAATGTAGGAGGCCTGCCGGATCACGTGGATTTTAAGGAAATCATCGAACCGCTGCGCATGCTCTTTAAAGACGAAGTACGGAATGCGGGCAGGGAACTGGGCATTCCGGAATATCTGGTCAGCCGTCAGCCGTTTCCGGGTCCGGGTCTCGGCATCCGTATCATCGGTGAGGTGACGGAAGAGAAGATCAAAATCGTTCAGGATGCGGATTACATCTACCGGGAAGAGATCGCGAAAGCGGGTCTGGACAAGAATCTGGGTCAGTATTTTGCAGCTCTTACCAATATGCGCTCCGTAGGCGTCATGGGCGATTTCCGGACATACGATTACGCTGTGGCGCTCCGGGCCGTGGAAACCTCGGATTTTATGACGGCGACGGCGGCTCAGATTCCTTGGGATGTACTGAATACGGTGACGAATCGTATCGTAAACGAAGTGAAAGGCGTCAATCGAGTGATGTACGACTGTACCAGCAAGCCCCCTGGAACGATTGAATTTGAATGATTCAAGATTGATATTGATTATTTTAAATGGCAGGCAGTCTATAAGATTGCCTGTTGTTTTTTAATTATTTATATTGTTAGATAATAGACATTGAAATTTGTTATCAACGTAAAAATTCAATTATGAATTTATTTATTAGAGGGTGTGTGATATACTTGTGATAGAGGGAAAGAGAGTGTTTGAAAAATAGCACGAGAGGGGTGAAGATAAACAATGAAAAATATGAAAATAGATGCTAACGGAACAGAAATCAGAGTGATGGGTGATGTTGTCAACGAAGATGCGTATATCTCCTTGACTGATATTGCTAAATATAAAAATCCAGATAATGCTTTTATTGTAGTGGCAAATTGGATGCGTAATTATTCTACGATTTCATTTTTAGGATTGTGGGAACAGATTCATAATCCTAATTTTAAACCTATCGAATTCGATAGGTTTAAAGCAGAGTCGGGAGACAATGCGTTTACATTGACGCCACAGCAGTGGATAAAAGCAACAGATGCAATCGGTATTGTATCAAAATCAGGACGATATGGTGGTACTTATGCTCATACGGACATTGCTTTTGAGTTTGCTTCGTGGATTTCTCCAGAATTTAAACTTTATATTATCAAGGATTATCAGCGATTAAAGAAAGATGAAGCAAACAGATTAGCGATTGGATGGGACGTAAAGAGAGAACTGTCAAAAATCAATTATCGTATTCATACGGATGCAGTAAAGGAGTTTTTGATAACACCGATATTATCTCCGCAGGAAATGGCATATACATATGCATCAGAAGCAGATATTCTCAATATGGCATTGTTTGGGAAAACAGCGGCACAATGGAGAAATGAAAAAGGAATAAGTGGAAAAACACCTAATATCAGAGATTTTGCCTCGGCAGAGGAATTGGTGGTACTTATTAATCTGGAAGATACAAACGCTGATTTGATAAGACAGGAAGTGCCGCAGATTGAACGCTTGAAGCTATTAAGGGAGAAGGCGTACCGGCAGCTTGAGATTCTTAAAAAGCATCAGGAAACGATTGAAGCATTAAAGAAAAATCTGGTTGAAGATACGGGAACAAATAGTTGATTTTGTTAGCAAAATCGCTTATAATTCGAGTCGAAACATATTGTTATTATCCGCAGTTACAGAGCGAGTGTTATCAACGCTGATAACAAAATGATAACATTAGCCCATACAGGCAGGATAATATGGATATATCAAATAATCAAAAGAACTATATACACGACAAATAATAATCTCTAAACAAAATTGATTAGCATTCGTCGAGTTTGAATAAAGTGAGAGGTCGTAAAAACCCAATAGTAATACTGGGTTGCAGACATCTGAAGTTTTTTGTGTTTCTTCATCTTCTGATATGGTTTTTGGGGGTTTTAACGGATTTTAAGGAAATTTTTGTATTTCTCGCTCCAAACTTCTCGTAGAAGAGGGTATGGCCGAAAGACGAAAGACGGAAGGTCCGGTGAGATGGGATAGGCGGATAATCGCATATGTTTAAAAGCGACGGAAATTGTCAGGGCGGATCTGATCCGTATAATAGTGAAAGCGGTATGGGAACGATCTCATACCGCTTTTTTGCTGTTTTTTCTGTTGCAGTACAGCTGTTGCCGCTTTTACCCGTGAATTCCTTTCACGAGAGGAATCAGCATGAGCAGCAGGATAATTCCTGTGAGCCCTATTACTATTCCGAGAACCATCTTTCCCAGAAGCATCGTCAGACACATACCGGTGCCGAGAAGGAGCGCCCCGAAAATGCTTACGGCGACGGCGGCGACTGTCTTTTTGCTCAGTTTCACAGGAGCCTTACCCTCCATTCGTCTCCAGATGATGAGATCCAGCAGTAAAAGAAGCAGTCCGGCTATACCTGCCGCGATTCCCTGTCCGGACATCCCCCATTCCGGCAGAAGTGCAGTGCACATGCCAAGGGCAAAGAATATGCCGCCGATCGTTCCCAGAATCAATGCTATAAAGTTACTCTTTTTCATTTTTTATCCTCACTTTCGCTTTTTCCGACCGGTAGATTATGCGTGTGTCACTTTCATACCGTGTTCAAAATTTGTGTTTTTGACGTAGCCTTTTGCAACGAGCCACTCGGCCTCATCGTGCAGTGTTTCCGCATACGGACGTGTGTGATATCCGAGCTCACGCTTTGCTTTCGAAGAATCGAAGTCGTTGTTGCGTTCCAGATTATATACGGCAAAGTCAGTAATCATCGGCTTTTTCCCGTTGTCCGCCAGCTCCCTTTCCATCCCGGACACCAGATGATAGGCTGCGGCAGGCGGAACATAAAACATCGGTTTCCTGCATCCGCTGGCGTCATGGAGCAGTTCGCACATTTCTTGAAAAGTAATCTCCTCATTTCCGAGAATGTAGCACTCGCCGCTGCGTCCTCTGTCTGCTGCCGCCACACAGCCGTGCGCCAGATCCCTCGCGTCAGCCAGATGAAAGGAACCTTCTATACCGATTCTCATTTCCCCGTTCATGATTTTGATAAGCGTGGCTGTGGTTTCACAGATTGCCTCGTCTCCCGGCCCCATAATGCCCGTGGGATGTACGACGCATGCATTGAGACCGTTATCTCTGCATGCATTGAGAACATACTGTGTGGCTATCGCCTTGGACTGGCAGTAACAGCCGACCTGACGTTTTTCGTCGATCGGCAGGAAATGATCTGTCTCTGTGATCTTCGTTCCCTTTGGCGGCTCGGGAATCGCGCCGCTGGAGCTGACGTATACGAGCTTTTTACACTCGCTGTGCTTAAGGCACTGAGAGATTATGTTCTGCGTTCCGCCTACATTCACATCCATAATCTTCTGATCAAATTCCGGAGTCATACTTACTATAGCGGCGGAGTGGATTACGATCGTCTCCGTGCCTTCGGGGACCGCAAACAGCCGGTCGAGCGATGCGGCGTCACATATATCCCCTTCCACGATTTCTGCGCCTGAGGGAATATATTTGATCGCCGGATTGCCTGTCAGGACGAGTGTGCGGACTTTTTCTCCGCGTTCAAGAAGTTCTCTGCAGATGAGACTGCCCATAAAGCCTGCGCCTCCTGTAAGTATGTAAAGCGTTTCTTTTTTCATTTTCATTGTTTTTCCTCCGTTCATAGTAAGCGATTAATCTGTTTTTTAATAGAAGTTTCTGATATGACTGTACCTGCTTAGGCTGCCGCATTTGCGTCAGTCAGGAATCATTTTCTGTTTTATATCTTAATCGTGGATCAGTTTCTCATCTTCTTTATAGTTATTGCACATACGATGATTGTGACTGCTGAAATTAAAGCTATTGTAAGCTTTTCGGGCATTTCGCGGACCTCCTCTCTTGTTTTGTGCCTTTATCCTACGCTCTGTTTATTTCCCGAATGTTTTGCTTCTGTTTCAAAATTATTAATAGAAAAGATTTTTAACGGAAAAACTCCTTTGCCCGGTTCTGCCGTGCCGGCGGTCTGGTGCAGGAGGAGTTGCAAAAAATAAAATAGAGTGCGGTGCATATTAGAATTATGCTGTCCGCACTCTGTGCTTCTTTCGATGATATCATATCTGCTGCAAAGAAAAAGGCCCATAAAGGAAAAGGTCCTTATTTATCTGCTCCGCCGTATTTTGTTACCGTTTTTCTGTCTGCTGCGCGAAGCTCTACGACAAATCTGCTTCCCGCATTTTCTTTGCTTTCGACGCGTATTGCTCCGCCGGATATGTCCAGTATCCGCCGGACGAGCGCGAGCCCCAGGCCGTTTCCCTCCGTAGAATGCGACCTGTCGCCCTGATAAAATTTATCAAATATATGTTGCATCGTTTCCTCGTTCATGCCGCAGCCCGTGTCGGCTACCGTAACGAGGATCCTGTTTCCAGCGCGTTTCTGTACGAGGCTTACGGTTCCGCTGACAGGTGTAAACTTGAGCGCGTTTGATAAAAGATTATTCCAGACGATTTCCATCAGTCCCTCGTCCGCTTCGATAAAGACCTCGTCCTCTATGTCTGCGTCGAATTCTATATCTTTTTCTTCCCATACGGATTCAAACTGCAGCGCGCAGTCGGAAAGCTGTCTGCACAGATCGTACCGCTGCGGCGTCTGATGGATCGTCTGATTTTCAAGCTTATTCAGCCTGAGCATATTGCTGATAAGAGCTGTCAGACGGTCGACGGCCTGATGAATATTTGCCGCGCATTCGCTGTATTCCTTCTCTTTCCGGTCTTTCATCTCCATTAATTCAACATTGCTCCTGATCACGGCCAGCGGCGTTTTTATCTCATGTGAGACGTTGGAGATGAAATCTGTCTTCAGAGTCTCTATGCTGCCGAGCTCTTTGATCATCCTGTTTAAATCAAGAATCATCAGATCGAGATAATCGAGCTTATCCGGAGCATTCGTCGTCGGGATATCTACGGAAAAGTCTCCTTTAGCTACTTTGCGGATCGCTTTGGATATTCGCTGCAGCGGCAGCTCGTAGGTTATTTTCATTTTTCGGCGGATATAAAGAGCCATTCCGGCAGCTACGAGCACCCAGAAGAGAAGCAGAAGATGGGTCTGAAGAATACCGCTGAGTTTAAGTTTATCCATCGCTACGATTACGCCTTGGTGAACGCCTGACATGACCGTGCATATTCCGATACACGTCCAGAATACGGATACGGGAAATCTCGTCTTTTTTATCCGGATACCGTTTTCTGACGTGAACAGCCGGTTTTTCAGCGTTTTCATAACAGTATCGCCTTGTATCCGAGACCGCGTACTGTTTTGATTTCAAATCCGTCGCAGTCCGAGAATTTATCGCGCAGTTTTGTGATATAGACGTCCACGGCGCGGAGCCCGGTATCTGTATCGACGCCCCAGAACTCGTCGAGCAGCTGCGCTCTCGAAATCGTCTTTTTAGGATAAGAGAGAAGCTTATACAAAATCTGAAATTCTCTCGTCGTTATCGGTATTTCTCTGCCGCTGACGACTGCCGTCATGCCGTCTGCGTCGAGTTCGAGATTTCCGACGGAAATTTTCCTTTCAGTCTCGATATTTGCGCGGCGCAAAAGCGCTCTCACGCGCATTTCGAGCTCCGCCAGTTCTATAGGCTTTACCATATAATCGTCGATTCCCAGCCGGAATCCCCTCTGTTTTGACGGCAGATCGTCTTTAGCGGAGATAAACAGAATCGGAATAAACCTGTTGACCCGCCGGACTGTCTCAGCAAATTCGAATCCGTCGATTTCCGGCATCATAATGTCGGAAATGATCAGATCGTACAGTGAGCCGTACAGTTCATCATATCCGGCGTCTGCGCTGAGAACGCCTTTTGGCTCAAATCCGACGTCCGAAAGAAAGGTGCATATCGTCTGATTCAGTTTTTTATCATCGTCTACTACCAGTATGCGTGTCATTCCGCTTCCTCCCACAGTATTTTCAATTCTTTGCGTGCGCGGCGTATCATAGTTGTTCCGCATGTGATAAGTATAGCACAGACGAATGTTCCCGTTATGATGTTCATCATTTTTTGCAGCCTGATATCCATGTCGCTGAATGTTGTGAGCATCGCCGCCTGCAGGGTCAGCATCGCTGTCAGGGATGCTGAAAAGCTGATCGTCTTAGTCGATACTACGATCGGCGTATGCCGTCTGCGCATCTTTATCATGTAGACGGCAGAGTAGATCAGACGGTAGAAGTCATATGAGGCGACGGCAAAAATGAGTGTTCCTCCGTAAGCGAACACGCTTCCGTCTTTGACGATCAGGATAATGACTCCCTGCAGCGTCAACGTCGTCAGGGAGAGCATCAGGCCGCTCAGTCCGTAGACCTTCCATTCGCGGTATCGTTTCTCTGATTCAGTTTCGTCCGGTGCGTTTTTTCGTCCTTTCAGCAGTACGAGAGCCTTTGCGACGCTGAGAATCATATAGTAAAAAGCCGATGCGCATATCCATGCGGAAAGACAGGAAAGGCCCGCAGTCACTTTGACGGCGGCGATGCATAGATCCGCGGCAAGTGAGCAGCGGATGCCCGTCATGGTGCGGAACGCATAATCATCGTAAAGCCTCGCTGAAAGCGCCGTCTTGCGCGCGGCGGCCGCTATGTATTGTCTCGGAGACTTTTTCTGAAACAACAGAACAAGCTGCCACAGAGCAAGTCCGCTGAATGCCGCGGCAAATCCATACACTGCGCAGGATGCGGCGTGCGGCAGCAGATCATTCGTCTCATACAGACACAGGACTGTGGAAAGAGCAGAAAAGATTGCCGCGCATATAAAAACAAGAAGATTTCTCATTTTCTTTCGCATCTTTTTATACCTCCGGTTCTGTTTTTGATTAATATTAACGAAGGTCTGTTTGCCTTTTGTTTTGGAATTGTTTCAGAATTATTAATGATCCGGAAATTTGACCGGTTTTTTCATATGGATCTCATGATCTTTCCGTTCAGGGCAGAACATACTGCTGCATTTATTGAAACAGCACTGTGAATAAAATTTACAGCGCCGGAAAAACAGAAAAATGGGGCGTCTCTCTCTTTAGAAAGAGGCGTCTCGTCACAGCCGCCGGACTGTCCGAACGATATCGTGTGGAATAATTTTCGCGAAATATCGCCGATATCCGCGTTCTGAGATCTGACGACGGCGGCATCTTTTGTATCAGGATTTGATGAAATGGAAATCACAGCAGGAAGCGCCGTTTGCCAGGGTGCCGTTTCGCTCAAAGCGGATTTTAGGCAGCAGACCGGAAAAGGAGATATCGTCGTTCTCGCAGTAGACACAGCACAGCTCCGGACATCCGTACCGGTGGGAGAGATCCCAATAAATGCACCGGTGTAAGTCAAAATGTATTTCTTTACTGTCGCACCGGATCCACTCGGTCTTCCAGCCTTCTTCCGGAAAGTTCTTTTTCATATGTTTTTTGACTCCCATGCGGTAAATCGTATAGGCAAACGGAAGTCTCGCTATCTTATTCATTTCTCCGTGCTTAACGGCTGCAGCTTGACGGGTCTCTCTTCTGACGTATTCCAGAGCTTTGTCCTGATCGATTCCCTCCGCGCGCAGCGCTTTATAGTATGCCATGGGCGGGAACAATTTCCTCTGCATGTGTTCTTTTACCGCGTCGCTTTTCGGCTGTTCTGTATTTTGCAGCAGTTCCCGGTATATCGTCTCTGTCCGCTGGAAAATGGCTGCGCCTGTTTCCTGACCGAATATCTGAAGACAGTCATTCTTCAGAAAAGGCAGGGTCGTCTCACTTATTTTCATCTGTTTGTTCCTCCGAAATTTTTTGAAAGACATTCATCGCATGTTTTTCCAAAACATCCGCTTTCGTGACGGCCAGTCCCCACTTTTCATCTCCCAGGACGATCAGTGTATCTCCGGCTTTGATATCGAAAATTTTCCTCGCTTCTTTTGGTATGATCATCTGGCCCCGTTCGCCGACTTTGACGGTGCCGAAGATATAATGTCCTTTTGGAATTTTCATCGCCTTCACCTCTAATACATATAAGTATGAAATTCATATTTATATGTATTATAAGACCGGCGGAACAGGAAGTCAAGAAAAGGTTCGCGGATCTCATAAAAGAACGGGAAATGTGATACAATAACTCAAAAGGCAGATTTTGCACCGGTTTCCGGAGTTTTTTCTGCCGGACGATACGCCGGGACCGTTTGCCGGCACGCAGTCAAAGGAGGAGTGAGGATGTGCACATGTATCACATATGAGAACGGAGATTTTTATTTCGGAAGAAATATGGATCTGGAATATCGTTTCGGAGAAAAGGTGGTGATCACGCCGAGAAATTATGTATTGCCGCTGAAGGCTCATCCGGCACAGAAGCTCTCTTATGCGATGATCGGTATGGCAGCGGTGCGGGAGGGATATCCGCTGTATGCAGAGGCGGTAAATGAGAACGGTCTGGGAATGGCGGGACTGAATTTTCCCGGAAATGCGGCGTATCGCGAGGCCCGGAAGGGAAGCCAAAATATAACGCCCTACGAGCTGATCCCTTGGGTGCTGGGGCAGTGCGCCTGCCGGAAAGAGGCGGTCGCCTTACTGCAGGAGCTCAATCTATTGAACGTGCCTTTCGCCGAAGGTCTGCCGCTGACTCCGCTGCACTGGATGATCGCGGACAGGAGCGGATGCTCCGTGCTGGAATCCACGGAAGAAGGCGTGAGGATTTATGAAAATCCCTACGGAGTGCTCACCAATAATCCTCCTTTTCCCTATTATCAGCATCATATGGGCAATTACAGGAATCTTACCGCGAAGACTCCGGATGATAACTTCGCGGGAGCCTTAAAACTGCCACTTTTGGGTCAGGGGCAGGGAGCGGCGGGACTTCCCGGGGATTTTTCTCCGGTATCCCGGTTTGTCAGGGCGGTCTTTCTCAAATGGAATTCCCGGTCGGAAAGAGACGAGATGTCAAATATCTCTCAATTCTTTCATGTATTGGACGGGGTGGCCATGGTCCGGGGATCTGTGATTACGGAGAGCGGGGCGCCGGATATGACGACGTATTCCTGCTGCGTCAACGCGGACAGGGGCGTCTATTATTACAGGACCTACGAAAACCATCAGATACAGGCGGTGGGCATGAACAGTGAAAATATGGAAGGAGAAGAACTGACTGTATTCGAACTGGCGGAGGAACAGAGGGTGAATTATCAGAATTGAGGATATTCACCGCAGATTCCGGCGGCTCTGTTTTTCTGCCTGTGCGTTTTTAACCTTGCGGCGGCGGGGGAAGCTGTGCTACACTGTTGGAGGTTACAGGAAAGATAAAATGAAGTCCGGCTGACCGCCGGGCTCCTGATCCGAATCTATTATGACAGGGAGGTGGCTTGATGTCGTCTGTTCGCTAAATAACGAGACAAGAAAAAGATTAAGGGGATTCACCTGTTTTTATGGTGAGCTTTTTGTCGTACTTATTTTGTGAGTGGACGGACAGGCCGTTTCTTCGCGGACGGGGAATCGCGACGCGGCCGGAGGCCTCGCCGGCATCTGAAGAGTGATGCAGACAGACCGGTGAGAAAAGACCACTGCAGGAAGCAGAACAGAAGAAAGACTGAAAACAGAACTTTCTTTTCTATTCTCTTTTTATCCGCGTATCTTCAGTATATATTCTGTATCCAAAGAAGCAGAGAAAAGCGCCGGGAGAATTCCGCAGATACATCGGAGGGTTTCTTCCGTGTATTTTTCGCAAAATGAGAGAAGACAGACAGCTCAGTTATACAGGAGCTGTTTTTTTATTGTCTCGGACGAAGCAGAATAAAATTTGCATATAGAAAAGAAAGCCGGGAGTTTGTTCCCCGGTTTGAAATTCAATGGAGAAAAGATTATGTCAGAGACAAAAAATCAATGGAAGAAAAAATTCATCATGGTGGCGCTGGGGCAGGCCGTGTCGCTTCTCGGCAGCCACGGCGTTCAGTTTGCGCTGATCTGGTGGCTGGCGGAGCGTACGGCTTCGCCGCTGATGCTGGGGATATCCGGGCTGGCCGCGTATCTGCCTGTGACCTTATTCAGTCCGGCGGCGGGAATCGCCGCGGATCGTTTTAACCGGAAATGGATCTCGATATTTTCCGATCTGACCATGGGCGCGGCGGCTCTGATTTATGCAGCGCTGCTGCTCTTTTTCGATCTGCCTGTCTGGACAGTGCTGGTCATGCTCTGTCTCCGGGGGATCGGAAGCACTTTTCAGCAGCCGGCGGTTCAGTCGATGATCCCTCAGCTGGTGCCGAAAGATCAGCTCGTTAAGGCCAACGGCTGGATACAGCTTCTGAATTCGGGATCGTTTTTGCTCGGCCCGGTGATCGGCGCGTCTCTGTACGCTGTTTTCCCGATATCTGTCGTCTTATTGAGCGACGTCGCGGGAGCGATTCTGGCCAGCGCCGCTTTAGCGGCGGTAAAAATTCCAAAGCTAAAGAGAGAAAAAGGAGAAAAACAGCATTTTATTTCGGAAATAAAAGAGGGGATTCTGGTATTCGGAGAGGATAAGAAGCTTCTGCACATCGTGACCGCCCAGGCTCTCTGCATGTTTTTTTATGCGCCTCTGTCCGCCTTTTATCCGCTGATGACCAGCGATTACTTCAATTTGTCGGCGATGTACGGAAGCGCTGTAGAGCTTTCTTTCGCGGCGGGGATGATGGCGGCTTCTCTTCTGTTTTCCGGCGTGTGGAAGGCAGAGAGGAAACTCAGGGTTTCTTTTATGGGTCTGCTGGGAATGGGGGCTGCCTCTGTCCTATGCGGCGCGATACCGCCGGTTTTCGCAGGGTGGTTTTTCTTTGCGTCGGCCTGCGCCGTGCTGGGAGCGGCGGGAAATGTTCATCTGATCCCGCTGACCGCATATATGCAGGAAACTGTGGAGCCGGAAAAGATGGGACGGGCTTTTTCCGTGCTCACGCTGATTTCATCGGTCACCATGCCGGTGGGCCTGCTTTTCAGCAGTCCGATCGCGGAAAAAGTGGGCGTCAACATCTGGTTTCTGATTTCGGGACTCAGCATGACGGCGCTTACCACTGCTGTCATCATTCATTATGTCATCAGATACCGGAGAAAAAATCAGGTATAGAATGCAGAGATAAAGAACCGCACGACAGAATCGACGCCGTGTTTTTCTGACAAAGGGCAGGGAGCACGCGACCCGGAAGATGACTGAATCTCCGATGGACGGAGAACCAGGGGACCAGAGCCAGCGTGAGCGCGGTGTGAATTCCTGCGGGCCGTATCTGAGGCATCTCCTGAATTAAAAGAGCCTCCGGAGAGCGGAATGAAGCTTTTCGGGGGTTTTTCTGCACAGAATTTACAGATATTTCGTCAGAGCGGCGATTGACAATCAAAGATCTCTGAGGTATCATATTGTTCACAATGTTAACAAAAGTGGCGGTGCAGGCTGTTAAACTGTGCATGAAATCCGGCGAATTTTCGGAGACACAGCTTTTCCGGCAGCGCCGATTTTTCGGTCTGCCTGCAGCCGGAGAGATCTGTCCGGACGTCTTTTTTGAATCGTATATTTTCGCGGTTTGGAGAAATGAAAGTCTGCCGGGAACGCGGGGCGGAAACTCGCCGGGGACGGACGGGCTTTGAATCCGTACAGAATCGAAGTTCAGAGGTAAAGTGAGGAAGAATGCAGGAATACAACTGGATCGATATGATGAATAAAATGCAGGAGCTTCGTCTGTTCTGTAGCCTGACGGTGCGCGGTGCAAAAAAAGAGGGGCTGACATCGGCGCAGGAACTGGATCTGTTGTCGAGAGCGGTTCTGTCGGAGGTTCCGCTGACGCCGCAGGAGTTCAGCATTTCTATGGGACTGAAAAAATCGGCGGTAAGCAGACTGCTCCGGGGACTTATAGAAAAAAAACTTCTGGAAAAGATACCCAGAGAAGAGGACCGCAGAAGTTATACGATTCGCGTGACGGAAGCCGGGCACGAGGAGCTTCGGCAGACGTATCAGTATTATCTGGGGCCGATCTACCGTCTAAGGCGGGAGATGGGAGAAGAGAATTTCAGGCAGCTGACGGAACTTATCCGTCAGGGAAGTGAAATTATGAAAAAAAACGGACAATAACAATAAGGGAGGGATTTATTTGACCTTTTATCAGGAATTACAGCTGAATCAGGCGGGGTCGAAAAAGCTGATCCGCGCTTCAGAGACAAAAAAAGAAAAATACAGACATATCGCAGTTTATCTGTTTAAAATCATTTTGACCATCTCTTTCTGTGTCGTTTTCGTGACGCTGTTCAGCATGATTTTCGGAACGGAAAACAGCGTGGCGGGCGTAGTGATTCTATTGGCTCTGCTAACTTTTCGCCAGGCGGATCTGGGAATCCATACGGCTCACTCAGCGGCGGCGCTCGCGATCATTTTCGGGATACTGGCGGCGGGTCCCCGGGCGGCGTGCGTACTTCCCCCTTTTGCCGCACTTTTCGTCAATGCGGGCTGCATCCTGCTGATCATGGTGCTGGGCTGTTATCCGGTAGCGATGTCGAATCAGTCCACGTTTGTGCTGGGATATCTTCTTCTCATGGGCTATGATGTCAGCGGACAGACGTATCTGCTTCGTCTGGCAGGTCTGGGAATCGGAGGTGCGGCAGTAATTCTGATTTTTCTGAGAAGTCACAGAAATCGTTCCTATGAGAAAAAGTTTTCCGATCTCTTTCGGGAATTCAGTCTCTCTTCAGATCGGACCAGATGGCAGATCTGTCTGGCACTGGGAGTGTCCACTGCACTGCTAATCGCGCAGCTCCTGAGTGTTCCCCGGGGGATGTGGATCGGGATCGCGGTCATGTCTGTGCTGCAGCCTTCGAGAAAGGATCTGCAGTACCGTCTGAAATTCCGCGCGCCGGGCAATATCCTGGGCGGCGCGCTGTTTCTGCTGCTGTATCATTTTCTGCCGGGAGATATCTGCGCGTATATCGGAATCATCGGGGGAATCGGCGTCGGTCTCTCCGCAAGTTACGGATGGCAGGCTGTATTTAATTCTTTCGGGGGTGTTGCGCTGGCGGTTCCGCTGTTCGGAGTTCCGGGCGCAGTTCTGCTGCGGATATTCAACAACGCCGCCGGCTCCGTCTATGCTTTTTGTTTTGAACGAGTCTTTCAGGGCGGACTCACCGGGCTGCTGCGGGTAAAAAAGAAGCAGACCACTTCCTGATTTTTTGCGGTACCGGATATCGATAAAAAAGAATCATTTTTTGCCGGGGGGATCAGACGAAGCGCTCTGATGGAAGCTGTCTGCTGCACGTCCGGCAGATCATTTTCACGGAGACGCCGCTCTTGCGGACGGTATACGGGAGCGGGAATCCGAAGCCCTGTCCCGAGTCATTTCATCGGATACTTCGGAAGGTTTGTGCGAAAATGTTTCCTTCCCTGACTGTATGAGCCGCCTTGATTCTGTCGTTTTCATCTTTTATTTCTCTTGACAGGAGAGTGAAAATGCTATAAATTAAAAATAGAATAATTCTAAAAATGGGGTGATTGTTTGACGAAAAATGCAAATATGATCTTAGAGATCGTAAGCAGCTCAAACGAGCATCTGACAGCGGAACAGATTTTTCTCAGAATGAAAGAAATAACTGGAAAAATTTCTTTGGCGACGGTATATAATAATCTGAGTTTTCTGCATCAGCAGGGGCTGATTCGGAAGCTGACCCTGGGAGACGGTCCGGAAAGATATGACCGTCCCGTCAGACACGATCATATGATCTGCAGGGAATGCGGCAGGCTGTCGGATATCACGCTGCAGGATATGACGAAAGAAATCGAAGAATCCACCGGGGTTTGTATAGAATCCTATGATTTAAAAATCTATTATATCTGTGAGGAATGCAGAAAAAAATGAACGGGAGCCGAAAGGAGGACCGATATGATTTATAAATGCAGTGTCTGCGGTTATGTATTTGATGAAGAAAAAGAAGGGCGAAGTATTTCCGATCTGACCGAATGTCCGGTGTGCAGGCAGCCGGCGGATCGTTTTGTCCCGGTTGACGGAGGGATCAGCAGTGAGGAATCCCTCGCTCCGGAATCGGGAGACGGAGTGCGGAGCCAGGAAACGCTGGATTTAGAGTATCCGAGAGAGACGAGAAAGCTGGACAGCGATTATCGCTACATGAAACAGATTCATGAGATGGCGGTAACCGGACAGCCGATCATCGAAGCGATGGGCACGAAGATGAAGATGCCTGACTGGGACGATATCCTGATTCTGGGCGCGCAGCTGAATCCTCCTCCTTTGGATGAACACGCGCCGGTTTCGACGATGACGGTGATCGGCAAAAATGCAAAGAGGCCGATGATTCTGGGAAGTCCGGTCTACATTTCACATATGTCTTTCGGAGCGCTTTCCAAAGAGACGAAAATCGCCATGGCTAAAGGCAGCGCCATGGCAAAGACGGCTATGTGCAGCGGAGAAGGCGGAATTCTTCCGGAGGAAAAAGCGGCCGCGCACAAGTATATTTTCGAATATGTTCCAAATCAGTACAGTGTGACCGAAGAAAATCTGCGGACTTCAGATGCGATCGAAATCAAGATCGGCCAGGGAACTAAACCGGGCATGGGCGGACATCTGCCGGGCAGCAAGGTGACGCCGGAGATCGCGGCGGTGAGAAACAAACCTCTGGGAGAGGATGTCATCAGCCCGTCAAAGATTCCGGGCATCGAAACCAGAGAAGATCTGAGGGCTCTGGTATCTGATCTGAGGGCGAGGAGCGATGGACGCCCGATCGGAATCAAGATCGCTGCGGGAAAAATCGAGAAGGATCTGGAATACTGTGTGTTTGCCGAGCCAGATTTTATCACTATCGATGGAAGGGGCGGAGCTACAGGAGCGTCACCGGCGATTGTCAGAGATTCCACTTCTGTGCCTACGATCTATGCTCTTTACAGGGCGCGCAGATATCTGGACTCTGTAAAGTCGGATATTTCTCTGGTGATCACAGGAGGCCTGCGGGTATCTTCTGATTTCGCAAAGGCGATCGCCATGGGGGCCGATGCTGTGGCAGTGGCTTCCGCGGCTATGGTGGCAGCGGCCTGTCAGCAGTACCGGGTCTGCGGCAGCGGTATGTGTCCGGTAGGAGTAGCTACGCAGGATCCGGAGCTGAGAAAAAGGCTTCACATCGAAGCGGCTGCGCAGCGGGTGGCCAATTATCTGCATTGTTCGACAGAAGAGCTCAGAACTTTCGCACGGATTACCGGACACCGGAATATCCATGATCTTACCGTAGGAGATCTGTGCACGATCAGCCGCGAAATCTCAGAATACACGAATATCCCTCACGCGTAAATGCGGTTGCCGGTTTTCGCTGAACCCGTATCTGCGGCGGAGGATCCGCCGGCAGAGAGGATATTTTAAGCGGAGAACAGAGGCGGGATTGTGTAAATATATTAAAGTCAAAAGTTTTATTTGCCTCTGTCCGGCCGGCGGGTTTCATAAAGTCGAAGGCGGACAGGAATTACATCACAGGAGGAAAAATGATGAACAAGTATGCGGGAACGAAGACAGAAAAGAACTTAGAAGCAGCGTTTGCAGGCGAATCTCAGGCTCGCAACAAGTACACTTATTTCGCTTCTACAGCGAAAAAGGAAGGCTACGAACAGATTGCGGCGCTCTTCCTCAAGACGGCTGACAATGAAAAGGAACATGCGAAGATGTGGTTTAAAGAATTAAACGGCATTGGAAATACCGCGGAGAACCTCGGAGCGGCTGCAGACGGCGAAAATTACGAATGGACTGATATGTATGCGGAATTCGCCAAGACGGCGGAAGAAGAGGGGTTCCCTGAACTGGCTGCAAAATTCCGTCTGGTGGGCGAAGTGGAAAAACATCACGAAGAACGTTACCGCGCTCTTTTAAAGAATGTGGAGACTGCAGCTGTCTTTGAAAAGAGCGAAGTCAAGGTATGGGAATGTCGCAACTGCGGCCACATTATCGTGGGTACAAAAGCGCCGGAAATCTGTCCGACATGCGCTCATCCGCAGAGCTATTTCGAAGTGCACGCGGAAAATTATTAATTGACGCAAAACGCTCTCTGACAGAGCGACGGTCCCAAATCCGGCTTCCGGCGGCAAAACGCAGCGGAGAGAGGACTGCAGAGGAGAGCGGAAAATAAGAGAAGTCAGAAAGCCCGGCTGCACGCCGGGCTTTCTGACTGTCAGGAGGGATGCCGCATCGAATTGCATTCGGTGCGGCATCCCTTTGCGTTATTTTTTGTATTTCACGATTCGTCTGCGGCGCAGTTCTTGCGACGGTTGTTTCGCGGCAGCCGTTTTACTGTTTCCGGACGGGATCTTCCTGTTTTTCCGGAAGGCAGTGTTTTTGTTTGGAACGGTTTTTCAGATAATCGATGACAAACTGCATTTCCGGCGTGCACCATTTATCGTGGTGATAGAGAAGCTGAGCCCAGATTTCCATCGAATATCCCGGTACGCTGAGGCGACGGACGGTTCCCCGCCTTACCGCTTCTTCTGTAACGTAGTCCGGCAGGAAGGAGATTCCCATGTTCTGTTCCACGAGTCTGCAGATCAGGAAGGTATCGCCGATTTCCAGGAAAGGACGGATTTCCATAGACTGGCTGGCCAGTTGTTCTTCCAGAAGTCTCCGGTAGCTCATACCTTTTTCTGTGAGGATCAGGGGTTCTCTGACGATCTGCGGTATCTCCGGATTTTTATGGCGGCAGAGAGGGTTGGAGGATGCCGCCGCGAAATGAACCTGCACCGGTTCTTCCGACGCGATAATGTAGTTGGAATCGTAGATGTGTTTGTCCAGCGTGTAGACCAGATCCACTTCGTTTTGATTCAGCAGACGAAACATTTCCTCTGTACTGGCGGGAATGATTTTCAGAGAAATATCGGGAAACTGACGGTGGAACGGTTCGAAATTGTCCCAGAACAGCCAGTGGCAGAGAGAATCGGCCATAGCGATGCGGATATGGCCCCGCAGTGTCTGCGTGTCGTCAGCGACCCGTTCGATTTCCGCGGAAAGGGCTGCGATCTGATGAGCCAGCCGCAGAACTTCGCTGCCTTTCGGCGTCAGCTTGATCGTGTGATGGATCCGGTCAAACAGGGGAAACTGCACCGTATCTTCCAGCTGACGGATCTGAAAAGATACGGTTGACTGGGAATATCCCAGTTTCTCAGCTGCTTTCGTAAAACTGCCCAGTTCCGCAACGTAGATAAAACTCTCCAGATTTTTGATGTTCATGATTCCTCCTGAAAATAAAGGCGGTATGCGGGTTCTGCGCTGCTGCGCCTGCACGCGTATGTGTAATTATCTGCGGTATTATGAGCATTGAAAAAATCGATGCTATATAACGAAATTACCAATTTTACAGATTCTTATAAGGATTATATAATGAACGGGTATCCGCGGCAAGGAGAATTCCGATAAGCTGCGGAAAAGAAGCGTACGATATCGGCATGATATGATGCGCTGCAGCAATTATTTTTCAGGAGATTTTGGAGGATTTGTCGTATGGTTGACATAGTGGTTGCCGTCATCGAAGCGGTTTACAGTTTTTTATGGGATGATCTGATTACCGTTCCTCTGCCCGGCGGCGGAACGATCGGGTTTTCTCTTCTGGTGATACTGTTGATTCCCGCGGGGATCTTTTTTACGATTCGCACCAGATTTCTGCCGGTACGTCTGTTTCCCGATATGATTCGTGCAACTGTGGAGAAACGGGGCGGGCGAAAAGGTCTGTCTTCCCTGCAGGCTCTCATGGTATCTACCGCAACACGTGTGGGGATGGGAAATCTGGTCGGCGTGGTAGCGGCGATTTCCGTCGGAGGTGCCGGCGCGGTTTTCTGGATGTGGGTCACAGCTCTGCTGGGTTCTTCCACGGCGTTTATCGAAGCGACGCTGGCTCAGATTCACAAGGAGAAGGATCCTCTTTACGGCGGCTATCGCGGCGGTCCGGCCTATTATATACATAATTTTGTAGAATCCAAGAGAAAGCAGAGAAATCCGGAGGCGAAAAGACGCAGATATTCGGTTATCGCTGTTTTATTTGCGATTTCCGGTCTGATCTGCTGGTGCGGCATCAGTCAGGTGATCAGTAATTCGGTGACCTCCGCTTTCGATAATGCCTTTCATATTCCGCCGATTTATACTACCGTCGTGCTGGTGATTTTGGCGGCGATTATCGTACTGCGCAAAAATGCTACGGTCAAAGTTCTGGATATCATGGTTCCTGTCATGGCGATCTGTTATTTTGTGATGACTGTCGTGATCATTCTTTTGAATATCGATCAGATACCGGCGGTATTCAGCCGCATTTTCCAGGAAGCTTTCGGCCTGCGGCAGGTGGCGGCAGGCGGTTTCGGCGCTGTACTCATGAACGGTGTGAAACGAGGACTCTTTTCGAATGAAGCGGGGTCCGGTTCTGCGCCGTGTGCCGCCGCTGCCGCAGACAGTGATCATCCGGCGAAGATCGGACTGGTTCAGGCTTTCGGCGTATTTATCGACACGATTGTGATCTGCAGCTGTACGGCGATGCTGATGTTTCTCGTTCCGGAGGATCTCATCGCGGGTCTGCAGGGAATGGATCTGCTTCAGACGGCTATGAATTATCATATGGGCTCGTTCGGCGTGGTCTTTATCGCTGCGATTCTGGCGCTGTTCAGCTTTTCCACGTTCCTCGGAATTCTGTTTTATGCCCGGTCAAATGTGGCCTATCTCTTCGGCGATAAGTGGCGCTGGCAGACGGCATACAAGTGTCTGGCGCTGGTCATGCTGTTTATCGGCGGTCTGGCCGCGTATACTTTTGTATGGGATCTGGGGGACGTAGGCGTGGGGCTGATGACAATCTTCAATATGATCGTCTTATTCCCGATGTCCGGTCAGGCGCTGAAAGCGCTGAGAGAATATGAGGGCAGCAAAGAGAAAAAAAGAACGAAGAAGATGCCGGCGGGCGAAGAGATTCCTGTACCGGCGGAACAGTCTGCCGGGGAAGGCGGACTTTTAAAATAAAAAGAACGGGCTTGAGCGGCGGAGGACACGGGTCTTCCGCCGTTTTGTGTATGGCAGGTATATTTTGAAATATTCAAAACAGGCGTAATTTGCAGCAGTCTCTCCGATGATCCTGCGGGGATCTGCGGTCTTTCAGAGAATAATATTGCCGATTCCGAAGAAATACGGGCGAAGACGAAGACTGAGCCGTAGCCGACATGGTATAATGGGAGCGAAAAAGCGCGGAATTTTCTGCCGTTTTTACTTTTTGGCTGTAAAGATGACGGCAGTTTCGGGGATTGAAAAGGGGGAGAGGACGAATGAGATTATCGAGTGTGCTGGAGTTGGCGCGGCAGTATCTTCTGCTGGGCGCGATTTTTGCGGTTTTTGCCGCGGCTGCTGCGGTTTTCGGTTATTTTTTTGTTTATAAAAAGACGATGAAGGGAGAAAAAAGACTGTCGCCGGCGATGATGCTGTGGTCGGCTGTCTTCCTGTGCTATCTTATCGTAGTCTTCGGAGGAGTGATGCTGAGCAGAGGCGGCATTTTCGGAGAGAATTCGGTGGAACTGATACCGTTTTCTTCTTATCGGGAGGCCTGGATTACTTTCGACAGAGGCGCATGGAGGAATATTATTCTGAATATCGCCCTTTTTGTACCTCTGGGATTTTTACTGCCTCTGGGCATCAGATGGTTCCGGAGATTCTGGAGGACGTACCTGGCGGGTCTGTTTCTCACAGGGATGATAGAAGGGGCGCAGCTGATTTTCCATCGTGGGATTTTTGAAATCGATGATATCATCGATAATCTGCTGGGCGCGATGATCGGCTATGGTTTTTTCTCCATCGTTTTCTGCATTGTCGGGAAAGTAAAAAAACGGCCGGTGAAAATTCTCTCTGCAGCGGCGCTTCAGATTCCTCTGATCGGAACGGTCGCTTTGTTTTCTGTGATTTTCGGGATGTATGCGGCGCAGGATCTGGGAAATCTGCCGCTGACATCTGCGGCAGGTTCTTTCGGGGACGGGCTGTCGATTGTGACAGAGCGGCAGTATTCGGAGGAGAGGAAAGTCCTTCCTGTCTATGAGATCGCTGTCGCCTCCCGGGAGGAAACGAGATCTCAGGCTGAAGCATTCTTCCGAAATACAGGTACGGAATTGGACGAGTCACGGACCGATCTTTATGACGATACGGCAGTTTATTATGACCGGAACGGAAACAGTCTGTGGATCGATTACGCCGGCAGCGTGTATTCCTACACGGATTTTGACGCGGCTTTCGATGAATCGGCGGAGAAAAAGACGGATGCCTCTGAAGCTGAGATTGTCAGCGCGCTGGAGGCCCTCGGCGTCTCACTGCCGGAAGGCGGCGTTTTTGCGGGCGGAGAGGAAGGACGTTACCGTATCGATTACCGCAGAAATGTCTTGGACGATGTGATGTATGACGGTTCGGTGAACTGCACATATCTGAAAGACGGCCGGATTTCAGAGTTGAGGTATCATGTCTTTGCCTGTGAAATCTACAAAGAATATCAGGTGATTTCGGAACAGGAGGCATATCAGAGGATTGTCAGCGGCGAGTTCGGCGGATCGGCAGAGGGAGATTCTGAAATTTGCCTGGGGGACGTGAGTATCACTTATATGATAGATTCCAAGGGCTTTTATCAGCCGGTGTACCGTTTTGAAATACAGGGGACCGGAAGTTCTGCCGATGTTCCGAATCGGGAAGGGCAGATTCTGGTGCCTGCCCTGGAAAACAAATAGATCAAAAGAAGAGCGGCCGAGGTGTCAGTAATCCGGCCGCTGTTTTTATCGGGAATTCTGTTTTTTCTGAAATATTCTGGCCTCAGACAGAAAGAGTCCGGCGATGGTCAGCGCAGTGCCGAGAGCGGACAGCGGCGTGATTTTTTCGTGAAGGATGATCGCGGAGGTGACTACGGTAATCACGGGCACGATGTAGATATATACGCTGGTCTTCACAGTTCCCAGGAGTTTTACGGCGTAGTTCCAGGTGACAAAGCAGAGTGCAGAGGCGCCCAGTCCCAGGTAGAATATATTCGCCAGGTTCAGCGGAGCGGCAAAGCGGGAGAGTTCCAGATGAAAGTCGAAAAAGAACAGCGTGGGAAGCATGAACAGAATGCCGTAAAAGAAGGTGCGGCGGGTGGTGAGGACAGTGCTGTAGCCGTAACCGCTGATTTTTTTCGTCAGAACGGAGTAAAACGACCAGACGAGGGCCGCGAGAAGCGACAGCAGATCGCCCATGGGATTCAGAGAAAGCTTCGTACCGTTGAAGCTGATGAGGCAGATGCCCGTCATGGCCACCAGAAATCCGAGAAAGAAGCTGCCGCGGAGTTTTTCCTCTTCTTTCAGGAAGATGTGTGTCATGATCCCGGTGAAAAAAGGCGCTGCCGACACGATGACTCCCACGTTGGAGGCTGAGGTGCAGGTGAGGGCGATGTTTTCCAGCAGATAGTAGAGGCAGATACCGGTGAGGCCGGCGGCTGCGAAGGTCAGTTCCTGGCGGAGGGATGTTTTTCCCAGAGAGCGGGGAAAAATCAGCAGAAGAGCTGCAAACCCCATGACAAAGCGGAAGAAGAGAATTTCCACCGGCTGAAAATCGGTGAGAAGTATTTTTGTGGAGATAAATGTGGTTCCCCAGATGAGGATGGTCAGCAGTGCGGCGAGATGGCCTGCGGTTCGGTTCTGTGTCATGTCGTTGTATCCTTATCGTAACTTTTTGTCGTATTTCCGAAACTGTACGGAGACGGACCTTATGTCTCTGAAGGCGGCGGTCTCCGTTTTTCTGTCTTACAGTCTGTGCGGTGTCGTTTTATATATTCTTCAGATTTCTGTTTCCGATGATCCGGTGTGTGCGAAAGGGAGACGTGTTTCCGCATTATTTGTTCTGTCTGTAAACATGCCGCGGTAGATTCCCGGAGAGAGTCCGATGAAACGGCTGAAGCAGTGAGTGAAATGACTCTGGTCGCAAAAACCTGTCCGCAGCGCCGCTTCCGAGGGTGAAACACCTTTCTGCAGCAGTCTGCCGGCTTCTCTGATGCGGATATTTTCCAGGTAAAGATAAGGTGTTACGCCTTTTTCTCGGACGAACGCTCTGGTGAGAGCGGTTCGGCTGAGGCCCGCACAGCGGCAGAGGTCTTCGAGACAGATGCGCGCGGTATAATTCTGTTCCATGAAGCGGCAGGCTTTTCCGACTTCTTCCCTGTGTTCCCGGTCTCCGCAGGAAGAATCCGGCAGCATGCACCGGCGGACGAGCGGCGAGAGAAATCTTTCAAAATCTTCTCTTCGGCCGTATTCTCCGGAATTTTTCATGATATTCTCGTGGAGTGTCAGAAATGACCGGAAAATTTTTCTATCGTATAATACATTTGCGGAAAAATGGGGAGAGAATGTTGTTCCGGTAATTTTTTGAATAAAGTGGTGCATGGTTTTCTTCGGAATATGAAAGCTGCGGTAGTCCAGCGCGCCGCCCTGCCTTTGTGTGCAGGCGTGGCTGTCTCCGGGTGAAAAGAGAAGGATCACGCCTTTGCCGACAGTGTAATCTCTGTTTCTGCAGGAAAGACGGCGCTGTCCCTGTTCTATACAGCCGATTACGTGGTATTCGTGAAAATGATTTGGAAAGGACTGAGTGATGCCCTGGAAATGACAGGCCTCAATCTGAAGTTCTTCGTCATGTACGATCGTCTTAGTGCTTTTTTTCATGAGCGGTCTCCTTTTTTATCTTTATTATTGTAACACCGTGTTTCTTCTCTGTCTTGTAAAATATGCGCATTGACAGGACGAGTACGGCGGTATAGCATGAGAGAGATCATAAGTGAAGGAGGCTTCATTTATCTGGAGAGAAAAGCGCCGTGTGTGAAAGAAATCTGGTTTGCGGAGAGCACGGCGCCAAGTTGAAAAGACTGGTGCTTTCTCAGCGGTGTTAATTACAGAAGAGGATGTGGAACCGATCGATGAAGACAAAAGTAAAAGAGCTGCGCACGGCGGCAAAACTGACTCAGCGGCAGCTGGCCGAGTTTGTCGGCGTATCTTCCCGAACGATTATTTCAATCGAGACGGGGCGGTACAGTCCCTCTCTCATGCTGGCATACCGGATTGCCAGGGTGTTCGGTGTCAGCGTGGAAGAATTGTGCTGTCTGGAAGAGAACCGGATGGCGGAGGATGGAAAAAAATGAAAGAGAACTGTCTGATGGGAAAGGAGTACATAGAATTGAGAAGTTCATTGGATGCGTTATGCAGGAGTTTTATAGAAAATAAGGAGACGATCAGAGATACATTTCCGTGGGACAGCGTCTATCTTTATCCCGTCTGCGGGGCTGTTTTTACAGATAAGCGCCGTCGGGCCGACGGAGAACAGCTGAAATACTGCAGAGATCTGCTGCGGGATGAAACCGGAGTTTTTTCGAGTTTCCGGGGCCTCGTACGGATCGCAGTTATCTCTCTGCTTTGTGCGGGAGGAGAGATAGAAAGCCGGCTGAAGAGGACGATTCAGGTTTACGATGCGCTCAGGAAGCATTTTTTCTCTTCTCAGTATCTGCCTGTAGCGGCTGTGATGATCGCCGATCTGGTCCGGCCGGAAAAATATGACGAGACGGCTGCCCGTGTCAGACATATTTATGATCTGATGAAAAACGAGCATCCTTTTCTCACTTCCGGTGAGGACAGTGTATTTGCCGCGATGCTGGCGCTGTCTCCGATGACGGATGCGGAGATCGTCTCTGAGACCGAGCGGTGTTTTGAGCTTTTGAAAGGGGAATTTTTTTCCTCAAACGCAGTGCAGTCTCTCAGCCACGTATTGGCTCTGGGCGAGGGGACGCCGGAAGAAAAATGCAGGAAGACGATGGAGCTTTTTCACGGGCTGAAGAAAAAGGGCTGCCGTTATGGTACCGGTTATGAGCTGGCGACGCTGGGAGCGCTGGCGCTGCTTCCAAAGGAGGCCGATTCGACGGTCGGAGAGCTGATCGAGGCGGATCATTTTCTGGAAAAGCAGAAAGGTTATGGTGTTTTCGGTCTGGGGAGAAAGCAGAGACTGATGCATGCGGGAATGCTGCTGACCAGCGATTATCTGGGAACGGACAGCAGCCCGGTGATGAATTCCGCCGCTCTCAGCGGTGTGGTTTCCTTAGTGGCAGCACAGCAGACTGCGGTCTGTGCAGCGATCGCTGCTGCCAGCACCGCTGCCGCGGCGTCGTCTTAGAGTGGGGTCTTTATGCAGAATTTAATTTTCAGCCTGAACGCTACGATCCCGGTGTTTTTCGTCATGGCGGCAGGCTATCTTTTGCGCCGGATCGGGATATTAAACGGCGGTTTTGTGGAGACGCTGGACAAATTCAATTTCCGGGTGACTCTTCCGATTCTGCTGATTACCGATCTGGGCAGAGCGGATTTTTATCAAGTCTGGGATACCCGTTTTGTCCTGTACTGTTTTTTCGTCACACTGGCCAGTATTGCGGCCGCGGCTCTTCTGTCGCTTCCGGCGCTGAAGAACCGGTCGGAACGGGGAGAGTTCATACAGGCTTCTTTCCGGGGAAGCGCGGCGGTACTGGGGATCGCTTTTATTCAGAATATTTATGGAAATGCGGGGATGGCGCCGCTGATGATGCTGGGAGCCGTTCCTCTCTATAATGTGATGACGGTGGTTATTCTGTCTTTTACCGCGCCGGGAAGCGGTGGATTTGACCGGCAGAGCATAAAAAAATCCATGACAAAAATCGTCACGAATCCTCTGATCATAGGCATTGCCGCCGGGCTGCTGCTGTCTCTTCTGCGGATCGAGCTGCCTTTGGTGGTGGATAAGACACTGGATCAATTTGCGGTGACGGCGACGCCGCTGGCTCTCGTCAGCCTTGGAGCAGGTTTTGAAGCGAAAAAGGCCGCGGCCAGGCTGAAACCGGCGCTTTTGAGCAGCTTTATCAAGCTGATGCTGCAGCCTGCCGTTTTTCTTCCTCTGGCCGTTTATCTGGGCTTTCAGGATGCAAAGATGGTAGCGATTCTCATCATGCTGGGTTCGCCCACCACGGTCAGCGCTTATATTATGGCAAAAAATATGGGACACGAGGGGACGCTGACTTCCGGCGCTATTGTTATCACCACGCTGTTCAGCTCCGTCAGCATTACTTTCTGGCTGTTCGTGCTCCGGACAATGGGGCTGATTTAGAGATATTTTTTCTCCTGACTGTTTTCCTGTCTCCGGATTTCCGGACCGAGGCAGGCCGCAGGACGGGTGCTGCTGAAAAGTTCTTTCTTTTTATCCTGCCGGGAAGCGGCGGGACGTCTGCCGTTTCTGCTGTAAACTGAACAGGCAATAAAATAAGGTATTGGTTGATCGCAGGAATGCAGAACGGAGGAATTGATTTGGCAGGAAATATTTTTGGCTATGTTCGCGTCAGCACCAGAGAACAGAATGAGGACAGGCAGCTTTTCGCAATGCGTCAGGCGAAAGTGCCGGAGCATAATATTTTTACAGACCGGCAATCCGGCAAGGATTTTATGCGTCCCCAGTATCGCAGGATGGTCCGCCGCATGAAAAAAGACGATCTACTCTATATTAAAAGCATCGACCGTCTGGGGCGCAATTATGAAGAGATCCTGGAACAGTGGAGGGTTCTGACAAAAGAAAAGGGTGTGGACATCGTCGTGTTGGATATGCGCCTGTTGGATACGCGCCGGGGGAAAGATCTGATGGGGACTTTTCTCAGCGATATCGTCCTGCAGGTGCTTTCTTTTGTATCGGAAAATGAACGGACAAATATCCGTCAGCGCCAGGCGGAGGGAATCGCCGCAGCCAGAAAACGGGGCGTGAGATTCGGAAGACCCCGGCTGCCTCTGCCGGAAAATTATCCCGACGCTTACCAGCGGTGGAAAGCGGGACAGATTACCGGAACAGCCGCTGCCCGGGAGTGCGGGATGCCGCTTTCTACTTTTCGGTACCGGGCGGAGATTTTTGAAAGAGAACGATCGCTGTAACTGAGAACAGATTTGCAGAAAGGTTTACTTTTCTGCAAATCTATTCTTTCCTATAAATTTATTCTATTATAAATTTTATACGTTTTCAATACATGGAGTTGAAAGATCTGTAAAAATTGTCATTTCCCTCATCTCGGAAAGATTTCCGTAAACCGTTTTTTCAATTTTATTCGTTTAAATAATAAGAATATTACATTTTTAGCATAACATAAAAGTAAACTTTTCTGCAAATCTGTTTCCCTTATCATTCCATCTCAGGGCAGAAAAATAAAAGGAGGAAAATGATGAAAAGGAAGTTGTTGTCGATGTTGCTGTCTGTATGTATGGTTGCAGCGACAGTGCCTGTTATGGCTTTTGCTGCTGACTCCAGCTATTCGGATACAGATGGTCACTGGGCAGAAGCGGCCATCAACCGCTGGAGTGATGCGGGTGTCGTAAAAGGAGTTACCGGGGATACTTTTAATCCGAACGGGGATATGACGCGGGCACAGGCGGCTCAGGTCTTCGCTAATCTGCTGAAGCTGAAAGAGAAAGCAGATATCAGCCAGTTTAAAGATGTGGCCGTTGATGCGTGGTATACGGACGCTATCGCTGCATGCGCAGCGAAGGGAATTCTCAGTGGAGTCAGTGCAGATGAGATGAATCCAAACGGTACGATGACGAGAGAAATGTTTTTCGTCATGTTTGCACGGGCACTGAATCTCTCGGAGGAGGCTGCTTTGGATAAAGAATTTACAGACGCCGGCCAGATTTCTTCCTGGGCTCAGGGAAGTGTATACGCGCTGATCAATAACGGGTTTGTAAGCGGTGTTTCCGCGGATACAATCGCGCCGCGCAATGATATCAACCGCGCAAGCGTCGTTTCCCTTCTGAATCAGACGATCGTCTGTTATGCGGTGGAGAATGGCGAAGTCACTGCGGATAAGGAAGGTGTCATCCTGATTCTCGCCGATGACGTCACTGTCAAAGGAGATGCAGATGTTACCGTCGTAGTGGCGGCTGCAGATGCGAAGATTTCTCTGAAAGACTATAAAGGCAAGGCGGCGGTTATCGTTTCGGAAGATAACGTGGCGATATCTGATGCACCTGCAGGTACTGAGATTGAAGCAGCAGAAAACGTAACCGGAGTGACGGCCAACGGTACGGGCGTCAGCGAAGGAACAGAAATTACAATTCCGGATAAGTCCACTTCCGGAGGTGGTTCTTCCGGCGGCAGCGGAGGCGGAAGTGAACCGGCGGTCAATGTAGCTCAGGAGGCTACCGACAAGGCGTGGAGTACCTTGAAGACAGAGCTGGAAAAAATCACCGGAAATAACGGTGATCCGCTGGTGACAGCGTCGTCAGATGAAAAGGGAGCGTATCAGCTGACATTAAATGTCGACGCTATTCAGGCGGGCTCGGGTGCATTCGAAGATGATTTCCTGAATGGACTGGCTACCAGAATCGGCGAGGCACTGAAAGCGAATTTCGGCAGTTCATCTATCATTAATGCTGATGGTAAACCGATCTATGTAAACGGTGAAATTCAGAATACCACACTGAAAGAAACGCTCTTCAGTATCGCTGACGGTTTCTTCTATACGCTGGCGAATATGGAACCGGCAGAGGACGGGATATATACCTATAAAACGGTAAAAGCATCTGTAAAGACGGGAAGTGATACTTACGAACCGACGCTGGCGATTCAGCTGAAAGGCGATGATGTAGCGAAAGTAAAAGAACTCGCTTCCGTTCTGGAAAAGCATCTGCAGATGGAAATGCTCAGCAAGGCTGAAATTTCTGCTCGTTACGGCGTAGATGTAGCGGAAAATCAGGCGGCGGTCGTCACGATGGAAATGCCGGATGCACTGATGCGGAAAGCAGCGGAAATTGCAGAAAGTAAAAATTTAACGGCAGCTACGGTGCAAAGTGCTTTTGACGATATTACAATCGAAGCATACTTAAACAAAATGGCCGGTTTTTCACTGGATGATATTCTGGGCAGCGGACAGAGTAGCGTCAATTCTGTACTGTCCACGGTGAATTCCAATGCAAACCTGATCAATAAAATTCTGTCAAAGATGACGGTCTCCGTCAACGAAACGGAGCTGTTCGACAGTGCGTTTGCTCCGGGATCTGAAGGAGATTCTTGGAAAAATTTCATGAGCGGTGTACAGGGAATGATTTCCGATGACATTCTGAAACAGAAGCCAGCAGATTATAAGGTTAATACAGACAGCGCATACAAGGATGTGTATTATGCTGTTCCGGTGAAGATGCACGTCGATCTGGAAAGCTCTCTGGGCTTTATTGCTGATGAAACGGTGGTCGTCGTACTGCATATCGATTTTTCGAAGTACATGACAGATGATGCGCAGGGAACGGAAAATGGCGGAACTGCTGATATTCCGGAAGTTCCTTCAGAAAATGAAGATCCTGCAGTTGCGTAAGCTGTTTTGAATGATTATCTGACACCCCTGAAAAACGGGCAGGCAGGATTCCTGTCTGCCCGTTTTTCTGCATTTTTAGAAAGGAAGGGATATGGCAGAAAGATTGGCAATTTTTTCTGAATGGGCGGCGGCACACAGTTTATTTCTGTGTCTGTGTTTTGGAACTGCGGTGAGCGCTGTATGGCTGGTTATGTTTTGTAAACGCCTGAGTCTGCCCCGCAGTGTGATTCTTCCGCTGGCGATCGTTCATACGCTGGCAGGGCTGGTCTGTGTAAAATTATTTGCGGCGGCGGAATCTTTTGGAAACCCCTTAACTTCAGGAAACAGCCTGTTTGGTGCAGTTTTTTTTCTGCCAGCAGTCTATTTTGCAGGAGCGAAGCTGTCTCGCCGGCGATTCCGCGATGTATTCGATGTCTTTGTCCTGTGTATCATTTCGGTCCTTATCTTTGCACGCATCAGCTGCATCGTATCCGGATGCTGTGAAGGGGAGGTCATTCCGGGACATGCACCGTTGCGGTGGCCTGTCAGAGAGATGGAAATCCTGTTTCATACGTTGCTTTTGATTTTCTTCCTGCGGAAAATGCGGCGTATCTATCTGCAGGGAGAACTCTTTCCGCTCTATATGATAAGTTATGGAATTTTCCGTTTTTTTGATGAATGGCTGAGAAGTGGGCAGGCCGTTTTAGGGCCGCTGCACCGCGGTCACATCTGGTCGGTTTTCAGTATTCTGATCGGATGCGCTGTCTATTTTGAATTGCATGGGCGTGAAAACGATCGGATAAAACGTGCAGGAAATAGAAAAAAGAGGAGGTAATAATAATATGGTGAAAGGCATGCTGAAACGTGCGCTGTCGCTGTTTCTGACTCTCTTTCTGGTCATCGGGTTTCTGCCGGCAGCGACGGTTTCTGCAGCGACGGAAACAGTGGGAGGAATGCTGGCAGATCCGTTCATTGGCTTGTCTTCTACGGGAGACGGCTCAGGGAGCTGGACTGCCGGTGGGACGGAGATAAAAGGAGAGGTCACGGGAAGTAATAAAACGAGCTGTGCGCCGGCAAAATCCGCGGAGACCACATTGACGATTACTAACAGCAAATCGGTAAAGGCAAGTATTTTTTTCTCTTACACTACTGTCGTTAATGGAGGCAGTGTTGAGATCGACGGAACCACTGCGGCGGCGCAGGGATTCTTTAAAAAAGAAATGGATGCCGGCGATAGCGTGAAAGTCACCTTGAGATCAGCCGAAGGACAAAAGACGACATCAATCGTGTTAAATGGCATCAATCTTTTGGCAGCTGATGTAAAGCCGTCGATTTCTTTCCTTCCTTCTTCAAATGGCAGCTACACTGTGGACGGGAACGTTGTGGAGGAACCAGGTCAGACAGGAGAGAAAAATGCCGTTGACGGCTATGTGCTGAAGGCCGGTGAGCCTGCAGAGGGCTTTCGGTTTTTTGGCTGGTATCGTGACGGTACTCTGCTCTCTGAGGAGACAGAACTAAAATTCTATTCTGACAGCGAGTGTTCGGTAGGCGCAAAGTTTATACCGGCAGACGCTCCAGTGCTCGATGTGGGAAACACAGTGTATTTTGACTGGAATGAGGCGATCAGGGCGGCACAGAGCGGATCAAATGAGACCGACAAGATCGTATCCGTGAGACAGAATTCTGTGATGGACGGCGACTACACCATTCCCGCCGGAGTCACTCTGCTGGTACCTTTTGATGACAAAAACACATGCTATAAAGAAGAACCAGAAAGTATTCTGACCGCCGGGACACGAAAGGCATACAGCATTCTTACTGTCCGCGGAAAGCTTACCGTAGCGTCGGGCGGTGTGGTAAGCGTCAGCGCCAAACATTGTTCTCAGCAAGGATATATCGGAACTACGGGTCCTTCCTACGGACAGATTGTATTAGACGGGGAAAATAGTGCGGTTGTGCTCCAGGAAGGGGCGGCGCTTTATGCCTACGGGTATATTACCGGTTCCGGTACGGTGACGGCGTATCCCGGCTCTGAAGTATGGGAATATTTTCGTGTTATGAATTGGCGCGGCGGTTCGGCCTCTCTTTCGATGAAAGGAAAAGAACAAAAAGTTTTCCCGTTTTCGCAGTATTATGTTCAGAATATCGAAGCGAAGCTTCGCATCTATGAAGGCGCGTCTGAAAAAATCAGTACGACGATCACCGCCGCAGGGATGGATAACAGTGTCAGTACAGGTTTTATCGGCGAAAATTCCCTGTTTGAACCGCAGTCCGAGGGATGCTATATCGAGAAGTGGTATGACGGTGCAACAGATCGGCTGCATCTCGCTATTTACGGAGACATGCAAATCGGAGCCATCGATGTTTACGGACTGTCTTCCGGAGATTATGTGCTGCCGATCAACAGTAATATCTCGGTGGATATCAAACAGGGAACGTTCTGTGTGACGGAGGATATTTCTCTTTTGCCCGGCGTCAAAGTGACAGTAGACCCGGGCGCCTCACTGAAAATCGCGGAAGGCAAAGCGATGTTTGCCTACGACAGAGAAGATTGGGTGGGAAAGCACTACGCTTATCAAACTACTGATTTTCAGCCGGATTCCACACCGCTTACGAAGGGCTATGACAGACGTACAACCGATCTTACTGATGTCAGATTGGATATCAACGGAACTCTGATTGCGGAGGGCGGTTTTTATACTACGGCAGGACAGGCTATGCAGGAAAATGCGGCTGCAGAATCCACGGGCAGTGCGGCGGAGATCCGGACAGAGATGACAGCTTTCGGTGGTGCGGAGATCGTCAGCAGCGAGGGCACCGGTGTGATCAAAATCATCCATGCTTCAGATACTGCGCGTGAATTGTATGAGGTCACCCAGTCGGGAACGACGATCTCTTATCATTCGGTTCCTGTCACTCCGGCGACGCTGAAAAATGCTGACGGATCTTATACGCTGACATCCGGAACAGCTGGCCGTCAGTTGTCTTTTCATGACGGAAGCTGGATCCTGCAGGAAGATCCGGTGATCGAGGATGAAACGCAGACTGATATATATGATAAACAGCCGAAAGCTTTTCTGCCGAATATTGCAGGGACAAATGTGGCCTACCGGACATCCGGCAGTGATGAAACGTGGTCAGCAGAGACGCCGGTTTGCGCCGGTACTTATGATGTGCACCTGTCTCGCAAAGCGGATGCGCTGTACACAGAAATCGACAGAGAACTGCCCGCGGCTCTGGTGATTCAGCCAAAACCGGTGACTGTATCCTGGAGCGAAGACGGTTTCATATATGACGAAAGTGAAAAACAGGTATTGCCTTCCCTCATCGGCGTGGTCGAAGGCGATGAGGTGACGGCGGATCAGATCAGCGGCGACCGGCAGACGGATGCGGGCAGTTATACCGCAAAAGTAGGAGGCCTTGCAGGGAAAGACAGCGGAAATTATGTGTTAGAGGAATCAGTTTATTCCTGGAGTATCGCTCCGGCAGAAGGAGCGCCGGAGATACAGTTTCCGTCAGTGGAGGGGCCGGTGACCTATGCGCCGGGGCAGACGCTGGAACAGCTGACACTTACCGGCGGCAGTACACAGTACGGTATTTTTCAGTGGGTGAAGAGCGATATCGTGCCTCAGGCGGGAAAGCATATCTATGAGATGAAGTTTATCCCTTCAGATCGGACGAAAGCGAATTACCTCGGAATTGTGGAAATGACAGCGGAAGTGACAGTTGATGCTGCAAAAGGCGATCAGGGAAAACCTGAGCTCTCGGTGACAAACCCTTCTTTCTCCGGCGGCAGAGGGACGATCGCCGGACTTACGACACAGATGGAGTGGAGTGAAAACGGTACGGACTGGATTCCGGTAACGGCAGAAGATATATCAGCAGACAGAACCTTTGAAGCGGGTTTTCACCGCTGGGTACGTTTTGCGGCAACGGATAATCTGAATCCGGGAGAAGCTGTAGAAATCAGAATCGAAGCGTATTCCTCCGGTAGCAGCGGGGGTTCTGTGCGCTATAACATTTCCGTGGACAATATTGCGGAAGAAAGCCGAAACGGCATAGTAACTTTTTCGGTCCAGAAGGCAAGAAAAGGAGATCGTGTGACGGTTACAGTGAAACCAGATGAGGGTTATCAGCTGGATGGACTGACGGCTGCAGACCGGGGCGGACATGCAGTCCTACTCACTGACCGGGGCGATGGAATATTTACTTTTATCATGCCGGCATCTGAGGTGAAAGTAAAAGCTACTTTTAAGGAAAATAAAAGCCCTGTTTTGGAACAGCCGTTTACAGACGTTTCTGAGAATGATTATTTCTTCAATGCCGTACAATGGGCGGTAGACAGAGGTATTACCGCTGGAATGGCAGCGGGTACTTTTGCGCCGGATATTTCCTGTACTCGTGCCCAGATGGTGACATTCCTTTGGCGTGCGGCAGGTTCTCCTGCAGCGGTGAGTGAGATCAGCCCATTTGCAGATGTGCCGGAGGATGCTTATTATTACGATGCCGTATCTTGGGCAGCGGAACAGGGGATTACCGGTGGCACAGGAGCCGGTAATTTTTCGCCGGATGCTGTCGTGACTCGTGGCCAGACAGTAACTTTCCTGTACCGTGCGGCCGGAAGTCCTGTGGTGTCTGGAAACAGAGTATTTGCAGATGTTTCGGAGGATGCTTATTATGCCGGTGCTGTGGCTTGGGCTGTAGATGAGGGTATTACCAACGGTGTCGGTGATAACGTATTCCGTCCGGAGACAAACTGTACCAGAGCACAGATCGTTACTTTTCTGTATCGCGAAGCGAACTGATGCGGATCAGCGATATGGGGCGTACAGAGGATTTGGATAGAAATAAAGCCGTACAGATTCCGCAGGGAAAAACGGAGGCTTGCCCTATGTCAGAGCCGATGCGCATAGATTGCGGTGTTTGCCGCAGGCGCCCGGCTGATGTTTAGTGGAAATATACTGAAAAAGAAAAACCCCGGAAGCGGGCGAATGCAATTTCGCCCGCTTCCGGGGTTTCTGTTATGAAAATCTATCAGCAGTATTGTGTGATGGATCTGTATGCCAGGTTATACCAGCTCCTTTGAGAAGAAATAGAGGCGGTCTCTGAATTTTTCGATTTCCGCATTCAGGGGGAATTCTTCGGATCCGTAGATATCGTCGAAGCCGGTTAGCATATTTGCCAGGATGTATTCGTTGTCGTCGCCCCGGGTGTATTTCAGGATTCCGCTTTCGTACTGTTCGAACAGTTTATCGGCGATAAGCCCCTGTTTGTGAAGATACTGTAGATACCAGACCAGATCGAAGGCGGTGAGTTTCAGCTGATGTTCTTTACGGACAGTGCGGCCGGAGACAGGAAAGTACGGATGTGATCCGATCTTTTGGGAATCGGATTCCAGCGCTCCCGGAGCAGTCTCTTCTGTCTGACCGGCATATGTCACGCTTTCGGTATAGGCGAAAGCGTCTTCTCCGATCTTCGCCGCAGAGGCCGGTACGTCTGTCGAAAGGCTCAGACAGCCTTTGAATGCCCAGTCGCCGATGGAGGTGAGGCCGGCGCCCAGTTTCAGCTCCCGGAGAGAGGTACAGCCCATGAAGGCGCAGGCGCCGATTTCCACAGCGTTATTGAGGCCGGTGACCTTGCTGAGCTTTTCACATCCGGCGAAAAATCCGGGCTTCATCACATATTTTTCTCTCGGGATAAATTTCGCGCTTTCGAGAGAGATGCAGTTGGCGAATACTTCTGCAGAGAGGTTTTTCAGAGAAGCCGGGAAGACGATCTGACCGGACAGTGAAAAACAGCCGCGGAAAGCAGCGGGACCGATATTGGTCAGACTTTCCGGAAGAGGGAAAGCGGTCAGGGAGGTGCAGTCTTCAAAGGCGTGATCACCGATGGTGCGGAGCTTCGTCAGAACTTCCGGATTTTTCAGTATCATCTGCGGGCAGTTGGAGAAAGCGCCGGAGCTGATTTCTTTCAGCTGAGAACCTTCTTCAAACTCCAGAGTCCTGAGCCCGACGCAGTTGGCGAAAGCCAGTCCGTCGATGGTCTCTGTGGATGCGGGAATCGTCAGATGTTCTACACTCTTGCAGTTGATAAACGCGCTGACATAGATGCAGTTCAGGTTTTTGGGAAGAACGATCTCCTCCAGATCGGTACAGTAAGAAAAGGCTTCGTCATCGATAAGGGTGACGCTGTCGGGAATCCGTATTTTTTTCAGGCTGGTGCAGAATGTGAATGCTGAGATACTGATGGTATCCAGCCCCTCCGGCAGATCGATCTCTGTCAGTTTTTCACACCAGGCAAAGGCGAAAACACTGATTTTTTCAACACTGGGAGACATATCTACTTTTTCCAGATTCTTGCACATTTTAAAGGCATTCGCTTCGATGGAGCGTACGTCCTTTCCTATGATCAGCTCTTTCAGATCCGCTTTTTGTCTGCCGTATTTTGCGGTGAAGTTGTCGTCTATTTTTGTCAGGGAAATTTCATCCGACGTACCATCTGTCCAGATGAATTTTGTATGGTCCGACATAATCTTATCTCCTCTCAGTCATATAAATATTTTTCTAACACTTTGGCGAGTTTCTTCGCCAGATGATCGATATCTGTAGCAAAGGATTCCGGATAAAGGGCTTTCAGATTGCGGTTCAGAAGGTTCGCCAGATCCATGGTAGGCGCCAGGGCGATACCGATGGGATGGATATCCCTGCTGCGAATCATAGTCTTTACGTCGGCGGACGAGTAATTGGAATATTCCCGGAAGAATTCCCGGGCGTCCACGGGACGGAGTCCGGATATCCGCGCCATGTGAAGAAGCTCCGGCGTGATTTCCAGATCGCAGGTGTGCCACGGTTCTCCGTCGGATATAGCGATGACGATTTTCTGAGCTTCTTTGCGGAATTTCAGATACTCCGCGGCGCAGGCAAGAGCCACGCCGTCTCTCGTTCCTCCGCTGACTTCATAGCCTTCGATGCCGGTATTGTCGCCGCTGCGCATATTGGCATCTACCAGCGTCCGGATGCTCACCGTATTTCCGCTGGCCGTGTGAGCGACGATTGTAATGGGAACTTCCATTTTTTTACAGACTTCATAGAACATGGTCAGAGCGTCTTTGACGTATTCCGATACTACGCCCATGGAGCCGGAGGCGTCTACGAGAACGTAGATAAACAGGTCAGCCTCATCGGAGAGAGCTTTGCGGTAGGCACAGCATTTTTTGTCCACCCGGAAAGGCTCACGATATCGGTTACCGGCGTACAGACCGCGGATCGTATCGTCCTGCTCCCGCTGGACCACCGCGAGGAGTCCTTTCAGAAGAAGTTTTATTTTCGGCGTCAGCCGGGCGACCCGGCGGGTGTAAGCTTCTCTGTATGTGGCGAATTTTGCCAGATCGCTCTGGATATATTCGATTTCGATGGTATTGTGAAGCGGTCCCAGCCCTTCCTCCTGCAGATTCGAGATGCTCATAACCAACTGGTCGGAATAGCGGCGGTCGATTTTTCGGTCGTATTCGTCTTTTGCGGCGGCCTCCGTCAGACGTTCCATATCTCTCCGGATATCGTACTGATCCAGGATGACTTTGCGGAATCTGTCAAAATTCTGCTTCTGACGGTTGAATCGATTGTGGGTCGACGGCTGTATCGGCTGAAATACCGGACATTTTTCGCCGGCGTCGATGCATTGGTCGATGACGGGACGGAGGATTTCGAAGATGTCGTTGGCCACTTTACAGCGGTCGGCGGTTTTCTGTGCGATACGGGCAGCCTTCAGATAAGGCTGACATTCGCGGAACATGGTTTCGATTTCCGGCATATCCGGCGGGAATTCGGGAACGATGTCCATCAGGCCGAAGACCGTCATGGCGCTGAAGAGGATTTCGACGGGTCTGGCGCCGTCTGCCGCCATAGCGATGAGATCGGGCCGGTTTTGATAATGAACGGCGCCGGCAAATTCCAGACTTTTTTTCAGCGTTCCGGGATATTCCCTTCTGCCCCAGAATTCTACGGCGCAGTCCTCCATGATGTCGGACAGCAGTTTGCGGTAAAGAAAATAGTCGCCGCTGCTGTACAAAATCTTTTTGCCGTTGATGTAGCCGATGTGATACCGGTGGCACGCTTCAAAGTCGGTATGAACGATATGGAGCGTTTCGTGAAGAGCGTTGCCCAAGAGCATCAGAAGGGCGTCGAAATTGCTCCGGGTACATTCTGCGGCGCGGTAGGGATTAAGATGAATCTCTTTTCCGTCGGTATAGTTCACCGTGTCGTAGACCACGTCGATGGGGATGTTGGAAGCTACGCGCTGCATCCGGTCCCGGACATATTTCCTTATGGATTCCGTCGACACGAAGTCCGCGGGCGTCATATGCTCCCGGATGTCTTTCAGCGTCGAGGGGATGTAAATCAGATGTTTTTTTTCACTCATAGCAGTTTTCCTTATTCCGGCGGAAATCCGTCTGTCTACCAGTAATGGTTCAGGATGTTATCCATGATTTCTTTCTGGACTTCCAGGTTTTTGGATGCCGCCGGCAGGATAGTGGAACGGGCCGCAGTGATGATATCTTTATATTTTCTGTGCTGCGCCCATCTCATGATGGCGGAAGGGTAGATCGTCTGCCAGTCGCCGGTTTCCTCCGCGCTCTTGTTCATATCTTTCATGACTTTGATCATCATCAGGATTTCGTCCATATCCGTATAACCGGATTTTTTGCTGATCATATCGGCGAAGACGTCTTCCCGGAAAAAGTCGAGATATTCTTTGAAACCTTCGAAACGCCGGTCGAAGGAGACATCCTGTTCTCTTACGGCCCGGTATTCGTTTTCGTTTTCGCCGGCGTTCATGGTGGCCACGATAAAACAGGACGGGTGACGGTAGATGATTTTGCCGTTTGGAAGGGTGATCTGTGCCGTCTCGTCGAGAGCGGTGTTCAGGTCGCCGCAGGCGCCCGGCTTGACGTAATAGCATTCTACGAATTCCACCACGGAAGGGGACTGGTACGCCTGCACAAAGGTGCTTTCCACGAAGTGGATTTTTCCATCTTCTGTAGGCTGCCAGGAGCCCAGGAGATCATCCATAGAGATGTTGCTGTTGAAAGTTACCGGGACATACGGCAGATTGAGCATCCTGGCCATCAGCATGACGGCGGTGGATTTGCCGGAAGCCGGCGGGCCGTAGAGCATGCCGGTGTTGATCGGAAAATTGGAATCTTTTTCCATGACCAGCAGATCGACAATCCCTTTGATCTTGGGATCGATATAGTAATCTTCTAAATTAACTTTCGGCACCAGCTGACTCAGTTCGGAGCCCGGATCGACTTCCCCGGAGAAGACTGCGGCTAACCGGTCGTAGCTGATATCGCCGAAAGTCATATGGAATCTGGAATTGTACATATCCTTGAAATCCCATCCCACCAGATTTTCCAGATATTTGGAGACAAACAGCTGGACTTCGTCCTCCGGGAGGGGCGTGAGGCTGGCCGGTGTGCTGTAGTATTCTGATCTCGAGGAGAAGAAATGATGACACAGCCAGTAGAGATTCGGATTTTCATCGTATTTGTTTTCCGGCAGATGGCTCAGACTGTTTACTCTCTTTTCCACTTCCGGATTGAGGGCGCAGGAGGCGATCAGGACCGGTATGAGACAGAGCGGCGGAGCGTATTCCGCCAAAGAGAGCTCTTCTTTGGTCAGAGCGGGTTCAAAATTGTTTGACGACGCATCGTATTTCAGGATTTCCGCAGAAGGAATCCTGGAATAGCCGTAGTTGATTCCCGTGACTTCGCGGATGCGGATCTTCATCAGATAGACACATGTCTTTTTCCCGTTCACTTTCTCCGGAGCGTATTCGGCCCACAGGACTCTGTCGCCGTTTTCTGTCAGTGCGTCGTTCAGGCTGTAGTGAAAAGAACCCCGGCCCATGGCCAGGGCGCTGGCGACGATCAGTCCGTTCATGGAGATGAAACCGCTGTTTTTCCCGTTGATATCATACGGGTATTTGGCCAGATCCACCTTTGATTCTTTTACGCCGTGAACCGCCGGATCTTTTTTCTCAAAATATCCGTGGCTGGCTTTGATCCATAAATTATCGTTTGCTAACATATGCTGCTATACGACCTCCGTCCTTTCCGCGTTTCTCCGTCCGGTTTCAGCGGAGGAAAAACAACTTTTCCATGGCATTTTTTGATAATTGAAAAATAATTTATAGGCAGACAGAAATTTGCTGCGAATTGACATAAGGGTAACAATTTCGTACTATTAAAATATATAGCAAGACAAGTGGAGTGATATAGGAGAAAATTTTCAAAAAATATGAGGATATTTTCAGAATGAAATTTGTACGAAATACAGACATCCGTACGGATGATACCGGAAGGGCGGTAATACAGCACGAAGCGCTGCGGCCGCCGATTCTGTTTTTTTATGATGAAATAGAAAAATATAGTCAGGGAGAGATCAAATGGCACTGGCATTTTGAGATGGAATTCATACTCGTGCGGGACAATCCCGTAGAGGTCTATGTGGAGGACCGGAGGATTGTGCTGAGAAAAGGCGAGGGGATCTGGATCAATGCCAATAAGATGCATATGGTTCGCCGTGTGGACGGAATACCTTCTGCCAGTCTGTTTACCATACTTTTTCTGCCGGAGTTTATCGCGCCGCGGACAGATGTGGTCTACCAAAAATATGTTCATCCCTGGCTGTCCGATCCGGAGCTGTGTCATGTACTTCTGCTGGATTCGGTTCCGTGGCATCAGGAGACGGTGGATCTCCTGACACGGGCTTTCCTGACTCAAAGTGAACAGGGATTTGCCCATGAGCTGTCCGTGCACAATGATATCTGTACTGCCTGGCTGACGATACTGCGGCATCAGAAGGAAGTTCCCCGTCAGGCGGCTTCCGGCGCGGAATTCAGTTCTCAGGAACGGATCGGAGCGATGGCAGCTTTCATCTATAAAAATTACGCGGAACACCTCACTCTGGCGCAGATCGCCGACGCGGCCCACGTCAGCAGGAGTGAAGCGATTCGCTGTTTTAAAAAGAATCTCGATATTACGCCGATTCAGTTTCTGACGGAATACCGGATCGAGCGGGCGGCCCAGCTTCTGCTTTCCACTTCAGAGCCCATCAGCCGCATCGCGGAAATGTGTGGATTTGACGATGTCAGCTATTTTACAAAGCAGTTTCGCCAGATACAGAACGTCACTCCGTCGAAATATCGAAAGAACAACGGATTGACTGAGCTAACTGCGGGAAAAAAGAAGCTGTAAAATTGAGCGGGCCGAAAAAACTGCGGCCGGGGGAGCCTGATCGAAAAAGCTGCGTTCACAGGAAAATCCGGTGGTTTGGCGGAGGACAATCTGTGGTAAAAGACTGACAAAATCTCCGGCTGGCACACCGATTGAAAAAGCACTGGAATAAAAATAAACAGGGGGAAAGGAAAAATGGTGAAATACAGATTTTTGTCAGTTTGTTTTTTTAAAGGATGGAAAGTAAACTTGACATTCTGAGAAGATATGATATAGTTTGTATATGGAAAGTTAACTTTACATATTTGATCGAAAACGAGGTGATTTTTGCCGATACCAATCTGGGGCAGACAGGAGAATGCGGAATGGCGCATTGTGGGAAAGGAGGCGTCCGGTGAAAAACCGTCTGGAGGAATTTCGAAAATCGAAAGATCTCAGCCAAGAAGATCTGGCAGCGATCTTGGAAGTGTCGCGGCAGACCATCGGATCGTTAGAGAAAGGACGTTATAATCCGTCGATTCTGTTGGCGTTTAAAATCGCGCGGTATTTTGGAACTTCTATTGAAGAGATTTTTATTTATGAGGAGAAATAGGGAGGTTGAAAATGAAAGGAAAGGATTATCTCATTTTTGCTGCAGGAGCGGCGCTGCTGTGCGCGGGATGGTATCTGCTGAACATTGTGGACGATCCTCATGGAATGATGAGGACACTTCCGTACGTTTTCCTGGGAAGCGGGTGCGGTATTTTCGGCTACAGTCTGAGCCGTATTTTTACCCGCTGTCTGATGAAAAAATATCCGGAGACCGTTAGACAGATGGAGATCGAGGTGAAAGATGAGAGAAATGCGGCGATTGCCAGTCGAGCGAAAGCGAAAGCGTTCGATCTCATGATTTTCGTATTTGGAATACTGATGGTGATTTTTGCGCTGATAAATATCCGGATGGAGGCGATTCTTCTGTTTGTGGCGGCATATCTGTTTGTAGCGGGATACGGGATCTATTGGAGATTTAAATACGAAAGAGAGATGTAGTGCAGGTGGTGAAAGAAAAATTTTTCGCGTAAGAAATGTGTTACAGAGGTCTGCGCTGTTGTGGGGGAAATCCGGTATCCGGAGAGACAAAGGAAAGGAGAATATGATAAGAAAGTTCAGAGAAAGGAGAAACAAATGGCATCGACAGAGGAATTTGTGAAATATGTTGCGGATCAGCTTCGGGATGCGGGTGAAATCGTGTACCGGAAAATGTTCGGAGAGTATGGGATTTATTGTGACGGTAAGATTTTCGGACTGATCTGTGATGATCAGCTGTTTTTAAAGATTACGGAGGCGGGAAAAGCGGCGGAACCGAGGCTGTCAGAAGCGCCTCCTTATGAGGGGGCAAAGCCATATTTTCTGATAGAGGATGTAGATGATAAAGCGTTTCTCACAGATTTGGTGCGAAGAACCTGTGAAGAGCTTCCCGCGCCGAAATCTAAGGGAACAAAGAAAGTGAAGAAATATGAGACAGGGGAAAAGAGTGTTCTGAGGGATTCGGAAAGGCCAGGGAGTACCGGATCTCTCAAAGAGACAACAGGATATTATAGAGCCGGCCGCAGGAGTACGAAATGGTGTGAAAGCGAAAGTTTTCGATTTTAAAAAAGAATATAAGGAATTTTATGCGCCGCCGAAAAAGCCGCAGATGATTGAGATTCCTCCGATGAATTTCGTGGCTGTTCGTGGACTGGGCGATCCGAATGAAGAGGGGGCATATAAAGATGCTGTCGGTCTGCTGTACGCTGTTTCATTTACTCTGAAGATGAGCTATAAAGGGAAGTACTCCATCGAAGGGTATTTTCCTTATGTGGTGCCGCCTTTGGAAGGTCTGTGGATTCAGGAAGGCAGCTCTGACAGGATCGATTACAGCCGCAAAAGAGATTTTCGCTGGATCTCTATGATTCGTCTTCCGGATTTTATCTCGCGACAGGATTTTAGCTGGGCGGTGGCCGAGGTTGAAAAAAAGAAGAAAAAAGATTTTTCTGCCGTGGAGTTTTTCACTTATAACGAAGGTCTTTGTGTTCAGTGTATGCATACAGGGTCTTATGACGAGGAACCGGAGACGATAGAGAAGATGGAAGCTTTTGCCCGGCAAGAGGGATATAAAACGGCGTTGTCAGAGATCCGCAGGCATCATGAAATCTATCTGAACGATCCGCGTCGTACCGCGGTATCACGGCTGAAAACCGTGATACGGATTCCGGTGAGAAGAATGGATGGTTGATAACTTGCAAAGGAAGCCCCCTCTGCGGGATCCCGCAGAGGGGGCTTCCTTTCATTTTTACTATCTCTTTTTATAGATTTTTTTGTCCTGTGAATATCCGGTTTCATTACGAAGAAGAGACTCTATCCCAGACAATCTTTCAAAAATTCATCGTCGGGAATCTGCGCTGTGATCACGGCTTTGTGAATCGCTTCAGCCATGACTTCGGCGGATAGCGTTCCCACGAGATTGATATCCGCCGTCACCTGTTTTTCTCCTTCTTCGGCAGGTATGCTGGCAGCGTAGACCGTATCGCCGTCGGCCATTGTTCCTACGGGCGTGATACAGCGGGCGTAGGCGTTCTGTGCCATAGAGGCGATTTTATTCATCTCGGCCTTAGAGAAGCGGGCATTGGTGATGACGGTGCCGATCGTGGTATTTCCGGTGAACATGTCCCGGGGCTGTATAAACCGGGTGAGCTCCATTACGGTGTCGGACAAATCCGTGCGGGCCTCATTGGTGAGTCCCGCTATTTTTTTGCCGTCCCGCGGATTTACGATATCGCCGAAAGCATTGACGATGACGGCGGCGGTTATTTCCAGATCTCCGATTCGAACGCTGTGGATGCCGAAGCCGGATTTCATAGCGCGCTTCATACCATACAGCTTTCCCACAGAGGCTCCGATGCCTCCGCCGATATTTCCCATACGGCCGTCCGTGCCCTGCAGCGCCCGCTCACAGGCTTCGTATCCCAGGGACGCGTCCGGGCGGAGGGTCGCGCTGCCGTAGGCCAGATCGAAAATACAGGACTGACACACCAGAGGAACACGGCAGGCAGGGGTAACGTAACCGATATCGTGTTTTTCGAGGCATCTCATGACGCCATCGGCGGCCGCCAGGCCGTAGGCTGAGCCGCCGGATAAAACGATGGCATCGACCGGATTGTCCGCTGTTTCCGGCAAAGTAAGAGGCGTTTCCCGGGAAGCCGGCCCGCCTCCGCTGATATGACATCCCGCCCGAGCGCCCCGGGGAAAATACAGTACCGTAACGCCGGTTTTTGCATGATCCCATTCCGCATGGCCGATCTGAAGGCCGCTGATTTCTCTGATATCCAATTCTTTTACAACAGGCATCATCATCATCGATTCTCCTATTTTTCTTCTTCCATTTTCTCATTTGCTTTTCCGCTGTTTTTTTTGAACTATTATATTATATAATAAATGAGAAACGAGGAAAAGAAGTCTTCCCGAATCTTCCTTTTCGGGATCAGGGTAGTTTTTGTATGACAGCCGGTGAAACGGCTTTCAGGAGAAGAGGCATGAAACTGAAAAATTTTCTGATCGCGGTCACAGATATGGAGTTATCCAAGCGTTTTTACCGGGAACTTTTCGGTCTGAGAGTCGCGGCGGATTTCGGAGAAAATGTGATTCTGACGGAAGGACTGGTGCTGCAGGAGCGAACGGTATGGCAATCCTCTCTCGGAAAGAAAGTGTCGCGCGGGGGCTGCGACGCGGAATTATATTTTGAAGAAAGCTGTCTGGATGATTTTCTGCGCAGAGTGGAAGACAGCGGTTTTTCTGTCGAGTATCTCAATCCTCTTACCGAACGCGGATGGGGGCAGAGGTTTGTGCGGCTCTGTGATCCGGATCTGCATGTGATCGAAATCGCAGAATCGCCGGAATCGGTGGTGCGAAGATTTCTTTCATCGGGGATGAGCATACCGCAGACGGCGGAAAGGACGGGGATGCTTCTTTCTCAGGTGGAAGCTGTTCACAAGAGCATGAGCTCGGGCCATCTCAACTGATCGCCGGGAGGGCGGAAGAGATCCAAAAAAACGGCGTCCTGTGCGGAACTTCTTCCTGCGCTTTGATCTGGTGGATTCTTCAGATCTTCTTCTGGCGCCGGTGGATACTTTTCGGTGCAGAAAAGTCCGGTGCGATATCGAAAATGAAAAAGGCGGCTATATAGCCGCCTTTTTCATTTTCGACGATGTAATGTAAGAGGTTTTTAAGCGATTTATGATTTTTCGGGTGTTTTCACCGATTTCACCGTTGAAATTTTTCGGATTCAGAAGATTTTATTTCTGTATGTTTTTTTCCGTATTTTTTCTTATTTCTCCGGATAGAAGCCGGATGGAGACTCGCTGAGATTGATCATGATATTTTTCTTCTGCGTATAGTGTTCCAGGATGCTGAGATCTGTCTCCCTGCCGATGCCGGAACGTTTGTATCCGCCGAAAGGAGCGCCTGCGGGAATCTGATTGTAAGTATTGATCCACATGCGGCCCGTTTCAACAGCTCTGGACACGCGGAGCGCCCGGTTGAGATCTCTGGTCCAGACGGCGCCGCCCAGTCCGTATTCGGAATCGTTTGCCATGGCGATGACCTCCTCTTCCGTGCGGAATTTGATGATGACGGCAACCGGACCGAAGATTTCTTCCTGTGCGATACGCATATCGTTTGTAACGTCGGTGATCAGCGTCGGCTGCATGAAGCAGCCGTTTTCACAGCCGTTTTCTTTGAATTGCTCTCCGCCGCACAGGATTTTGGCGCCTTCCGATTTCGCGATATCGATATAGCTCAGAATTTTATTTACCTGACTCATATTGATCTGTGATCCCATCTGTGTCGCAGGATTCAGCGGATCTCCCACGGTGACTTTGCTGAATGCGTCCGCAGCGGCTTCTACGAATTTATCATAGATGCTTTCCTGGACGAATACACGGGAACCCGCGCAGCAGACCTGTCCCTGGTTGAAGAGGATACCCAGCTGCAGACCGTCCATCGCCATATCCCACTGGCAGTCTTCAAAATAGATATTCGCGCTCTTTCCTCCCAGTTCCAGCGTTGCCGGAATCAGTTTCTGTGCGGCGGCCTGAGCTACGCCGACGCCTACCTCGCTGGAGCCGGTAAAGGCCAGCTTACGGATATCCGGGTGGTCCAGAAGGTACTGGCCGGATTTGCTTCCCGCGCCTGTGACGATATTGACGACGCCGGGAGGCAGAAGGTCTTCGATGAGTTCCATAAAGACCAACATACTCAGAGAAGTAGAGGATGACGGCTTAAATACCACGCAGTTGCCTGCCGCCAGGGCCGGAGCCAGTTTCCATGCGGCCATCAGGAACGGAAAGTTCCAGGGAACGATCTGCCCTACGACGCCGATGGGTTCCCGGAGAACCAGGCTCATGAAGTTTCCGTCGAGGACGGAAGCGGTTCCCTCCATCGTGCGGATCGCGCCTGCGAAATAGCGGAAGTGATCCGAGGAATAAGGAACATCGATAGCAGTCGTTTCCCTTATCGGTTTGCCGTTATCCAGAGTTTCCACCCGGGCCAGAAGTTCTGCGTTCTCATCGATCCGATCGGCGATCTTCATCAGGATCGCGGCGCGGGCGCCGGGTTCTACCGCTTTCCAGTCAGGAAAAGCTTTCCATGCCGCTTTTACCGCAGCGTCCACATCTTCTTTTGTAGCCTCTGCGCACTGGGCGAGGGCCTCTCCCGTAGCGGGATTTTTTGATGTGAAATAAGAACCGTCGGATGCGGGAATCCACCGGCCGTCGATATAGAGGTTATAGCGTTCTTTTAACTGAATATTCATATGCGTTCTCCTTCCAAAATGATTCCTGAGTCAGTTCCCGGCGAAGTCTTTCTTCTGCATTTCACAGTAAACTGAGCGGGTCCTTCTCACGTTCCATGTTTTTCCTTTTTATTTTTATCTTTAATTTGAATCCGGCCGACTCTGCGGCTGCAGCCGATCCTCGCCGATGTGCCGTACCGCTTGCCCTGTCGGTGAAGTCATTGTATAATCGAAATGGTCTTATTAAAAGAATCAAATCATAAATAATTATTAGAACCAGATGCGGGTTCGGGAGGAAGCGGAAATGCTGACATATGATCTGAATCACAGAGGGCAGTCGTCGATATATGAATATCTTTACCAGTGTATCCGGCAGGATATCCAGACAGGCGTTCTGGCAGCGGGGGAACGGCTCCCTTCGAAACGGAGCCTGGCGCGCCATCTCAATATCGGCGTTATCACGGTGGCGAATGCTTACGAACAGCTTCTGACGGAAGGTTATATCCGTGCAGAGGAACGGAGGGGCTATTTTGTTCAGGATATCTCAGGATACAGCCGGAAAGCGGATTTGCGGGCCGAAGACTATCCGCCGGAACCTCCGGAACGGGAGTTCTTTGCGGATTTCAAAGCGAACCGCATCGGTCTGCAGCATTTTCCTGCGGCGACCTGGAACCGGTTTATGCGGGAAGCGCTGTCACAGCCCAATGACAGTCTGCTGAAAACCGTGCCGTACAACGGCCTGTATGAACTGAGGCTGGCCATCTCCGAATATCTCCTGCGCAATCGGGGAATGAGAGTCATGCCGTCGCAGATCGTCATCGGAGCCGGCACAGAATATCTTTACAGCCGATTGATGCAGATGTTCGGCCGGGCGTGCACTTTCGCCATCGAAGATCCGGGATATAAGAAGTTTGCCGCTATTTCGGCCAGTTTCGGAAATCCGTGGAAATATATTCCGATCGACGACAGCGGCCTGATGATCGATAAACTGGAGGAGAGCGGAGCGGACGTCGTTCATGTCTCTCCGTCCAACCATTTCCCTACGGGCATCGTTATGCCTATCACACGCAGACTGGAGCTGTCCGAATGGGTGGGAAGAGTAAAGAAACGATATATTATCGAAGACGATTACGACAGCGAATTTCGCTACAGCGGGAAATTTATTCTGCCGATGTACGCTGAGGACACCCAAAATAAGGTTATCTATATGAATACATTCTCGAAGAGTATGGTGCCGTCTCTGCGCATCAGTTATATGGTTCTTCCGCCGGATCTGCTGCAGCGATATATCGATACTATGAGTTTTTATTCCTGCACGGTATCCAGTTTTGAACAGTACGCTCTGGCCCGCTTTATCTCAGAGGGTCATTTTGAGCGGCACATCAATCATATGAGAAATTATTACCGGGGACAGCGGGCGCGCATTTTATCCGCTGTGAAAAATTCCCCTTTGGGAGAGATCTCAAAGATTATCGAACAGAACGCGGGTACTCATTTTCTGCTGAACGTAAGGACGAGTCTCAGTGAGGAAGAAGTGCGCCGGGCGGGGCTGAAGGCGGATCTCAGTCTGTCTATGTATTCGGATTACAGTTATTCCGACGCCGGCACCTCTTCCTGCACGCTGGTGATCAATTACGCCGGGATTCCGCAGGAAAAGATCGCGGAGGTGGCGGCCCGGCTGTCCTCTATTTTTCCGGAATGCAGCGGAAAAAACGGCGATGGAAGCCGGGGCGGCAGGTGAGACGGACTTTTCGGAAGGCGGCTCGGAGCGATATGCGGCAGCAGGGATGAGACCAGAAAGCGCTCTTTTTTAGCAGACCAATTGGTGGGCGCGGGTGCGGCAGAGGAGACAGAGCCGTTCTTTTTTATCGGAGGACGGGAAACTTTAAGGAGGAGATACGAGATGAAAAGCGGATTTACATACAATCAGATCGCGCATCTGAACGCAGAGCTGAGGGAAAGGGATCTTCCTTATAAAATAAATTACAGAGACTGGACGACAGCGGGGATTCAGGAACTGGGCGTCTGTGCCAGTATCGGGAAAGAGGAACCTCTGCGGGCTGCAGTACGGGAATTTTTTCAAAGAGAGGGAATGGCGGTGGAATTTTCGGCGAGCGGACTGGAGATCCTCGCGGCGGAGCACAATAGTCTCGGAAACCCTGTCTGAGGTCCCGGAATAGTTTTCGGAAGATCCCGGCATACTCTTTTTGGAATAAAAGGAGGTGCGGTATGTTATCGAATCAGGACTGGCCTGTTCTCGCCGTCTTTTCAGACGGCTGCCGCGGCAATGATGCGGAAAGCAGCGGAACGCGGACCGGGGAGACGGCCGGGGGAAACGGATCCGGAGAGATTCTGGAGATTTTAAAGGAAGAGTACGGATTTTCGCTGATCGAGGCGGATTCCTGTGAAAGAGCCCGCCAGATCTTTGAATCGAGAGCTGATTTCAGCTGTGTCATCGTGTTTTACGACGAAGCGGAGGGACGACGGGATCTTTCGGTTTTACTGCAGGAAATTTTTGCGAACAATGAAAAGATTCCGGTGATTTTATTTTCGGAAAATCTGCGGCCCGGCCGTCTGTCCGAAGAATTGCTGCGCGTCATAGATGAATTTCTGTGTGTGAGTTCCGGCATACCGAAAGCGCTGGCTGGCCGTATCGCAGATAGAATACGGAGATATCTGGACTCCGTCTGTCCGAAATTTTTCGGACGGATGACGGACTATGCGCAGAAGTACAGATATGCCTGGCATACGCCTGGGCATATGGGCGGCGCCGGATTTCTGAAATCGCCGGCAGGCGCCGCCTTTTACAAATTTTACGGCGAAAACGCTCTGCGCAGCGATCTGTCCATCTCTGTCTCAGAGCTGGGCTCTCTTCTGGATCATTCCGGGGCGGCGGGCGAGGCGGAGAAAACATCGGCCCGGGTCTTCGGAGCGGATCAAACGTATTACGTGCTCAACGGTACTTCCACCGCAAACCAGATCGTCTGGTCCAGCCAGGTGAAGGCGGCGGATACGGCTCTTTTGGACCGCAACTGTCATAAGTCGCTGTACCACGCCATGATCCGCACCCGCGCACGGCCGTCGTATATGATTCCGCGGCGCAACAGCCGTGGTATCATCGGGCCGGTGCGTCTGAGAGAGTTTTCAGAGCCCGCTGTCCCGGGAGAAATCAGTATGATGACGCTGACCAACTCCACTTACGACGGACTCTGTTATAATGTCAAAACGATTTTAGACGTTCTGCCGCCGCGGGTGCTGCGGATCCACTTCGACGAAGCCTGGTTCGCCTATGCGGCTTTTCATCCTCTTTACCGGGATCATTACGGATTGTTCCGGGAAGAATGGGAACGAACGGCCGGGGACCGGAGGGCGAACGGGATGGACCGCGAGGAGAACTGCGGGCGGCGCGGACTACAGGAACCGGAGACTGCCGGGTCAGCTGAGGAAAGAGGCGACCGGAGAAAAAAACGGCCGCTGATTTTCTGTTCTCAGTCTACTCATAAGATGCTGACAGCTCTGTCTCAAGCCTCTATGCTTCATATCAGAAACGGAAGCGAACTTGAGGCGGTTTCCGCAGCTTTTAATGAATCTTATATGATGTATGCTTCCACTTCTCCCCAGTACAGTATCATCGCCTCTTTAGACGTCGCTACGAAAATGATGCAGGATCAGGGATATCAGCTGAATCATCAGGCGATCTGCAATGCTGTGGAGCTGAGAAAAAAACTGGCGCGGAGCTGCCGGGCGGTCATGGGTGATGCGAACCCCGGCGATTTGAAAAAGTCCTGCGGTATTTCCGCATCTTCCTGGGCTTTCGGCGTCTGGCAGCCGAAACGGGTATCTGTGGGCGGCGATAACATCGCTTTTGAAGACGCCGATACCGACTATCTGGCGTCTCATCAGGAGCCCTGGATTCTGTCCGCAGCAGACGACTGGCACGGCTTTGAGTATATCGAAGAAAATTATGTCATGCTGGATCCCGTCAAACTGACGGTTACCACGCCGGGGGTGTCAGAAGACGGCTCGATAGAAGAATTCGGAATCCCTGCGCTTATCGTTTCCCGTTTTCTGTCAGAGTATGGCATCGTCTGCGAAAAGGCCGACTGCTACAGTTTTCTCATCTTGAATTCTATCGGCGTCGACGAGGCGAAACAGAGTGCGCTGCTGGCCGCTTTGGCTCATTTCCGCTGGTGCTGCGAAAAAAATACGCCGCTGAGAGAAATCCTTCCGGAATTAGCGGAGACATGGCCGGAGGAATACGGAGAAATCGGGCTTGCGGATCACTGCCGGAAAATGCACGAATTTTTCCGGGAGACACGGATTCTGCAGACGATGCATCAGGCGTTTGAAGAATCTCCGCAGATGGTTCTGACGCCGGCAGAAGCTTACGAGCGGATTATAAAAAAGGAAGCAGAATTTGTGGAACTGGCGGATATAGGCGGGCGAACCGCCGCTTCCGTCGTCGCGCCTTATCCGCCCGGTATTCCGCTGATCATGGGCGGAGAACTGGTACGGCCGGATTCTGCGGCATTCCGGTATCTGGAACTTCTGCAGAAGTTTGAGAACCGATTTCCCGGATACGGCGGCGCGGTTCACGGCGCGGAACTCTTTGAGCGGGAGGGAAAACGTTACTTCCGTATTTTATGTGTCAGACCATCCGGACACATAAAATAGCGTGGAGATCTCGTTGAAAAATATATGTGTTCGGGGATTTTATGTTACAATAAATTACCGTGGAACGGCAGCTGTGAAGAGAAGAAGGGAATCGATACATGAGATTATATACTCTGAAAATAGATGGAAAAGAAAAACTGGCGGTATCTTTAAAAAAAGAGAATCAGGCTTGTTTGCTGAAGCCGCTGGGCTATGATTTTTCAGATATGAACGACCTGATCTGCCGTATGACTGCGCGGCAGAAGACGGAACTGAAACGGCTGTCCGAAGAGGAAAAGGGCCTTCCTTCTGTGGATCTCAGCAGCGTGAAGATCTGCGCCCCGGTGATACATCCGAGGCAGGATATGGTGTGTCTGGGAATTAATTATGACGAACATGCCAAAGAAGCGGGCCGTTTTTCCGAAGAGGCCTTCGGCGGACAGCGCCCGTATACGATTTATTTTTCCAAGAGAGTCAGCCGTCTGACCGGGACGGGCGATCCGATTCCCTCTTATGCGGGTCTGGTGGACAGTCTGGATTATGAGGCGGAATTGGGCGTGATCATCGGAAAAGACGCCAGGGGTGTAAAGGCGCGGGATGCGAAAGACTATATCTTCGGATATACCGTCGTCAACGACGTCAGCGCCAGAAATCTGCAGACACGGCATAAGCAGTGGTATCTGGGGAAAAGTCTGGACGGATTCGCACCCACAGGTCCGTGTATCGTTACCGCAGATGAAATCGATGACGTGCAGAATCTCGGTATCCGGTGTTTCGTCAACGGAGAAAAGCGTCAGGACAGCAATACGAAATATATGATTCAGAATATCGCGGATACGATCGAAGATCTGTCCGCGGGGATGACGCTTCAAGCGGGTACGATTATCGCCACCGGAACTCCCGCAGGCGTGGGAATGGGAATGACGCCTCCGGCCTTTTTAAAGCCGGGAGACGAGGTGATCTGTGAGATTGACAAAATCGGCCGGATCGTCAATATCGTAAAATGAGAGCATCCGAAGGAAGAAAGGACAGGAGAAAAAACGATGAAGATGGATATCGTTCTGCAGACCGATTTCGGCGGGGATTCCGGTTACGCCGCATCTATGTACGGAACAATGAAACTGGCGGACCGGGAACTGAAAATATATGATCTCACTCACGAGATCCGTCCTTTTGATATCCGTCAGGCCTCCGGTCTGCTGCGCCGGACGATTCCTTTCTGGCCGGCGGAGACGGTATTTGTCTCTGTGGTAGATCCGGGTGTGGGAACGGACCGCCGCGCCTGCGCGGTCCGACTGAAAAACGGGAGTTATGTCGTCACACCGGATAACGGAACGCTGACGGAAATCTTCGATTTTATCGATGAAGTGCGGCAGATCGATGCGTCCAAAAACCGTCTCTCCGCAGATATTCTCTCTCAGCCCTGGGAACAGCGCCGTCCTCTGACGGGAAAAAATAAATCACAGGGCAGAGCCTGTGAGAAAGAGACGAACGGGACACCGCGGAGGGAATCGGATCCGTCTCTGACGCAAAGCGGCGGAGAAAGACTTTTTTCCGGAGGAAGCACCTTTGACGGAAGAGATCTGTTCGCCTGGTGCGCCGCCCGGCTGGCGGCCGGGATCATCGATTTCAGCGAAGAGGGCGTCGGACCGGAGTACCGAAAAGAAGAAATCCTGCGGTATGTGAAAAATCCGCCGAAGCTGACAGAAGGATTTGTGGAATGTGAGATCGCAGATGTGGAACGCCGGTTCGGCGGGGCAGCTCTCTCGGTTTCCGCGAAACAGCTGTCTTCTGCCGGGCTTTCTCCCGGAGATCTGCTTCACGTATCGGTCCGAAAGGGCGGGACGCTGCTGTATGAGGGAAAGATGCGGTACGGAATCTCTTTCGCTTCCGTGAAGCCCGGCGAACCGGTGCTCTATGACGGCAGCGCCGAAGGGGCGGCCTGCATCAGTCTGAATCGGGATCATTTCGCGGAACGCTGTCTTCCTTCTCTGTGCCGCAGAGGAGAGGAGTTTTCTGATTATAAAGTGTCTATCAGACGAATGACGGAGTGAAAGACCGCAGTGAAGGGAACCGGCCGACAGGCCGGTTTTTTCTTTTTGAATCTTAAGTTTCCTTTTTTTATCTTTTTTGATAAAAATTCTGTATCGAAACGAAAAAAAGCGTGTTATACTGATTTAGTTAGTTATGGCTAAACTAACCCGCAAAGAGATGACAGCGCCGCATTTTCCATCGGCGGTATGGGACGGCAGCAGCGGGCGGATATCCGGCAGGAGGTTTTTTCGTGGAAAGAGAAGTGGAGAAGGAAAGAGAGAGAATCATTCAGAAACTGAAAGAAAACGGATGCAGGATCACGAAACAGAGGCTGGAAATTTTAGATGTTATTTTGGAAAACCATTGTTCCAGCTGCAAGGAGATTTTTTTCTATGCTTCAAAGCGTGACGAAAAGATCGGCATTGCGACGGTTTACCGCATGGTCAGCGCTTTGGAAGAGGTCGGCGTTATCAGCAGAAAAATCGTATATGCCTCGGAACAGAACAGCGGGAAAGACGAAGCTGAAAAGATAAGTGATAAAAAATTTCAATAAGAAACGTTAGAATTGACTAATATCATAGCAGAACACTATAATATCTATACACTGATAATTTATGTATTTGCCGGGAATTGTTTTCATCGGGGCCGAGGAATCCGGCGCCGAAAAAACAGATCCGGGGCAGAAAGAAGAGCGAGGTGACGAGATGAAGTCTCACAGATTCTGGGCGTGGGCGATGGTTCTCTGCACAGCGATGACGCTTTATACCGGTTATAAACGCAAATAGATTCCGTGCTGAGGATTCACAGCTCAAAAAGCAGAAGACGAGAATATGACGTTGCAGCAGGAGGTAAAAAATGGATATTGATAAGAAAACGATCAAGGGAGCGAGCCTTTTCGCAGGCGGAGTGGCATTCGGCACAGCCGGCATTAAGATTCTCGCCAGCAAAGATGCGAAAAAAGTGTATACGAACTGCGCTGCCGCGGCTCTTCGCGCAAAGGACTTTGTGATGAAGACGGTGACAAAAGTTCAGGAAAATGCGGAAGACGTAATGGCGGAAGCGAAGCAGATCAATGAAGAGAGAGCCGCACAGGAAGCTGCATGCGAACAGGAGGACGTCTGCGAAGAGCAGAAGCCCGTTTCTCAGGAAAACGCATAGGAAGCGCGGCTGTCAGATATCTAACAGCAGGCGGAGCTGACTTCAGCTCCGCTTTTCTATCGTTTGGAATCATAAACAGTTCGGAGGCGAAAAAAGTTGAAATTTACGATAAAACACGAATTAAAAGGAAGAATTCGGTTTCATATGGCTCAGCCGAACATGTCCTGTGAACAGGCGGACCGGCTTTCTTATTATCTTCAGGGGCTCGACGGTGTGTCCGGGGTAAAAGTATTCGAGAGAACGGCGGACGCGGTGGTCTGCTACACCGGAGAACGAGAAGCGCTTTTAACAGCAGTCCGGAAGTTTCATTATAAGGAAGCGGAGGTTCCCGAAGGGATTTTAAAACATTCCGGCAGGCAGCTGAGCAGGATGTATCAGGAAAAATTGATGAAAAAGATCATTTTTCGCGCGGGGAGTAAATTTTTTGTTCCGTATCCTCTGCGCGCAGCGCTCATCAGCGTCAGAGCAGTCCGCTATATCGTCAAAGGAATCCGCAGTCTTGCAGGCGGCAGACTGGACGTGGAGGTTCTGGACGCCGCGGCGATCGGTGTTTCAATCTTGCGCAGCGATTTTAAGACGGCGGGTTCCGTCATGTTTCTGCTGGGAATCGGCGAAATTCTCGAAGAATGGACGCACAAAAAATCGGTCGGAGATCTGGCGAGGAGCATGTCTCTCAATGTCAGCAAAGTGTGGAAACGAGAGGGCGATCAGGAGATTCTGACATCCGTTTCGGATATTTCCGCAGAGGACGAGATCGTCGTCCACATGGGAAATATCATCCCGTTTGACGGAATTGTTACGGAGGGCGAAGCTATGGTAAATCAGGCTTCGCTTACCGGAGAGCCGCTTCCGGTGCATAAGAGCGCAGACGCTTATGTGTACGCGGGGACCGTACTCGAAGAAGGGGAATTGGCGGTGCGTGTAAAAGCGGTGTCCGGTTCCGCCAGATTTGAGAAAATCGTAGCGATGATCGAAGAATCGGAGAAACTCAAATCCGGGATGGAGAGCCGGGCGGAACATCTGGCGGATCGTCTGGTCCCGTATACTCTTGCAGGGACAGGCCTGGTCTGGCTGCTTACGAGGAATGTGACGAAAGCGCTGACAGTTCTCATGGTGGATTTCTCCTGCGCGTTAAAGCTGGCCATGCCTATCGCGGTTCTTTCGGCGATTCGTGAGGCGAATCTCCATCACATTACCGTCAAAGGAGGAAAGTATCTGGAGGCTGCAGCGGCGGCGGATACCATCGTGTTTGACAAGACGGGAACCCTGACGAAAGCTCAGCCGACAGTAAAGGATGTGGTGGTTTTCTGTGACAGCGATAAAGATGAAATGCTGAGAATCGCCGCATGTCTGGAAGAGCATTTTCCTCATTCTATGGCCAAGGCTGTGGTTACGGAGGCGAAACGGCGCGGTCTGGATCATGAAGAGATGCATTCAAAAGTCAATTATATTGTAGCGCATGGAATTTCTTCTCATATCGAGGAAAAACGTGTTATTATCGGAAGTCATCATTTTGTATTTGAAGATGAAGAATGCGCTGTTCTTCCGGAATATCAGGAATTGTTTGATCATCTGCCGACCCAGTATTCTCATCTGTATATGGCGATCGACAACAAGCTGGCGGCGGTGATCTGCATAGAGGATCCGCTGCGGGAGGAAGCAGCGGAGGTAATCGCCGCGCTGAGAGCCTCGGGGATCAAAAAAATCGTCATGATGACCGGTGACAGCGAACGGACAGCGGCGGCGATCGCTGCGAAAATCGGCGTAGATGAATATTATTCCGAAGTTCTGCCGGAGGATAAGGCTAATTATATCCAAGCGCAGAAAGCGGCGGGACATACGGTCATGATGACCGGCGACGGAATCAATGATTCTCCGGCGCTTTCCGCAGCCGACGTGGGAATCGCTGTCAGCGATGGAGCGGAAATCGCCCGGGAGATCGCGGATATCACTATTTCACAGGATAATCTGATGGGCATCGTCACCCTCAGAGAACTCAGTCAGAAATTGATGAAGCGGATTCGTCAGAATTATCGAATGATCGTGGGAATCAATACCGGCCTGATCGGTCTGGGCGTTACCGGAGCCGTTCAGCCGACGACGTCGGCGCTGCTTCACAATACGTCTACGCTGATGATCAGTCTGCAGAGTATGAAAAATCTTCTCTGACCAGTTTTTCACAGAAGTTAGGCTATCATCCCATGCGCTGCCGCAGGGGCAGAGGGATGCGGCAGCATCTCTCTTTCTGCGGAAGGGCGCAGAAAGTTTCCTGACGGGAGGATCAGGAGGAGTGGATATTTCGGCGGAGCTCTTCTAAGAATTTTCTGGCGGCTCCGGAAAAGAGCTGGGACTTTTTCCAGACGAGATCGAGACGGGCTTCGAGACGGGGTTTTAGAGGCCGGAAACACAGGCTGCTTTCCTCTCCCGTGTTGACCAGTCCGTCGATGCAGAGAGCGCAGCCGACGCCTTCGTCTACCATGAGAGTCGCGTTGTAGATCAGATTGTAGGTGGCGGTGATATTCAGGGATTCACAATTGCGTCCGAACCAGCCTGAAATTTCATTGTGAACCATCGTCTGGTTGGATGTCAAAACGGGCAGGCCGTTCAGATCCTTTGGAAGAATCGAGGTCTTTTTCGCCAGAGGATGGTCTTTTCTCATCAGAAGTCCCCAGGTTACGGCGGCGGGCAGCTGAATATAGTCGTATTTTTTGATATCTGCCGGTTCGATCAGAATTCCGAAATCCAGAAGTCCTTTATCCAGACGTTCGGTTACATCGTCCGCATTTCCGCTGTAGAGATGATAGTGGATGTGCGGATATTCTTTTTGCAGCTTTCTGGCAGTCTTTGCGATCAGGCGCATCGCGTCCGTCTCGCCTCCGCCGATATAGATATCTCCGCTGATGACATCGTGTTTTGAGGTCAGTTCGGATTTTGCCTTATCGGTCAGGAGTACGATTTCCTTCGCCCGCTTGCGCAGCAGCATCCCTTCTTCGGTAAGGGTGATTTTTCTGTTTTTCTTTCCGCGGTCCAGGAGTTTTACGCCCAGTTCCTCTTCCAGTTCCATAATCTGGCGCGAAAGTGTGGGCTGGGTGATATTGAGCGAATGAGCGGCGGCTGAAATGTTTTCCTCCCGGGCGACCGCGAGAAAATATCGTAATACGCGAAGTTCCATTTTTTTCTCCCTCCAGAATATCCGATGGATATTTTTTCTGAAATCATCGGCAGACGGCAGGCTTTCTGTTTGCAGACCGTCCGTCGGAAAGCAGAGATCTGCCCTGCGCCTGCTGCGTTGCGGACGGATGTCTTTTCTTTTATTATATCGGCTGATAAAATGCCTGCCAAGCATGAAATTTAATAAAATATAGGTATTTGATATTATTTTTTCTCCGCGTTATACTCGGGAAAAGGAGACGGCCAGCAGCGGAAAAAGCGTAGATCGTTTTGCTTCAGCGGAGGATCTCCGGCAGCGGGCGTTTTTTGGAAACGGCAAAGACGCAGCCGGTCATTTTACAATGAAACGGATAAAATTCCGCGGAAAGATATCAGGAGGTTTTTCTTATGGATTTAAAGGAGTATCTGGATCATCTGAATCGGGGAGAAAAGGTAGAAGGCGGTTCGGAAGTTCACCGGTTTATGCACGAGGCATCTCAGGAAGCTCTTCGCATCACTTCGGAGCTCAACGGCTCGTACCATACGCCGGAGGAAATTCGGCAGTTGATGTCCCATCTGACCGGAAAGGAAATCGACGAAACTTTCCGGATGTTTCCGCCGTTTTATACGGACTGCGGAAAAAATATCACTCTGGGAAAAAATGTTTTTATTAATAGCAGCTGTCATTTTCAGGATCAGGGAGGAATCACTATCGGAGACGGGACGCTGATCGGACATAATGTGACTCTTGCGACGCTGAACCACGATTTCCGGATCAGTGACCGTGCTTCCATGTATCCGAAGCCTGTTCACATTGGCAAAAATGTATGGATTGGTTCCGGCGCCGTTATCGTACCGGGCATTACCGTCGGAGACGGCGCCGTAGTGGCGGCGGGAGCGGTGGTCATCGAAGATGTTCCGCCTGCTACTGTCGTCGCTGGGGTTCCGGCCGCGACAGTTCGGGAACTGACGGAAGAAGAAAAGAAGCAGTTTTGAAGAAACGGTATTTCGGAGAGAAACGGATGAAACGGCGCGGGCGAAAGAGGCTTTGCATTCTCGAAGAAGCCGGCGGAAATCCGCGGGAAGAAGGCGCGGCGGACGATTTTGCGGGAGCATGGGGCTCCGGAGCTTTCCGGCATTGACACGGCGGTAAAATCATTTTATTCTGTTACCTGAGAAAAAATGCGGGAGGGGAGAGAAGCGATGAAAGTAAAGCGAGTTTCGGCCGCGGTAATCCGACGGGGAGACGAGATCCTCGCCACTCTGCGCAGCCATGGAGAATACCGCGGTTACTGGGAATTTCCGGGAGGTAAACTGGAGGAAGGCGAGACGCCCCGGCAGGCGGCGGTGCGGGAAGTCCGGGAAGAACTCAGCGCCGATGTAGCGCTGGGCGAGTTGATTTCGCAGATCGAATATGATTATCCGGATTTTCATCTGACGATGTACTGTTATTTTGCGGAGATCCTGTCCGGAGATCTGACGCTCAACGAGCACGACGAGGCCAGATGGCTGAAAAAAGAGGATTTGGACAGTGTCCGGTGGCTGCCTGCGGATTTTGATGTGATTCAGCGTCTGAAAGAACTGTTGTAAAGAGGGAGCGGCAGAAACAAAACGCGCCTGATAAGATGAAATCGCTGTAAGATCGTCGACCTTACAGCGATTTCGTCTTTTTGGTTTTCTGTTTTATCCTCTCCTTGACACAGTAGTTTTCAGGATATTTCGGCTGTTTTTCCGGACGCCTTACTCCGCGGACTCCGGTCCGCTTTTTGAGCCGAGCTTCCGGCAGCGCCGGGCGATTTCCTGAAAATCCCTCTCGGCATCGTTTAGTTTTTCGGGGTCTCGGAGAATCGCGGAGGGGTGGTAGACTGCCGTCAGATCACAATTTTTCCGGTGAATCCAAGTTCCGTGCTGACGTGTGATCCGATAATCCGGCGCGATGATGCGCTGTGCCGCCACTCTGCCGAGACAGACGATAATCTGCGGTCGGAGCAGGTAGGTTTCGTATCTCAGGTACGGCATACAGCAGTCTTTTTCATCTTCTCTTGGGTTGCGGTTGCCCGGAGGATGACATTTCAGAATATTTGTAATATAAATTTCTTCCCGGGAAAGGCCGGCATGCGTCAAAAGCCGGTCCAGCATACCGCCGGCAGGTCCTACAAAAGGTACTCCGGCAGCGTCTTCCTGTGCGCCCGGCGCTTCGGCAATCAGCATGATTTTCGCACTGCGGCTGCCTCGTCCCATCACGGGACGCCGGCGGGTTTCCGCAAGACGGCAGCCCCGGCAGTGATCGATAAAATTTTCAATTTCTTCCCAGCTGTGCATTTTTAAAGGTTTCCTTTCTGCTGCAGTCTCGGTTGCCGTTCGTAAATGATGTCAAGAATTCCGTTGTATTCTCGCGCTTCAGAAAATTTCAGCGTCAACTGTTTTTCCGCCGTATCGAAAAGGCGTACGCCCTGTCCGAGAATGGCGGGAACTACCGAAATATGATAGCGGTCGATCAGGTCTTCCTTTATCAGCTGCTGCGCGATATTAGCACCTCCGCAGATCCATATATTTTTTCCTTTCTCCCGGCGGAGCCTTTTGATCAGCCGTCCCGGAGCTTCCTGTGTAAAATGGATGTCATCGGAAGAGCTTCCGGGCTGACTGGTGACGATATAGCTGTTTCTGCCTCTGTAAACCCATTGACCGGGACACAGTTCTGTAACGATCTGCTGATATGTCTTTCTGCCCATCACGATAGTATCTACGTCTTTTATAAAATTTTGATAAATCTCATCGCCGTCTTTGTGGCAGTCATAGCCGGTCAGCCAGTCGATTTTTCCATTTTTATCGGCGATATAGCCGTCGAGACTCATCGCGAGAAATAAAATCACCTTTCTTCTCATCTGTTCACCTGCCGCTTCACTGTTCTGCGGAAGCCGGAGAATACAGCGGACAGCCCTCTGCATTTTCAGGCCTCCGTCTTTCCGCATGTTCGGATAAAATACAATTTGTGTGAAAAGTGGATTTGTCTTTTCATTTTAAATTATCGTATCATAATATTATGAGTTTTCGTAGATGGCAAATACTAAATAAATTGAGGATATTAAAAGTAAGTGAACTGTTCTCCCTGATCAGTCGGTGATTTTTGATATTCGCTTTTTACTGCAAACTCATATTTTCTTACGAAGAAGTTGCGGCAGATGGCCGAATCCCTCTGCTTTTGCAAAAAACAGATCTGCCGGGCTGTGTTCCGCTCTAAATAATGCGGAGAATTCGATGAAAGGAATTTTTTGAAGAGGAAAGAGAAGGATAATCTCTATCAGGAAAGTGAAAAAAGGAGGAAAGGACGTATGTTGTTACAGGGCAAAACGGCGGTCGTGACAGGAGGAACCCGCGGAATCGGGTATAAAGTGGCGGAGACTTATCTGAAAAACGGAGCGAAGGTGGCGATTCTCGGTTCGAGACAGGAGACGGTGGAAAAAGCGCTGGAAAAACTCAGAGAAGAGGATCCCTCTTGGGAAGCGGCCGGTTATTGGCCGGATCTCTCGGATTATGAAGAAGTTGCACAGACTTTTCTTCAGATCAGAGAGCGTTTTGGAAGTCTCGATATTCTGGTAAACAATGCGGGGATTTCCGCAAGGGAATCTATTTTTGAATACGCGCCGCAGGATTTTAAAAAGATTATGGATCTGAATGTTACAGCTGTATTTCAATGCAGCAAAGCGGCTGCCGGGATTATGAAGTCCCAGGGAGGCGGCGTCATTCTGAATACCAGCTCGATGGTAAGTCTTTACGGACAGCCTGCCGGCGTGGGTTATCCGGCGTCCAAATTTGCGGTAAACGGTATGACAAAGAGTCTGGCCAGGGAACTGGGCAGAGACAATATCCGTGTCAATGCGGTGGCGCCGGGAGTCACACGCACCGATATGGTAGCGGCTCTGCCGGAGGAAATGGTGGAGCGCATTTCGGCTACGATTCCTCTGGGCAGGATGGGAGAACCTCAGGATGTAGCGAACGCGTTTCTGTTCCTGGCGAGCGATCTCGCCAGCTATGTGACAGGAGCGATTCTGTCCGTAGACGGAGCGGCGATGTCGTAAAAACGCATCCGAACTGAACGAAAGAAGTCCGCCGTATCAGATTTATCCGATGCGGCGGACTTCTTTTATCCGGTGATCTATAGGATTTTTCTTTTATGCAGAGATCTTTTTAGCTGTCCGCAGCCGAACCGAGGGGAATCTGCAGAACAAATGCGGAACGAAAACTGCCGGAAAATACCACTTGAAAACAGAACATACGTTCTATAAAATGTATTTGCATAGAAAATAAAACGGATCGGGCAGGTGTCCGGATCCTGAAACGCGCTGCGGGACAGACTGTGTATACAAGTCTGCGGCGCGCGGCGTGGTGCGGCGGAACGCATGAAATGTCCGGCGGCGCCGCACCGCGAGAAACGATGACTGCCGCAGGAAAGGAGTGAGAAAAGTGGCCATCATGCATATCGACGCGAATTCGGCTTATCTGAGCTGGACCGCGGTAAAAATGCTGGAGGAAGGATATGAGAACGATATCAGAGAGATTCCGGCGGCTGTGGCCGGGGATCCTAAAAACCGGCATGGGATTATTCTGGCCAAGTCTATACCGGCGAAAAAGAGAGGTGTGCGCACCGGAGAAAGTCTTTTTGAAGCGCGGCGCAAATGTCCGGAACTCCAGGTTTTTCCTCACGATTTTCCGCTTTATATGTCATTCAGCGATGAGATGTACCGTATCATATCGGAATATTCTCCTGTGATACAGCGTTACAGTGTCGACGAATGTTTTATGGATTATACCGGTTCCGAACGAAAATTCGGAGATCCCGTCTCCTGCGCTCACAGAATCCGGAGGAGAATACGGGAGGAGCTGGGATTCACGGTCAATATCGGCGTGGCGGAAAACAGACTGCTGGCCAAAATGGCATCTGATTTTAAGAAACCGGACCGGGTGCACAGTCTCTTTTCTCATGAAATCGCTGATAAGATGTGGCCGCTTCCGGTGGAGGATCTTTTTATGGTAGGAAGAGCTACCGCCCGGCGTCTGCACAGGATTAATATCAATACGATCGGCGATCTGGCGCAGGCGGATCCCGGCCTTCTGCAGCGTCTTTTCAAGAGCCATGGAATCCTGATCCGGCAGTATGCCAACGGTATCGATCCTACGCCCGTCGTGCCGAACGGGGAAATTCCTCAGAAAGGGCTGGGAAACAGCACCACTGTGGATCACGATGTCAGTACGGCGGAGGAAGCTCATATGATTCTTCTGGCGCTGACGGAGCGAGTGGCGGGACGGCTGCGTAGGATAAAGAAATTCGCACGTATCGTGTCGGTGACAGTCACTTCTTCAGAATTTATGAGGTACGGCCATCAGATTAAGCTGGACAGCCCGACGGATATCACATCGGAGATTTTTCTGTACGTGCGCCGTCTGTTTGACGAAGTATGGCAGGGAGAAAAGATCCGTCATCTGGGAGTCTCCCTGTCGGAATTATCCGGCCAGTGTGAAAGAAATATGAGTCTCTTCACCGAGGATCGCACGGAAGAAATGCGGGCGGCCGACAGCGCGGTGGACCAGATCCGAGAGAAATTCGGCAGCGGCGCCATCATGCGCGGGATCTTTGTCAACCGCGATATCGAGCATATGCAGGGCGGCCTGATAAAAAGCAAAGAAGGCGACAGCGGCTATATCATGATGGGAGGCAGAAAAGCATGAGAATCGTATCCGAGCCGGTCGATATGATCGCGAAGTTTGCTTCGTCCGGCAGCCGGGCGTCAAAAAGCGAAGAAAAACCGGTTCCCTGCAAGTTTCGCTACACTGATATCGCAGGAATCTCAAGGGAGATCCGCATCGATAAGATCATCAGTGCCGATCTCAGTATTTCCGGCGGTGTCAGAGCTTATATTTACCGCTGTCAGAGCGTCGTTGAAAACGTCGAAAAAATCTACGAACTGAAGTATATCATCGGCGAGTGCCGGTGGGAACTGTATAAAATTTGAAAAAATTCCGACGCTGGCGGGATTGCGTTTTTTAGAATAGAATCCGCCTTGTGTGAGCATAAATAAATACAGAAAGAAAAAATGAGGATGAAGATCTTCCGTGAAATTACACAAGAGGAAAATATTGTGCGGGCGTTCGCCGCACAGACGGTTTTTTCATCTCCTGTGGCCCTTTAATGATCGGAAAAGACATCTTCAAGAATAGGCAGGAAAATAAGATTATGTATCCAAATAAAGTAGAGATCTGCGGGATTAACACGTCAAGCCTTCCCGTAATGAAAGACGTACAGATGGACGAGATGATCGAAAAGATCCGGTCCGGAGATACCGGCCTGAGAGAGAAGTTTATCACAGGCAATCTGCGGCTGGTGCTCAGCGTCATACAGAAATTCCAAAACAGAGGCGAGAATATGGACGACTTGTTTCAGGTGGGCTGTATCGGTCTGATCAAGGCCCTGGACAATTTTGACACCTCTCATCAGGTGAAATTTTCGACGTACGCTGTCCCGATGAACGTCCTTTGGTGAAAGAGAAAAAATCGTCATTTTGAACAAAGAGCCATGTCGGAAGATACCGTATAATAAAGGAAAGAGATCGACCGGTGTGCAGCGTGCACGACGGAAAAATACAAGCAGTTTATTTTATTTGTAATAAATAGACTGACGAAATATATTTAGACAGAACTTAGGCTGACGTAGATATTGACAAATATCAGACAATACTATAAACTGAACATATTGCAGGCGATATGTTTTTTTTCGCCGCGTTGATATTGAGATCCATCGGTACTTTGTTAAGAGTAAAGGTATTCATTCAATATCAAAGATATACAAGTTATATCTAACGTACTGTCGAAAGGTACGGTATTAGAAAGAAGGTAGACAAATGTTTGGTTTCACAGAAGACATGACAGAAAAACAAGAATTAGTTCGTAAGTTCTGCGAAGAATGGATTTATCCAAATCTGGCGGAAATCGATGCAGGCACATGCTGCCCTGATTATATCTGGGAAGAATGGTGCAAGATTCCTGGCTTTGCAAGCCCTTGCGCTCCTAAGTTTACAGGCGGCGAAGAGATGCCGTTTAATACTTGTCTCGCTATGTGGGAAGAATTCGGTAAGGCTGACGTAGGCGTTGCGACCGGTTTCGGTTCCAACAACCTCGGTTCTTTCCCGATCCTCTTAACCGGTACAGAAGAACAGCAGAAAGAGCACTTCGGCAATCTGCTCAAGGGTAAGTTCGGTGCGTTTGGTCTTACAGAAAAAGGCGCTGGTTCCGATGCCGGTGCAGTAGCTACCGAAGCGAGAAAAGAAGGCGAATATTACATCCTCAATGGTGATAAGTGCTATATCACTACTTCCGGTAAGGCTATCGAAAGTAAATCTACATTAGCTATCTGCGCTTCTACAGATAAGTCTCTGGGAAGCAAGGGCCTGACAATGTTCCTGATCCCTGGCGACACACCGGGTCTCACAGCAGTTAAGGAAGAGGACAAGATGGGTATCAGAGGATCCCAGACTTGCGAACTTCACCTCGAAAACGTTAAGCTTCACGAATCCAGAATCCTCGGTGGTCCTGAAAAAGGTCTCGGCTTCGGATTTAAGACAGCTATGATGACTCTCGACGCTGGTCGTGCGGTAGTAGCTTCTCAGGCAAACGGTGTTGCTCTCCGTGTAATCGAAGTTTTAGTTGACTACTGCAATACTCATCTTGACGGCGGCAGACCTCTCTCCAAGAACCTGGCTGCTACATTCAAGATCGCTGAACTCGAAGCTCAGACTCAGGCTTGCAGACAGCTCGTATATCAGATCGGCAGAATGAGAGACGCCGGCCTCAACCACGGTCACGAATCCTGCTGCGCTAAGATCGTTTGTACGGAAAACGCAATCAACGCTACAAGAGTCGCTATGGATATCATGGGCGTTAATGGTCTCGAAAAGGGCTCCGCTATGGAAAAATTATATAGAGATGCTCGTATTCTTTCTATCTATGAAGGTACAAACCAGGTACAGAGATTAGTAGTTACTAATGGTCTCTTCCCTAAGAAAAAGAAGAAGTAAGATCGCTGACGATCAGGCTGTTAGTAAGGAAAAAATTAGATAGAATTACCATAAGGAGGATTTTTCAAAATGAGTGAAAAAAGTTTGATTCAAAAAGCTGCTGCAGACTTTGCTGCTGCAGAATTAGCTCCAGTATCTTTCGTACCGGAAAAGACAGCTGAATATACAGAAGATGCAGTAAAAGCAATGGCTGCAAAGGGTTTCTTAAAGGTTGCTGATATCGAAGAAGCTGCTATCGTAGCGGAAGAATTCGGTAAGGCAAACGCTTCCATGGCAGAAGTAGCTGTAGTCGCAAACGCTACGGCTCAGATCATCGACGCTTATGCTCCTGCATTAGCTATCGACGGCATGACGGGCTACGCTGTTTATGAAGACGGAGATTCCTGCGGAACTACAGTTACAGCTGCAAAAGCCGGCGACGCTTATACCATCACCGGTAAGAAGATCGCTGTCGCTTTAGGCGGCGCTGCTGATCAGTACATCGTACTCGCTGCTCTCGAGGATTCTCTCGCGGCTTTCGTAGTAAAGGCTGCTGATGTCGCTGCAGAAAAGTTCGACAAGTTAGGTCTCAGATCTTATCCTACAGCAAACCTGACGATGAACGCTGCTCCTGCGGTATTGCTGTCCGCTGAAGGAGAGAAGGTAAGAGCAGAACTCAACGCCAGAATCGACGTATTAAACTGCTATGTAGGCGCTGGTATCGCTGCGACTTGTGCGGAGGTCTCCACAGAATATGCGAAGACAAGAGTTCAGTTCGGAGCTCCGATCGCTAAGCTGCCTGCAGTACAGTTCTTACTCGCAGAAATTTCTATCGCAGAATACACGCTGAAAGCTGTTGCTGCTCCTGCAGTAGAAGCGATCTTAGCTGGCAAGCCTTATGTCATCGAAGCTGCTAAGGCAAAATATACCGCTTCCAAATCTATCTGGGATGCTGCTTCCAACTGCGTACAGATCCACGGCGGTACCGGTTACTCCAGAGAATATCCGATCGAAAGATATTACAGAGAAGCTAAGACATTATTCAATAATACAGATTACTTTGATTATGCAGAAGCAAAGATCGCTAAAGAGATGTTAAAGTAATCGGAGTTTATCGTTCATCATTTGTCAAGTTCAGATAAATCCAAAAAGATAAAAAATCGGCGAAGAGGAATCTTCGCCGATTTTTTATCTTTAAAAGCCGTTGCTGAGAAAATCAAAGAGACTGATGCATCCCGACAGGAGCAGAAGCAGAGAGCCGACGACGGGATGTTTTCCTTTCGATGGCTTGGACGGCCGGTCTGAAAGCGTATTTTCTGCTGCAGAGAAACCGGTTTTATCCGCTGATGAATTTGGCATGGAATCCGCACCGGTGGGAGTTCGGCAGAGAGATTCCTGTGTTTCTGTAATACTCTCATCCCCTCGCTGTATGACGATAGAACGGATCAGCAGATCAGCAGCTTCAGGTATGATTTCCGGGCGAAGTCCGGAATAATTTACGATCAGCGTGTGGACTGCAGATGTTTCCGCGTCCCGGTCCCCCGTATCCGATGCCCCGCGTGTATCGCGCCGGCCATATCGGTCGTATGCACTGTGCATGCCGGACGTGCCGCGTGCGTCAGCCGCCGGAGTCCGGTGATCGTATTGGGAAAGGGCAGAGATGCGGATCCCTGCGTCGGCCGCCCGGCGGACGATTTCTTCGTCGGAAAGCGCCGAAGGAAAATGGATCAGAAAATGAAGTCCGGCATTTTCTTCTGTAATCTGAATATCAGCGGAGGCGGGATGCTTTTTGATGCAGTCCAGGATAGCGTTGCGCTGATTTCGATAATATTTCCGCATGCGGTTGATATGTTTCTCAAAATAACCTTCACTGAGGAAACGGGTCAGTGTGTACTGTTCGAAATTCGACACAGTGCAGGAATAGAATCCCAGTTCTTTTTGGAATCGGCGCATGAGGTGAGGCGGCAGAATCATGTAGCTGATACGAATGGTCGAGGAGAGACTTTTCGTGAAGGTGTTGATATAAATGACTTTTTCGATGGTGTCGATACTCTGCAGTGTGGGAAGCGGCCTGCCGCCGAGACGAAATTCGCTGTCGTAGTCATCTTCTATGATGTAGCGGTGTTCGGAGGCCGCGGCCCAGTTCAGCAGCTCGTGACGGCGGCTGACAGGCGTTATGATACCTGTTGGGAAGTGATGAGACGGTGAGATATGAAGAATATCGGCTCCGCTTTCCGCCAGAGCGTCGATACGTACTCCGTGAGCGTCCAGAGGAATATAGCTGCAGCTGACGCCGTTTTTTTCATAGATCATAGGAATTTTGCGATAGCCTGGATTTTCTACGGCAAATCGTCTGCTGCGGCCCAGAAGCTGAATTAAGAGGCCGTAGAGATACTCTGTTCCCGCGCCGACGACCACCTGTTCCGGGGTCACTTTCATTCCACGGAACTGATAGAGATATTGGCAGATAGCTTCCCGGAGTTCCCGAATTCCTCCGGAAGGAGAGTGGATCATGAGTTCGCTTCGCCGGTCATGGATCGTTTCCCGCAGGAGACGAACCCAGGTAGAGAACGGAAAAGTATCGGGATTTGTTCCGTTGCTGACAAAATCAGCGAAGTAACGGGGATCTTTTTCGGAGTCCTGAAGCGAAGAGGAGAGATCCTGTGAGCTCGGCGCTCCAAGGGGAGCATCGAAACGGTCGCATGACCTTGAGACTTCGGTGCGGCTGATGACATCGGCTGCATAATATCCTTTTTTTGGAAGGGAATAGATATAGCCTTCTTCCATCAACATGCCGTAGGCGTGTTCTACTGTAATCGTGCTGATGCAGAGATTTTTCGCCAGGCTTCGCTTTGAGGGGAGTTTGTCTCCGGAAGCGATGACGCCGCTGAGGATGTCATTTTTTATACATCGATAGAGCTGTTCATAAAGAGTGGACGGGACCGCGCCGTCGATGGAATAAGTGAGCATAATTCAAACCGCCTTTTTTCTCATTTTCTCTCATTATATTTGCGGGACAACGAGAATGCAATAAGATTGGAGCGATACAGACGGAACGGAGGCGATACCGTCAGAGATTGTAATCGATAGTGACAGAGCCGGCGCGGACGGTGATGCGGTTGATGATTTTTTTGAGAAAAATCTGCTGTTCGTTCCGCGTCATAAACTCCCAGAGATCCCGGACCTCGGAGATCTCTCTTTTTAGTTCTTCCCGGTGTCCGGAGAGCGCGCCGTTTTCTTCCTCCTGCCGGATAAGACCGCGGACCTGCTGCAGCTGCTGATTTGTCTCATGGATCGTTTCCAGCAGCACATCGTCGTCGGATTCCGCATAGAGGCTGTAAAGACGTTTGAGTTTGGAGGTCACTCGTTCTTCTCTTTTTCTGAGATCCGCGAGAATTGAGGGGCCTGGGGACTGAAGGTCTTTCTGTGCTTCTTCTTTTAAGGGAAGGGACCAGACGTCGCGAAGGACGTATTCTTCCAGATCGTCGGCCCACAGCGGTTCAAAAGGGCAGTTTTCATCTTTGACCAGGTAAGGCTTGGATTTATCCCTGGAGTAACATACCAGCTTGCAGCCGCCGGATTTGTTCCACTTCTGATAACGGAGCTTTGCGCCGCAGTAACCGCAGAAAAGCAGGCCGGTGAGAAGGTGAGTGCCGCCCCGGCGGGTGTTTTGGGATCTTCTCTGAAATTCTCTCATGGCCTTATCATAAGTCTCTGTGTCGATAATCGCCTCATGGAGTCCCGGATATTCTTCGCCGTTGTAGACGATCATGCCGGTATTCGACTTCCTCAGAAGAATCTGGCGTGCGAGACGTTCGTATTTCAGACCGAGGATCTGAGCGATGTAGGACAGGGAGTGTCCCTCCAGATACAGTTCATAGAGGCGGCGCACGGTCTGCGCGTCGGAGTTGGGGACGAGGATTCCTCTGCCGCTGTCGTAGTCGTAGCCGAAGGGGACGCGGCCGCCGCCCGGCCAGAGGCCGGAACGGACCCGTTCTTTCATTCCCATGCGGGTACGCATGAAGATATTTTCCCGTTCCAGCTGGGCGAAAGCGGAGAGAATGCCGATCATCGCTTTTCCGTAGGGACTTCCGGTATCCAGCCGCTCGTTGACCGACACGAAATCGACACGGTTGGGAATGAATACGTCTTCGATGAGGTAGAGAGTATCTTTCTGGCTCCGGCTCAGACGGTCCAGTTTATATACGATAACCGTGGATATGAGACCGGCGGAAGCATCGTCGATGAGATTTTTCAGCGCGGGGCGCTGAATATTGCTGCCGCTGGCGCCGGCGTCGATGTAGGTCCGTATCAGTGACTCGTCATATTCTTTGGCAGTGCATTCCGCCCGGAGAATTTTTTCCTGGGCCTCGATACTGTAGCCTTCTTCGGCCTGGGCTTCTGTGGAAACTCTTATGTAAAGAGCGATCAGACGCCGTTTCTCCTGATTTTGCTTCATAAGGATTTTTTCCTCCCGTTGTGATATGGCGTCCGCATCGGCGTTGAAGGTCTTTTCGATGAGGGGCGCTGGTTTTTCGAGTGCTGTTATATCCGTTTCCCGTCCGGTCCGATACAGCAGTCGCAGGATCGAAACTCTCTGGTGAAGAGCGGATGTCCGGTCAGGCTGCAGGTTTCAGATGGACGGGGGAAATGAAGCGGCTCTTCCGCCGGCGCCGGTATGCGGGATTTGGTTTTCCTTCCATGTTGTGAAGTGGCGCCGGGTTCGACAGGCCGCTGTAAAAGCTCAGTGTATGACCTGACTTTCGCCGGGAACACCCATGGTTGCGGTGCCGTTTGCTCTCTGACGGGCGGTGAGCAGAATGCGGAGAGCGTCGCTGTCCTCGATGGAACATCGTTCCGGAAAATCGTTGGCGGATATGGGGATTCCATTGATCGTGCGCTGAATCGCAAATCTTCCTCTCTCTTCCGATTCCGACGGAATATCAGCCATCTGCCCGGAAACGAGAGCTGTGTCTTTGCTGTCTCTGTATTTTTTCTCCATAAGGACCTCCTGTGTGGTTTTCGTGATTCACAGTGAGTATCTCCAGAATGAGAAAAAGTATTCGTAAAAAGATCAAAATGGACAGGAGAGAAAGAGAAATGCGCCGGACAGAGCGCAGGATGAGCCCGGGGAAAATAGAGAAGGAGGGAAAATACTCTGTTGAAATAGCGTATTTTTTCGATATAATGTTATGGAAAGCAGTAATTTATCGGGAGGAAAATTTACATGATAAAGCAGTTGAAAGAGTTATGCATCAAAACAGAACAGGGAAGCAATCTGTCGGAATGTCTGAACAAGTATACGAAGACTCAGATCAAAAATATACTCGATCTTTACGGAGTAAAAGTGGCGTCTGCCGCCAAAAAACAGGAGATGACCGATGCTGCGGAGGCAGCGATAAAGGAAAACGCGGCAGCTTATTTCGAAAGCGATGAAGGCAGAACACAACGTCCTCTCATAGATGCTATGATCGCTGCACCGCTGCGCTTGAATAGTTCGGAAGATTTTGAAAAGATAAAAAATATATACGATAAAGGGATCGTTTTCCTCAGAGAAGACGGTGAAGAGGCAGAGACTTTGGTACCGGCAAATATCATCGCGATTCTCGATTCCGTATCGGCGAAGGAGACCGACGGAATGGGAGAAGAGCCGCCCGTCTCAGAAAAGCGGATTCCGAAGGCTGCGGCGGCGGAACGCTCAGAAAAGGAAGCGGAAATCATCCGTTTTGCCGGGGCCTTGGCAAACATCTACGGCGTCTATACAATGCTGCAGCTGAAAGATGTCTGGGATTATACTCATCAGAGAGGCATCGCTCCGGCGGAACTCCAGGAGGCAGTCGGAAAAGCCGGAGATGAAGATGGTTTCTATCAGGAACGTGGATTTCTGATCAGCACGCTTCTCGACAGCGAAGAAGCGTACCGGCGTATTATCGAAAAGTACGGTCTGGGTGATACTTATTACTATCCGACGATGGACGTCATTGACCGGTACGACGGCAGCATGTGTATGGACGATTCTCCAGAGTACGTCTACCTCAGGAGTTTTATCGAGCGAAAATGCGGCGGGGAGAAAATCGAACATGTGATGAAATCCCTGCATCTCATGGCGCTGAGAGATGTCTCTCCAAACGGTCTGGTGGACTATCTGGCAGAGGAAGGGGTCGATTTTACCGATTTGGAGGAACTGAACCAGTTTTTTGCGCTTTACACGGCATGGTTCTACAATCTCCGCATCTGGGTCTGCAAGGGATATAAGCCTTCCGAATTGAAGGACGAAAAACTCTCCCAGAGAAATTTCAAACTGCCTGCCGGCGCCGGCGCAAATAAAGCGAGAAAAATCGGCAGGAATGATCCGTGTCCCTGCTGCAGCGGTAAAAAATATAAAAATTGCTGCATGAGAAAAATCGGTTAAAAAATCACCCTGACGTCATACAGAAGCTTTCTCCTGTATGACGTCAGGGTGTCTTGTTTTTACTGTAGTTCTTTTGCGAAAAGGACTTTTTGTTTATCTGAAATAGACCAGATCGTCTTTCAGAGGTTCGCAGGGCTGAAATTCTGTGATGTATAATATCGGCGCATCGCCGTGGAATTCCTCATCGTATTCGGTGCGGACGACAGCTTTGATGTCAGCCCAGCCTTCTTCTTCGATGATGTCAGCCGCCTGATCCATGACGCAGTAAAATGCGATAAAGCTGATATCATCAGCACAGCAGACCATGGCGAAACGTCCTGCGATAAAACGGTTGTCAGCATCGGTGGGACGTCTGTGAAGCTGAACCTTTACTTTTACTGTCTTTCCGTCATATTTGGCCGGATCGTTCATCGCGTCTACGTACCACGTTCCGAAATCGTCGTCTGTAATATCGATGACCGGAGCGTCGATGTCGAAAGGTAGGGGCATGCCTTCCGAATAGTCTTCTGCATTGCCGTTTCTGTCCTCCAGAAAGATGATCGCCCGGGGATTCATCGCTTTTACATTTGTGGTGCGGATCATCTTGTTCAGCTTTGGCGTGCAGCGGTTGAAGACGACCAGTTCCGAAACGCCCACCTGTTCGATAATTTTCGGCCCCATGTTTTTCAGATATATCTCATAGGTTTCTGCATTGATTGTCGTTACGATCTGATAGATTTCCCAGCTTCTGGGAAATTCCTGTTCCATCAGGGAGATTTCCCACATTCCGTTGTATTCTACGATGATACGGTCAGGGATGATTTCCATCGCCGCTTTTTTCAGCGCGGCGCCTTTGAAATCATCTTTTGATTCGATCTGCAGGAGAGCGGAATTCGTTTTTTTCAGGAAATCTTCATCATATTCTTCTTCGCCTTCTTCGCAGCAGACGATCAGAGTTTTTTCATTTTCGGTAAAGCCCGGATCGAGAAGTGTATCTTTTATAAACTGTGTCTTGCCGCTTTCCAAAAAACCGGCAAAGACATAGACAGGAATCGTCATGTTTGTATTCATCATGTGTGTCTGTCTCCATTTTTAGATGCGGAATAATTCTGTCAGCCTGTCGCGGGCGAGATTTGCACCGATGACACAGATCTGGCCGGAGTAAGACGGCGTTCCTTCGCGGATTTCCGATTCGCCCGGCACATAGTCGAAGTGCAGCCATCCGCCGTCTTCTGAAGGGACTATGCCCTTTGCTCTGAGTACGGTACCCGTTACGCCGAGATCGAGTTCCTCGAGAGCCTCGGAGAGTTCGTCCTTCGTATATCTGTGTGCTGTCTCTGCTCCCCAGCTGGTGAAGACTTCGTCTGCATCGTGGTCATGATGATGATCGTGATGATCATGACCGCAGGAGCAGGAATCGTCTCCGTGGCGGTGGTCATGTTCGTGATGATGATCGTGATGGTCGTGACCGCAGGAGCAGGAATCGTCTTCGTGGCGGTGGTCGTGTTCGTGATGATGATCGTGATGGTCGTGGCCGCAGGAGCAGGAATCGTCTCCGTGACGGTGATCGTGTTCGTGGTGATGCTCATGAGCAGGCTTTTTCGCTAATTCCTCCAATAGCTCGTCCGCCAGAGTCTTATCTCCCTCCATAGTCTCCAGAATCTGCGCGCCTGTCAGCTGATTCCACGGCGTCGTAATGATGCGGGCCTTTTCGTTATGCGCACGGATGATGTCGATGCAGGCTTTGAGGCGATCTTCTTTCATATCGCCGGTTCTGCTGAGGATAATCGTTTTCGCATTTTCGATCTGATCCAGATAGAATTCTCCGAAGTTTTTGGAGTACAGTCTGCATTTTTTAGCGTCAGCTACGGTGACGAAACTGTTGAGCGTGATCGGCAGGTCAGCTTCGGCGCCGCGGACGGCCCGGATGACGTCGGATAATTTGCCTACACCGGACGGTTCGATGAGGATTCTGTCAGGCGAGAACTGTTCCGCTACGCTGCGAAGGGCCTGAGCAAAATCACCTACCAGCGTACAGCAGATACAGCCGGAGCTCATCTCGGTAATTTCCACGCCGGCATCTTTCAAAAATCCGCTGTCGATATTGATTTCACCGAATTCATTTTCGATGAGAACGACCTTCTCGTCTGGAAACGCTTCTTTTATGAGTTTTTTGATCAGTGTTGTCTTTCCTGCTCCCAGAAAACCGGAAAAGATATCTATTTTTGTCATAAATTTACCTCCTGTAAAAACTTTGCGCTGTTCATATTTATTGGCGTGTTTTGTGGAAAACACAGCGGAATCTTTCACTCATCCGCGGTGCGGCGGATAAGCGGACGGTTTCGTACGGATCAGACGCCGGCGAAATGAAAGAGAATTCCCACGGCGGCGGCGATCAGAATCCAGATGACGGGATGAAGTTTTTTCCATATCAGGGTTCCGATCAGGATTGCGACTGCGAGAAGCAATCCTTTGATATCGAAGATGTCCAGAGCGGAGACCCCGCTTTGTCCCAGCGATTTGTAATGTATGAGAGAGATCTGCACTACCGAGAGACCTGCGGCGGCGATCAGAGCGATAGACGCCGCCCTGAGACCGTAAAGACCCCACTGTACATATCGGCTTTCTCTGAATTTCTCCAGGATTTTGGCGATGATGAGAATGATGATGATTCCGGGAGCGATCAGTCCCAGCGTGGCGATGACGGCGCCGGGCAGAGACGCTGTCTCAAATCCCACATAAGTCGCCATATTGATACCGATGGCTCCCGGAGTGGATTCCGATACGGCCAGCATGTTGGCCAGTTCTGCATGGGTGAACCAGCCGGTCTTGTCCGACAGATCGTAGAGAAAAGGCAGTGTAGCCAGACCTCCGCCGATGGAAAACAGGCCGGTGATGAAAAAGTTATAAAATAACTGAAGATAGATCATCTGTTGCGGCCCTCCGTAAATTGTTTGATGACGACGCCTGCCAGTCCTGACGCGATGACGAGCACCGCCGGAGATGCAGAAGTGAACACTGTCAGGAGGAATACCGCGAGAAAGACCATCAGCGTAATTTTATCTACGATGGATTTTTTCCATAATCTCAGCACTGCATTCAGAATCAGAACACAGACACAGACGCGGACGCCGGCAAATGCGTTCTGAACTGCAGGATAGTGAGAAAAATTCTGCAGCAGGGCGGCGACGATCACGATGACGACCAGCGCCGGTGCGGTAAAACCCAGAGTAGCGACGACTCCGCCGATGATACCTTTCCTCTTTTCGCCGATAAAGGTAGCCGTATTGATAGCGATCAGGCCCGGCGTGCACTGGCCTATTGCCATATAATCCATCAGTTCTTCGTCGGTAGCCCATCCCCGTTTTTCCACCAGTTCCTTCTGGATGATGGGAAGCATCGCATACCCCCCTCCAAAAGTGGTGGAGCCGATCTTTGCGAACAGCAGGAATAAATCCAGCAAATCTTTCATGAAATCTCCTTTCCATTTATACCCAGATTGCAGGATATAAAAACACCATTGTGATCTGCGGAAGACAGTTTGTTTTGATTTATAATGTAATATCTGAATAAAAGCAAAGCTGTTTAGCCCGCTTGCTTTGCGCGTACAGAGAGTTTCACCGCAGCGCCGCTGAGCGCTGCGCAGGTTCAGATCTTTTTCCGTTCGATTGCCGTCGGCGCACTCGGAAAATTACTGTAAAGTCTGCAGTGAAAATAATTATACCACGGAATTATGATGTTTCTGTAAAATCTTGCGATTCCTGCAAATCTTCTGTCGCGGGCAGCGTGTTCAAACGGTCAGACTGCGGGTGCAGACCGCGTTTTGCACTTATGGTGCTGCAGTTTTTTCTCAGCGATCCGCCGAGCGAAGAAAGCGGGAGTATAGAAAAACTTATACTTGCCTCTCGGCGGCAGACGAGCCGGGGCAGGAAAAAGGACGAAGACTGAACCGAAGTCGGTATGGCATCATGATTCCAACTATTAACTTTGCAGCGCTGCCGCAGAAAAGCAACCGCTGCGCCATATCCGGCCATACGCCGACAGCGCGAAAAATCGAAGAATATGGTATAATGAATTATAAAAGGATGTGATTTCAGAGAGAGAGGTGGAATTGTGAAAAGGTTGGTGTTGTGTATCGTTTTTATTCTCTGTATGCTGGCGGGTACCGTGGTCTGTTACGGAGACGGGAATTTTACCATGACGGCGGTGAAGGCAGATCGGGAGTACGAGTGGGATGAGGGATATCGGATGCAGGGCTTCGATAAAGCCACGGGAAAACCTGTCGTCTTCAGCGCGTACGAGAACGGATATTTTTATTCTTACGCGCCGGAAAATCTGCAGGTGGAGTTCCGTCCGATGGAGGAGGGGGTGTCTTATAATGACATTTCGGGCCATCAGATTCCGTCGGGCCTTCAAAAGCTTACGTGGAACGGTGTCTTTCAGGGAGACAGCGATGGCAATTTCTGCGGAAGTAGAACCCTGACCAGAGCGCAGATGGCGGTTTTAATGGCTCGCGTTCTCGATGCGGAAGAAGAGACCATCGGAGATATGCCGTACAGCGACGTGCCCCGGGACAGCTGGTACGCTTCATCGGTCTTTGCGCTGATGAAGCGGGGAATTGTAGCGCAGGACAGCCGCTTTTCCCCGGACCGCCCGGTGACCCGGCAGGAACTGGTAACTATGGAGTATCGGATCGTCCGGGAACTCGGCGGCCAGATGAAAGAGAGAACGCCTTTTGACAAAAGAGTAAAAGATGTGAATTCTGTCGCGGAGTATGCCGAGGAGGCGTACGAATACCTGAACGGCAGTGGCTATGATGTTCCGTCGGATATTCTGAAAGACAACGTGATCGATAATTCAAAAATAGAAATAGGTCTGTTGCCGGCGAATCCGGTAACGCGCCTGGATGCGGCAGCTTATCTGGAGAGTTTTATACAGGACTTCATGAGGACAAATGTTCCGGCGATACCTTCGGAATCGGCGGTTCGATACGGTTTTGACCAGGAAATGCCGCGGATCAGCGGATCCACCTCATCTTACCCTATCACGTCCAACATCTACTGGAGTTTATTTGAGAACTATAGGAATCATCCGTCCTATCCGGAAAGTCACGCCAAGACAGTAGAATCTTATAAAATGCTGATCGACGGTGAAACCGATGTGATTCTGGTGCCGGATCCCGGCAGCGAAGTGAAAGCGCTGGCGCAGGAGAGGAACGTAAAGCTGGAATACATACCGATTGCGAAAGAAGCCCTCGTGTTTTTCACGTCAAAATATAATCAGGCAGAAAATCTCTCTTCTTCCGATATCGGAAAAATCTATGCGGAAAATTCGGTGAAAAACTGGAATGAACTGGGCGGGCCGGATGTGCCGTTTGCTGCTTTCTGCCGCAATAACGACAGCGGAAGTCATGCGCAGATGGAACGTTTTTTTCTGAAAGGCAGGGAAATTCATCCGGATATCCGCAGAGAGCGCACGTCGATTTCGATGTCGAATGTATTGACTGATGTGGAGGATTACAACAGGGAGCACAGCGGCAGTTATGCGCTGGGATACAGCATGTATTATTATTACCGGACTTACGGGACGCTTCTCGGTGCGGTAGACGACCTGAAACTTCTAAAGGTGGACGGCGTCATGCCGAGCGAGGAGAGTCTCAGCGACGGCAGTTATCCGCTTACAACTAATTATTTTGCGGTGATTCGTGAGGATGAACCGGAAGATTCCTCCGCCCGCCGGCTGACAGAATATCTCGTCAGCGGAGAGGGACAGGCAGTCATAGTCTCCGCCGGATTTGGCGCACTGTAAACTGTAATATATTGATAAGGAAATTTATGGAAAATATGAAAATAATGATGTTCTTCTGTCTCGCTGCACTGACGGTTCTGTTGATTCTTCAGATTCTGCAGATTTTTCGGAAACAGGCGGGGCTGACCCGGCAGGATAAAAAAGAACTGATCGAATTTATCGACGGTGTCCGGAGAGACACTGCCGAAGAGCAGCAGATGCTGAAAAATGAAATCGCCGCGCAGCAGGCGCGGATGAGGGGCGAAATCTCTCAGTCGGTGCTGGAATCGATGCAGGCGTTTGGAGGTGTGATTACCGAAAATATGAAATACGCGGCAGACGCACAGTCGCTGAAGATCGAGGAGATCGGAAAGATGCAGAATTTCCGTCTGGCAGAGAATAATAAAAAACTGGAAGATATGCGGGAGACGGTAGAACGAAAACTTACCGAACTGCAGGGCGACAATAACCGGAAACTGGATGAAATGCGGGGGATTGTGGATGAAAAACTTCAAAAGACTATCAATCAGCGTATGAATGAGTCTTTCCGGCTGGTGAATGAACGTCTCGAACAGGTCTACCGGGGGCTGGGTGAGATGCAGACGCTGGCTTCCGGCGTGGGAGATCTGAAAAAGGTTCTCTCTAACGTAAAGACCCGGGGAATTCTCGGAGAAGTACAGTTAGCCGCGATTCTCAGAGAGATTATGGCGCCGGAACAATATGAGACCGAAGTGCGGGTTCGTCCGGACAGCAGAAATGTCGTGGAGTTTGCCGTGAAAATTCCTTCGGACAGCGGATTTATTTACCTGCCGATCGATTCCAAATTTCCCGGCGAAACTTATGCAAAGCTGCGGGACGCTTATGAGACCGGAGATCCGGAACTTATAAGCCAGTGTGCGAAGTCACTGACGGCGACGATTCGGGCAGAAGCGAAATCCATAAAGGAAAAGTATATCGCTCCTCCGTACACCACGGAATTCGCTGTCATGTTTCTTCCTTTTGAGGGGCTGTATGCAGAAGTTGTAAACCGGGGAATGGTGGAAGTGCTGCAGCGGGAATATAACGTGAATATCGCGGGACCGAGCACCATGGCCGCCATGCTCAACAGCCTTCAGATGGGTTTCCGTTCTTTTGCGATTCAGAAACGCAGCGGGGAAGTGTGGAAGGTATTGAACTCTGTCAGGACTGAATTTGAAAAATTTGAAACAGTTCTGAAAGCAGCTCAGCAGCGTCTGAATCAGGCTAACGCAGAGCTGGACAAACTGGTGGGGGTCCGCACCAGAGCGATTCGGAAAACGCTGAATAATATTACCGATCTGGAAGCGGCGGAATACCGCAGCGATATGCCGGAGTTCAAGGAACCGGAATCTATCGGGGACCTGGGCGGCGCGGAGTCTGGAGTGCCGGCAGAAGATGCGCGGATTTCCGTGAAAGAAGAGGAAGGGAGCATTGAAAAATGAATCTCAGAGATAAAGTGCTGGGGTATCTGGAAGAACATAAAGATGCATATGTGTCTGGCGAGCAGTTAGCGGAGCTCTTCGGCGTGTCGCGGGCCGCTGTCTGGAAAGCGATCAAACGCCTGCAGGAAGAAGGACATGAAATTACGGCAGTGACGGGCAGAGGTTATCGGCTCAGCGCCGGCAGCGATATTTTGTCATCGGCAGGGATCGCCCGTTATCTCAGACATGGAAACGCGGACCAGATTATCGTTCACAGCGCGGTGGATTCCACAAATAATGTGGCGAAGGAAATGGCGCTGAAAGGTGCGGCTCACGGTACTGTCATAGCGGCGGAGCGTCAGACCTCGGGAAGGGGACGCCTGGGCAGGAGCTTTGAATCTCCGGAGGGGACAGGTATCTATCTTACAATCATTATGCGTCCCCGGGCGGATATCGAAAAAGCGCTGCTCATCACTACCGCGGCGGCGGTGGGCGTGTGTCGCGCCATCCGGGCACTCACCGGGCAGCAAGCGGAAATCAAGTGGGTCAACGATATTTATATCGATGGGAAAAAAGTCTGCGGAATACTGACGGAGGCTATCACCGATTTTGAGACAGGCTCTTTGGAAAGTGTGGTAACAGGAATCGGTGTGAATTTCAGAACGCCTGAGGGCGGTTTTTCGGAAGAAGTACGGAAAAGAGGCATCTGCTGTCTTTTCGATTCTCAGGAGCCGACGATTACGCGAAACGAGCTGGCTGCAAGGATCGTCGATGAAGTCTTGGAAATTTGTGAAAATCTGGACGATAAATCTTTTCTGAGAGAGTACAGAGAATGGTCCGCGGTCATCGGAAAGGAGGTCCGTCTCGTCCGGGGAACGGAGGAAAAGCAGGCGAGGGTGCTGGATATCGGAGACAGCGGCGGATTGATCGTTCTGACCGCCGACGGAGAGCAGCAGGAACTCACTTCAGGTGAAATTTCCGTGCGGTGGTAGAGAGACAGCAATGTACCCGAATCTTTCGTGTTCCCCGATCAGGCAGAGGATCTGAGCTTTGTTCTGATAAAAAAATGTTTTTTGACGGGAAGAACCGTTTTCTGCAGTGTCGCAGGAAAAAATATGCCGGACAGGGAAATTATCGTAAAAAAATGAATGTTTATTCATTTTTACGGTATTTTTATTGCTTTTTAATCAGAAGAGAACCGGGACAGGACAGGCTGTCCCGGTTTGACTTTCCTGTTAAATTATTGTATAATTTTAAGGAATAAATTTATATACAATTATACAATTTTAAAATTGTATAAGCGTTAGGGGCCTCGGAGAATTCTCTTGCAGGTTCATAAATTAATTTTTTAACACTGTAAAGTGATTAAGAAAAGGAGTAAGAAAATGAAAAACGTGAAAAAAGTATTATCCGTCATGCTCGTGCTCGTCGTAGCATTAGGCATGCTGGCTGGCTGCGGAGATAAAAAAGATTCTGCGGCAGGTTCCTCTTCCGCTGATTCGGCAAAAGCGTCCGGAGATAAGTACATCATCGCGACAGATACGACGTTTGCGCCGTTCGAATTCACAAATGATCAAAATGAATTCGTAGGTATTGATCTTGATATCCTCGCGGCTATCGCTAAGGATCAGGGATTTGAATACGAACTTCAGTCTCTCGGTTTTGACGCTGCAGTTGCAGCTCTGGAATCGAGACAGGCTGACGGCGTTATTGCTGGTATGAGTATTACGCCGGACCGTCAGAAAAAATATGATTTCTCTGAAGCTTACTATGATTCTACGGTGTGCGCAGCGGTAAAGGCTGATAGTGCTGCGACTACTTTAGAAGATATTAAGGGTAGCGATGTTGCAGTAAAAAACGGTACGCAGAGTGCGGCATGGGCAGAATCCATCAAGGATGAATACCAGCTGAAACTGACATATTACGATGATTCTGCGATTATGTACCAGGCGGTAAAATCCGGCAATGCAGTGGCATGCTTCGAAGATTATCCGGTAATGGCTTATGGTGTAAGTCAGAATAATGGAATGAAGCTTCTCGTTGAAGAAAAAGATGAGTTTGCAACACCTTACGCCTTTGCTGTATTAAAAGGGGAAAATGCCGACCTGCTTGAAAAATTCAATGCTGGTCTGAAGAATATCAAGGAGAACGGTACGTACGACGAGATCGTAGCAAAGTATACAGAAACAAAATAAAGAAAAAATAAGTTTATAGTTAGGGGAAATCTAGTATGGATTTAATCAGAGTATTTAGCGAAGCATCTCCAACTCTGTTGAAAGGATTGAGCACTACAATTCAAATAACGTGCTATTCTTTAGTGCTCGCATTGGTAATAGGCGTTTTCGCCTGTCTGTTTGGTATATCGAGAATCAAACCGCTGCAGTGGATTACGAAATTTTATATCTGGCTTATTCGGGGAACACCGATGCTGGTTCAGGCATTTTATATCTTTTTCGCTACGCCGATCCTTCTTAAAATGGTGTTTAATGCAGACATCAGAATAGATGTATTTACCGCCAGTCTGATTACGCTGACGTTAAATGCAGGGGCCTATATGTCGGAGATTTTCCGTGGTGCGATCGAATCCGTAAATAAAGGACAGATGGAAGCTGCGCGGAGCTTAGGATTGTCTTACAGCAAAGCTATGGTTAAGATTATACTGCCGCAGGCGGTGCGCATCTGTTTACCGTCTCTGGTTAACCAGTGTATCATTACATTGAAGGATTCGACCATTCTATATGCTATCGGTTTGCAGGAAGTAATGTACTATGGAAAGATTTATGTCGGAAGAACTTATGAAACATTAGCCACTTATACGCTGATCGCACTTTTCTTCCTTGTAATCATTTCGATTCTCACGATCGTATCGAGATATGTTGAAAGGAGGATCAAGTACTGATGAAACAGAGTTCAGAACCGAAAATCATCGTAAATGGCTTGGTAAAAAGTTTCGGAAATCTGGAAGTACTGAAAGGGATCAATGCGGAGATCGATAAAGGCGAAGTGATCTGCGTGATCGGACCGTCGGGTTCAGGTAAATCTACGTTTCTCAGATGTCTGAATCTGCTGGAAGAGCCTACTGCGGGGGAGATCGTCGTAGACGGCTTGTGCATTACCGACAAAAAAGCGGACATCAATAAGATCAGACGCCATATCGGTATGGTATTTCAGCAGTTCAATCTTTTTCCGCACAGATCGGTTCTCGAGAATATCATGCTGGCTCCGGTTTCGCTGAAGATCAAATCAAAGGCAGAGGCCGAGCAGAAGGCGAGAGAGCTTCTCGAGAGAGTGGGCCTGAGTGATAAGGCTGATTATCGGCCGGCAGACCTTTCCGGAGGACAGCAGCAGCGTGTCGCTATCGCCAGAGCACTGGCCATGGAGCCGGATATCATGCTCTTCGATGAACCGACGTCAGCTCTCGATCCGGAAATGGTCGGCGAGGTTCTCGCTGTCATGAAAGAACTGGCGGCAGAAGGAATGACAATGGTCATCGTCACTCATGAGATGGGCTTTGCCAGAGATGTTTCCGACAGGGTATTTTTTATTGACGAAGGCATAATCATGGAAGAAGGCACTCCATCTGAAGTCTTTGGGGCTCCGAAAAATCAGAGAACCCAGGAATTCCTCAATAAAGTTTTATAAAACAGAAAATGACGGTACAGTCGAAGTCGGCTGTACCGTTTTTATATATGCGCGATAAAATCGGTTCAGTTGTCTTTCACTGTTTAAAGTGCTATAATAGAAAAAATTATCCGAAGATAAAAGCGATTAAAGAAAGACGGAGGCAGATATGAAGAGAGAAATTCTGAAGCTTTTAGAAGCGAATGCAGATACAACGGCAGCGGCCATCGCAGAAAAGACCGGAATGGCTGAGAGTGAAGTCGCATCTGAAATCCAAAAGATGACAGAGGACGGTATTATCTGCGGAAGCAGCGCGATTATCAATTGGGAGAAAGCCGATAAGACGACGGTGACCGCGCTGATCGAGGTGAAAGTCACTCCGCAGCGAGGGGACGGTTTTGATAAAATCGCACAGAGGATTTACCGCAATGATGAAGTACGCGCCGTGTTTCTGATGTCGGGCGGATATGATCTGTGTGTTATGGTAGAGGGAAAGGATATCCGCGAGGTTTCTATGTTTGTTTCCGATAAGCTGGCGAGGATCAATGATGTTATCTCGACAGCCACACATTTTGTCCTGAAAAATTATAAGGATCATGGGATTATTATGGATGAACAGACGAGCGGTGATGAGAGGAAGTCGATTTGGATATGAACAGAAAATCCGGAGCTAAGAGTTATATCGCAGAAAATATAAAAATCATGCCGACTTCGGGGATCCGCAAGTTCTTCGATGTGGCAAATATGATGGAAGACGTCGTTTCTCTGGGCGTGGGCGAGCCTGATTTTCATACGCCGTGGCATGCCAGTGAAGCTGGAATCTTATCGATCGAACGCGGTCAGACGGCATACACGTCGAATCAGGGGATGCCGGAGCTGAGAGACGCTATTTCTGTCTATCTGGACGAAAAATATCATACGAAATATCGTCAGGAAGAAATTCTTGTGACGGTAGGAGCCAGCGAGGGAATCGATCTGGCGCTGAGGGCTATTTTAAATCCCGGAGAGGAAGTTCTGGTGCCGGAGCCGTCGTATGTGTCGTATAAGCCCTGCGTGGTTATGGCGGGAGGTGTTCCCGTTCCGGTAAATACACAGGCGGTAAATGAGTTTCGGGTCACGCCTCTGGAACTGGAGGAACTGATCACGCCGAAGACAAAAGCGATCATCCTGCCGTATCCCAACAATCCTACGGGATCTGTTATGCGCAGACAACATCTGGAGGCTATCGCCTCTGTCATCATAGAAAACGATCTGATCGTCATCAGCGATGAGATTTATGGAGAACTTACATACGGAGAACAGCCGCATGTTTCCATCGCGTCTCTTCCGGGAATGTGGGAGCGTACTATCGTTTTGAACGGATTTTCAAAAGCTTTCGCCATGACCGGCTGGCGATTAGGATACGCTGCGGCGCCGGCTGAGTTTATGGAGGAGATGGTGAAAATCCATCAGTATGTGATCATGTGCGCGCCCACCGTGAGTCAATATGCAGGTCTGGAAGCGCTGACGAATGAGCGGCGGGAAGATGAGTTGTCTATCATGCGGGAGGCTTACGATGAACGCCGCAGGGTCATGGTAGACGGATTTCGGGCTATGGGACTGGATTGCTTTGAACCTCAGGGGGCATTCTACGTCTTTCCGTCCATACAGAGTACAGGTCTTTCCAGCGAAGAATTCTGTGAAAAACTTCTTTATGAGCGCCGGACTGCAGTCGTTCCGGGTACAGCTTTCGGCGAATCCGGGGAAGGTTTTATCCGGTGTTCCTATGCATATTCCATAAAGAGTATCCGGATCGCTCTCGAGCGAATCGAAGGTTTTTTGAAAACGCTGAAATAATTCGGCTGCTTTTTTGCGGTATATGCTTTACAATTATATTTTCAGGTGCTAATATAACTTAGCGCCTATGCTTTGCGCTTTTACAGGCGGTGAGTTCTGTTTCCCGCCTCTCAGCGGGAGATGCTTGCTGAAAATCGCAGGTGTGAATGCGCGGCGCATGCCGCAGCCGTCTGCGCGCCGAATCAAAGCGGGACTGTCAGAGCCCTGCGCCGATTGAAACGGAGCGGAAACGGTACGGGTCGTTGACAAGATTGCCATCAGGGCAAATTGTACACAGCATATGAAAAATGGAAAAAGGAGACATCATGGAAGTTACAATGCTGAAAGGTAAGATCCATCGCGTCAGAGTGAAACAGGCGGCGCTGGATTACGTAGGGAGTATCACCATAGATGAGGACCTGATGGATGCAGCGGGCATCCTCGAATATGAGAAGGTGCAGATCGTAGATATCGACAACGGAAATCGTTTTGAAACTTATACGATCGCCGGAGAACGGGGCAGCGGGATGATCTGCCTGAACGGAGCAGCGGCGCGCTGTGTCAGTGTAGACGATCTCATCATTATCATGGCTTATGTAAATATGACGCCGGAGGAGGCGAAAGTCCATCAGCCGAAAGTTGTTCTGGTGGATAAAGAAAATAAAATAACGAAAGTTACATCCTATGAGAAGCACGGTCTTCTCACGGAAATGCTGTAAAACAGCGGAAATAACTGACTTTAGACTGCCGGAATTATCTTTTCCGGCGGTTTTTTTATTTCTGTCAGAAGTGGCTGCGTGAAAGTCTCAGACCGGCGGGCATCGATCGCTTTTTTCTTCCTGGACATTAAAAAACGGATATTATTTTGCGATTTTCAGGGAGGTCAGAATGGCGAAAAATCCTGATGCGAAGACCGGATACAAACGGCCGCCGGCAGATCATGAGATTCTCCTGACGATGGCTATCGTCGATCCCGGCTATATGGTGAATATGCCGCAGGGAGCAACCGGCGCTTCCGGCTGTGATATGCTGACATATGCGGATATATCAATCTTCCTCACGGCGTCCAATGAGGTGCTCTTTACGGAAATCTGCAGATACAATGTTCAGGGAAAGCCGACGAGGATGGGACGCCTCTCCAGTACCGATAAACGCAGACTATTGAGAGATCTGCGGAAATCGCGGAGTGCTGCGGCATAAAGGGAAAAGACAGCCAGAAGACGTTCAAAAATTTCATACGGGCGTCCGAAGAACGGAAAGCGGTGAAGTATCGTTAATTATTTAATTTATACGGAAAAATAGACGGACACTTTTTTATATGATAAAATTAACATGTATTTATCAAAATTTTATGTCCTTTTTATAATCCGGCGAAAGCCGCGGTATAAATTGAGATTGCTTCAGGACAGAGAAAATAAGGAGAAAGAAATGTCTATTAGAATTGGCATCAATGGTTACGGCCGAATCAGCAGAATTATCATAAGAATCGCTGCTGCGGAACCCGATAAGTTTGAGATCGCTGCGATCAACTACAGAGACGTCGATCTCGACTATATGATATACATGCTGAAGTACGATACCGTTTTCGGCCGTTTTGACGGTACTCTCGATAAATATGCAGATGGTGAGGAGTCCGGTCTTGTGATCAACGGCAGAAAAGTTCCTGTCGTCTCCGGTATGGAACCGATTCCTTGGGGCAGATACGGTGCGGATTACGTCATCGAAGGTACGGGCCGTTATACGACGACAGAAAAAGCGCAGGCACATCTCGACGGCGGCGCAAAGAAGGTTGTCATTACGGCGCCTGCCAAGGATAAGACGACGCCGACGTTCGTTATGGGTGTCAATAATGAAAACTATACAGCGGATATGGATGTGGTATCCAATGCTTCGTGCACGACGAATTGCCTGGCTCCGGTAGCAAAAGTACTGCAGGACAAATTCGGCATCAAACAGGGGCTCATGTCTACGATTCACGCGGCTACTGCAAAGCAGAAGGTCGTGGATATGCGCTCTATGAGCGACTGGAGAAGAGGCCGTTCCGCATTTGGTAATATCATTCCGACGACTACCGGCGCAGCGAAAGCGGTGGCTCTCGTCATTCCTGAACTTCAGGGCAAGCTGACGGGGATCGCATACAGAGTGCCGACTGCCGACGTTTCTCTGGTGGATCTGAATGTAGAACTGGAAAAACCAGCTACATACGACGAGGTCTGCGCGGCGATGAAGGAAGCTGCGGAAGGTCCGCTGAAGGGCATTCTGGGTTATACAGAAGACGAAGTGGTTTCCACAGATTTTGTAGGCGAACCTTGTACTTCCGTATTTGACGCAAAGGGCGGCACTATGATCGGCGACCGCCTGGTTAAGATTATCGCCTGGTATGACAACGAATTCGGTTACTCCAAAAAGATTTTGGAACTCGTTGAGTACATGTATTCTGTAGACAATAAATAGATAAATAAATAACAATCTGTTCGCCGGAAAACAGGTTGCGCATAGACTGCGTGGCTTTTTCAGGGAGAGACGGAAGATCGAAATACGGCAGTATGATTTTCATACCGCCGTATTTTCACACCGTAACAAAATTCGGGGATTTCGATGTGCGGTCGTATGAAAATTGTATTAATTAGAATACCTGCGGTTGTATTCCCGGGATACAAAGACTATAATGAAATGAATCTTTGGAATTTCATATAATTGATATATTTACGATATCATTTAAGGAGTTAGTAGCTATGAATAATTTTAAACTCATTCCGTCGAAGAACAGCGACGAAAGAACGAATGTGACGATGTCCAAATTCGGAAGACGAATCAGCTCGGTTCCCCCCGGAGCCTGTCCATTGACCGTGGAGCTGGCTCTTCTTCAGGCTTCCGCATATCAGACATGCGGAAAGTGTGTGCCATGCCGCGACGGTCTTCCACACCTTGCCGCTCTTCTCGAAAAGATCGTAAAATGTCAGGGCGACGAATCTACATATAAAAATCTGATATCTCTGGCCAAAACGATCCGCGATACGGCGGACTGCGCTATCGGATATGATGCTGCCAATACGCTTCTCGAAGGTACGGCGACGTTTCAGGAGGAATATGAGAGCCATATATCCAGGAAAGCATGCACCGGCGAAATCGGGCAGAAAGTCCCGTGCACTTCTTTCTGTCCGGCTCACGTGGATATTCCCGGATATATCGCGCTGACAGCAGAGGAAAAATATTCGGATGCTGTCAACCTGATCCGTAAGGATAATCCATTTCCTACCGCATGCGCTATGATCTGCGAACATCCCTGCGAGGAGCGCTGCCGTAGAACGATTATCGACAGCCCGCTCAATATCAGGGGCATCAAAAAATTTGCAGTCGATCAGATCGCTGCGGATAAAGTGAAAGTTCCGCCGAGAGCGAAAGACACCGGGAAAAAAGTGGCGGTTGTGGGCGGCGGCCCCAGCGGTTTGACGGCCGCTTATTTTCTCTCTCTGATGGGACACAGTATCACAGTATTCGAGGGGAGAGAACAGCTGGGCGGTATGCTGCGCTACGGTATTCCGAATTACAGATTTCCGAAAAAACGTCTTGACGAAGATATCCGTGCGATCTTGTCAGCAGGCGCGATCGACGTCAAGCTGAACTGCAAAATCGGAAAAGATATTACCATGGAAAAAATCAGCGGGGAGTTTGATGCGGTCTATGTGGCGATCGGGGCCCAGACCGGTAAAAAACTTCGGATCGACGGCAGTGACGCAGAGGGTGTTTTCTCTGCAGTAGACGTGCTGAGCCGCATCGGAGAAGGGCAGATTCCAGACTATTCCGGAAAGAAAGTCGTCGTTATCGGCGGCGGAAATGTCGCTATGGACTGTGCGAGAACTGCAGTCAGAGCTAAGGCGGATGAAGTATCCGTCGTTTACCGCAGAAGAAAGGATGATATGACGGCTCTCGACACGGAAATCGAAGGCGCTGCTATGGAAGGCGTCGAAATGATGACGCTGATGGCTCCGGATCGAATTGAAAAAGATAAGGACGGCAACTGCTGCGGCCTCTGGGTGCGCCCTCAGATGATCGGCCCTTATAAGGCAGGGCGCCCGGCTCCGCTGGATAACGGAGATGCGCCGGTTCTCTTGGACTGCGATATCATTCTCATCGCTGTTGGACAGGATATCGAAAGCGCTGCGTTTGAAGCGTTTGGAATGCCTGCGGAGAGAAATTGCTTTGTCGCTGACGAGACTGGTCTGGTTCAGGGAATGAAGAACATCTATGCGGGAGGCGACTGCGTGACGGGTCCCGCGACAGTAATCAAAGCGATTGCAGCGGGAAAGGTTGCTGCCTATAATATCGACAGAGATCTGGGCTATGCACATCAACCTGTCTGTCAGGCGGAAAGACCTCTTGTCCGTCCGAATAATCGTCAGCCGACAGGACGGGTCAATATCACCGAGCGTGAAGCGCGCATCAGACGGCATGATTTCGAGCATGTGGAAAACGAGATGAGTCTTGCAGAGGCGAAGCAGGAGGCTTCCCGCTGTCTGCGGTGCGACTATTTCGGATGCGGCGCGGTAATTTCAGATACGGAAACCGTATATGGATTATTTGATAAATAATTATTTTTTCCTGAAAAACGGGAAATGCTGTTTTAGTGAGGGAAAAGTGGTTAATTTAGATCGTAGCAAAGCTTTTATCAGTTAGTCTGATAAGGCGTGCCGGTGATTTCAATATGGCGCCAGGAGAATATCCGTTTCTTCAAATTTCAGTGAGTTCCTGCGGCTTTGCTGAGATCCGGAAATCGCGGTCCGATCTCCAGGGAGAAGGACGGGCCGCTGGCGCTTTGTTGTATACAATTAAATATGATTACCAGAGGAAAAGAAATGTTTGAAGGAGGGATCGGACGGGCCGGCCGCGGTAAATCAGCCGGCAGTGCAGGTATGGATCCGGTTCTCCGGAAGAGGAGGTAACAAATGTCTCAGAAGTTTTTCAAATGCGCTCACTGCGGAAATATTATCGCTTTTGTAGAAGATAAGGGTGTTCCGGTGATGTGCTGCGGACAGAAGATGGATGAAATCATCCCGGGAACGACAGACGCTGCCCAGGAAAAGCACGTGCCCGTCATCTCCGTAGATGGAAACACGGTGACCGTAGAGGTGGGATCGGTAGAGCATCCGATGTTGGAAGAACATTATATTCAGTGGATTTCTATCGAGACCAGAGAAGGAAATCAGCGTAAGATCCTGAAGCCGGGTGAAGCACCGAAAGCTGTTTTTGCACTGACGGAGGGTGACGAACTCGTCGCTGCGTACGAATACTGCAATCTTCACGGTCTGTGGAAAGCAGAAGCGTAAAAAAGGCCGGAAGATCGACAGACCGGTTCTTTGGAACTGATTCCGGAGCCTGCCGTCAGTACTCCGGGACAAAGAGCCGCCGGGGCCGGGTTTCAAAGAGGCCGGATCTTTGTTATCGGGAAATTATGGCGGACAAAATATCGAATGACGTTAAACGGGCTGAGACATTAACATGTGTTAATGTCTCAGCCCGTTTTGACTTAGAAATTCTGAATGTTTAATCTCAGCCCAGCACTTTTTTTGCGATGTCCGCAGATTCCTTTGCATCTTTCGCATAAAAATCGGCGCCGATTTTTTCCGCGTAATCCGGAGTCAGCACAGCGCCTCCTACCATGATTTTGCAGTCATGACCGCTTTTCCGCAGAGCTGTGATGGTATCCTCCATACTTTTCAGCGTAGTCGTCATCAGGGCGGAAAGTCCCACTAATTTAACGTCATCCGCGGCTGCGGCGCGGACGATTTCTTCCGGCGCTACATCCCTTCCCAGATCGATGACTTGATAACCGTAATTTTCCAATATTACTTTTACGATATTTTTTCCTATGTCGTGGATATCGCCCTTTACCGTGGCTACGATGATCTTTCCCTTTGAAACGCCGCTGCCCGTACCTTCTGCCGCCATCTTCTTTTTTATGACCTCAAAGGCCTCGCTGGCGGCTGCGGCGGAATTGAGCAGCTGAGGCAGAAATATTTTTCCCTGTTCAAATCGTGCGCCTACGCGGTCGAGGGCGGGAATCAGCCGCTGATTCACGATAGTCATTTCGTCCTCTGTCTCTAAAAGTGCGGCGGTAGCTTTTGCAGCCTGTTCTTTCAGTCCTTTATCGATGGCATGATCGATGAGACTGCCCCCGATATCCGGAATTTGAGAAGCGGAATCTGAGGACGAACTGCCGTTTTCCGTTTTTGCCGGAGATGTTCCAGGAATCTGTACGGAGGAAGATCCGGATGGGACAGAGACGGACTGCGGTGTATAGTCAGCGAACTTTTCGATGTATTTCATGCTGTCTCTGTCTTTGTTATCCAGCACGTTGAACGCCATGACAGCATTCATCATAGATTCGGCGTTGGGATTGATAATCGGCAGGTCGAGACCGTTTCCCATGGCCAGCATCAGAAACGAGTGATTCATCAGGTCGCGGTACGGCAGGCCGAAGGAGATGTTGGAAACGCCCAGAACCGTGTGCACTCCCAGTCGTTCTTTTACCATACGAACCGCTTTCAAAGTTTCGGACGCTTCTTTCTGCTGAGCGGATACCGTCAGAGTCAGACAGTCGATAAAAACATCTTCCCGGGGTATGCCATAGGAAAGAGCGGTATCTACGATTCTCTGTGCGATGGCAAAACGCTCTTCCGCTTTTGCAGGGATCCCCCGGTCATCGAGGGTAAGTCCTACGACGGCGGCGCCGTATTTTTTGATCAGAGGGAAGATTTGATGCATCACTTCTGGTTCTCCATTGACCGAGTTTACGATCGGTTTTCCATTGTATATCCGCAGACCGGCTTCGATCGCGCTTGGATCAGAAGAATCCAGTTGCAGGGGAAGATCCAATACGGATTGTAAATTCTTTACCGTCTTTATCATCATTTCCGGTTCGTCGATTTCCGGCAGTCCCACATTTACGTCGAGAATATCCGCGCCGGCTTCCGCCTGCTCGATTCCCTGATTGATGATATAGTCCATATCGTTTTCGATGAGCGCTTGTTTAAATCGTTTTTTTCCCGTAGGATTGATCCGCTCTCCGATGACGCGGACGCCGTCGATGGTGACGACAGAGGTCGATGTACAGATTCGGCTTTTCTTCTGCGAAGACCGGGATGCCACGGCGCAGTTTTTCAGCGCTCTGCATAGCTCTTCGATATATTCCGGCGTGGTGCCGCAGCATCCTCCGGTAAATTTCAGACCGATTTCCCGGTATCGTTTCATAGACTCGGCGAATTCCGCCGGAGTTACATCATAGGTTTCTGTCTCAGGATCGGGCAGACCGGCATTTGCCTTGACGATGAGCGGAAGATCGGTAGAGAACGCTAATTTTCGGGCGATAGGAAATATTTCATCGGGTCCCAGAGAACAGTTGATTCCCAAGGCATCGACCCCCAGACCTTCCAGTGTGCATGCCATAGCTTCCACACTGCAGCCGGTAAATGTCCTGCCGCTGGATTCGAAAGTCATGGTGACGAAAACAGGCAGACTGCAGTTTTCTTTTGCCGCGAGAACTCCTGCTTTTACTTCGTAAAGATCGGTCATCGTCTCAAATACGATAAGATCCGCCCCTGCGGCGGCTCCCGAAAGGATCATTTCTCTGTAGATTTCATAGGCTTCTTCGAAGGTCAGGGTTCCGTAGGGTTCCAGCAGCTCTCCGATAGGACCGATATCCAAAGCTACATAGGCTTTTTTTCCAGCGTCGGAGACTGCTTTCTTTGCAGCTTTTACGGCAGCGGTCACGATTTCATCTGTATGATACCCTGTTCCAGCGAGTTTATGGGAATTGGCTCCGAATGTATTAGCGTAGATGATGTCGCTGCCGCTGTCGATGTACTGTCTGTGGATATCTTCGATGATTTGGGGATTTGTGATACACAATATTTCCGGTCTCTCTCCTAACTTAAGACCGCTTTTCTGCAGCATCGTTCCCGTAGCGCCGTCGAGAAAAATCATTTTATCACTGAGGATATCTGCGGTAAGGCCGGAAGCATGTTCTTCTTCTGGCCGGTCGCCGTCGTGGATCCTGTTTTTTTCTCTGGATTTTTCTTTCATATTATTCACAGGTTGTTCCCGCCTTTCTAAATTTACAGGTATCTTTCATTTTACAGTTTGCACAGCCGCTGATTTTTTTGGGCTGCGGCCGGTGTGATATGCCGATTACAGCTGTAATCGACTTGGACGGGATCAGCATATTGCCTGAATTTACCGTAAGACCGAGGCGCTTGTCCGTCTGAAGTACGCGGCAGATTTCACTTTGAAGGCCGATCGGAAGATCGCCGTAGCCCGGACTGAACCGGTCGGTGAGATAGAGCCCTTTTTTTTCGTATTCTTCTTCCAGATCACTGTGGATTCTGCCGCAGAGATCTTCCGCGGCGTTGCTGGCGCAGAAATCGAGGAGGACGGCGTCCGCCATATCGGAAATCTGGGCTCTCCGGAGAATCCGGTCAACCGTTCCTCCGATGGTTACAGTTAAGAGAATACAGCGGCTGCATTCTTTCAGCAGAGAGGCGATATCCTTTCCCGGCAGACGAAGAGAGGAACCTTTCAGAGAAATCGGGCCTTCCTCTTCGCGGATGAGCTCGAATACATTGTATATATATCGGGCGGAAGCAGATTTTTCGATCTGATCGGCGGCTCTCTCCATCTGGTGCAGCAGCCGGGGATCGAGCGGACCTGTTTTCCCATCCCGCATCGTTTGCACCGTCTTTTTTCCCGCGGTGATCCAGGAAAAAACTTCGTTTTTATTGACATGTATCGAATAATTTTTCATAGACATTTCGCCGTTTCCTTATTAAAATCACAGCAGATTATATGATCTGTCTGCTGATTCAAATCAATAATTATGATATGATAAAAAATAATGCAAATCAAGAAAACCCGGAGGAATTTGTGACTGCGCCGGGAAAAATACATTTTTAGAAAAGAGGGCGAGGCGTACAGATGAAATTCAGACCATGTATCGATATTCACAACGGCCGGGTTAAACAGATCGTGGGCAGCAGCCTGCGCGATGAAGAAAATCGCGCCCGGGATAATTTCGTATCGGATAAAGACGCTGATTACTACGCGTCGATGTACCGCAGAGATCAGCTGACCGGCGGACATATTATCATGCTCAACCCGAAAGGTTCGGAATATTACCGAGAAAACTGCCGCCAGGCGGATCTTGCGCTCTCCGCTTTTCCCGGAGGGATGCAGATCGGGGGAGGTATCGATGATACCAATGCCGCACGGTTTATTCAGGCAGGAGCTTCCCATGTCATCGTCACATCTTTCGTTTTCCGGGACGGAAAAATCGATTTCAAAAATCTGAAAAAGCTGGAATATGAAGTAGGAAAAGAACATATCGTTCTCGATCTGAGCTGCAGAAGAAAGGGAGATGTTTACTATATTGTAACCGATCGCTGGCAGAGATTCACCGATGTAGAAATCAGCCGGCAGACACTGAGCCTTCTGTCACAGCACTGCAGCGAATTTCTGATCCACGCGGTGGATGTGGAGGGGAAGTCCAGCGGTATCGATGAGACTTTAACTCAGATGATCGGTTCTTTCCGGGATATTCCCGTGACATATGCAGGAGGTGTCAGAAATCTCGAAGATGTTGAAAAATTGTACAGAGCCGGAGGGGGATATCTGGATATTACCATAGGAAGCGCGCTGGATCTCTTCGGCGGGTCATTAAAGTATGAAGATGTCATCAGATACTGTAAAAAGCTCAAAAATACTTAAATTTCAACAGTTCTGTATGTTTAAGGCCTTGGAAAAAACAACAGCTGTAAAATCCGGCGAAAAAAATGTTTAAAAATAACGAAACTTTTTTTGAGAAATACGTTGACAGATTTAGATATACTTGGTATTATAG
>ERZ826242.70-NODE-70-length-173946-cov-4.632425_pt1 | contig 173946 bp, 184 predicted proteins | sample MGYA00519871_ERZ826242 | MGnify/ENA primary metagenome ERZ826242 (study PRJEB31778, sample SAMEA3449226) | human gut metagenome | biome: human gut; feature: human-associated habitat; material: faeces | place: United Kingdom | collected 2010/2012 ... | reverse complement strand
GGGATAAACGCTGAAGGCATCTAAGCGTGAAGCCCCCCTCAAGATGAGATATCCCATGACAGAAGTCAGTAAGACCCCTTAGAGAGTATGAGGTAGATAGGCTTAAGGTGTAAGTGCAGTAATGCATTCAGCTGATAAGTACTAATCGGTCGAGGGCTTATCCAGGAATTGCGGAAAGATATGAGATTTGATGTTCGGTTTTGAAGGTATGAAAACCGAAAAGAGTTAAGCGTTTGCTTGACTCTTTTTCTTTATATTGTAGTTGTTTCAGAAAACTATTTATGTTATAATCAAACATATGGTAATCATTACCGTAAAATGGTGAGGTGGATGTAAATGGATACAAAGATTCTTTTAGAAAATGGAACGAATGAGTTAGAAGTATTGGAATTTGAACTGGATGGTAATCCATATGGTATTAATGTAGCAAAGATTAAAGAAATTATTCCTTATCAGAGAGTTACACCGGTACCAAATGCGCATCCCAGTATAGAAGGTATCTTTATGCCGAGAGATACGATGATCACAGCAATTGATCTGAAAAACTGTCTTCAGAGGGGTGTATCAAAGGAAGGCGGACTCTTTATTATTACGAGCTTTAATAAGCTGGATATTGCTTTTCATGTAGATCAGGTGAGAGGAATTCACAGAGTTTCCTGGGAAAATATCATTAAGCCAGGTGCTACAGTTTCTTCAGCAGAAGAAAGCATTTCAACAGGTGTTGTGAAGATTGATGACAGATTGATCATTATTCTTGATTTTGAAAAGATAGTTGCAGATATTAATCCTGAAACAGGACTTAAGGTAAGCGAGATCGGTAAGCTTGGTAGCAGACCGAGAAGCGGAGTGCCGATCCTGATTGCAGAAGATTCTATCCTGCTGAATAAGCTGATCGTTGATTCACTGAAAAAGGCAGGCTATGATAATCTGATACATACCTGCGATGGACAGGAAGCATGGGATGTTATCTGCGAATGCAAGAAGAAGGGAACACTGAAGGATCATGTTCAGTGCGTGATCACAGATATTGAAATGCCGATGATGGACGGCCACCGCCTTACGAAGCTGATCAAGAGTGATGATGAAACAAAGGATATTCCAGTTATCATTTTCTCTTCTCTTGTAAATGATGATATGAAGAAAAAAGGCGATGCTCTTGGAGCTGATGCACAGCTATCCAAGCCGGAGATTGGAAATCTTGTTAAAGTCATTGATGAATTAGTTGGTTAATTTTTATACAGGAGCAAAAGAGCCGGATTTAATCCGGCTCTTGTTATGTCAGGGATAGAGGAATGAAAGATAATAGCAGAGAAGAAATACAAAAAATTAGAGAAAATATAAAAGAGGCTGAACTGGTTCTTGTGGGAATTGGTGAAGAATTCGGTTTAAAGGAAGCAGATGGTCGGTTTAAAAAGGAAGAATATGAAGTGAGAATGGCAGCTTATCAGGGACTGCAGAGACTGCTTCAGAATAAGAATTATTTCGTGGTTACGTTATGTACAGATGGAATGATCAGACAGGCTGGATTAAAGGATGAAAGAATAGTTGAACCATGTGGCAGTTACTATCATCTGCAATGCGCCAATAAATGCACAGATACGATTACTGTGCCTGATGAAGATCTGCAGAAAAAGATAAAAGGCATGTTTCAGGGAAGGGAAGAGAAGAAGAATATCGAAAGAGATCTTCCTGTTTGTGGCCAATGTGGTAAAAAACTGATCTGGAACACGATAGAAACAGAGAATTATGCAGAGGAAGGTTATCTTGAACAGTGGAAGGCTTATACGAAATGGCTGCAGGGAACCGTGAATCATAAGGTCTGTCTACTGGAACTGGGAACTGGCATGAAGTTTCCCACAGTGATCAGGTGGCCTTTTGAGAAGATCACTTATTTTAACAATAAATCTCTCCTGATCAGGGTTCATAGCAGGCTGTTCCAGACAACAGAAGAGATTAAAGACAGAAGTACAGGAATTGAATATAATCCTGTAGAGTTTGTAAAAGAATTGTCTATTGAAGCGTAATATGTTACACTTAAACGAGAATTTTGACGACGGGGAGAACAGATATGTCAACAGATGAAGAATATTTAGATAATCTGCTTAAAACAATGTCAACAGATGATACGGAAGAGAATGATGATAATAAGATAATGTCTCTGATGAATGAGACTGATCCTATGGAGAACAAGACGGCGCCGATGAGAAAAGAGGTATTTTCGGATATCAGACCGGAGGATGAGATACCGTCTGCAGATAAAAAGGGTGATGAAAAGAAGCCTGTTGTTGATGAAAGCTGGAAGACTGAGCTTGATGAAATGCTGGCTAAAGCGGATAAGGCACAGGAAGGTTTGGAAAGTGTGCCTGAAGAGCCTGTGGAAAAGAAAAAAGAAAAAAAGAAAAGACATTTTCTGTTTGGAAAAAAGGTAAAAGATAAAGACAGCAGAGAACAGGACAGTGCTCAGACAGAACCGGTTGTAATGGCGGATACCGATCAGCGGGATGGAACAGAGGAAGAAAAGATACAGTCAGCGTCGGAAACAAACGATGGATTGACTAATGAAGACAATGACAACAGCACTGACTGGACAAGTCTGCCTGGCAACAATGACGATCAGGAAGGACAGGAAAATGGCGAGCCTTTTGAAGAACCTGACTGGGCTGATGAAATTCCAGAGAAAAATGAGAAAAAGAAAAAAGGGTTCTTTGGGAATTTGCTGGAAACACTGTTCAGAGAAGAACCTGATATAGATATAGAGGAAGAAACAGAGGAAAAGCCAGAGAAGGAAAAAAAAGAAAAGAAAAAGAAAGAGAAGAAAGGAAAAAGCAAGGAAAAAAACAAAGCCACAGAAGCAGAAGGTGGTGAAGAATCAGAGGGTAAGGGAACCGAAGATAAGAAAGCTGAAAAGAAAAGAGAAAAACAGCAGAAAAAGGAAGAAAAGAAACGTAAGAAGGAACAGGAGCCGAAGCAGCCCAGGGTGCTGAACAGAAAATCATTGCTTACCTTGGTTGCTTTTGATGCAACATTGATTTCAGCAGTTTTGCTGCTTGGAATTTTTCTGCCAGATTATATTGACAGAAGAGAAGCCAGAAATGCTTTTTATGATGGTGATTATGTGACTGTTTATCAGAATCTGCATGGAAAAGGCCTTGGGGAGAGCGACACAGTTCTTTATAACAGAGCTGCTGTGGTAGAGAAGCTTCAGAGAAAACTGGATTCTTATCAGATTAATGAGAGAACAGGAAACAGGGCACAGGCGCTTGATGCACTTTTATCCGGGGCTGCTGTATATGATGATATCATGGCGGCTGGAAATGCCTATGGCGCAGAGAATGAACTTGCTATACTTTATCAACAGATTATTGACACGCTTCAAAGTCAGTTCCAGGTTGATGAAGCAGTTGCAAGAGAAGTAAATTCCTATGAAAGCGATGATGATTATAGTGAGGCAGTTTACAGTCTGATCAATAACGGAAAGCTTCCAGAGTCAGAAACAGAAGAAACGGAAGAGACAGGGAATGCGACGGAGCAGCTGCCAGACCTCCTTAAAGAGGAAGAGGATCTGATGGAAAATGTGGACAGTTCTTTTTAAAAAACCATAGATGACAGCAGGAGGATTTGCAGATGACAGCAATCATTGACTATGATGCCGGGAATATCAAAAGTGTGGAAAAAGCATTGCTATTTCTCGGAGAAGATACGGTTGTTACCCGGGATGAAAAGATCATTGAGCAGGCAGACAGGGTGATTTTGCCGGGGGTAGGCGCATTTGGTGATGCCATGGAAAAGCTTCACAGATACGGTCTCGTTGAAGTAATCAGAAAAGTAGTTGATGAAGGGACACCCTTCCTTGGAATATGTCTTGGAATGCAGCTGATGTTTGAAAGAAGTGATGAAAGTGATGGTGTCAATGGCCTTGCACTTCTGGATGGAGAAATCCTGAAGATACCGGATGAACCGGGACTCAAGATTCCACATATAGGATGGAATTCCCTGACTTATCCGAATCCGGGAAGATTGTTTGCGGGTATTCCAGAAAATTCTTATGTTTATTTTGTACATTCCTATTATCTGAAAGCAAAGGATCAGGGGATCGTGACTGCAGAGGCAGAGTATGGAAGTACTGGAATCCATGCTTCCATTGAAAAGGGGAATCTGTTTGGATGCCAGTTCCATCCGGAGAAGAGTTCCTCTGTTGGACTTACTATACTGAAGAATTTTCTTTCACTGCATAGGGAGGGCTGATAGAATGCATACAAAACGAATCATTCCCTGTCTGGATGTCAATAACGGACGTGTGGTGAAAGGAACTAATTTTGTAAATTTAAGAGATGCCGGGGATCCGGTAGAGGTAGCCAGAATCTATGATAAGGCAGGCGCAGATGAGCTGGTATTCCTTGATATTACCGCATCCTCTGATGCCAGAAATATTAAAACAGAAATGGTGAGACGTGTGGCTGAAACTGTTTTCATACCCTTTACAGTAGGTGGAGGGATACGGAGTGTGGATGATTTCAGGATGATCCTCCGGGAAGGGGCAGATAAGGTAGCTGTTAATTCAGCGGCAATCATGAATCCGTCACTGATCTGTGAAGCAGCTGAAAAATTTGGAAGCCAGTGTGTTGTTGTGGCGATTGATGCCAAGAGATGTCCGGATGGAAGCTGGCATATTTTTAAAAATGGCGGCAGGATTGATATGGGGATCGATGCTGTTGAATGGGCCATACAGGCAGAAAAGCTTGGCGCAGGAGAGATTCTTCTTACCAGCATGGACTGTGATGGTACCAAGGCTGGCTATGATATTGAACTGACGAGAATGGTAGCGGAAAGTGTATCGATTCCAGTCATTGCTTCTGGCGGTGCGGGAACGATGGAGCATTTTTATGAGGCTCTGACAGAAGGAAGAGCGGAGGCGGCACTGGCAGCTTCTCTGTTCCATTACAAGGAACTGGAAATTGGAGAAGTCAAAAAATATCTGCATGACAAGGGAGTATCTGTTCGATTATGGCAATGATAGATAATGACTGGCTGCCCTGTATTAAACAGGAATTTACCAAGCCGTATTATAAGGAACTTTATACATTCGTGAAGCATGAGTATGATACAAGGATTATTTATCCTCCGGCAGAGGATATCTTTAATGCATTTCATTTTACACCATTAAGTAAAGTGAAGGTCATGATCCTTGGACAGGATCCTTATCATAATGAAAATCAGGCACATGGACTGTCCTTTTCTGTGCTTCCGACACAGAAGGATATTCCACCGTCACTTGTCAACATTTATCAGGAGCTGCACGATGATCTTGGATGTTACATTCCCAATAATGGGTATCTTAAAAAGTGGGCGGATCAGGGAGTACTGCTTTTGAACACGGTACTGACTGTGCGGGCGCACCAGGCAAATTCCCATCAGGGAAAGGGCTGGGAACAGTTTACTGACGCTGTGATTGAGGCCGTCAATGCACAGGACAGACCAATTGTATATCTGCTTTGGGGAAGACCGGCACAGAGTAAGATACCAATGCTGACAAATAGCAAGCATCTGATTTTAAAGGCACCTCATCCAAGTCCATTATCTGCATACAGAGGTTTTTTTGGATGCAGGCATTTCAGCCAGGCTAATGCATTTCTTGAAAAGAACGGAATTGAACCGATTGACTGGCAAATAGAAAATATCTGACACAGGACAGCTTACGGAAGGAGAAGACTAAAGTAACATGAAAAAAGCACCATTTATTACAAAACAACAGGCAGAGGAGATTTCAAAGAAATATCCCACACCGTTTTATCTCTATGATGAAAAGGGAATCCGTGAAAATGCCAGAGCCGTTCAGGAGGCTTTTTCATGGAATAAAGGTTTCAAAGAGTATTTTGCAGTAAAGGCAACACCAAATCCGGCATTGATCCAGATCCTGAGGGAGTATGGCTGTGGCTGTGACTGTTCCTCCCTGACGGAGCTGATGCTCAGTAAAGCAATGGGACTGCCAGGAAGCGATATCATGTTTTCATCAAATGATACTCCGGCGGAAGAATATGCTTATGCAGATAAAATTGGAGCTATTATTAATCTGGATGATATCACGCATATTGAGTTTGTAGAAGAAATTCTTGGAAAGCTGCCGGAAACCATGAGCTGCCGGTACAATCCGGGTGGGGTATTTAAGATGAGCAACGGTATTATGGATAACCCGGGAGATGCAAAGTATGGATTTACCACAGAGCAGATGTTTGAAGGCTTCCGTATCCTGAAGGAAAAGGGAGTAAAGCACTTTGGCATCCATGCATTTCTTGCCAGCAACACAGTGACCAATGAATATTACCCACAGCTTGCAGGCGAACTTTTTGAGCTTGCTGTAAAGCTGGAAAAGGAAACCGGAGCAGACATCCAGTTTATCAATCTTTCCGGAGGTGTAGGGATTCCCTACAGACCGGAGCAGATGCCTAATGATATCCGGGTGATTGGGGAAGGTGTCAGAAAAGTCTATGAAGAGATCCTTACTCCGGCTGGTATGGGAGATGTGGCAATTTATACTGAGATGGGGCGTTTTATGATGGGACCTTATGGACAGGTTGTGACGAAGGCAATCCATGAGAAGCATACCCATAAGGAATATATTGGTGTAGATGCCTGTGCAGTTAACCTGATGCGTCCCGCCATGTATGGTGCCTATCATCATATCACGGTTCTTGGCAAGGAAGATGAGCCCTGCGATCATATGTATGATGTAACAGGCTCTCTTTGTGAAAACAATGATAAGTTTGCAATAGACAGAATGCTTCCGAAGATTGATATGGGAGATTATCTGGTATTACATGACGCAGGTGCACATGGTTATGCCATGGGATATAATTACAATGGCAAGCTGAAATGCGCGGAGCTTCTTTTAAGGGAAAATGGTGATGTGACCATGATCCGCAGGGCAGAAACACCCAGGGATTATTTTGCAACGCTGGATGTCCTTCCTGTATATGAAAAAATCGATTTCGATGTGACAGAGCAGGGAATCAGGCAATAATTTTAACCTTGTAAATAGCAGCTGGATATGGTAATATAATATTCGGCTGTGAATACAGGTATTTATTTAATTGCCGGCATGTCGGAATGGCAGACGAGGCAGACTCAAAATCTGTTGTGGGCAACCACGTGTGGGTTCAAGTCCCACTGCCGGCACGAATCAGGATTTCTGACTGACCATCAGAAGTCCTTTTTTTATCAGATCTGAGAGGAAAGGAAGGTAAAAGGTTATGATCTGCAAAGAAATAGAAAAAATGATCCCTTCTTTTCTGGAGGATGATCTGGATACGGACGATCTGCGGGAGTTCATGGAACATGTGGAGAGGTGTAATGACTGCATGGAAGAGCTTTCTATCCAGTTCCTGGTAACAGAAGGCATGGCAAGACTGGAATCAGGAAGTGTTTTTGATCTGCAGAATGAACTGCTTGAAAGACTGGAGAATGCGGAGCATACGTTAAAGCTCCGTGAAAATATGAAATGGCTGCTTTTTGTGCTTCAGGGATTTGTCGCAGTAGAGCTCATAGCATTATTATTGTTATTTATCGTATTGTATTAGAAAAGGGCTGAGGAATTGATGGAAAAACTTGTTTTAATTGATGGACACAGCATATTGAACAGAGCCTTTTATGGCGTTCCGGATCTGACAAACAGCAGTGGACTGCATACTAATGCAATCTATGGCTTTCTGAACATCCTGTTTAAGATACTGGAGGAAGAGAAGCCGGATTATCTGACAGTGGCATTTGATGTTCATGCGCCTACTTTCAGGCACGAGATCTATAAGGAATATAAGGGAACCAGAAAACCCATGCCGGAGGAACTGAGGGAACAGGTGCCGGTAATGAAGGAAGTCCTTTCTGCCATGGGAATCGCGACTGTAGAGAAGACGGGACTTGAGGCTGATGATATCCTGGGAACACTGGCAAAAAAATCAGAAAAACAGGGTATGGCTGTGTCACTGGTATCCGGTGACAGGGATCTTTTGCAGATTGCAACAGACGGGATCAAGGTCAGGATACCGAAGACCAAAGGCGGAAAGACGGAGATTGAAGATTATTATACGTCTGATGTTGTGGCACGTTATCAGGTAACACCTACAGAATTTATAGATCTGAAAGCATTAATGGGAGATACTGCAGATAATATCCCAGGTGTGCCTAAGGTTGGTGAAAAGACGGCTACAGAGCTGATCAGAACGTATCATTCGGTAGAAAATCTGTATGACCATATTGACGAGATTACGAAAAAGGCTGTTAAGGAATCTCTGATCAACAACAGAAAACTGGCAGATTTAAGCAAGGATCTTGCAACGATCCGGACGGATAGTGATGTAGAGCTTGATAAGGACAAGGCAAGAATTCATAATTTTTATACAGAGGATGCCTATAAAATTTTAAAGAAACTGGAGTTTAAAAACCTGCTTTCCAGGTTTGAAAAAAGGGTTTCCCATGATGAGATCACAGAAAAATTCCATACAGTAACTGATCTGGCAGAGGCAGAAAACCTGTTTGAAAAAGCCGGAAAGGAAGAAGCAACCGGTCTGTATCTTCTCCTTGATGAAAAAAGGAGCCTGCTTGCAGTCTGCCTGTCTTTTCCGGATGGAGAGACATTCTTCTGCAGGAGAGAAGGATTTCTGACAGAGGATTACCTTGCAGATAAGCTCAGAAAGCTGTCAGAGACAGGAAAAATAGTATGTGCCAACATCAAGGAATATTATGATTTCCTGCAGACAGATAATACAGATCACTATTTTGATATCATCCTGGCAGCATATCTGTTAAATCCGTTAAAAAATGATTATACGATCCAGGACGTAGCTAATGAACATCTTGGACTGATGCTGCAGGAAAAGACAGAGATGTTTGGAAAGAAAAGCCTTTCGGCAGCTTACGCGGAGATGGAAGAGGAAGTGATTTCATATATCAGCTTTCTTGTCTATGCCTGCGTTAAAGCTGCGCCGGTTCTGAAAAAAAAGCTGGAAGAGACAGGAATGGACAGGCTGATGAAAGAGATTGAGATGCCGCTGACCTGTGTTCTTTATGATATGGAGAAGGAAGGCATCCGTGTCAATCCTGAAAAGCTGAAAGCGTACGGAGATACACTGGCAGGCAGGATAAAGGAGCTGGAACAGGAAATCTATCGGAAGGCAGGATGCGAATTCAATATCAATTCACCAAAGCAGCTTGGAGAAATCCTGTTTGAAAGGATGAAGCTGCCGGGCGGAAAAAAGACGAAGACGGGTTATTCCACAGCAGCAGATGTTCTTGAAAAGCTTTCAGGCGAAGCTCCGGTAGTAGCTGATATTCTGGAGTACAGAGGACTTACAAAGCTGAAGAGTACCTATGCGGATGGACTGGCGGTCTATATCGGAGAAGAAGACAGGATCCATTCTACCTTTAATCAGACGATCACCGCTACCGGAAGGATCAGTTCTACAGAACCAAATCTGCAGAACATACCAATGAGAATGGAGCTCGGAAGACAGATACGTAAGGTATTTATTCCAAGGGATGGATATCTTTTTACAGATGCGGATTATTCTCAGATCGAGCTGCGCGTACTGGCACATATGTCCGGAGATAAGCAGCTGATAGAAGCTTATAGAACAGATGCAGATATTCACAGGATCACAGCGTCAAAGGTGTTCCATACTCCATTTGAGGAAGTGACAGATCTGCAGAGAAGAAATGCAAAGGCAGTCAATTTTGGTATCGTGTATGGGATCAGCTCTTTTGGCTTAAGTCAGGATCTGAGTATTTCCAGAAAGGAAGCAACGGAATACATTGAACAGTATTTTGCAACCTATCCTGGGATCAAGGCATTTCTTGACGGAGCGGTGGCTCATGCAAAGGAAAACGGATATGTGACAACCATGTATGGAAGGAGACGTCCGGTGCCGGAGCTTTCCTCCAGCAACTTTATGCAGCGTTCTTTTGGAGAAAGAGTTGCCATGAATTCCCCAATCCAGGGGACAGCAGCCGATATCATAAAGATTGCCATGATCCGGGTGCATCAGAGACTGAAGGATGAAAAGCTTTCGTCAAAGCTGATACTGCAGGTTCATGATGAACTTCTGATAGAAACAAAGGAAGAAGAAAAGGACAAGGTCAGGGAGATCCTGGAAGAAGAGATGAAAGGCGCAGCAAAGCTTGCTGTAGAGCTGGAGATCGATCTTCATACAGGCTATGACTGGTATGAGGCGAAATAAATGAAAGTAATTGGAATCACGGGGGGCGTAGGTGCCGGAAAAAGCGAGATCCTTTCTTACATCAGAGAGCGTTATAACTGCCGTATCCTCCTGGCAGATGAGGCTGCCCACAAGGTAAAGGAAAAAGGACAGCCCTGCTATGAAAAGCTGGTAGCACTTCTGTCAGATGAGATCCTGGATGAAACTGGAAATATCAACAAAGTAAAAATGGCAGAGAAGATTTTTTCAAGCAGGGAACTTCTTACTAAGGTCAACGGGATCATCCATCCGGCGGTAAAGGAACTGATCCTTTCTGCAATTCAGGAGGAAAGAAAAAGTAAGATACATGATTTCTTCTTTATAGAAGCTGCTCTTCTGATCGAAGAAGGATATTTGGACTATGTGGATGAAATGTGGTATATTTATGCAAGAGAAGAGGTCAGAAGAAAGCGTCTGAAGGAATCCAGAGGATATTCTGATGAAAAAATAGATTCGATCATGAACAGCCAGTTGAAGGAAACTGATTTTCGGAGGTACTGCAGCGTGGTGATCGATAACAGTGACAGCCTTACAGAGAGCAGACGTCAGATTGATGAGAAATTGGGGGAATATCTGTGACAGAAAAGAACAGTTATATGGGACAGCTTGTTTTTGGACTGGATATTGGGACAAGAAGCATAGTAGGAACTGTAGGATATAAGGAAGACAATCGTTTCGTTGTCGTGGCGCAGAGAGTCAGAGAACATGAGACAAGAGCCATGCTGGATGGACAGATCCATGACATAGGCAAGGTAAGTGAAACGATCAGACAGGTAAAGGAAGAGCTGGAAGAGGCGATAGGACGGAAGCTGACAGATGTCTGCATCGCAGCGGCAGGCCGTGTGCTACGGACGGTGAACAGTCATGTGGAGTATCCCTTCGGCTCGGATAAGGAAATCGTAAGTGAAGATATTTATGCCCTGACTTCCTCAGCGGTGGAAAAAGCCTATGAAGAATTCCTGAAACAGCAGACAGAGGAAGATATGAAGTTCTACTGTGTAGGATATTCTGTAGTGCGGTTTTATTTAAATGGTTATCCAATGGGAAACCTGGAGGGGCATAAGGCAAGGACGATAGGAGTTGACCTGATCGCAACCTTCCTGCCGGAGGATGTTGTAGATGGTCTTTACCGGGCAGTGGAGCTTGCAGGCTTAGAGGTGGCTAATATGACGCTGGAGCCTATAGCAGCGATCCAGGTAGCAATCCCGGAACGTTTCCGCATGCTGAATATAGCACTGATCGATGTGGGAGCAGGAACCAGTGATATTTCCATTACCAACGATGGCTGTATCATTGCCTATGGCATGATCCCTATTGCGGGAGATGCCCTGACCGAAGTGATCGCAAGGCATTGTCTTGTGGATTTTGCGACAGCAGAAAAGATTAAAAGGCAGGCAGGGGAAGCCGAAGAGATCACATATGAAGATATTATGTTCCTGCCACAGAAGATTAAAAGCAAAGAAGTACTTTCAGTGACAGCACCGGTTGTGGAAGATATGGCCAGGCAGGTGGCAGATAAGATCAAAGAGCTGAATGGTGGAAAAAGCGTAAGTGCAGTATTTGTAGTTGGAGGAGGCGGAAAGCTTCCGGGTTATACAGAAGCTGTTGCAAGAGATCTGGATATTGTTCCGGAACGTGTGGCACTCAGGGGTGAAGAAGTGATGCAGCAGATCGTCTTTGAAGAGGATACTGCCAAGGACAGTCTGCTTGTAACGCCGATCGGAATCTGCCTGAATTTTTATGAGCAGAACAATAACTTTATTTTTGTAAGCTTTAATGACCGCAAGGTGAAGATTTATGATAACAACAGGCTGACAGTGGCAGATGCGGCCATGCAGGCAGGATTTCCAAATGATGGTCTGTTTCCGGGAAGGGGAAAGGCACTTCAATTTACTGTCAATGGGAAACAGCGCATAGTCAGAGGAGAAGTGGGAGAAGCCGCTGTTATCACCGTTAATGGACAACCGGCAGATATTGCCACACCGATCCATGAAAATGATATTATCCGTGTGGAGCATTCTACGGCAGGAAAACGGGCAGAGGTGCAGCTTTCAGAACTTGCGGATAAAGAAGAGAAACTGTTTTTACAGGTTAATGGAAGCAAAGTAGAATTACCAAGACTGATCTTAGTAAATGAAGCTTTCACGACACCGGATTATTTTGTAGCAGAAGGGGATATGGTAGAAATCCTGAATTATTATCCGTTGCAGAAACTGCTGCAGTATATGGATCTTGCTGCGGATGGCATGAGTAATATTTATGTTAATCATGAACTGGCAGATGGAGATACAAAGGTATATGAGAATTTTACAGTAGAGATTACAGAAGCAAATTTAAAGAGCGAGAGTGATATCAGGGAAGACACTGCAGATAATGAGAATAAAATAGCGACTATTGTAGTGCTTGTAAACAGACAGCCTGTGAAGCTTTCGGGAAAGGACAGTTATATTTATGTAGATGTATTTGATCAGATCGATTTTGACAGGTCCATGAAGAAAGGAAAGTCGATCATAACAAAGCTGAATGGAAGACCGGCCCAGTATATGGAGCCTATCCATGATGGCGATGCAATCGAAATATACTGGCAGGAGAATTAAAATATGAGACTTTGCAGCATTGCCAGCGGAAGCAGCGGTAATTGTATTTATATAGGCTCTGATTCCACACATATTCTGGTGGATGTCGGGATCAGTGGAAAAAGGACGGAAGCGGGACTTAAGGAGCTGGAGCTCTCTATGAGGGATATTGATGGAATTTTTATCACCCACGAGCATACAGACCATATTGCCGGACTTGGTGTTCTTTCAAGAAAATATGAGGTTCCGATTTATGCCACAAGAGGGACGATAGAAGCCATTCAGAAAACATCAAGTGTTGGAAAGATCCCGGAAGATCTGTTTCATACAGTTTTCCCGGATGAAAAATTGATGATCAAGGATATATGCTGCAATCCCATGCGGATTTCCCATGATGCGGCAGATCCTGTGGCTTACCGGTTTGCTCATGGAAGGAAAAAGGCTGCGATCGTAACAGACCTTGGTAATTACAATGATTATACAGTAGAATCCCTGAAGGGGATGGATGCTCTTTTGCTGGAGGCAAACCATGATATCAATATGCTTCAGGTCGGACCGTATCCTTATTATCTGAAACAGAGGATACTGGGAGATAAAGGGCACCTTTCCAATGAGCGGGCAGGACAGCTTTTGACAAGACTGATCCATGATGATCTGCAGGCGGTACTTCTTGGACATCTGAGCAAGGAAAATAATATGCCGGAGCTTGCCTATGAAGCAGTAAGGGTGGAGATGACCATGGCAGATGAGGGTATTGCTGTCAGGGATCTGCCCATGCAGGTTGCAAGAAGAAATGAAGTCACACCGGTAATACATATTGCATAGTAAAGTATTTTACACTATACTGACAAAAAAGCACTGGAGGAAAATTATGAAAAACACAATTATCACCGTAGTTGGAAAAGACACTGTAGGAATCATTGCCAGGGTATGCACTTATCTGGCAGAAAATCAGATCAATATTGAAGATATTTCCCAGACGATCGTACAGGGATATTTCAATATGATGATGATCGTAGATACCAGTGCATCAGAGAAGCATTTCGGAACCATTGCTGAGGATCTGCACAGATTAGGAGAAGAGATCGGTGTTGAGATCAAGGCACAGAAGGAAGAAATTTTTGACAAAATGCATAGAATCTAGGAGATAAAAGATCATGATTAATTTACGTGAGGTCGTTGAGACCAATGAAATGATTTCCAAGGAAAATCTGGATGTCCGAACCATCACTCTTGGCATCAGTCTTCTTGACTGTATTGATTCTGATCTGAAAAGACTGAATGAAAAGATTTATCAGAAAATCTATGAGGCATCTAAGGATCTGGTGGAAACCGGCGAGAAGATCGCAAGAGATTTTGGTATTCCTATTGTAAATAAGAGAATTTCGGTAACTCCTATTGCACTGATCGGAGGAGCAGCCTGCAAGTCAGAAGAAGATTTTGTTGCGATTGCAAAGACTCTTGACAAGGTAGCCCATGAGGTTGGTGTAAACTTTATCGGTGGTTATTCTGCACTTGTATGTAAGGGAATGACAACGGCAGATGAGCTGCTGATCCGTTCGATCCCGAAGGCACTTTCTGTGACAGAAAGAGTATGCAGCTCTATCAATCTTGGATCCACAAGGACAGGCATCAATATGGATGCTGTAAAGCTGATGGGGGAGATCGTAAAGGAAACAGCCGAGTATACAAAGGACAATGATTCTCTCGGATGTGCCAAGCTGGTAGTGTTCTGCAATGCACCTGATGATAATCCTTTTATGGCAGGAGCGTTCCACGGGGTAACAGAAGCTGACAAGATCATCAATGTCGGTGTCAGCGGTCCTGGCGTTGTAAAGACAGCTTTAAGCAAGGTGCGTGGAGAAAACTTTGAGGTTCTTTGTGAGACGATCAAGAAGACAGCATTTAAGGTAACGAGAGTGGGACAGCTGGTTGCGCAGGAAGCGTCCAGAAGACTTGGAGTTCCCTTTGGTATCGTGGATCTTTCACTGGCGCCTACACCGGCAATCGGTGACAGTGTGGCAGATATTCTTTGTGAGATCGGTCTTGAATATGCAGGCGCACCGGGAACCACAGCAGCACTTGCACTTCTGAATGACCAGGTAAAGAAGGGTGGCGTGATGGCATCTTCCTATGTAGGGGGCTTGAGCGGAGCATTTATCCCGGTCAGTGAAGATCAGGGAATGATCAATGCGGTTGAAGCCGGGGCACTTACCCTGGAAAAGCTGGAGGCCATGACATGTGTATGTTCTGTTGGTCTTGATATGGTGGTTGTGCCGGGAGATACTTCTGCAGCAACACTATCCGGTATGATCGCAGATGAAATGGCGATCGGTATGGTCAATCAGAAAACAACGGCAGTCCGTGTGATCCCTGCCATCGGCAAGAAGGTAGGAGACAGAGTGGAGTTTGGAGGACTTCTCGGTCATGCCCCTGTTATGGCGATAAATCCCTATTCCTGTGAAGCCTTTGTAAACCGTGGAGGAAGGATTCCGGCACCGATCCATAGTTTTAAAAACTAAGGAAAAACTAAGACAGAAAAGATTGTTTAGCCTCATATACTATGCTATAGTTTTAACAGATAAAATGAAGCATGTATATGAGGTATTTTTATGAAAAAATTTATGACAAAAGAAGGAAAGAGAATTCTGGCATTTCTGTGTGCAGGCCTGATGGTGGCTTCTCTTGCGGGCTGTGGTAAGAATAAGACACAGACAGATTCTGCACAGAAGGAATTTTACTATGTACCGACGTATAAGGACTTTAAAGCTGATGCCGAATATTTTTCGGCGATCCTCCAGAATGGAGATAAACTCCTGATGGTAGGAAATAAGTGGGATCAGGCTGTTGAAACGAGCAGCAATGCTTTGTTCCAGTATGATTTTTCAACAGAAGAGCTGCAGGAAAGATACCTGGATCTGCCGGAAAATGCATCTGTGCGGCAGAGCTTCCTGAATGAAGAAGGAAATCTGATAGCTGTTGTGGACTGGTATGAAGGCTCGCAGACTACAGCTGACGGTGAGGAAGCAGTTGGTTTGGTAGATACTGAGGAAGCGGTTCTGCCAGATGAACCTATAGATCCCGGATTTACTGCAGGATCTGAAGCAGAGTATACTTATCATACAGATCTTTATGTACTTTCCACAGAGGATGGATCTGTGATCAGCACAGAAAATTTTGATGTGCTGGATGAAAACAGTTATATTCAGTATATGCTGACAGATGGAGAAGGTCTGATCTATCTGATAACAGACCAGTCGATCGAAGTTGTCAGTACACAGGGAGAGAAGAAAACCAGTATCGATCTTTCAGGTAACTGGGTCAACAGTGCATTTACAGCAGGTGGAAAGATATATGTCTGCATGTGGGGTGGCGAAGGCTTTGAAATCTATCCGGTTGACAGCACGATGAAGACAATTGGAAGTCCCATAAAGAGTGATTCCCTGAATAAAAATTACGGACTTAATTTTTATGAAAATGATGGTACACAGGTGCTGGTAAGTGATGGAACTACGGTATATTCCTATGATCCTGCAGAAGATAAATCGGAAGCACTGTTTGACTGGCTTGACGCGGATATCAATTCAGATGATGTACAGGATATCGGGAAACTGTCAGATGGCAGATATTATGTGTTGACACGGGCTTATTCCGGTGATTCTTCTTATGATGCCAGCTATTCACTGGTACTTCTCACGAAGACCCCTGCTTCTGAGGTACAGCAGAAGGAGGAGATCACTGTTGGCGCACTGTATATCAATCAGGATCTTCGAAAAAATATCATAGATTTTAATAAGAGCAGTAATAAATATCACATTACAGTGAAATCCTATAATACAGATGATTATACGACAGGCGTGACTCAGTTCAATAATGATATTGTAAGCGGGACAGGTCCGGATATCATAGATATTACCAATATTGATTATAACCAGTATGCCAGCATGGGTGTATTTGAGGATCTATATCCATATATGGACAAGACCGGGATAAATCGTTCTGATTATCTTGAAAACGTATTTAAGGCTTATGAAATAGATGGAAAACTTTATGCGGCCATTCCACAGTTTGTGATCAGCACGACCATGGTAAAAGCAAGTAAGTTCAGCAGTCCGGGATGGACCTTAAGCGAAATGCTGGATTTTGTAGAGAAGAATAATGTGGAGAATATCTTTGATTATGGAAGCAGGTCAATGGTGTTCTATTACTGCATATATAATAATATGAATGAATTCATGAACTGGGAGACTGGAGAAAGCTCTTTTGATGGGGAAGATTTTGCAAGAGTACTGGAGTTTGCAGCAAAATTCCCGGATGATGAGGACATCAATTATTCTACTGAGGGTGATGGCATCAGTGCAAAGATCCGTGGAGATAAGGTGCTTCTGATGCAGACCTCCTTTGCTTCTGTGCAGGAATATCAGATGTATAATGGTTTGTTTGGAGAAAAGGTAAACTTTATCGGATATCCTGATGTGGACAGAAAGGGAAATATGATCACCAGTACCAGTGGCAGCGTGGCCATCAATGCATCCTCAAAGCATAAAGATGGTGCATGGGCATTTGTGAGCACACTGCTTTCTGATGAATATCAGGAGGGACTGGTAGCTGAGAACGGTATGTCTTATGGATTCCCGGTAAAGCGGTCTGCGCTGGAAAAGCAGTTTGCAAAGGACATGGAAAAGGAATATACGACCGATGCCAATGGCAACCAGGTAGAACAGATGAAGACGAGCTGGGGGTATGATGACTATGAAATAGATATTTATGCAGCAACCCAGGAAGAGATTGATGCAGTCAGGACTATTATTGAGTCGGCAGAGAAAGCATCCACATCTGTAAATGAGGAACTGATCAACATTATTACAGAAGAAACCGGTGCCTTCTTCAAGGGACAGAAGTCAGCGAAGGAAACAGCTGATATTATCCAGAACCGGGTTCAGATCTATATGAAGGAGCATAGCTAAATGCTGCACGGGCAGAAGGCAGAAAATAAGTCAAAAAAGAAGCATAATAAGCTGACACAGAGGGCAAGGCATGGCACACTGATCAGCTGGGGGTATCTTTCCCCCAGCCTGACCGGTGTATTGCTGTTTTTTGTATTACCTTTTTTTGTTGTCATTTATTATTCCATGGTGGACAATCCTATTAATCATGAGTTTGTATTTCTGGATAATTTCATAAAAGTGGCAACCAACAAGGCATTTCAGCAGGCAGCTGCCAATACCATGAAATTTTCTCTGGTGGCAGTGCCGCTTGCTGTAATCCTTTCCCTGCTCCTTGCCATGATACTGGACTTTAAGATTCCTTTCAGGAGCCAGTTCAGAACTTTTTTCTTAAGTCCCATGATGGTGCCTGTGGCATCGGTTATCCTGATTTGGCAGGTGCTGTTTCATTATAACGGCATTGTCAACGACTTTATTGGGCTGTTTGGAGCAGACAAGATAGACTGGCTGAAATCTTCCCATGCGCAGGTGGTTATCGTCATCCTGTTTCTTTGGAAAAATCTTGGCTATAATATGATCCTGTTTATGGCAGCTCTTTCCAGTATCCCTAAGGATATCCTGGAGGTAGCAGTGCTGGAGAGTGCCACGCAAAGGCAGATATTCTGGTATATCAAGATACGGTATCTGTCTTCCACGATTTTATTTGTAACGATTATGTCCCTGATAAATTCCTTCAAGGTTTTCAGGGAAATCTATCTGCTGACAGGAAACTATCCTTATGACACGATTTATATGATGCAGCATTTTATGAACAATGCGTTCAGCCAGCTTGATTATCAGAAGCTGTCGGCTGCAGCGATATTGATGTCAATTGTCATGGTTATTATCATAGGAGTATTGTTTCTGACGGAAAATTATTTCGGAAAGGATGTGGAGGGCTGATGAATAGTAACAGACACTCATCCAGAGTATGGAATCCGGCAGAAAGAAGAGCCAGAAGGAACAACAGAAAAAAGCGGAGGAGACTGATCGTCAAGACAGCGCTGATCACCATGTTTGCTGCCTGCTTTGCTGTCCTTTTCCTGATGCCGATCGTATTGACAGTGACCAATTCCTTTATGTCTGCTTCTGAGATTTCAGCCAATTATGGACAGGTCTTTGCCACATCGGATACAGGCGGTAAAACCTATATAGCCAGCAAGGTAAACCTGAAATTTATTCCGGATATGGTATCCTTCAGCCAGTATATCACAGTGCTGTTCAAGAGTCCGGAATATCTGTTCAAGTTTTGGAATTCAGTGATTCTTGTAGTACCGATCGTGATCTTCCAGCTGCTGGTAGCAGCAGGAGCCTCCTATGGATTTGCCAGATACAGAGGCAGGCTGAAGGAAATCATTTTTTTTGTTTATATTATCCTGATGCTGATGCCTTATCAGGTAACGCTGGTACCAAACTATCTGGTCAGTGAATGGCTGAATATACTGGATACCAGGTGGGCTATCTGGCTGCCGGGTATTTTTTCTCCCTTTGCGGTATTCCTTCTGACCAAGTATATGAGAAGGATCCCGGAATCGGTGATGGAGGCAGCGCAGATCGACGGAGCAGGAGAATGGCAGATTTTTAAAAGCATATGTATGCCTCTCTGTAAAGGATCGCTGTGCTCGGTAGCAATCCTGATCTTTATTGATTACTGGAATATGGTAGAGCAGCCGCTGATCCTTCTGTCGGATACAGAAATGCACCCGCTGTCCGTATTTCTGTCGAAGATCAATGAGGGAGAAGTAGGACTGGCCTTTGCTGTTGCAACGATTTATATGGTACCGCCAATCCTGGTATTTCTGTATGGTGAAGATTATCTTGTAGAGGGAATCACTTATCAGGGTGGAATTAAGGGATAATAAATAATATTTCAGATAGATGCCGTTTAATGCGGCAGAATGTGAGGATAAAATGGACGAAAAAACAGCTTCCAAACGAAGAGACTGGGTGAAGAATGCCGCGATCATTTTTCTCGCGGTAATGCTTGTACTTACCTTTTTTTCTAATACGATCATGAATTATTCACTGCCGGAGGTCGCTACCCAGTATGTGCAGAGAGGAACTATCACAGCCAAGGTACGTGGAACCGGTACGGTAGAAGCCACAGATCCCTATAATGTAATGGTCAAGGAGTCCCGTGTCATCAGCAGTGTAGCGGTAAAACAGGGAGATACGGTAGAGAAGGATCAGGTCATTTATTATCTGGAGGATGCAGAGAGTGATGAGCTGAAAAAAGCAGAGGATGAGCTGGAGGATCTGGAGCTTGCTTATATGAAGGGACTTTTTGGAGGAACGATTTCTCCGGAGATCATCAATAAGGTGGCAAGCGGCAGGACGGATACCTTTGCAACTTATCAGGCAAAGGTGACAGATATGGTAAATCGTCTGGAGGCGGCTAAGGCAAGGGTGGATGAGTGCCAGAAAAATGTGGATGCACTCACGTTACAGAGCACCAAGGACACCAACAATGCCACGGTCAATACCAAGCCGGATGAATTGAACCGGGATCAGGCAACCACCGATCTGGCAAGTGCACAGGAACGCTTTGAAAGGGATAAGGCAGAGACGATTGCAGAGCTGAATGCACAGATCTCAGAGCTGACATCCCAGATTTCAGATTTAGAAAAACTGATTTCAAATGCACAGTCATCAGCAGGAGGAGCAGCTGGAACGAATCCAAACCCGAGTGCGTCACCAACAGTTGCACCAAATTCTTATAATGCACAGAAAGCAACGGCTGTAGGAAATTTATATGATAAGATGAAACTCATTTTCGATGCTGCAGCTCTAGATAAAGACATTGATACATCAAAAATAATACCTGGTGACAGAAAAGTTGATACATTTGAGAATGTTCAAACAACATTATCAACAACAAAAACAGCATTTAATCAGCTCCAGACAGCTATATATAATGCTACAGGAAATAAAGCAGAAAGTTATACCACTTTATTTGCAGATTATAATGCAGCGTTGATTAATGTTGAAAATATTGAAAAAAACAGTTCGGATTTGAATAATTACACAAATAATCAGGCAACCCTAGCCGATAAGAAAGCAAAGCTTGCGAAGCTTCAGCAGAAGCTTGCAGAAGTCCAGGCGATCACAGCCTCCTCAGATGGTGGCGTGCAGGATGCACAGAACCGTTTAAATCAGGCAAACCGGAATATCTCTGAGATCACGGCTGCCAACAGTCAGGCAAGCGTTGCGTGGCAGAACAGGCTGGCAGATGCCAATGCGGCTTTGAAGGCGGCGCAGGCGGTTTATGATCTGTTAAAGCAGGAACAGACCGAGCTTGCGGCAGATATTAATGCAGAACTGGATCTGTCCAAGGCAAGTAAGGATATTCAGGAGAAAAAGGATGAAATTGCGAAACTGAAGGAGAAGTCAGAGGGCAGTGCCATTGTAGCACCGGTAGCCGGTACGATTTCAAATCTTGCCTATGTGGCAGGAGAAACGACAAAGCCGGAGGAGGCTGCAGCGGTTATACAGGTAGACGGTAAGGGCTATACGGTAAGCTTTTCTGTCACAAACGAGCAGTCCAAGAAGGTACAGGTAGGAGATGTGGGAGAACTGCAGAACGCCTGGTATTATGATGATGCCATGGTGACACTGGCTGCTATCAAGCCGGATCCGGAAAGCAACGGACAGAAGAAGCTGCTTGTCTTTAATGTGACAGGAAGCAGTATCCAGGCCGGACAGTCCTTAAATATCTCTGTAGGACAGAGAAGTGCGGAATATGAACTGACTGTACCTAACAGTGCTATCAGAGAAGATAAGAATGGTAAATTTATTCTGATCGTCGAGTCAAAGAGCGGGCCGATCAGCAACCGTTATATAGCGACGAGAGTAGATGTGGAGGTGCTGGCTTCCGATGATAACAACACAGCGATCTCAGCCGGACTTTATGGCTATGAATATGTGATCACCACATCCACAAAGCCTGTTGAAGCAGGCAAGCAGGTACGTCTGAACGAAAATAACAGTTAAAAAAGGAGAATACAGTGGCAGGCTTGAAAAATTTTCTGAAGCGTTTGTCAGCAGCACAGATCATCTTTTCCCTGATCGCGGTGATTTCACTGATCCTGTATCTGATCCTGACGCTGTGGTGGAGGGGGCAGGAAAAAAAACTGACAGACCAGCAGGCAGCGGACAGATGGGGCGGCAGGGAATATGCACAGGTGAGCTGCTTTGTGACAAGGGATGTAACACTGGATGACTTCAGCATCCGTAATTTTGAAAATCAGCTTACGACGGCTCTTGCGGATGTAGCAGTGACACTGGATGAGGAAGAGGGAAGCGTACAGGGAAACCAGCAGGAAACAGAAGAATCAAAAAGACTGTTTATTGATGCCTACAGTGCACCGGGAAAGATCACACTGGTCAGTGAACAGGCAACACTGGAAGCAGATGCGATCGGCATAGGAAATGATTTCTTTTATTTTCATCCACTGAAGCTTGTGGATGGCCGGTATTTCTCGGAAAATGAGCTGATGACAGATTATGTGATCATTGATGAGGATGCTGCGTGGCAGCTTTTTGGTTCCAATGAGATCTCAGGAATGACAGTAACTATCGGTGGGGTACCACATACCATTGCCGGTGTGGTGAAGCGGGATGAAAGCCGGATGGCAAAGAATGCCGGATTGACAAAAACGCTTGTTTATGTTTCTGTAGAAACACTGGAAGACTATGGAACAAGTGAAGGCGTGAACTGCTATGAGGTAGCAGCACCGAATCCGGTAAAGGGATTTCTGGCAAAGACTGTACGGGAAAAGTTTGGACCTACGGAGGAGCAGATGAAGGTAGTGGAGAATTCCTCCAGGTATACAGTGGAAGCCATGATTCCGGTGATCCTTGATTTCGGGACAAGATCCATGCAGAATGCGGCGATTCATTATCCCTATTTCGAGAATATTGCAAGGGGCTATGAGGACATCAGGGCAGTTGTCCTGATCTTCCAGTTCCTGTTTCTGCTGATTCCCGGTGTTATTATTCTGGTATTCCTGATCATAAAATGGAAACACAGAAAATATACTACCAGGGATCTGATTTATATCCTGATGGATAAAAAAGACAAAGCACTGGAAAAAGCAAGGGTTTTTAAACGGTAAGGAGGGAGAATTATGAAGAGGAGAATTGTAGCAGCAGGAATGGCAGCTGTCATGATGCTGATGGCACTCAGCGGCTGTGGAAAGAGTAAGGATGGTGGTAACAGTGAGGCGGCGGCATCCAGTAAGAATTATGTGTATAAAGTGACGGATGTAAATGTTGATTTTGGAAATGACAGTATTCCGACACTGTTTGGTAAAGCTGATACACTGATGGCTTATGGTTATGATTATGGAAAAGAAGGCGAGATGACTGTACATTTTGCCAGCCTTGATGAAAATGGTGACATAATAAAGAAAATGGCACTGGATATAGAGGATAATGTCAGTATAAATAATCCGGCCTGTGATAAAGAGGGAAATATTTACTATGTGAAGGATGTTTATGCAACAGAGCCGGATGAAAATGATAATTATATGGATACGTATTATCTTGAGAAGATCAATATGGATGGAGAACAGCTTTTCAGCATCTGTATTAATGAGCTGCCGGATGTACAAAAACAGATAACAGAAAATGGCGGCTGGCTTTATATGGGCAGTATTATGATCTATCAGGATATTATTTATGCACAGATCATGGATAATATATGTCTGTTCGATCAGAATGGTAATTATCAGAAAATGATTGTAACAGGTGACAAGGAAAATGTGGTTGATGTTAGTAATATATATACTCTTGCAAGCGGTAAGGTGTCTGGGATCAGCTGGGATGATAATGGAGTAAATATTGGCTATGTTGACATGAATACGGGAACTCTGACAGATACGACCAAGCTTCCCGGTTATTCCTATGACTATTCCATTTATCCGGGCAATAGCAAATATGAGCTGTTTCTTGTAAATTCGATTGGATTATACGGATACAATATGGGTGATACGGAAACACAGCTTCTGATGAATTTTGTAGATTCAGACATAGCCGGTTATTCTGTTTACAATGTGATCAGTATCAATGAGGATGAATTTTTTGCCATGTATGATGCAGAGGATGGAAATGCACTGGGAAGATTTACCAAGGTGCCTCCGTCAGAGGTTAAGGACAAAAAGACTCTGGTTCTTGCCTGCAATGGAATCGATTATGATGTAAGAAACAATATCGTAAAATTCAACAAGAACAATGATGAGTACCGCATTACAATCCAGGATTATGCAGCATTGTACAATACGGAAGATGATTATCAGGCTGGCCTTAACCGTCTGAATGCAGATATCGTTTCCGGAAAAATCCCAGATATTCTGGTTATTGATGATAATATGCCAGTGGAAAGCTATGTTTCCAAAGGCTTGTTTGAGGATCTGAAGCCTTATATCGAAAAGGATGAGGGACTTGACATTAATAATTTCATGCCCAATATTCTGGATGCCTTTTCTGTAGATGGTAAGCTGTACCGTCTGGTGCCTTCTTATATGATCAGTACACTGATCGCAAAAACTTCTCTGGTCGGGGAAGAGAGAGGCTGGACAATCGGAGAGGTAAACCAGCTCATGAGCGGAATGCCTGCCGATACCAGCTTCCTTCCGAACATGGATAGGGAAAGAATGCTTCTTAACTGCATGACTATGGCAGGAAATCAGTTCCTTGATTTTGATGCTGGTACCTGTAATTTTGATTCAGATGCCTTCATAGAGATGCTGGAATTCTTAAAGCAGTTTCCAGAGCAGACAGATGATACGGTTTATGATGATTCCTACTGGGAAAGCTATGACACCATGTGGAGAGAAAACAGGGCAATAGCCATGTCCTACAGTCTGAGCGGGTTCAAGGATTATAATTATACCAAGAAGGGAACCTTCGGAGAAGATATCACACTGATCGGTTTTCCCTCCAGCAATGAGGACGGATCCTCTATTATGCCGGCCATGCAGCTTGCCATGTCTTCCAAATCAGCTAATAAAGAGGGTGCCTGGCAGTTTATGAGAGGGTATCTGACAGATGAATATCAGGATGAAATCACCTATGGATTTCCGGTAAGCATCAGGGCACTGGATGCCATGGGGGAGAAGGCTATGAAGGTGGATACCTATATTGATGAAAATGGAAATGAAGTGGAAAGCCCCGATTATTATTACATGAATGGTGTTGATGTGGAAATTAAGCCAATGACGCAGGAAGAAGTAGAGAATCTGAAGCAGATGTTGTATACTTTTAATCAGGTATATACTTATGATCAGGAACTTATGAATATTATTTCTGAAGAGTCAGCAGCATTTTTCAGCGGACAGAAGAACGCTAGGGATGTGGCATCAATCATCCAGAGCCGCGTGCAGATCTATGTAAATGAAAACCGTTAACAGAAGATGTCTGACTAACCTTACAGGAAAGAGGACTGTCTATGGAACAGGATAAAGCAAAGAAAAAACTTTACCATCAGCTGCTTAAGATCACACTGCTTCCTATCTTTCTCCTGACGGCTGTCATTATCACGATCAGCATCAGGAGCTACGCAAACGCCATGAATAATGAAGTCAGACAGGGACTTATGAACCAGAGCTTTACGATCATTACCATGTACGATAAGCTGTATCCCGGTGACTATAAGGCATTTGAGGGAGATGATGGACTTTATCTGCTGAAGGGGGATCATCTGATCAATGGGGATTTTTCCATTATTGATACCCTGAAGGAAAATACTGGCGTAGATATTACTGTTTTTTATCAGGATGTACGTGTGATCACTACAGTCTGTGGAGAAGACGGGGAGCGTATCATTGGTACGAAGGTAAGTGCAGTTGTTGTAAAGGATGTTCTTGAAGGCGGCAGGGCTGCTTTTTATCCAAATGTATCGATCGGGGATAAAGATTATTTTGCCTATTATTCACCTCTTTTAAACGAGGACGGAGCCTGTATCGGTATGCTCTTTGTGGCAAAGCCTGTAGAAACAGTGATGAATGATCTGTTCCGCGTGATCCTGCCGATCGTTTTCCTTGGAATTCTTGCAGTTATGATCGCTGCGCTGCTTACAATCAGGTATTCCTGCAGGCTGACAGAGGCGATCGGAGAAATAGAAAAATTCCTTGGAAAGGTAGCAAATGGTGAACTCAATGAACAGCTTGCCTATCCTGTAGGAAAGAGAAAGGATGAGGTAGGGGAGCTGGGCAGACATGCGGTAGATATGCAGCGTTCCCTGCGTGAGCTTGTGGAGAAGGATGCGCTTACGGGACTTTATAACCGCAGGTATGGAGAGAAGCGTCTGAAACAGGTGCAGAAGGACGCTGACAGCTATGGCATGCCGTTCTGCATTGCAATCGGGGATATTGATTACTTTAAACATGTAAATGATACCTATGGCCATGAATGGGGTGACAGAGTGCTTACACAGATTGCAAGGATCATGGCAGAACGGATGAGAAGAGAAGGATATGCAGCCAGGTGGGGTGGAGAAGAATTTCTCCTTGTATTCATAGATCAGGGATTGCAGGATGCAGCGGAAACACTAAGGAAGCTGCAGAATGAGATACGGGATACGGAATTTACATACAATGAAAAGGAAAAGATCCGTGTAACAATGACCTTTGGAATCTGCGAAAGCTCCGGTGGGAACACAGATGAGCTGCTCAGGTGTGCAGATCACAGACTTTATGCCGGAAAAAAGGGTGGCAGAGACAGAATCATACAGGAATAAAAAGAGCCTGAACAGATACCGGAAGAAAGAATTTATAGGATGACCGGGGATTGCTGATATTCATTCAGCAGTCCCTTTTTTGCTTCTGCAAAAAAGGACGGATCATTATTCGCAGCGGTTTTCTGATGAAAATCTGTGGAAGCATATTTAAGGAAAGTGGCAGATTCATACAGGGTGGACGCCATGATATCTCTGGAGAGCATCTGGTAAGCCTCTTCTGAAAGTATGGTTTTGGCATCCGCCAGCTTGGATACCAGAGGGATATCGCTGTGCTTTTTGATAGAAGAAAGAAGCGGTGCGGAGTCTTTGCGGAAGCCGAGGAGCCTTACATATGGTGTCTTTAGATGGCGTTCAGAAAAAGAAGGCTTAAAAGAGACCGGTGTCTTCTGATTCAGCAGGATATGAAGCAGAGTGCGGCTGATTCTGGTATAGGTAAATTCACGGCTTTTTAACAGGGTGCAGAAATCTGTATAACCGGTAAAGGATGACAGGTATTTGCAGATCCGGTCAGAAAGAGCTGTGCTGCAGTCAAGGTAATCAGAAAAACCACAGTCTTTTTCCGTGAGCAGCTTATAGAAGAGCTGGGGAGACAGATCGTCTGCAGTCAGAAACTGGCTGGAGGTGCTGGCAGTGATCAGGGAACGCAGGGCGGAAGCAGACGGATACATAGAAGAGTCCTCCGGCAGAAAAGGATCATGATAACCACTGCCTTTTCGGAGCAGGGTAAAGGGTTTTATGGAGCTTTTCAGCTTCTGGAGGGTTTTGCAGTATTCCAGGGCAAGGATGTTGTTAGGGGAGGAAAAGAAAGCAGCATCTGCTGAAGAATACTCAGAAAAGAGAAGAGAAACAGCTCTGCTTCTGGCCTTTGGATAGGATAATCCCTGACGTAGCAGCTCATTTACTGTGCTGAGAACCGTTGCTTCCTTTCTGTTAAGCAGCTCAGCAAGAGGAAGGAAATCTTCCAGCTTTCCGGATTCACTGCCAAAGGAAAGAAAGTCGACCATCTGCATATGGTCGAGCAGTGTTACAGCACCTTCTGCGAAAAATTCGGCACTGGAGGTGGCATAGAGAACCGGAAGCTCAAGGACTGCATCGGCGCCTCCAAGAAGTGCCATACGGGTTCTGATGTATTTATTGTAAATGGCGGGTTCTCCACGCTGCACGAAATCCCCACTCATAAGGACAAGGATATAGTCTGCTCCGGTTGCTTTTCTGGTTTCTTCAATCTGATATCTGTGGCCTTTGTGGAAAGGATTGTATTCGGCAATAATAGCTGCTGTTTTCATAGGATCTCCTGATATTTTCTCTTTCGCTCATGATAGCATATTGTTTGTCATTTTGCACAATTTTTTTGCGTTTTCCACTTGTGGGAAAAACAGGGATGCGTTAAAATTTTTATGTACGTGTGTATCGCACATGATCTGCGAAAGGAGAAAACAGAATGTCTTATATCGATATTATCAAGGATAAAGCAAGAATGGACAGAAAGACCATTGTTTTGCCGGAGACAACAGACAAACGAACATTGATTGCAGCAGCACATATCCTCAAGGAAGGAATTGCCAATATTATCATGATCGGTAATGAAGAAAAGATCATGGATGGTGCAACGTGGCTGGAGATTGAACTGGATGGTGTTAAGATCATAGACCCTGAAAATTGCGAAAAGCTGGACGAATATGTGGAGCTATTATATGAAACAAGAAAAGCAAAAGGGATGACTATTGAGAAGGCAAGGGATATCCTGCACAAGGATCCGCTTACCTTTGGTGTTATCATGGTTAAGGCCAATGATGCAGATGGCATGGTGGCAGGTGCCTGCCACGCAACGGCAGATACACTGCGTCCTGCACTGCAGATCCTGAAGACGGCGCCAGGAGTTAAGCTGGTATCGGGGTTCTTCCTGATGTGTGTACCGGATTGTGAATTTGGTGATAATGGAACTTTTCTGTTTGCAGACTGCGGTCTGAACCAGGATCCTACTGCAGAAGAACTGGCAGCTATCGCAGATTCTTCCGCCAAGAGCTTTAAGAGTCTTGTAGGCTCAAAGCCGATCATTGCCATGCTGTCACATTCTACAAAGGGAAGTGCAAAGCATATACTGGTTGACAAGGTAGTGGAGGCTACGAAGATCGCCCATGAACAGTATCCTGGACTTTGCATTGACGGCGAGCTGCAGCTGGATGCCGCACTTGTTCCGGCAGTTGCCAAGTCAAAGGCACCTGGAAGTGAAGTGGCTGGTAAGGCCAATGTCCTGATCTTCCCGAATCTGGATGCAGGAAATATCGGTTATAAGCTTGTGCAGAGACTTGCCAAGGCAGAGGCTTACGGTCCCATGCTTCAGGGGATAGCAAAGCCGGTAAATGATCTGTCAAGAGGATGCTCCTGGCAGGATATTGTCGGTGTAGTGGCGCTGACAGCAGTACAGGCACAGCTTGTATAGAAGGAGGATTATCATGAATATTTTAGTTATTAACTGTGGAAGCTCATCTTTAAAATTCCAGCTGATCGATGCAGCAACAGAAAAGCTGATCGCCAAAGGACTCTGCGAGAGGATCGGAATTGATGGCAGCCAGATTTCCTATACACCGGCGGGGGGACAGAAAGAAACAACAGTCACTCCTATGAAGGATCATACGGATGCGATCCGCCTGGTACTGGAGGCGCTGACCGGAGAAAAGACCGGTGTTGTAAAGGATTTAAAGGAAATCGGGGCAGTTGGGCACCGTATAGTTCATGGTGGTGAGAGATTTGCAGCATCTACCGTTATTACAGATGAGGTCATTGAAGCAATCACCGAATGCAATGATCTTGCACCTTTACATAATCCGGCTAACCTTATTGGTATTGATGCCTGCAGAAAGCTGATGCCGGGTACTCCCATGGTAGCTGTTTTTGATACGGCATTCCATCAGACCATGCCAAAGGAAGCATATCTGTACGGAATCCCTTATGAATATTATGAAAAGTACAAGATAAGAAGATATGGCTTCCATGGAACAAGCCATTCCTATGTATCACACAGGGCTGCAGAGATTCTTCAGAAGGATTACAAGGAACTTAAACTGATCGTCTGCCATCTTGGCAATGGAGCCAGTGTTTCTGCTGTAAAGAATGGAAAATGTGTAGATACCTCCATGGGACTTACACCGTTAGAGGGACTGATCATGGGAACCAGAAGCGGTGACATTGATCCTGCTATTATTGAATTTCTCTGCAATAAGGAGAATAAGAGTGTGTCTGAGATTCTGAACGAGCTGAACAAGAAATCAGGCGTCCTTGGTTTATCCGGCGGTTTTTCTTCCGACTTCAGAGATCTTGAAGATGCCTACGAAAAGGGAGAAGAATTTGCCATAAGGACTATGGATGCCTTTGCATACAGGGTTGCCAAATATGTCGGCGCTTATGTGGCAGCCATGAACGGTGTGGATGCAGTCTGCTTTACCGCGGGGCTTGGCGAAAACAGTGGCTTTATCCGCGAAAAGATCTGCGCATACCTGGGATATCTTGGTGTTTCACTGGATCCGGAGCTGAATGCCAGGAGGGGAGAGGATCTTGTGATCACTACGAAGGACAGCAGAACCAAAGTACTGATGATCCCTACCAACGAAGAGCTTGCAATCGCAAGAGAAACCTTCGCTCTTGTAAAATAAAAATAAAAATATTTCAGGAGAGGTATTGACAAATAAATATCTCTTCTGTATACTTAATCAAGTGTGCAGGGAGTTCTCTGTGCATATTGGGAGTTTATTATGTTATTGAATCTGACTGATGTATTTACATCTGAGGGAAAAGTGAAAGAGCTGTCTGTTCCGTATGAAGAGAAGACCTTTTCCTATATGGGAAATGAGTACGAAATCAAAGGGGACACAGTGGCAGACATGAAGCTGTCGAATATCGGGACAGGAACTGTTCTGGTGGAGGGCAGTGTTACTGCTTTGATGATCATTCCCTGTGACAGATGTCTGAAGGATGTAAAGGTTTCCGTATCTGCGGATTTTGCACATCAGGTTACATCTCCTGATCAGGAGAAAGGTGCCACAGAGGAAGCATCAGATGATACATCTGATGAAGAACAGAATTTTGTATCTGGCTATGAACTGGATACAGATGCTCTCATAAGCAACGAAATCTTAATTCATATGCCAGTCAAGGTATTATGTAAGGATGACTGCAAAGGAATTTGCTCTGTTTGCGGACACGACCTGAATGAAGGGGAATGTGGATGTGACAGATTTGTCCCGGATCCGCGAATGGCAGCAATTAAAGATATCTTTAACGCGAATAAGGAGGTGTAACGATGTCTATTTGTCCTAAGAATAAATCTTCCAAAGCAAGAAGAGATAAGAGAAGAGCAAACTGGAAAATGAGTGCTCCTACATTAGTAAAGTGCAGCAAATGCGGCGCCCTGATGATGCCTCATAGAGTATGCAAGAAGTGCGGCTCCTATAACAAAAAAGAGATCATCAGTGTAGACTAATTCCAGAAAGCAGAAAAGCAGTCAGAGGTTGCTTTTCAAAATGAATGACAGAGAATTAAGGGTTGGGCAGATTAGCTTAACCCTTATTTTTTTCGCACAATTTGTCCTTGATTTTTGCAATATGGTCTAGTATAGTTAAATGGGTATGAAATACGGAGGTGTAATATGGCAGAATTTGTTAAAGTAGCAGTAGACGCCATGGGTGGTGATAATGCACCGGTTGAGATCGTCAAAGGTGCGATCGAAGCTGTGAATGAAGATCACCGTGTTAAGGTTTTTCTTGTTGGACAGGAAGAAGTAGTAAAAGCGGAGCTGACGAAATATACTTATCCTGAAGAACAGGTAGAGGTGGTGAATGCAACTGAGATAATCGAAACAGCAGAGCCTCCTGTTATGGCTATCCGTAAGAAGAAAGATTCTTCCCTTGTGAAAGCCCTGTATCTGGTGAAGGATGGTACCTGCGATGCTTATGTATCGGCGGGCAGTACCGGAGCCACACTGGTAGGCGGTCAGGTGATCGTAGGCAGGATCAAGGGTGTAGAGAGACCTCCGCTGGCACCGCTTATCCCGACAGCAAAGGGATGCTCCCTTCTGATTGACTGTGGGGCGAATGTAGATGCCAGAGCTTCCCATCTGATCCAGTTTGCCAAGATGGGATCTGTCTATATGGAATATGTCATGGGAGTAAAGAACCCGAAGGTAGCGATCGTTAATATCGGAGCTGAGGAAGATAAGGGAAATGCACTTGTGAAGGAGACCTATCCACTCCTGAAGAACTGTCCTGATATTAATTTTGTAGGAAATATAGAAGCGAGAGATATTCCAGAGGGCAAGGCAGATGTTATTGTATGTGAGGCCTTTGTTGGAAATGTGATCCTCAAGATGTATGAAGGCGTTGGCGGCGTTCTGATCAAAAAGGTCAAAGAAGGCATGATGACCTCACTCAGAAGTAAGATCGGTGCATTGCTGGTAAAGCCGGCTTTGAAGAATACGCTGAAGGCATTTGATCTTGAGCAGTATGGTGGTGCACCGATGCTTGGACTCAATGGTCTTGTGGTTAAGACACATGGAAGCAGCAAAGCAGTCGAAATTAAGAATTCTGTTTTACAATGCATTACATTTAAAGAACAGAATATTAATGAAAAAATAAAAGAAAAAATTACTATGGAAGAAAGCTAGGAAAGGAATCAGTAGGAAATGGAATTTGAAAAGTTAAAAAAGGTAATTGCCGACGTTCTTAATGTCGACCCGGAAGAAATCACTATGGAGAGTACATTTGTGGATGATCTGGGAGCAGATTCACTTGACGTATTTCAGATTATCATGGGTCTTGAGGAAGTATTTGACATCGAGATTCCGGCAGAAGAAGCAGAGAAGATTACTACTGTAGAAGAAGCAGTTAATCTGATCAAAAATGCAGTAAATCAGTAAAGCGCCGAGAAATTAAAACGGCTTATGAGAAGTTTGAAAAGCCCTTTGTATAAAGGGCTTTTTATATATCAGATAAAGACAGGTAAAAATATGCTTTCACAAAACAGTAAAGAATTAGAAGAGAGAATAGGGTATCATTTCAAAGACAAGGCTCTTTTGAAGCAGGCACTGACACACAGTTCTTTTTCAAATGAACAGAAGGTCAACAAGCAGAAAAATTACGAGAGGCTTGAGTTCCTTGGAGATGCTGTACTGGAACTGGCTTCCAGCAAGTTCTTTTATCAGCAGCATCCGGAAATGGCAGAAGGACAGCTGACGAAACTGAGATCCTCTATGGTCTGCGAACCTGCACTGGCTTTCTGTGCCAGAGATATTGAGCTTGGAAAGTATATTCTTCTTGGTAAGGGGGAAGAGGCTACCGGAGGAAGAGAAAGGGATTCCATCACTTCAGATGTCATGGAAGCAGTGATTGGGGCTGTTTATCTGGATGGTGGTTTTGAAGAAGCAGAAAAATTTATCCTGAAGTATATTCTTTCTGATCTGGAAAACAAAAAGCTCTTTTATGATAGCAAGACAATATTGCAAGAGAGAGTGCAGAAGGATGGAAGGGAACTCCATTATGTACTGGTGGAGGAAAGCGGTCCGGATCATGACAAGCTGTTTACCGTAGAAGCTGTTATCGGCGATGAAACAGTGGGCAGTGGAACTGGAAGAACTAAAAAATCAGCAGAACAGCAGGCAGCCTATGCCGTTTTGCTCAAGTGGGGGAAACAGTAGTTTTATGTATCTGAAAAGTATTGAAATTCATGGATTTAAGTCCTTTGCCAACAAAATCGTATTTCAGTTTCACAATGGAATTACTGGTATTGTAGGACCGAACGGAAGTGGTAAGAGTAATGTTGCAGATGCCGTGCGCTGGGTACTTGGTGAACAGAGGATCAAACAGCTGCGAGGAGCATCCATGCAGGATGTCATTTTTTCAGGTACAGAACTGAGAAAGCCACTTGGGTATGCATATGTGGCAATCACACTGGACAATTCCGATCATCAGCTTGCTATTGATTATAATGAAGTAACTGTGGCAAGAAGAATTTACAGGTCTGGTGAAAGCGAGTATCTTCTGAACGGTACACCCTGCCGTCTGAAGGATGTGAATGAACTCTTTTATGATACTGGTATCGGTAAGGAAGGATATTCCATTATCGGTCAGGGACAGATTGATAAGATCCTGAGCGGTAAACCGGAAGAGAGACGTGAGCTGTTTGATGAGGCAGCTGGTATCGTCAAATTTAAAAGAAGAAAACTGGCAGCCCAGAAGAAACTGGAGGATGAACAGCAGAATCTGGTGCGTGTGAATGATATATTATCCGAACTGGAGAAGCAGATCGGACCGCTGGAAAAACAGTCGGAAACAGCAAAGATCTATCTGAAAAAGAAGGAAGAACTGAAAACACTGGACGTAAACATGTTCCTTCTTGAGAATCAGAGACTGCAGGAGCAGTTAAAAGATGCACAGGAAAAATATGATATTGCCAGTGAAGATCTGGAGAATACTTCTAAGCAGTATGAAAATATCAAAGAAGAATATGAAAAAATAGAAGGACAGATCACACTTCTTGATGAGACCATAGAGAAGAACAGATCAGCACTTACGGATACCAGTATGCTTCGAGGAAAGCTGGAAGGTGAGATCAATGTCCTGAAGGAGCAGATTCATTCTGCCAGAAATAATGAAGAGCATTTGAAACAGCGCAGGGAAGCTGTTTTAAATGAGATTGCAGCAAAGAACCAGGATAAGGAAGGCATACTTTCTGACAAGGGACAGATCGATGAACAGGTTGCTGAGATCGAAAAAAAACGGGATGAGGCGAAAGCTGCCCTGACAGCAGTTCAGAGCTGTATTGAAGAACTGAATAATCAGATCGAAGGCGGTAAGAATGCGATCATCGAGGCTCTGAATGCCAGAGCAACAATCAAATCCAAGCTTGGCCGGTATGATACTATGACAGAGCAGGTAAATATCCGGAAAGCAGAGCTGACATCAAGGATCCTTCGTATGAAGTCAGACGAAGCACAGCAGGAAGAGACTCTGAAAGCATTAAATGATGAGTTTGAGAAGATCAATGAAGAGATCCGTACTTTAAATGATGCTGTGGAGTCCAAGGAAGAGAAGCTGACACTTCTTCGGGAAACACTGGCTGACAAGGACAAAAAGCTCAGGGATACTCAGGTAAGCTATCATCAGGAAAAATCCAGACTGGAGGCACTTTCGAACCTGACAGAACGCTATGAGGGCTATGGTGGAAGTGTCAAGAAGGTCATGGAACGCAAGGAGCAGGAAAAGGGTATTGTCGGTGTTGTTGCGGATATCATTAAAGTAGATAAAAAGTACGAGACAGCCATTGAAACAGCACTTGGCGGTAATATCCAGAATATTGTTACAGATGATGAAGAAACCGCCAAGCGTATGATTGGTTATCTGAAACAGACGAAGGCCGGAAGGGCGACCTTCCTTCCTCTTACCAGTATTACCCATCCGCAGGAGTTCAAGAATCCGGAGTCCCTGAAGGAAAAGGGTGTGCTTGGCATGGCAGATGAACTGGTACATGTCGATGAGAAATACCGTAATGTGGCAAAGGCCATGCTGGGAAGGATCGTTGTTGTAGATCAGGTGGATAATGCCGTCAGGATCGCACGAAAGTTCGATTATGGGATCCGCATGGTCACACTGGAAGGAGAACTGCTCGTTCCAGGTGGTGCTATCAGTGGTGGTGCATTTAAAAACAACAGTAATCTCCTCGGAAGAAGAAGAGAGATGGAGGAGATGGAAGCCAGTGTCAAAAAATACCTGAAAGAGGTGGATACCCTGCTTCAGGAGATTGAAGATACCAAAGCAGAAAGAAATAAGCTCCGGTTAAGTCTGGAGGAGGACAAGGCTTCCCTGCAGAAAAAGTTTATCGAGCAGAATACGGCCCGTCTTAATGTAATTAAAGCAAAGGAGCGGAAGGAAGAGGCTTCGGAAAGCTCACTCGAACTGAAAAACGAAGAGAGGGAGATTGAAAGCCAGATCCAGGAAATCCGCCTGAGTAAGGAAGAGATCAGCAGGGAACTGCAGGATTCAGAAACTCTGGAAAAGCAGACGGAAGGGAAGATCAAAGAATGTCAGGTGCTTCTGGATGAAAAGAGAAGTGAAGAGTCAGAAAACCTTGCAGGTGTGAATGCACTGGAAGTAGAAGTAGAAAAGATGCTCCAGCAACAGGGCTTCCATCAGCAGAATGTAGACCGTATCAATACTGAATTGGAACGTTCGAAATCGGAGCTTTCAGAGATCGAGGAAGGGCTTCTTGGCAATACGAAAGACATCGAGCAGAAGGAAAATAATATCCGGCAGATTGAAGAAACCATACAGGCTTCCCATACATCACAGAGCGATACTGAGAAACAGCTACAGGAAGATATTACAAAGAAAGAAGAGCTTTCCGCAAAACAGAAGAATTTCTTTAAAGATAGAGAAGCACTTTCTGAAAAGATGGCAGGACTTGACAAGGAAGTTTACCGTCTGAATGCCCAGAGAGAAAAGCTGCATGATATGACAGAATCCCAGATCAATTATATGTGGGATGAGTATGAGATCACGCTTTCTGATGCAGCAGGCATGAGAAATGAGGAGCTGAATGATCTGCCTGCCATGAAACGGGATATTTCCACTTTAAAGGATCAGATCAAAAAGCTTGGTGATGTCAATGTCAATGCGATTGAAGATTATAAGAATCTGATGGAGCGTTACAGCTTCTTAAAGACGCAGCATGATGATCTGATCGAAGCGGAGAAAACGCTGGAGGGTATCATTACGGAGCTTGATACAGCTATGAAAAAACAGTTCCATGAAAAGTTCGGTGAGATCAGCCGGGAGTTTGACAAGGTATTCAAGGAAATGTTTGGCGGCGGTAAGGGTACACTGGAGCTGATGGAGGATGAAGATATCCTGGAAGCAGGTATCCGGATCATTGCACAGCCTCCGGGAAAAAAGCTGCAGAATATGATGCAGCTTTCCGGTGGAGAGAAGGCGCTGACAGCAATCGCTCTGTTATTTGCCATCCAGAACCTGAAGCCTTCTCCGTTCTGTCTTCTGGATGAAATTGAGGCAGCACTGGATGAAAGTAATGTATCCAGATTTGCAAAATATTTACATAAGCTTACCAGGCATACCCAGTTTATTGTTATTACGCACAGACGTGGAACTATGGAGCAGGTAGACAGGCTGTATGGTATTACCATGCAGGAGAAGGGTGTTTCTACTCTGGTAAGTGTAAATCTGATTGACAAGGAGTTAGATGACTAATGGCAGGTTTTTTCAGCAGATTAAAAGAAGGTCTGACCAAGACGAGAAATAATATTGTCAGTAGTATAGATGCTGTATTTGGCGGATTCTCTACTATTGATGAAGACTTTTATGAGGAATTGGAAGAGATCCTGATCATGGGAGATATCGGTGTGAATGCTACCGAAAAGATCCTGGAGCGGCTGCGGGAACAGGTAAAGGAAAAGCATATAAAGGAACCGGCTGCCTGTAAGGAGCTTCTGATCGAAAGTATCAGGGAGCAGATGCAGGTCGGGGAAACAGCGTATGATTTTGAAAATGAACAGTCAGTAGTACTTGTGATCGGTGTAAATGGTGTTGGTAAGACGACTTCTGTCGGTAAGCTGGCAGGGATCCTGAAGGATCAGGGAAAAAACGTCCTGATCGCTGCAGCGGATACTTACCGTGCAGCTGCCGGAGAGCAGCTTCTGACATGGGCTAACCGGGCCGGTGTTCCAATGATTGGCGGCAAAGAGGGTGCAGATCCTGCAAGTGTAGTATATGATGCAGTGAATGCAGCAAAGGCCAGAGGAGTAGACGTGCTTCTCTGTGATACAGCTGGAAGACTTCATAACAAGAAGAACCTGATGGAAGAGCTGAAGAAGATCAACCGGATCATAGAAAGAGAGTTTCCGGATGCCCACAGGGAGAATCTGGTAGTCCTTGATGGAACAACCGGACAGAATGCTTTAAATCAGGCGAGGGAGTTTGGGCAGGTAGCAGACCTGACAGGTATCATCCTGACAAAGATGGATGGAACGGCCAAGGGAGGTATTGCTGTAGCCATTCAGTCAGAGCTTAACATACCGGTGAAATATATTGGCGTTGGAGAACATATAGAAGATCTTCAGAAATTTGATCCGGAGCAGTTTGTAAATGCACTGTTTGATGTGAAGGAAGAGGATCTGGCAGAAGAGATGACAGGAGGAAACGAAGATGGAGAATAAGATGCTGACTCTTGAAAAATTCGAAGAGGCTTCAGAGGTCGTTAAGCAGGTTACCCAGGAGACCAAGCTGGTTTACAGTGATTTTTACAGTGCACAGACCGGGAATAAGGTATATCTGAAACCGGAAAACATGCAGTTTACAGGTGCCTATAAGCTCAGGGGTGCTTACTATAAGCTGAGTACCCTGACCAAAGAGGAACGGGAAAAGGGACTGATCACAGCCTCTGCAGGAAACCATGCACAGGGTGTTGCCTATGCGGCAAAGTGCTATGGAGTAAAGGCGGTTATCGTTATGCCTACGACAACGCCTCTTATCAAAGTCAACAGAACCAAGAGCTATGGTGCTGAGGTTGTTCTTTACGGAGATGTTTATGATGAAGCCTGTGAGCATGCCTATGAGCTTGCAAAGGAGCATGGTTATACCTTTATCCATCCATTTGATGATCCTGTAGTTGCGACCGGTCAGGGAACAATTGCCATGGAGATCTTCAAGGAACTGCCTCTTGTGGATTATATTTTGGTGCCCATTGGAGGTGGAGGGCTGGCTACCGGTGTTTCTACACTGGCAAAGCTCCTGAATCCGAAGATCCAGGTGATCGGTGTGGAACCCGCAGGAGCAAACTGTCTGCAGGAATCTTTAAAGGCAGGAAAGGTAGTGACACTGCCGAAAGTAAGCACGATCGCAGATGGTACAGCAGTTAAGACACCTGGAAGTAAGATTTTCCCATATCTTGTAAAAAATCTGGATAATATCATTACTGTTGAGGACGAAGAGCTGGTAGTTGCTTTCCTTGATATGGTTGAAAATCACAAGATGGTGGTAGAAAATTCGGGACTTCTTACAGTAGCAGCATTGAAGCATCTGGATGTAAAGGGCAGAAAAATCGTTTCTATCTTAAGCGGCGGCAATATGGATGTGATCACGATGTCTTCTGTTGTACAGCAGGGACTGATCCTGCGTGACAGAATCTTTACCGTATCTGTGCTTCTGCCAGATAAGCCAGGTGAACTGTCCAGAGTGGCAGATGTGATCGCAAAGCAGAACGGTAATGTGATCAAGCTGGAGCATAACCAGTTTATATCCATTAACAGAAGTGCTGCGGTAGAGCTTCGGATCACGCTGGAAGCCTTCGGATCGGAGCATAAAGCCCAGATTATTAAGGCATTGGAAGATGAAAACTACAAACCGAGACTGGTTCGTACAAATATTTAGTAACTGTCTTTAAATTTCCAGGAAAAGCCGTATACTATAGGTAGTATATGGCTTTTTTGTGAGTGGAAGATGTGAGGGGAAGCAGAAAGAGGATGCACCGCACGGAACAGGAGGTCTTAGGTGAAGAAAAAGGGAATCAGATATATAAAAAAGTACACTATGCTTACAATTGCCTGTGGTATTTTTGGCATAGGCGTTGCGTTGTTTGTAGATCCTAATGATCTGGCACCGGGTGGCTTTACAGGACTTGCCATCATGATCAACCGGCTGATCCCGGTGAGTACCGGTATGCTGTATCTGATCTTAAATATTCCGGTCATTCTGCTTGGAATCCGGAAGTTTGGATGGAAGTTTACGGTTTCTACCCTGTATTCCATTCTTGCGGTTTCCCTTTTTACAGATCTGTTCCATCTGATGACACCAGTTACCTATGATCCCCTTCTCGGTGCGGTATTCGGCGGAGCGCTGATCGGCGTGGGAATAGGCCTCGTAATGAGAAATGGAGGAACAACAGGAGGGGCAGACATTGTGATCAAATGTCTGAAGATCAGGATCCCGCATATGAAAACTGGGACATTGATGCTGATGCTCGATGCTGCGATCATTGGAATGTCTGGGATCGTATTTGGTAATTTTAATGCAGTGCTTTATGGAATCTTATCCTCGGTAGCTACGTCAGTCGCTTTGGACTTCGTACTGTACGGAGGTGATGAAGCGAGACTGATCTATATCATCAGCGATAAAGCAGAAGGAATCGCTGAAAAGCTGCTGGAAGATGTGGATATCGGCGTAACCTTTCTGAATGGAAGTGGTGCCTATCACAATACGGAGAAAAAAGTGATCATGTGTGTGGTAAAGAAGCAGCTTGCACCACGGGTAGAAGAAGTGGTGGAAAATGATGACCAGGGAGCGTTTATGATCATTACCAACGCATCTGAAATTTACGGAGAAGGCTATAAAAGCTTTTTTGCTGACAAAGGAAGATAGCTGCGAAAAATACAGGGGGTTTTTCGTTTCTGATTAATGTGATAGAATAGAGCAAAAAGATAAAGGATAACAGGAATACCGGTATGGATAACAACAATAGAGTACGTAGAAGAAGAAAACAGCAGAGAAGGAGTATGATCACCAATATCGTCATGTGTCTGATCACACTTTCCGCACTGACCGCATGTATCGTGCTTGTACTGAAGAATTATGACCTGAAGAGCCAGAGTGAAGAAGCAATGGCACAGCTTAAGAGCTTTGAAGAGGAATCTGAGCATTATATTTATACCCAGGCAGATCTTGATTCCTACCTGGAAGAAGCAAGAGCAGATGCACAGGAAGCGGGAGAAAATGAGATCCTGTCTGAGCTGAAAAGCAGAATGGATGGCGGCTCCAATACAGCCGCTGTCCTCAGAGATTTTTTTCCTGAGGATGTAGTTGTTTATGCAGATGGCAGCTATCACTTTTTCCCGATTGACGAGAAGCTGAAGAAACACAGCTATGTTTATGATAATTTCAAACAGCTTGAAAACGGGCAGATCGAATATGTGGATGATACTGATGTGGTACTTTCAAAGAAAGGGATTGATGTTTCCAGATTCCAGGAATCCATTGACTGGAAAAAGGTGGCAGATGATGGTGTCAGCTACGCTTTTATAAGGGCTGGTGTCAGGGGCAGTACAGAAGGGCGCATGATGGCCGACGAACGATTTAAGGAGAATATGGAAGGGGCGCTTGACAATGATATTCAGGTAGGAGCATACTTCTTTACCCAGGCGATCACAGAGGAAGAAGCAGTAGAGGAAGCAGAGTTTGTGCTGGATCTGCTGGAGCCATATGATGTTACTTATCCGGTAGTATATGATCTGGAGGAAGTGACAAGCAAGAATGCAAGAACTGAGGATCTTACGAAGGAACAGTATACAAAGAATTGTATTGCTTTCTGTGAAACGATCAAAAAGGCCGGTTATACACCAATGATCTATGGAAACCTGAAAACATTCCTGATCATGCTGGATATGTCCCAGCTTGAGGAATATCATAAATGGTTTGCATACTACAATACACCGGTATATTTCCCTTACGAATTTGATGTCTGGCAATACAGTTCAAAGGGCAGCATCAGCGGGATCAAGGGAGATGTGGATCTGAATGTCTGTATGACAGATTTTGGAGATGAGCAGGAGTAAAAGGATGAAAGAACTTTTACAGGAAGCAGAGACCATAAAAACAGGATATCTGCTGGAGGATTTCAGGCTGTTTCATTTAAAGGATAAGAAACCGATCGATTATCCATATCACTATCATGATTTTTACAAACTGATCTGGTTCCAGGAGGGGAATGTGGAGTATCATATTGAAGGAAAAGCGTATCAGCTGAAGCCCTATGATATCCTGCTTGTTGGGAAGGGGCAGATCCATAAGCCTTTTATAGGAACGGATGTACCCTATGAACGTTATAATTTTTATATTTCAGAGCAGTTTTTAAAGGAGTATTCGTCAGAAGACTGTGATCTGAAACAGTGTTTTGCGCTGGCAGACAGAGAAGGAAGCTGTGTGATACGGTTATCGCCCGGTGACAGCAGCAGGATATTTGAAAACAGCAGGCTGATTGAAGCTGCAGAAGAAAATAAGGAGTATGCATACAATACTTATGAAAGACTGCTTCTTATGAAATTATTGATAGAACTCGCCAGATGCTGCATGGATAATCCGGATGTTTTTCATAAGATGGCAACCTATGATCATAAGATTGTGGAGATCCTTCATTATATCAACGGGCATCTGAAGGCACCGCTGTCCATTGATAAACTTGCAGAACAGTTTTATATCAGTAAATATCACATGATGCGTAAATTCAAAGAAGAAACCGGATATTCCATGCACCAGTATATTCTGGAGAAAAGGATCCTGCTCGCAAAGGAAATGATACAGGCAGGTGTTCCGGCTACGACGGCATGTCTTGAAAGTGGATTTCATGATTATTCCACTTTTCACAGAGCCTGCAAAAAAATACTTGGGAAGCAGCCATCGGCATTCTGAGAAGTGAGATGAAAAATAAAATCATATTGTCAAGTAAAAATGCTTGACAGTGTGATTTTTTTGTTGTATTCTAGCAAAGGTGATTGCATGGAAAGAATTGTTGAACAGGGGCTTTTGTATGATTTTTATGGAGAGCTTCTGACAGAGCATCAGAAAAAAATATATGAGGATGTGGTGTACAATGATCTTTCCTTAAGTGAGATCGCACAGGAAAATGGAATTTCCAGGCAGGGAGTCCATGATATGGTGAGACGGTGCAATCACATGCTTACAGAGTATGAAAATAAGCTGCATCTTGTTGAGCGTTTCCTGAAGATCAGAAGCGGGGTAGATGAGATGAAGCATCTGTCAGAAAATACCGAACTGACAAAGGAAGAAATTCTTGGCAGAGTAAACAGCCTGTGCTGTGAAATCTTAAAGGAGCTTTAGGAATGGCATTTGAAAGTTTAACAGATAAACTCCAGAATGTATTTAAGAACCTTCGCAGTAAGGGAAGGCTTACAGAGGATGACGTCAAGGCGGCATTGAAGGAAGTCAAGCTTGCTCTGTTAGAAGCGGATGTTAATTTCAAGGTAGTAAAGCAGTTTATCAAGGCGGTAGAAGAAAGAGCCATCGGCGCAGATGTGATGAACGGTCTGAATCCCGGGCAGATGGTGATCAAGATCGTAAATGAAGAAATGGTTGCACTGATGGGATCGGAAACCACAGAGATCGCATTCCAGCCAGGAAAGGCCATTACCGTGATCATGATGTGCGGTCTGCAGGGTGCAGGTAAAACAACTACTACGGCCAAGATTGCCGGTAAGCTGAAGCTGAAGGGAAAAACCCCACTCCTTGCAGCCTGTGATGTGTACAGGCCGGCGGCAATCAAACAGCTGCAGATCAATGGTGAGAAGCAGAAGGTAGAGGTTTTCTCCATGGGAGAAAATCAGAAGCCTGCAAATATCGCAAAGGCTGCTATTGAGCATGCGAAGAAGAATGGAAATAACGTAGTGATCCTTGATACGGCCGGACGTCTTCATGTAGATGAAGAGATGATGGAAGAACTTCAGGAGATCAAGAAGGCAGTTGAAGTCCATCAGACGCTGCTTGTTGTAGATGCCATGACAGGTCAGGATGCCGTTACGGTAGCCAAGGCCTTTAACGATCAGATAGGAATCGACGGTGTCATCCTTTCCAAGATGGATGGTGATACCAGAGGTGGTGCGGCACTGTCCGTCAAAGCAGTGACTGGTAAGCCGATCCTGTACGTTGGTATGGGAGAGAAGCTTTCTGATCTGGAGCAGTTTTATCCGGATCGTATGGCTTCAAGGATTCTCGGCATGGGAGATGTACTTTCCCTGATCGAGAAAGCACAGGAAAATATCTCCATTGATGAGAATAAAGAGAAAGAAATGGCTTCCCGTATGAAGAAGGGAAAGTTTGATTTCGATGATTATCTGGAGAGCATGAAGCAGATGCGGAATATGGGTGGTCTTGCCAGTATCCTGAAGATGCTTCCCGGCACAGGTGGTAAGGGCATGGATCTGGAATCCATGATCGATGAAAAGCAGCTTGCCAGGACAGAGGCCATTATTTTCAGCATGACTCCTGCAGAGAGAAAGAACCCGAAGCTTTTGAATCCGAGCAGAAAGCACAGGATCGCCAGAGGAGCAGGCGTTGATATTGCGGTAGTAAACAGATTCATCAAACAGTTTGAGCAGTCTCAGAAGATGATGAAGCAGATGCCGGGACTTATGGGCGGCAAGCGTGGCCGTGGCGGTTTCGGCGGCATGAGATTCCCTTTTTAGGGATATGACAGTGTTTTGAATTTCAATTCAAATATAAACAAAATTTTTCGGAGGTGAAAAACATGGCAGTAAAAATCAGATTAAGAAGAATGGGTCAGAAGAAAGCTCCTTTTTATAGAATCGTAGTAGCAGACTCCAGATCCCCCAGAGATGGAAGATGTATCGAGGAGATCGGTACTTATGATCCTAACACAGACCCCAGTACCTTCAAGGTAAATGAGGAGCTTGCAAAGAAGTGGCTTGCAAACGGAGCACAGCCTACAGAAGTTGTCAGCAGAATTTTCAAGCAGGCAGGTATTGAAAAGTAGGAATTGTTGGCGGCCTTTGGAGGTAGACTATGAAAGAATTAGTTGAAGTAATTGCAAAAGCGCTTGTTGAACATCCGGAAGAGGTTACAGTGACAGAGAAGGAAGAGGGTAAGCATGTTACACTTGAGCTTCACGTAGCTGCAGCTGATATGGGAAAGGTGATCGGTAAGCAGGGAAGGATCGCAAAGGCTATCCGTTCTGTTGTGAAAGCTGCATCATCTAAGGAAAACAAGAAGGTTGACGTGGAAATCGTCTAATGTGTATGAGAAGGGGAGCCCGCATAGGACTCCCTTTTTTATAAAGGATAGGAGACATGATGGAAAATATTCTGCAGGTCGGCATTATTTCCTCCACTCACGGAATCCGTGGAGAAGTGAAAGTATTTCCGACAACAGATGATGTGAATAGATTTAAAAAGCTGAAGGAAGTGCTGCTGGATACCGGTAAGGAGACGCTTCCCCTTACCATAGAGGGAGTGAAATTCTTCAAACAGTTTGTGATCCTGAAATTTAAGGGGATTGACAATATCAACGATATCGAAAGATACCGGGGAAAAAGTCTCTATGTAACGAGAGAGAATGCGGTCAAGCTGAAAAAGGATGAGTATTTTATTGCTGATCTCATCGGCCTTTTTGTAGAGAATGAGGACGGATCCTTTCAGGGGACATTGAAGGATGTACTGGAAACCGGTGCCAATGATGTCTATATTGTAACAGATCAGAATACAGGAAAAGAAGTGCTGATCCCGGCGATCAAAGACTGTATTTTACAGGTAGATGTGGAACAGGGCTTTATGAAGGTACATCTGTTAGATGGACTTCTTTCAGAAAAGTGAGGCAGCTATGTTTTTTCATGTACTGACATTATTTCCGGATATGATCCGTGATGGGTTTACAACCAGTATCCTCGGACGAGCCGCTGAAAAGGGAATATTATCTCTGGAAGCAGTAAATATCCGGGATTATACAAAGAGCAGACATAAAAAAGTAGATGATTATCCGTACGGAGGCGGTGCCGGCATGCTGATGCAGGCACAGCCTGTTTATGATGCCTGCCAGGCGGTAATAGAAGGGATACAGACAAGAAAGAAAACTGCAGGAGAGGAAAAAGTCAGAGTCATCTATTTAACTCCTACAGGACAGGTTTTCTCCCAGCAGCTGGCAAGAGAGCTTGCCAGAGAAGAGGATCTGATCTTTCTATGTGGACATTATGAAGGGATCGATGAAAGAGTCCTTCAAAGGATAGTGACAGATTACGTTTCTATTGGTGATTATGTGCTGACTGGCGGAGAGCTGCCGGCTATGGTAATGATGGATGCGATTGCCAGAAATGTGCCTGGTGTTCTTGGAAATGAAGAATCTGCACAGACAGAGAGCTTTGATGATGGGCTCCTTGAATATCCACAGTATACAAGACCGGAGATCTGGGAAGGGGAAAGGGTACCTGAAGTACTGCTGTCAGGAGATCACGCAAAGGTCGAAGAATGGCGGCTTGAAAAATCCCTTGCAAAAACAAAAGAGGTCAGACCAGAGCTATATGAGAGCTGGGCAGAGTCCCATCAGGAGTATTTCGTGAAAAAGGCAAAAAAGGAAGAACGACTCAGAAGAAAGCTTCAAAAGGAAGCCAGAAAAAAAGCTGAGGAGGAGCATTTTTGAAAAAATGGTGAAAAACACTTGCTTTTATATAGGTTATATGATAAATTATTAACGTTGCAAAAATGAGATGGTCCTCTGTTACCAAGGTATTAAGAACATCCAGTTGATTCAAGGAGGCAAATATGAACGAAATCATTAAGAACATTGAAGATGCTCAGTTAAAGGCTGAAGTAGCAGAATTCAACGTAGGTGATACCGTAAGAGTACACGGTAAGATCAGAGAAGGTAACCACGAAAGAATCCAGATCTTCGAAGGAACTGTCCTGAAGAGACAGGGAACTGGCGCAAGAGAGACCTTCACCGTAAGAAAGTCTTCCAATGGCGTAGGCGTAGAGAAGACATGGCCTGTACATTCCCCTAACGTAGAGAAGATCGAAGTTGTCCGTAAGGGTAAAGTAAGAAGAGCTAAGCTGAACTACTTAAGAGATCGTGTTGGTAAGAAGGCAAAGGTTAAAGAGATCGTTAAATAAGAAGAGCTTTCAGAAAGACAGCTGCTGCATGGTGGCTGTCTTTTTTTACTCTTTCTTTATCTTTTGATGTATGTTAAAATAATCTGTAATGGCCAGGGAGGAAAATGGCATGGCAAGGAAAAAGGGATTGACCTTTTATGAAAAGGAAAAGAAAATTAACAAATCTACGATCCATGAGATCCTTTTCACACTGTTTTATTGCGGAGTGGCGGTTTTTCTTGCTTTTGTGCTGGTATTTTCTGTTGGCATGAAGATCAGTATGGTAGGAGTTTCCATGGAACCTGCCCTGTATAATGGACAGGAAGTACTGATTAACCGTTTTATTTATAAAATCACATCACCGAAGCGGGGAGATGTGATAGCATTTCTGCCAAACGGCAATCAGAACTCCCATTATTATCTGAAACGGATCGTGGGATTGCCAGGGGAAAGCATACAGATCATAGACGGGTACGTATACATCAATGGAGAGAGACTTCCAGAGGATGAATATGATAAAATGGCAGATTATGGAATTGCCGGGAATGAGATACAGCTTGGCAGTGATGAATATTTTGTTCTTGGAGACAACCGGAATATGAGTGAAGACAGCAGGTCCGGTAATATCGGAGCAGTAAAGAAGGATACAATCGCAGGAAAAGTATGGTTCCATCTTTCCTGTGATGAGGAAGGGACAGGGTTTGTAAATTAATGAATTATCAGTGGTATCCGGGGCATATGACGAAGGCTGTCCGGATGATGCAGGAAAATATAAAGCTGATCGATCTTGTGATCGAGTTAGTGGATGCCAGAACCCCCATGAGCAGCAAGAATCCGGATATCGATTCTCTGGCAGGTAATAAAGCAAGGGTGATCCTGCTGAATAAGGCAGATCTTGCTGATCCTGCAGGAAATGCGGCATGGACGGAATATTTTAAGAAAAAGGGCTTTCATGTTCTTGAGATCAACGCAAGGACAGGAGCCGGTGTGCGTGCTGTACAGGGACTTGTGCAGGAGGCCTGTAAGGAGAAGATCGAAAGAGACAGAAGAAGAGGTATTAAGAACAGGCCTATCAGGGCTATGGTGGTCGGTATCCCCAATGTGGGGAAATCAACCTTTATCAATGCTTTTGCCGGAAAGGGGTGTACCAAAACCGGTAATAAGCCAGGTGTAACCAAGGGAAAGCAGTGGATCAGACTGAATCAGAATCTGGAGCTTCTGGATACACCGGGGATTCTCTGGCCAAGATTTGAAAATCAGCAGGTAGGTGAAAGGCTTGCCATGATCGGCTCTATCAATGATGAGATACTTCATGCGGATGAGCTGGCAGCTGCCATCCTTATCTATCTGCAAAAGCATTATCAGGGGAAGATCCGTGAACGATATGAAACAGAGGAATCCGGGGATGCTTATGCCATGTTAAAGGAGATCAGTATTCAGAGAAAGTGCTTTCTGAAGGGAGAGGAACCGGATCTTCTAAGGACTTCCCGTATCATCGTAGATGATTTCAGGGGTGGCAGACTTGGCAGGATCACGCTGGAGAGTCCGGAGGAGTGGAAGTGAAAAACAATACATTAAAAGAGATACTCAGCACCAGTATTTATTTACTGATCGTTCTTGTCCTTACATTTCTGGTAGTTACTTATGTTGGACAGCGGACGAAGGTCAGCGGTGCTTCCATGGAGCCGACACTTCATGATGGGAACAATCTGATCGTAGATAAAATTTCCTACAGGTTTTCTGATCCGGAAAGATTCGATATTATAGTATTTCCATTCCGCTATGAGGATAAGACATATTATATCAAGCGTATCATAGGTCTTCCGGGTGAGACAGTCTATATTGATGAGAATGGTACGATCTTCATTGACGGTGAGGAGCTTGAGGAGCACTATGGAAAAGAGGTTATTCTTGATCCTGGCCGGGCTTATGAACCGATCACACTTGGGAAAGATGAATATTTTGTCATGGGTGATAACAGGAATAACAGTTCTGACAGCCGGGATCCTGTAGTGGGGAATATCCACCGTAGTGAGATCATAGGAAAAGCGTGGATGCGGATCTGGCCGCTGGATCAGATAGGACTGATCCGGCATCAGTAAAGGAGCAGAAAATGAGTGAAAGCATTGCAGAGATAAAGAAACAATTACAGGCAGCCAGTTTACCGGGGCTGCCTGATTTTTTAAAGGATCACGAAACGTTTATCAGAACTTATGAAACAGATGAGAGAAGCGGTGTAAAAAAGCTGGTAGAACAGGCCGGAAAGCAGATAGATGCCTATGAAAAGGAACTGAAACGGACTGAGTCAATGAAACGCTTTGAAAAGGAATATGATAGTTATTCCTATATCTGTGGAATTGATGAGGTGGGAAGAGGACCACTGGCAGGACCTGTGGTAGCAGGGACCGTGATCCTGCCAAAGAACTGTGATATTTTATATCTAAATGATTCCAAGCAGTTATCCGAAAAAAAGAGAGAAGAGCTCTATGAGGTGATCATGGAAAAGGCGGTCAGTACAGGACTTGGCTTTGTGACGCCGGAGAGGATCGATGAGATCAATATTCTGCAGGCTACCTATGAAGCTATGCGTATGGCCATAGGAGAACTTGATCCTGTGCCGGATCTTCTTCTAAATGATGCGGTTACCATACCTGAGGTAACGATCAGACAGGTACCGATCATCAAGGGAGATGCCAAGAGTATTTCCATAGCGGCAGCAAGCATTATTGCCAAGGTGACAAGAGACCGGCTGATGACTGAATATGAGAAGACGTATCCGGGCTATGGCTTTGCAGCCAACAAGGGCTATGGATCCGCAGAGCATATTGCAGCCATCCGGGAACTTGGTCCGACACCAATCCACCGGAGGAGCTTTATCAGGAACTTTCTATAGGAGGCGTTATGAGGCTTTCTTCTTTATTTACACAGGGAAATCAGCAGATACAGGAGAACAGTCGTGATATGTCCTTTTCCACGCTGGAAAAGGGTCTGAGAAACGGCATGAAGGAGATGGAGGGCAAGATGCCCGGGCAGTCTGTGACAGGAGAGGTCATAGAAGCAGATGGACAGGATATCCTGCTTGCAATAGGGAAAAACCAGCTCCTTCGGGCAAGGCTTTCACTTGCCATGGATGTGGAGGCAGGCCAGCAGCTGACCTTTGGAATTAAATCCATCGGTGGGATGAAGGTGGTCTTAAGTCCTCTTTTTGAAAATATGACATCCGGTTCAGGAGCAGAGAAAGCACTTGAGCTTGCAGGACTTCCAAGAAATGAAGAAACCATGAAGATGGTGGAAGCCATGATGAAGGAAGGAATGAAGCTGGATCCGGATTCTCTTTCTTCTATGTACAGGACTGTGAATGCCCATATGGATGCGGATATTACCACCCTGGTACAGCTTAACAGGATGGGGCTTCCGGTGACGGAAGAGAATATCACGCAGCTTCAGTCCTACAAAAATTATGAAGGTCAGGTAACAGAGGGGGTAAAAATCCTGATGGGAGAGGTGGCAGAGCAGCTTTCTTCTCTGGCTGCTTCAGATAATCCGGAGGATGTATTTACTTTTTTGAAAGTAGTCCTTGGTGAGCCTTCCGGGACAGAGAATGTACAGACAGAGGAAAATATGGCAGGAGATGACAATGCCATTCAGACCTTCAAAAATGCTGTAATGACAGAAGCTCCAGAAGAAAATGCAGGGAAGGAAAAGCTCTCGTTTATGCCGGGAATGGCAGAACAGGCAGGAGAGAAAGGCTTAGGAATGGCGCTTTCAGATGTCCTGCAGAAAGCCGGATTTTCTGAAGAAACGGTAAATGCCTGTCTGAAAGGGGAACTGCCGGCAAAGGAGCTTCTTACAGAGCTTGGCAGGCTGGTGAAGGATGGCAGGCTGTCAACCGAACAGAAGAATGGTATCCTGGAGCTGCTTAAGGATAATGAGTTCCTTGAAAACCTGAAAAAGGGTCTGACAGAGAAATTCCTTCTGACACCGGACGAGGTTGGAGAGGATGGTCAGGTGGAAAAGCTCTATGAGAGACTGGACAGTCAGCTTTCACGGATGAATCAGGCACTGCAGGGAATGGCAAAGGAGAATCCTGCACTGTCCCAGTCAATTCAGAATCTTTCTTCTAATGTAGAGTTTATGAATCAGCTGAACCAGATGTTTACCTATGTACAGCTTCCACTGAAGCTGTCAGGGCAGGAAGCTGCCGGGGAGCTCTATGTTTATACCAATAAAAAGAATCTTGCAAAGAAGGATGGGCAGGTCAGTGCACTCCTGCACCTTGACCTGGAGCATCTTGGTGAGATAGATATCCATGTCAGCCTGAGAGACAGCCATGTATCAACGAAATTCTGCCTTTCAGATGAAAAGGCACTTGATCTGGTGGCGGCCAATATTGATACACTGAACCAGAGACTGATGAAGAGAGGATATTCCGTGGACGCTTCTTTTGAACAGAAGGACAAGGCACAGCATCCAATAGATGAAATGCTGGACAGGGATAAAAAGGTATCATCAAAGGAAAAGGTTCTGATATCCAGCAGTTCCTTTGATGCCAGAGCATAGGAGACAGGCTATGAAAGAAAAGAAAGAAAAGGTAAAACAGGCCATTGCCCTCTCCTATGACCCTGCAGAAGAAGCGCCGAAGGTCATTGCGTCCGGAAAAGGCATGCTGGCAGAAAGGATCATAGAGAGAGCACAGGAGTCCAAGGTACCGGTACACAGGGATGATTCTCTGGCAGAAACGCTGTCAAGACTGGAAATCGGAGAAATGATCCCGCCGGAACTTTATGAGGTGGTAGCGGAGATCCTTGTTTTTGTGGATGCCATGGATAAGATCAAGGCAAAAATGGATAAGGTACGATAGGAGAAGGATTGAACAAAAGAGAAACGGGAGCGGTTTACGAGGAAAGAGCCGCAGCTTATCTGATACAGCATGGGTTTCAGATACTTGAAAAGAATTTTTACTGCAGACAGGGAGAGATTGACCTTGTTGGTATCCACGGGGAATATCTTGTATTTGTGGAAGTAAAATACAGAAAGAGCAAAGGAAAGGGACTTCCGGAGGAAGCAGTAACTGCAGCCAAACAGAAAAAGATATGCAGGGCATCTGATTTTTACCGAAGCAGGAACCGCCACTTTTTCAGATACCAGGTCAGGTATGATGTGGTGGCTATACTTGGAGAAGAAATCAGCTGGTATCAGAACGCATTCCCCTATACAGGGGCATGTGCCTGGTAGATTAAGACCGGATTCCGGAAAGGGTATAGGTTATGTTATTAGAGGAAGCAGCTTCCTGTTATCCGGTTATAAGGATCGGGGAAGCGGAGATATTACAGCAGAAAAAATATGGTGAACTGGAATATTTATGTTTTCCGCAGCTTGCAAAAACCGGTATTGCAGACCATCTGTTTACAACAAGAATGGGCGGTGTCAGTACCGGCATTTTTTCATCCTTAAATCTCAGTTATACAAGAGGGGATGAAGCGGGAGCTGTAGATGAAAATTTCAGGAGAGTGGCAGCCATTTTCGATGAGACACCGGACAGGATTGTATGCTCCCATCAGACTCATACGACAAATGTACGGCTGGTAACAGAGGAAGATGCTGGGAAGGGTGTCACAAGGGAAAGAGAGTTTACGGATGTGGACGGACTGATCACGGATACACCTGGGCTTTTACTTGCCACCTTTTATGCTGACTGCGTGCCGCTGTTTTTTGTGGATGTCAGACATAAGGCAATCGGACTTTCCCATTCCGGCTGGCGGGGCACGGTAGAAAGAATGGGGGAAAAGACGCTGCTTGCCATGAAAAATGCTTTTGGAACAAGACCGGAGGATGTGTATGCTGCCATAGGCCCGTCAATCTGTGCAGACTGTTATGAGATTGGCTTTGATGTGGCAGAACCCTTCTTAAAGGAATTCCCGGAGCAGAAGGGAATTGTTCTTCCGGGGAAAAAAGAAGGAAAATACCAGCTTGATCTCTGGAAGGCGAATGAAACGATACTTCTGGATGCCGGGATCTTAAAAGAGCATCTGGAAATTACTGATATCTGTACCTGTCATAATCCGGATTATCTGTTTTCACACCGGGCAAGCCATGGAAAACGGGGGAATCTGGCTGCTTTTATGGAATTAAGAAAATCTTAAAGAAATTCCCTGATAATACTTAACAATCCTGTGTTTTACTATAAACACAGGAAGCAAAAGAAAGCCCTGTGGGGTATAAGGAGAAAAAGATGATGAATATTCTTGTCTGTGACGATGACAGGGAGATTGTGGATGCCATTGAAATTTATCTGAACCAGGAAGGATATCATGTGCTGAAGGCCTACGACGGAGAGCAGGCTCTTGAGGTACTGAAAACAGAAAGCGTACAGCTTGTGATTATTGATATCATGATGCCAAAGCTGGATGGGATCAGAGCTACCATTAAAATCCGGGAATCCAACAGTGTGCCGGTTATCTTCCTTTCAGCCAAGTCAGAGGATACTGACAAGATCCTCGGACTGAATGTAGGGGCAGATGATTATGTGACTAAACCCTTTAATCCGCTGGAGCTGGTGGCAAGGGTCAAGTCCAATTTGAGACGGTATACCAGTCTTGGCAGCCTGAATGTGACGAATAATGCTCTCTTTGTTGCTGGGGGTCTTTGCATGAATGATGATACCAAGGAAGTAACGGTGGATGGGGAACCGGTGAAGCTGACCCCGATCGAGTATAACATTCTGCTGCTTCTTGTAAAAAATCAGGGAAGGGTATTTTCCATTGATCAGATCTATGAAAATATCTGGAATGAAGAAGCAATCGGCGCTGACAACACGGTTGCGGTACATATCCGGCATATCAGGGAGAAGATCGAGATCAATCCCAAGGAACCACGTTATCTGAAGGTAGTCTGGGGTGTTGGCTATAAGGTGGAAAAGCAGTAGATCCCCTGCGGCAGAAGAGGGAGTGTAAATGAAAAAAGAAAACGAAGAAAAAACGGATAAAAAGGTCAGAAAGAAAAAGAAGGGTGCTTTAGGCACGCTGCATCTTTTTCAGCATATCTGTTTTGCAGGAGCAGCCTGCCTTGCAGCGGTGGTGCTTCTTTCTTCCTTTGTTACAGTGGAAGGCAGGAAAGATACAGAAACCTTCTTTTTTGATATGGGGGATACCAATACGGAGTTTGAGGATTCCATGGTATTCAATAAGCTTCTTGGCAGGGACATATCAGATATCATCTGCTATGGGGCGATCCGTTCGCAGATGGAAACTGACGGGAAGTTTGATCCGAAGAAGGTCATTGATGTAACTGCCTTTGATAACAGGTATTCCGGAATCGCTGGAGAATATATTACAGCAAGGTATTATCTGGAGGATCTGCTGAAGTGGGCACAGTATGGATTTGAAACAGAAGAAACCTATATGACAGGGGAAGAAGCAGATCAGTTTCTGAGCCGTACCAGAGAAGTCACTTATGTAGAGGGAAATGTGGATGGTGGCAGTTATCTGAATACGGATCTGGAGCAGAAGGTAAGAGTGGTAGATGTATCCGGCAATGTGCTTTCTGACCCTGAGAATCCAATCCGGGATAATGTGACAGTTAATATACTGAAGAATCGCTATCATACAGTGGATGGTAAGAATATTGAAGATTACGTTTCTTCCTGGGAGGAATATACAGCTCTCCGGGATCATGTACAGTCAGCCGCAGAGGATCTGCTGATCAACTATAATGAATATTTGACCTATCAGGATTATTATGACAGTGGTAACAGCAATTTTGTTTACTTTGTCCGCAGAACCACAGGAGATCAGACTGTTGTCTACAGCAATGAAAATATAAAGAATAAAAGCATGGATGCACTGACAGCACAGCTTCAGGAGGAATGCAGCAGGTATCTGATCTATGATCCACAGAATATGTCCTTTATTACTAATACCAAGGTACAGGAAAAGACACCGCGTTATGTGCTGAATGGCTATTCGTATGCTTATCCGGATGATACCCAGATCCTGGTTGGCGTGAAAACCGGATATAAGGAGGCAGACGCGTTTCAGACTGCGAAAAACGCATACAGCCAGTATTCCCCTTATCTGTGGCAGAATCTGATCTGGATTGTACTGCTTGGCGGATTATATCTCCTGCTTATGGTGTTACTGACTGCAGCAGAAGGAAAAGCAGTCATGCTGGAAAACGGAGAAAAGAAGGTGTTGCTGAAATGGGAGGATAAGATTCCTACAGAGATCATGCTGGTATTGGCAGTTGTGACAGGAGAGCTTCTTGTGATCCTCGGATATCAGGGAAACAGACTTCTTAAGACAGTGACAGATGAATTTGCAGAAGGCAGGCCACTGACCTGCGGTCTTGCCCTGTTATATGCTCTGCTTGTAAGCGGTGGTTTTTCCTTCTTCTATTTCAGTCTGGTCAGGAGGATCAAGGCAGGAACACTGTGGAAAGACAGTCTCCTTGCAGAGCTGGTAAGGATAAGCCGAAGGGCAGGCAGCTATTTGTACGGGCATGCAAATACAACACTACGGGTGCTGATCCCATCAGGTGTGCTCCTTATGGCAGTACTGATTTCCATACTGATTGCCTACAGAGCAACTGCCGGTACGACGGTGGTGCTCATACTGATGCTTATCCTGATTGGTATTTTGGTGATTATTTCTCTGCTGCGTGCAGCGGTTGGCAGGGATAGGATCCTGACAGGGATCAAAAAAATGAATGCAGGGGATATGAATTATCAGATTCCGGAGGAAGGGCTTACCGGAGACAATCTGGTTCTTGCCAGGGAGGTGAACCATATTGGAGACGGGATCCGGGAGGCAGTAGCGATCAGCATGAAGGATGAAAGACTGAAAGCGGATCTGATCACTAATGTATCCCATGATATCAAAACACCGCTGACTTCGATCATCAATTATGTTGACCTGCTGAAGCGTGAGAATATAGAAGATGAAAAGGTGAAGGAATATATTGCTGTTCTGGATGCCAAATCGCAGCGGCTCAAGCAGCTGACAGATGATCTGGTGGAGGCTTCCAAGATTTCTTCAGGAAATATTATACTCCATTTTGAAAGGATCGATCTGATCGAACTGCTGCATCAGTCGATCGGGGAATTTTCGGAGAAGTTTGAAGGCAGAGGGCTGATCCCCGTACTCCGTACCGAAAATGGAAGTGCCTGTATTGAGGCAGATTCCAGAAGGATCTTCAGAGTCATTGAAAATCTGTTTAGCAATGTAATCAAGTACGCTCTGCCAGGTACAAGGGTTTATATTGATGTAGAAGATAAGAACAGTGAGAGTGGAACACTGGTACAGGTAGCTGTTAAGAACATTTCAGAAAACCCGGTATCTGTCAGTGGGGATGAACTGACAGAACGCTTTATCCGCGGAGATGAATCGAGGACTACAGAAGGAAGTGGACTTGGACTCTCGATTGCGAAGAATCTGACGGTTGCCATGAATGGACAGCTGAATGTGAAGGTAGATGGTGATCTGTTCAAGGTGATACTGCAGTTCCCGAAGCTGGAAGAGCAGAAGGAGACAGAACAATAACGGGAAGCGAAAGAAAAGGACGGACTCCGAAAGGAACCCGTCCTTTTCTTTTATAGTATTTTTACAGATGATGCTGACTTAAATCTTCCCGGCGGTTATAGGCATCCAGGATCTGATGGATCTTTTCTGTGGATGTATAAACGTTCGACATGGATGAGTCATGGTTCATAAAGTCAACAATAGAGGCAATCAGCTTACTCATATCAGCTTCTACATAGTAAGGCCTTTCTTTTAGTTCAGGAAGCTGGTAGGTAAGGTTTGTGGTAACGATCTTGTCAAAATAGCACTTTTCATAGGCTTCATCGAATTTTGCGAGCCCATCGGTAAACAGACCAAAGGTTGCACAGATGAAAACACGGTTTGCATTCATTTCCTTAAGCTGTCTTGCGGTATCGATCATGCTGCCTCCGGAAGAGATCATATCATCCATAATGATGACATCCTTACCGTCAATATTGTCACCAAGGAATTCGTGGGCAACGATCGGGTTCTTGCCATTGACAATTTTAGAATAGTCCCTGCGCTTGTAGAACATGCCGGTATCGACACCAAGAACATTGGCGAAGTAAACCGCTCTGTCAAGTGCCCCTTCATCTGGACTGATGACGATCAGATGATCCTTGTCAATGATCAGATCTTCTTTGGCACGAAGCAGAGCTTTTATGAACTGAACCGGAGGGGTGATATTGTCGAAGCCCCGTAAGGGCTCTGCATTCTGCACACGGGGGTCGTGTGCATCGAAGGTAATGAAGTTGTTGACACCCATATTGGCGAGCTCTTCGATGGCGTAAGCACAGTCAAGGGATTCCCGTCCGCTGCGCTTATGCTGCCTGCCTTCATAAAGGAAGGGCATGATGACATTAACACGGTGTGCCTTACCGTTTACAGCGGCGATCACTCGTTTTAAGTCCTGATAATGGTCATCGGGGGATTTGTAATTGGTATAGCCGTTCATGGTATAGGAAATACTGTGGTTACATACATCAACAAGAATAAAGAGATCTTTACCTCTGACGGATTCAGAGATGACAGCCTTGGCTTCTCCGGTACCGAAACGATAGCAGGTGGAGTCAACAATGTAATTGTCGGATACATAGCCTTCAAAGGCGGGATCATTTTTGGCAATATTCTTAATGTCTCTACGGAAACCTACAAGATAGTTGTTGATCTGATTGCCGAGTCTGGCGGCAGAATCCAGCACGATAAGCTTTAAGGGAGCAACAGGAATGGCTGCTTCCAGTTCATGTAAATTAGGCATGATAACCCTCCAGCGTGAAAAAATATGATAAAACTTCATTTAATTTATATCATTCTGCTAGTGACACGTCAAGAAATTTATAATAGAATAAGAGATAGCGGAGTAAAATAACATGAACAAAAGTAAGGGACATTTGATCAAAAAGATCCTTCCGGGAAGTATCGCAGAGGAATTTGAACTGGCACCGGGAGACAGGCTGATCTCAATAAACGGGCATGAGATCGAGGATATTTTTGATTACCAGTTTTATGCAGAAGATACTTATATAGAAATATTAATAGAGAAACCAGACGGAGAACAGTGGATCCTGGAGGTAGACAAGGAAGAGGACGAGGATCTTGGAATCGAATTTGATAATGGCCTGATGGATGAATACAGATCATGCCATAATAAATGTATTTTCTGCTTCATTGACCAGATGCCGAAGGGAATGCGGGACACCCTGTATTTTAAGGATGATGATTCCCGGCTGTCTTTTCTGCAGGGAAATTATGTGACTCTGACGAATATGTCTGACCATGACCTTGACAGGATCATCCAGTATCACCTTTCACCCATCAATATTTCCTTTCAGACCATGAACCCGGAGCTGAGATGTAAAATGCTGAATAACAGATTTGCCGGAGAAGCACTTAAAAAGGTTGACAGATTAAATGAAGCAGGAATTGAGATGAATGGTCAGATCGTACTGTGTAAGGGAGTCAACGACGGAGAAGAACTGGCATTCAGCATCCGTGAGATGATGAGATATATTCCCAATCTGCAGAGTGTATCTGTGGTGCCGGTCGGGCTTTCAAAATACAGAGACGGACTGTTTCCACTGGAACCGTTCACAAGGGAGGATGCCAGAGAGGTACTTTCTACGATCCATCATTACCAGAATGAGAGCTATCAGAAATATGGAAATCATTTTATCCATGCCAGTGATGAATGGTATATTCTGGCAGGAGAAGAACTGCCACAGGAAGAAAATTATGACGGCTATCTGCAGCTTGAAAATGGTGTAGGCATGATGCGGCTTCTGCTTAATGAGTTTGAAGAAGCAGTGAAGGAACTGCAGGAGAAGATCAGTGTAGGTACCCTGGATTTTTCATCAAGGGAAATATCTATGGCAACAGCCAGACTGGCATATCCCTTTATCCGTGATATGGCAGCACGTATGATGGAGATGGTTCCCGGACTTATGATCCATGTCTATGAGATCAGAAATGATTTCTTCGGAGAGATGATCACAGTATCCGGACTTCTGACAGGACAGGATCTGATCGCCCAGCTTACCGGCAAGGAACTGGGAGAAGCCCTGTATCTGCCACAGAATGTCTTAAGGAGCGGCGAAGAGGTGTTCCTGGATGACGTAACTGTTACAGAGATGGAAAAGGCTTTACAAGTGAAGGTAGATATTATAAAATCAAGCGGACGTGATTTTGTAAATGCAGTGCTTGACAGAGCATAAAATAATGGAGGTACTACATGAGTAAAAGAAAGGGAAAGCCTGTTGTGGCAGTAGTAGGCAGACCTAATGTGGGTAAATCGACCCTGTTCAATATGCTGGCAGGGCAGAGAATATCAATCGTAAAAGATACACCGGGAATCACAAGGGACAGGATCTATGCCGATGTCAGCTGGCTTGACCGTTCCTTTACCCTGATCGATACCGGTGGTATCGAACCGGACAGCAGTGATGTGATCCTGTCCCAGATGAGGGAGCAGGCTGAGATTGCGATCAACACAGCAGATGTGATCCTGTTTATGGTTGACGTGAAGCAGGGACTTGTGGATTCAGACGCCAAGGTGGCAGATATGCTGCGTCGTTCCCGCAAGCCGGTGGTGCTTGTAGTAAATAAGGTAGATAACTTTGAAAAGTATATGGCAGATGTCTATGAATTCTACAATCTTGGGATCGGAGAGCCAATTCCTATATCGGCAGCCAATCAGATGGGAATTGGTGATATGCTGGACGAGGTCATCAAATATTTTGATGAGGACAGTACGGAAGAGGAAGAGGATGACAGGATCCGTGTGGCGATTGTTGGAAAGCCAAATGTAGGAAAATCTTCCCTGATCAACAAACTGCTTGGGGAGAACAGACTGATCGTATCTGACATTGCCGGTACGACAAGAGATGCGGTGGATACACCGATCACCCACAATGGTAAGGATTATGTGTTTATTGATACAGCCGGGCTGCGCCGGAAAAACAAGATCAAGGAAGAACTGGAGCATTTCATGATCCTGCGTACAGTCAGCGCCGTAGAACGTGCAGATATTGTTGTACTTGTAATCGATGCAGTCGAAGGTGTAACTGAACAGGATGCCAAGATCGCAGGAATTGCCCACGACAGAGGCAAGGCGACGATCATTGCTGTGAATAAGTGGGATGCTATTGAGAAGACAGAAAAGACGGTAAGAGAATATGAAAGCAGGATACGTGAGGTACTGTCCTTTATGCCTTATGCCAAGATCACCTTTATTTCTGCCAAGAGCGGGCAGCGTCTTGTGAAGCTGTATGACCTGATCGACACGGTCGCAGAGAATCATGCCATGAGAGTTGCGACCGGTGTACTGAATGAGATCATGGCAGAAGCCGTTGCCATGCAGCAGCCTCCTTCAGACAAGGGAAGAAGACTCAAGCTTTTCTATATTACACAGGCGTCTGTGAAGCCGCCTACCTTTGTTATTTTTGTGAATGATAAGAACCTGATGCATTTTTCTTATACCAGATATATTGAAAATAAGATCAGGGAGGCCTTTGATTTCCAGGGGACACCTTTGAAATTCATTATAAGAGAAAGAAAGGAAAACAAGTAAAGTGGAACGTCTGTATTGTATTTTGATCGGCTATGTATTTGGTCTGTTCCAGACAGCCTTTATATATGGAAAGCTGCATGGGATCGACATCAGAAACTATGGAAGCGGAAATGCAGGAACCACCAATACCTTACGTGTATTTGGCACAAAGGCAGGGCTGCTTGTTCTGTTTGGTGACATAATAAAAACCATTCTGGCGGTTGTACTGTGTGGTGCCCTGTTTGGCAAGGCACATCCGGAGGAGCTGTATCTGCTTAAGCTGTATGCGGCAACTGGAGCGATCCTTGGACATAATTTCCCTTTTTATCTTCATTTTAAAGGAGGTAAGGGAATCGCAGCAACGGCAGGCCTGGTACTTTCCTTCCATCCGACCTTTATTCCTGTAGGTGTGGTTCTGTTTTTTGGTGCATTTTTGCTGACGCATTATGTTTCCCTTGGATCACTGCTGGTCTATGCAGGTATTATGATCCAGATGGTAGTAAGCGGACAGATGGGACTGTTCCATACATCGCAGGGGATACTGAATGAAATGTATATCATCACAGCGTTTCTTACGATCATGGCTTATTATAAGCATAGAGAGAATATTAAGCGTCTTCTTAAGGGAGAGGAAAGAAAGACTTATCTGACGAAGAAGAATAAAGAAGCGATCAAATAGTTTATTACATAGAAAGGGTAGGAACCGGAGATATGGCTGAAGTAGGAATCATAGGGGCAGGAAGCTGGGGAACAGCGCTATCCCTGCTTTTGTATAAAAACGGAAATCAGGTAACTGTCTGGTCAGCACTGGAAAATGAGATTCAGATGCTGAAGGAGGAACGGGAGCAGAAGGATAAGCTTCCAGGAGTGAAGCTGCCGGAGGATATGATTTTTACAACCAATCTGGAGGAAGCAATAAAGGGGAAGGATGTGCTTGTGCTTGCAGTACCATCGCCCTTCACCAGAAGTACTTCTGCAAAAATGAAGCCTTATGTAAAGGATGGACAGATCATTGTGAACGTGGCCAAGGGAATCGAGGAGACCACACTGATGACGCTTTCCGAGATCATAGAAGAAGAGATTCCACAGGCAAATGTGGCAGTGCTTTCAGGACCTTCCCATGCGGAAGAGGTAGGAAGAGGACTGCCGACAACGATCGTGGCAGGATCCAAGGATAAGGCGACAGCAGAGTATCTGCAGAATCTGTTTATGAGTGAGGTTTTCCGTGTTTATACCAGCTCAGATGTGCTTGGCATAGAACTTGGTGCAGCACTTAAAAATGTTGTGGCTCTGGCTGCCGGTATTGCAGACGGACTTGGCTATGGTGATAATACCAAGGCTGCACTGATCACCAGGGGTATTGCTGAGATCGCAAGGCTTGGTATCGTAATGGGCGGAAGGATTGAAACCTTTTACGGGCTGACAGGAATAGGAGATCTGATCGTAACCTGTGCTTCCATGCATTCCAGAAACAGAAGAGCCGGTATCCTGATCGGTAAGGGTGCAACTATGGAAGAAGCCATGGCAGAGGTCAAGATGGTCGTGGAAGGGGTATATTCCGCTAAGGCCGGTTATGCACTTTCTAAAAAGTATCAGGTAAGCATGCCGATCATTGAACAGGTAAACAAGGTACTCTTTGAAGGAGCAAGTGCAGCCGATGCAGTAAAGGAGCTGATGCTCCGTGACAAGAAGGTAGAAAATATTGATCTCAGGAATCTGTATCAGAACAGTGCAGAAATATCCTGGTAGGATAGTGATAACAGAGGGAGGAACCTGCAGGTGAGTGACGAACAGAAAAATGATTTTTGGAGTTCATCATCCAATGATGATTTCTGGAATAAGCCGGTCAGTGATGACTGGTTAAAAAAGGACGAGCCAAAGCCTGAAACAAATGAGCCTTCCTGGAATGAAAACCCGTATTACCAAAGCCATGTCCATGAGGATGAGGTAAAGGGCAGTGTGTTTCATGAGGAAAACACAGACAGTACTTACTGGGACAAGGCAGCAGACAATGTTTACCGTGAACAGAAATCGGACAATATTTATACCGGAGAAGTACCGGAGCAACAGAAGAAAAGAGTACATGTACATACTATTATCTGTCTGATCAGTATATGTATTATGGTATTTGTCATTCTGGCGGTTGCAGCGGCAGCATCTCTTACAAAAAACGTACAGAAAAAGGAAGCACGTGTGGTATCCTACACAGAAGAAAATCTTACTTCGCCGGTATTTGATTATTATGATAACAATACGGTAACACTGGAGAATAACTGTTATACAATCGTAAATCATGATATTTATGCAGGCTTTCCGGAAGACTATTCCCTGATTGCCATTAGGGTAGATGTGGAGAGCAGTGCTTATGTCCAAAATGCCTATGTCATGAAAAACTGTTACATCGGTTACGAAGAGAACGGAACAGTGGAATATAAACAGTCGCTTGGAAGGGATGTTTATTATCCTTATGTGGCTGGATATGGATTTGACAGCAGCAGCTTTCTTTCAGATTATGGATGTGGTAATGGAGCTGATATTACCGGTTATTTTTTCTTCCTGATTCCGGCAGATGTACAGGAAATTACACTGTATATGGAAAAATATGATCTGCAGCATGATACGATAGACAAAATAGAAACGGTTATGTCATGGAACATGGGTGTTCTTCCTTATGATGAGGAAATCCCAGGCAGACTTGCAAAAGAGGGAGGGTATCATTATGAGTAAGGTATTGAAAAACGGGATCACTGTACTGGTTGTTGCAGTCTGTGGCTTTGTCTGCCTGATCGCACTTCTTCTTTATGCATCGGGAGAACTGAAATATGCATCCTACGAGCTTGAGTCTGCTGTGAAGCCGGAGCTGGTTTCTGCTACAGCAGAGCGTATAGACAGTGGGACGCTGAAAAATGTGCGCGATGACAGGGACTATTATAAAGTAAAGCTGATGCTGCAAAATAACAGTAATTATGGATACTGGGACAGCTCACTATATTTCACATATAAGAAGCCAGATAACAGTAACGCCTATATTCAGGAGATGGAGCATACATCAGCCTTTGACAGATGGCAGGATGGACGATACTTCCCGGCAGGGAAGGCAGCTGTCAGTGAACGGATCATAGAAGTGGATAAGGATTGCAGGGAAGTTAAGATTTCCCAACGTGGAGATGATACAGACCCTGTTACAGTACAATTAGAAAAATAAAAGGGAGCGGATAAAACGATGACGATTTTTGATGAATTAAAAGCAAGAGGACTTCTTGCACAGCTTACAGATGAAGAGGAGATCAAGGAGCTGATCAACAATGGAAAGGCCACCTTTTATATCGGGTTTGATCCTACCGCAGATTCTCTTCATGTTGGACATTTCATGGCACTCTGCCTGATGAAGAGACTGCAGATGGCAGGGAATAAGCCAATCGCGCTGATCGGCGGTGGTACCGGTATGATCGGAGATCCTTCCGGAAGAAGCGATATGCGTACTATGATGACACCGGAGACGATCCAGCATAACTGTGACTGCTTCAAGAAGCAGATGAGCCGTTTTATTGATTTCTCAGAGGGCAAGGCTCTGATGGTCAATAATGCAGAATGGCTGATGGATCTGAATTATATTGAATTTTTAAGAGAGGTAGGACCTCACTTCTCAGTTAACAATATGCTGAGAGCGGAGTGCTACAAGCAGAGAATGGAAAAGGGTCTTTCTTTCCTTGAGTTTAACTATATGCTGATGCAGAGCTATGATTTCTATGAGCTGTTCCAGAAATACGGATGCAATATGCAGTTTGGCGGTGATGACCAGTGGAGCAATATGCTTGGCGGAACTGAACTGATCAGAAGAAAGCTTGGTAAGGATGCCTATGCCATGACCATTACCCTGCTTCTGAATTCTGAGGGCAAGAAGATGGGTAAGACACAGAAGGGGGCTGTATGGCTTGATCCAGAGAAGACTTCTCCATTTGAGTTCTATCAGTACTGGAGAAATGTGGCAGATGCAGATGTACTTAAGTGTCTGCGTATGCTTACCTTCCTGCCTCTTGAGCAGATTGATGAGATGGATCACTGGGAAGGCAGCCAGCTCAATCAGGCCAAGGAGATCCTGGCTTATGAGTTGACAAACCTTGTGCATGGTGAGGAAGAAGCAAAGAAAGCACAGGAAAGTGCAAGAGCACTGTTCAGTACTGGTGTGGCAGCACAGATGCCCACCTGTGAGCTGACAGATGAGGATATGGAAGATGGAAGCATTGATCTGATCTCTGTACTGTGCAAGGCAGGACTGGTAAATACCAGATCTGAAGGCAGACGTGCTATCGAGCAGGGCGGCGTAACAGTAGGTGAGGACAAGGTGACTGATGTAAAGGCAGCTTATGCAAAGGATGCTTTTGCAGGAGAAGGACTTGTTGTAAAACGTGGAAAGAAGAACTTCCGCAGGATTATTGTGAAATAAGGACAGTATGCAGTATCAGTTAATCAAAAGCAAACGAAAAACGATTGCCATCTCTTTTGACAGGGGTGGCAATCTTGTTGTGAAAGCGCCCTGGTTTGTCAGCGACAGGGAGGTAGAAAGATTTGTGCAGAGCAAGGAGGAATGGATCCTTGCGACAGCAAAACGGCTTGCCATGCAGGAAAAGAAAAAAGAAGCAGTGCGGCTGCAGCTTGTGAACGGAGATCAGCTTCCTTTCCTTGACGAGCATCTGACACTGTCAGTTTTCCGGGAGGAAAGCAGCAGATGCCGGGTAAAGAAGACAGGAGACAGACTTCTTTTATTTGTTCCCTATGAAGCAGACTATGAGATCAGGAGAATGGCCATAGAAAAATGGTACCGGAAGATGGCTGCGCAGTGGATCAGGGAAAGGGCCGTGTTTTATGCCGGAATGATGCAGGTAATCTTTTCTGAGATCCATATCAAGGATCAGAGAAGCAGGTGGGGAAGCTGCAGTGGTCTTTCCAACCTGAATTTTTCCTTTCGTCTTATGCTGGCACCTGCAGCCGTGGCAGAGTATGTGGTGATCCATGAGCTGTGCCACCTGCGGTATATGGATCACTCGCAGAATTTCTGGCAGATGGTCGAAGCCTTCTGTCCGGATTATAAAGTTAGGAAGAAATGGCTGGCAGAACACGGAAATGAACTGTATCTGTTCTGAGCTTCAGCCGGGGAGATGATTATGGGTATAATGCAAAATACAGACGGTTACAGACCGGGAGAGGAGTGCAGTCACTGTAAGGGGCGCTGCTGCCGGGAAAAGGGCTGCAGTCTTGCGCCCTCCGACTTGGAAAGAGCAATAAAAAAAAGAGGCCTTACAGGAAATAAGAGGGAGAAGATTCTTTCTCTTTTACAGGAGGAAGGGAACCTGTATGCCATTGACCGGTTTCATCTGGAGGGAAAAGAGATCTACTATATGAGAATACGGCATCATGCCTATACCTTTGTCGGAGAGGATGCCATAGGGATCTGTGCTGCACTGACTGCTGCCGGCTGCATATTATCAGAAGAGGACAGACCAAAGGGCGGCAGGTATCTGGAAAGCAGACCGGATGGCCACTGTATCCAGCATTACGGGGCAGATGAGATGGCAGAGGACTGGCTGCCTTACCAGGAGAGCCTTTCTTCCATATACTGGGAATACTTTCAGAAGTTTAAAGAGGATGGCACCTTTGATAAGTGCGATGAGGAATATTTCAGGTTTCTGAGGACATTCAGGGAAGGAAGCGTTTTCTGAGTTCTTAAATGATACCAATCTTGACAGCAGACAGATTTATTTGATGAACCTTAAGCACAAAGAATAAAGCTGAATATTCTGTTCATAAAACAAACACCCCTTTCATACATTTAAATAAATATGGAAGGGGTTTATTATATGGATAATCAAAGGGATTATGATTTATACAGGGACATACAGACGAGATGCAACGGGGAGATTTACATAGGTGTGGTGGGACCTGTGCGGACGGGAAAATCAACCTTTATCAAGAGGTTCATGGATCTGCTTGTCCTGCCTCATATAGAGGACGAATTTGAACGGGAACGTGCAAATGATGAATTGCCACAGAGCGCTGGAGGCAAGACGATCACGACAACGGAACCCAAATTTATCCCAAAGGAGGCAGCAAGTATTTCCCTTGGGGAAGGGGCACAGGCTAGGGTACGTTTGATCGACTGTGTGGGATATATGGTAGAAGGTGCTGCAGGCCATATGGAAAACGGGGAAGAGAGGATGGTGAAGACACCATGGAGTGAGGAAGAGATCCCCTTTACGCAGGCGGCTGAAACGGGTACAAGAAAGGTAATCGCAGATCATTCCAGTGTTGGGATCGTGGTGACCTGTGACGGCAGCTTTACTGAGATCGGAAGACAGCAGTATGAACCGGCAGAGGAGCGTACGGTACGGGAACTGAAGAAGCTGAACAAACCCTTTATCGTACTTTTGAATACCACAAAGCCTTATAGCGAAGAAACAGGAAAGCTGGCAGAAGTTCTTTCTGAAAAGTATCAGGTATCTGTGTTGCCTGTAAATTGTGAACAGTTAAAAAAAGAAGATATCCGGCAGATTCTTGAAAAGCTGCTCTGTGAATTTCCACTTACAGTTATGGAATTTTATATGCCGAAGTGGGTGGAAATGCTGGAGAGGGATCACCCCCTTAAGGTACAGCTTGTAGAAAAGGTCAGAGAGGTCATGAAGGAATACACCTGCATCCGGGATGTACTGCAGAGGCCGGTTTCCATTAAAGGAGATTTTGTCAGAAAATGTAAGATGGATCAGGTAGGAATGGCAGACGGCTGCGTAAGAATCTATATTGATGTGGATGATGCTTGCTATTTTGAGATGCTGAGCAGTCTGGTAGGAGAAGACATTCACAATGAATACCAGCTTTTATCAACACTGAAAGAAATGGCGGCTATGAAAAAAGAGTATTCCAGGGTTCTGAGTGCGGTGATGTCAGTGAGACAAAAAGGATATGGCGTTGTTATGCCACAGAGAGAAGAAATCCTGTTAGATAAACCGGAGCTGATCCGGCATGGCAACAAGTTTGGTGTAAAGATCCGGGCAGAGAGCCCGAGCATCCATATGATCCGTGCCAACATTGAAACAGAGATCTCTCCGATCGTAGGAAGTGAGGTACAGGCAAAGGATCTGATACGGTATATTTCCGAGTCCGAAACCGGAAAGGAAGGCATCTGGGAAACCAACATTTTCGGAAAAACAGTAGAACAGCTTGTAAATGACGGTATTACCGGGAAGCTGACGATGATCGGTGAAGAAAGTCAGGTGAAGCTGCAGGAGACCATGCAGAAGATCGTGAACGATTCCAACGGAGGCATGGTGTGCATTATTATCTGAGAAGAACAGGGACTGCCCGGAACAGCAGTCCCTGTTTTTGCAAATATCATTCAACATTTTTTCGGCAAATCAGGCAGAAGGCAGTACTTTTTTGCTAGTGTTAAGAAGCTGTAAAGACCTGTCAAAAGGGTGCTTCGTTGGTTGAAGCAAATGCCGTTTTGTGATAGAATTAATAAGTAATTAGAAAATGAATGGAGGGTTCCTTTATGAATCAGACATACCAGAAACTCCTTGACTGTTACGAAAGTGTACGGGCAAGGATTCCTTTTATTCCAAGAGTTGCACTTGTTCTTGGATCAGGTCTTGGCAATTATGCAGATGCTATTGATGTCAAAGGTGAAATCAGATATTGCGAAATTAAAGATTTTCCTGTTTCTACAGTACCCGGACATGAGGGAAAGTTTATTTTCGGTTATGTAGGACAGGTTCCTGTTGTATGCATGAAGGGAAGAATCCATTATTATGAAGGATATCCGATTTCAGATGTGGTACTTCCAACCAGATTGATGAAGATGATGGGCGCTGAAATTTTGTTTCTTACCAATGCATCCGGTGGAATTAATCCTGCTTTTGGAGCAGGGGATTTTATGCTGATTAAAGATCATATTTCCTGTTTTGCTCCTAATCCGCTTGTAGGTCCTAATATTGATGAGCTGGGACTCAGATTTCCAGATATGAGTACGATTTACAATAAAAAGCTGCAGCAGAAGATCAGAGAAGCTGCAGGTATACATAATATAGCACTGAAGGAAGGGGTTTACGCACAGCTTACCGGACCTTCCTTTGAGTCACCTGCAGAGATCCGGATGCTGAGGGCACTTGGGGCAGATGCAGTTGGCATGAGTACAGCGGTAGAAGCAATCGCAGGAAATCATATGGGAATGAAGGTATGTGGGATTTCCTGTATCTCCAATCTTGCAGCCGGTATGACAGACCAGCCTCTGACGCATGAAGAAGTTCAGGAAGCTGCAGATATTGCAGCACCCCTGTTCAAAAAGCTGATCACGGAATCATTGATGCTGTTTTAAGGATGGGATGAAAATGGAAAAAGTACAGTGTGAAGACCCGGATCAGGACAGGCTTCCTGTAGAGAAATTGATAGGGAAGGCACTTGCAGCCAGAAAAAATGCGTACACACCTTATTCCCACTTTCAGGTAGGAGCAGCACTTCTGACAGAACGTGGACAGATATATACAGGATGCAACATTGAAAATGCAGCTTATGGACCAACCATCTGTGCAGAACGTTGTGCCATCTTTAAGGCAGTAAGTGAAGGGGAACATTCCCTGAAGGCGATTGCCATTGCAGGAGGAAACGAAAAGGAAACAGATATGCTGAGCGGATATGCATTCCCGTGTGGTGTCTGCAGACAGGTCATGCGTGAATTTGCAAAGGATGCTGCATTTAAGGTGATCGTAGCAAGGAATATAACAGATTTTCAGATTTTCAGCCTGGAGGAGCTTTTGCCAAACAGCTTTGGACCGGAGAATCTGTCAGCTAAAGAATTGGAGGGAGGCACGGAATGAACATTCGTTTTTTTAACGCCAGGATCCTCACCATGGAAGAAGGAAGGAAAATCTTTTCCGGAGAGGTATGGGTGAGTGGTGATCGTATCCTGTATGTGGGAGAGGGCAGAAGCAACGATGATATCTTTCAGGAGCTTAAGATACCTGTGATTATCTGGGATCGCGAAATTGACTGTAATGGTAATCTGCTGATGCCGGGATTCAAGGATGCACATACGCATTCAGGAATGACCCTGCTGAGATCCTTTGCAGATGACCTGCCGCTTGACCAGTGGCTGAATCAGCAGATCTTTCCGGTGGAAGCACTTTTGACCGGAGATGAGATTGGTGAGCTGACGAAGCTTGCCGTACTGGAATACCTGACAAGTGGTATTACAGCGGTTTTTGATATGTATCTGACACCGGATACAATATTTGAAGCCTTTGATTCCATGGGAATGAGAGGCGTACAGGTTGGCGGCGTTAACAATTTCAGCCAGTCAGTGGAGGCACTGGAGGACTGGTATGTAAGACTGAATAATAAAAGTCCGCTGCAGTCCTTTAAGCTTGGATTTCATGCTGAATATACCTGTTCAAAGGAGCTGCTGCTGAAGATCGCAGAGCTTTCCCATAAATATCAGGCGCCGGTGTATACCCATTTATGTGAAACGAAGGCTGAGGTAGAGGGATGCAGGGATCGGTATGGGATGACACCGGCTGCATTTCTGGATTCCATTGGCATGTTTGATTACGGCGGAGGCGGTTACCATCTGGTACACATGTCAGAAGAAGATATTGAAGTATTAAAAAAACGAAAGCTGTATGCGATATCCAATCCGGGTTCCAATACCAAGCTGGCCAGTGGAACAGCGCCGATCAGCAGGTATCTGAAGGAAGGAATACCTGTAGCACTCGGAACAGATGGACCGGCAAGCAATAACTGTCTTGATATGTTCAGGGAGATGTTCCTGGTAACAGGGCTTGCCAAGCTGAAGGAGGAGGATGCAGCAGCCGTTGATGCGATGGAGGTTCTGAAAATGGCGACAGTGAACGGGGCTCATGCCATGGGACTTCCGGATGCAGATGTGCTTGCCAGAGGGAAACTGGCAGATATGATACTGATCGATCTGGATCAGCCTAATATGAGGCCATTTAACAATATTTCCAAGAATATAGTTTACAGTGGAAGCAAGATAAATGTAAAATTAACTATGATCGGCGGAAAGATCCTCTATGAAAATGGAGTGTTTCAGACAGCGGAAGGTCCGGCGGCCATCTATGAGAGAGCAGAAGAGATCATAAAGGACAAGAAACAGAAAATTTCAAAAAATGTGTTGTAATATAAGGAGGGGAAAGCCATGAATAATCAGGAAATAAACAAAACACAGGGGAAAAAAGCAAATACGATGCATTCATTAAAAATGAAAATCTTCTTACTGGTATTTATTGCCATCATATTTGCCATAGGTCTTTGCCTGCTGATGATCGTTCCAAAATCAAAGAGTAATCTGGAGACGGTTATTGAAAATTATATGAAGGATATTACTGTTGTTGAAGGCGAAAATCTGGACAGGGAGCTGGCAAGTGAAGGAGCTGATACAGTTCTTTCCGCAGAAGCGCTGTAGGACGATCTTAAAGGCATTTCGATCAGTGGGATGCCATCAAGCTACGCTTATATTTTTTCAGGGACAGACGGCACCATGCTGTATCATCCGACAGCAGACAAGATCGGCCTTCCGGTAGAGAATGCAGCGGCAAAGCAGCTTCTTACAGAGATCGGAGAGGGAAAGAAACCAGAGCCTTCCGTAATTGAGTATGAGTTTAAGGGAAAACAGAAATATGCAGCTTATTATATAGGAAATGAAGCAGCGTTTGTCCTGATCATTACAGCCGATGGAGATGAGGTATTTGCAAGTCTGAATGAAACTACAAATTACAGTCTGATAGGAGCACTTATACTGATCCTCGTCTGCAGTGTATTTACCTTTTTCATAACTTCACTGATGTTCAGACCGATTGGCGTGATTACCAGAGTGATAAATAAAATCTCAGATATGGATTTCAGGGAAAATGATGATCAGAAGCATATGCTGAAGCAGAAAGATGAAACAGGCGTAATGGGACATGCAGTCAATACTCTGCGTCTGGAACTGATTGATATTGCAAAGCAGATCAAGGGAAAAAGCCAGGAATTATATGAATCTTCTGAAGCACTCAGCACAGGGACAAGTGAAACAGTTACAGCAGTGGAACAGGTAGAAAATGCGATCACAGAAATTGCCAAGGGCGCAACCTCCCAGGCGCAGGAAACGCAGTCAGCATCTGAAAATGTGGTTTTAATGGGGAACATGATCGAAGAAGCCAATACAGAGGTTGAAAATCTCCGTACCAATGCAAGAGCCATGCGTGATGCCGGAAATTCTGCAGTTACCATTCTGAAAGAGCTTGGACAGATCAATCAGCAGACAAAGGATGCTATGGAAGTGATCTATAAACAGACAAATGTAACCAATGAGTCTGCACAGAAGATCAAAGAGGCGACAGAGATCATTACGGATATCGCAGAAGAAACTAATCTGCTTTCCTTAAACGCATCTATTGAAGCTGCAAGAGCCGGTGAACAGGGACGGGGCTTTGCTGTAGTAGCAGCCCAGATCCAGAAGCTGGCAGAGCAGTCCAATGAGTCTGCAAGACAGATCGAAGCGATCATTAATACGCTGATCGAGGAATCAGAAAAGTCTGTAGACACGATGAAGAACGTAAAGGAAGTTATTGATAAGCAGGATGTCAATGTAACAAATACACAGGATGCGTTTAATAAGGTTAAGGACGGAATAGACCGTTCTGTAGAAGGAATCCGTGAGATTGCGAAACGGACAGCCGGACTTGATGAAGCAAGGATCAAGGTTGTGGATATTGTCCAGAATCTGACGGCCATTGCAGAGGAAAACGCTGCAAGTACAGAGGAAACATCAGCATCTGCAGAGGAAGTCAATGCTGTTATCAGCAATATTGCTGCAAATGCCAATAATCTGCATGAAATTGCTGTCAGTCTGGAAGATTGTGTAAAAATGTTTATCTTTGAATAATGCAAGGTAAAAAATATGGGTTATCTTATGTTTCTGGCAGTAATTGTTTTGTTTTTTCTGCTCCTGATCACCAGAACATATCTGCAGAGCCGCAGAGAAGAAAAAGAATATAGGGATCGCATTTTATATCATTTTGGTGAACAGCCCCCGGAAAAGGTCAGTGCTGCCAGAAAGCAGAAAATCGCAGATGGCTATAAACGAAGGAACAGGGAGTTTTATATAGACGATATTACCTGGAAAGATCTTCAGATGGATGAGGTCTATGACCGGCTTGCTTTTGTGGAAACACAGGCCGGAGAAGAGTCTCTTTATGAAATTCTGAGAACACCATTGACAGATCCTGAGCTTCTTGCACAGAGGGAATTGCAGATCCGTTATTTTCAGGAACATCCAAGGGAAAGGGCAGCATGCCAGATGTTATTTCACAGGCTGTCAGTAAAGAAATGCTCCCGTTCTCTGTATGAACAGCTGGAGCAGCTTGAGAAAGCACCGGAGCAGAAGGCTGTATCCGAGTATCTGGCAGTGTGGCTTGTGTTTTTTTCTGTGATTATGATCCTGTGGAATTTTCCGGTTGGAATCTGCATGATGGTGGCAGTCTGCATCTATAATATTTTGTCGTATTTTAAAAGGAAAGCAGCGATCACGCCTTACATCAGCTGCTTTTCGTATCTGATTTTATTTGTGAAGCAGGCAGAAAAATTTCCACAGCTTACAGGACCGTGGCAGGGAGACATTGATAAGCTTACAAACATTGTAAATAAGCTGCAGAGGCTGAAAAGAGGAGCCTTTCTTCTGCCTGAAGGAAATATCAGAAGTTCATCTGATCCCTTTTCTGTTTTGCTTGATTATATAAATATGCTGCTGCATATGGATCTGCTGTTTTTTTATCACAGAAAAAAACAGATTCTTATGTACAAGGAAGAAGCTGCAGAGCTGATCCGTATTACGGGAAAGATAGAAGCATTCATAGCGATCGTGGCATTTCGGGCAGGCAACAGCGGAAATTGTATTCCGGAATACCAGGAGAAGGGGATCATGGCAGAGGGACTTTATCATCCGCTGCTGAAGAAGCCGGTAGTAAATGACATGAATACCACTGACTGCGTACTGATCACAGGCTCCAATGCTTCAGGAAAGTCTACTTTTTTAAGAACGGCTGCAATCAATGTCCTGCTGGCACAGACAGTTCATACCTGCATGGCCAAAGCATTTGCAGCTCCCTGTTACAGACTGTATACCTCAATTTCTATCAGTGATGATCTTCTGAACGGGGAAAGCACTTATGTTGCGGAGATCAGGGCGCTGAAGAGAATAATAGATGCAGCAGAAGTAAAGGGGACACCCGTTATTGCATTTACAGATGAGATTTTGAGAGGGACAAATACTGTGGAGAGGATAGCAGCAGCTGCCCAGATCCTGAAATATCTGAAGGAAGAGGGTGTATTTTGCTTTGCCGCAACACATGATGTAGAGCTGACTGTGCTTTTGCAGAAGGAATATCATAATTATCATTTCGTAGAAGTGGTAGAAAATGGAGAAGTGATCTTCCCATATCAGCTAAAGGAGGGGCGTGTCAGATCAAGAAATGCGATCAGACTGCTGGCAGGAATGGGATATGACAAAAAAATAACAGAAACAGCTGAAAAGATGGCTTCTGATTTTCTTGAAAAAGGAGTCTGGTCATGCTAAAATAAAAAGCAGTTGAGAAAGGCGGTAGACATGAATAATCTGATTTTATTTTTTAATTCCTTTATGTCTTATTTTTTATTACTGCTTCTGATAGCAGCAATCGTAGGAGTGGCAATTTTCATCGGCATTAAGCTCCGCAAAAGTAAAAATGAAAAAGAAAAGGATGTACAGGATAGTGTACAAACCCCTTAAAAGTGTTCAGCCAATGAACACTTTTTCTATACTATACGTGCGTAAAAAAGCTGCAAAGGATAGTTCCCTGGCAGAAATGCGCACAGGAAAAGAGGAGAGATATGCTTAATTTACAGGTAGCAGACAGAATGAAGGAATATGAGGAAGGAATCTTCCAGCTTCTGGATGAAAAGAAGGCGGAAGTAGAAAAGACAGGGAAAAAGGTATATAACCTTTCCGTTGGTACACCGGATTTTCCACCGTCAGAACGCATTATGAAAGCTGTAGAAGAAGCAGCCAGAAAGCCGGAAAACTACAAATATTCCCTGAAAGAGATCCCGGAACTGAAGCAGGCACTGATAGAGCGTTACCGGACAAGATATCAGGTAGAACTGAAGGAAGCTGAATTTACAGCCGTTTACGGATCTCAGGAAGGAATTGCCCATATTGCGCTGGCATACTGTAATCCGGGAGATGTTGTGCTGGTTCCAGATCCGGGATATCCGATCTTTTCCATAGGACCATCCCTTGCCATGGCAGATGTAAGAACCTATCCTCTTCTGAAAGAGAATGATTATCTGCCAGATCTGAAAGGAATGGATCCTGAATTATTAAAGAAGACAAAGATGATGATCGTTTCCTATCCGTTAAACCCGATCTGCAGGATCGCACCGGACAGCTTTTATGATGAGCTGATTCCCTGGGCAAAGGAGAATAATATCATTATCGTTCATGATAATGCTTATTCTGATATTGTATATGATGGACACGTTGGCAAGTCTATCCTTTCTCATGAAGGGGCAAAGGATATCTGTGTAGAATTTTACTCTCTGTCAAAGAGCTTTAATTATACAGGCGCAAGAATGGGATTCCTTGTGGGAAATGAATTCCTGGTACAGACATTTAAGAAGCTCAGGTCACAGATCGATTATGGTGCATTTCTTCCGGTGCAGTACGGTGCGGTAGCAGCCCTTACCGGCAGTGATGAAGAAGTAAAGGCACAGTGTGCCGAGTATCAGAAGAGAAGAGACGCTCTCTGCAGCGGGCTTCGTTCGATAGGCTGGTATATCGAGGACAGTGAGGGCAGTATGTTTGCCTGGGCAGCCATTCCAGAAGGCTATACGGATGATGTCAGCTTTGTTATGGAACTGCTTGAAAGGGCAGGTGTCTTATGTACACCGGGAAGCAGCTTCGGAAAACGGGGAAAGGGACATGTACGCTTTGCATTGACCATGCCTGTTGAAAGGATAAAGGAAGCGGTAAAAGCGATTGAAAACAGCGGTATGATCAGAAAATAACAGATAAAAGGGGATGAAAGCAACAGATGAGTATTGAAACAGAGGAAAAACTGGAGGCTTCTGCACTGGATGAAGCATACAGACCAAAGAGAGATGTTAAGGTCATCAAAAAGGATGGCAGCCTGGAAGCGTTCCATGTACAGAAGGTTATTGATGCGGTTGGAAAGAGTGCTTACCGCGCCCTGACCAAATTCACGGAAGAAGAAAAAAAGCATATCTGCCAGTATGTGATCGATAAAGTAGATGAACTGGAAGAGGACAGGATCCCCATTCCGATCATGCATAATATCGTAGAGAGTGCCCTGGAGGATGTGAAGCCTATTGTAGCAAAGAGCTACCGGGATTACCGTAACTATAAGCAGGATTTTGTAAGGATGATGGATGATGTCTATAAAAAGAGTCAGTCCATTATGTATGTCGGTGATAAAGAAAATGCCAATACCGACAGTGCACTGGTTTCAACCAAGAGAAGTCTGATCTTCAATCAGTTTAACAAAGAGCTGTATCAGAAGTTCTTTATGACCACAGAAGAGATCCAGGCCTGCAGGGATGGCTATATCTATGTCCATGATATGTCTGCAAGAAGAGATACCATGAACTGCTGTCTTTTTGATGTGGCAAGCGTACTGACAGGCGGCTTTGAAATGGGAAATATCTGGTATAATGAGCCAAAGACACTGGATGTTGCCTTTGACGTGATCGGTGATATCGTCTTAAGTGCAGCCAGCCAGCAATATGGCGGTTTCACAGTTCCGGAAGTAGATAAGATCCTGGAGCCGTATGCAGAGAAGACCTATCATAAGAGCCTTGAAAAGTATAAAAGACTGGGAATTGATGAAGAAAGTGCAGAAGCAGAGGCTTATGCAGATGTAAAAAGAGAGTTCGAGCAGGGCTTCCAGGGCTGGGAGTATAAGTTTAATACAGTAGCCAGCAGCCGTGGAGATTATCCATTTATTACAGTAACTGCAGGAATCGGTACAGGCAGATTTGCAAAGCTTGCTACAATCTCCCTGTTGAATGTCCGCAGAAAGGGACAGGGGAAAAAGGATTGTAAAAAACCGGTGCTTTTCCCGAAAATTGTATTCCTTTATGATGAAAATCTTCATGGTCCCGGAAAGGAGCTTGAGGATGTGTTTGAGGCTGGGGTGAAATGTTCTGCCAAAACCATGTATCCTGACTGGCTTTCCCTTACTGGAAAAGGTTATATTGCCAGTATGTATAAGCAGTACGGAAAGGTTATTTCTCCCATGGGCTGTCGTGCTTTTCTGTCTCCCTGGTATGAGAGAGGCGGTATGCATCCGGCAGATGAAAATGATGTGCCTGTATTTGTGGGAAGATTCAATATCGGTGCCGTGTCCCTGCATCTTCCGATGATCCTTGCCAAATCAAGGCAGGAAGGAAGGGACTTTTACGAGGTTCTTGATTATTACCTGAACCTGATCAGACAGCTTCATATCAGAACCTATGCTTACCTTGGAGAAATGAGGGCGTCCACTAATCCGCTTGCTTACTGTGAAGGTGGATTCCTTGGCGGACATCTGAAGCTGACAGACAAGATTAAGCCGATCCTGAAAACAGCGACAGCAAGCTTTGGCATTACTGCGTTTAATGAACTGCAGGAGCTTTATAATGGGAAATCTCTGGTAGAGGACGGGGCATTTGCACTGGAGGTGCTGGAGTATATTAATGAAAGGATCAATGAATTTAAAGAAGAGGATGGCAATCTCTATGCCATCTACGGAACACCGGCAGAGAGTCTCTGCGGTCTTCAGGTGAAGCAGTTCCGTGCCAAGTATGGCATTATCGAAGGCGTTTCTGACAGGGAATATGTTTCTAACAGCTTTCACTGCCATGTGACTGAAGATATTACACCGATCCAGAAGCAGGATTTGGAATACCGTTTTTGGGAATTATCCAATGGCGGTAAGATCCAGTATGTGAAGTATCCAATTGATTACAATATAGAAGCGATCAAAACCCTGATCCGCAGGGCAATGGAAATGGGATTTTATGAAGGAGTAAATCTTTCACTGGCATACTGTGATGATTGCGGGCATCAGGAGCTTGAAATGGATGTATGTCCTAAATGCGGCAGCAAGAATCTGACAAAAATAGAGAGAATGAATGGTTATCTTTCCTATTCCAGAGTACATGGGGATACCAGACTGAATGAGGCAAAAATGGCAGAAATTTCAGAAAGGAAGAGCATGTAGGGAATGAGATATCACAATATTACGAAAGACGATATGCTGAATGGTGACGGTCTGCGGGTTGTATTGTGGGTAGCGGGCTGTTCCCATTGCTGCAAGGACTGCCAGAATCCGATCACCTGGGATCCAAACGGTGGAATCCCGTTTGATGAGGCAGCAAAGCAGGAGATCTTTGACCAGCTTGATAAGCCCTATATTTCCGGGATTACCTTTTCTGGAGGAGATCCGCTGCATTCAGCAAACCGGCTTGAGGTAAGGAACCTCATGGCCGAGATCCGGGAGAAATATCCGGATAAGACGATATGGCTCTATACAGGAGATCTATGGGAAAATGTGCTTCATTATGCCATGATGCAATATATTGATGTCCTGGTAGACGGAGAATTTATGGCAGATAAAAAGGATGTGAAGCTTCTCTGGAAAGGAAGCAGTAACCAAAGAGTGATCGATGTACAAAAAAGTTTAAAACAGACAGATCCAGTGATCCCGGTTCTGCATTGTGGAGATTACAGCTATGGAAACCATTAAAATCAAATATTTTACAGACAAAATTGAAAAACTGACCTACATTGACGGCAAATCTGACTGGATCGATCTTCGGGCAGCGGAGTCGGTGGATTTGAAAAAGGGAGAATTTAAACTGATCCCTCTTGGTGTTGCCATGGAGCTGCCAAAGGGTTATGAGGCGCATATTGTGCCAAGAAGCTCAACTTTTAAGAATTTCGGGATTATCCAGACTAATCATCAGGGTGTGATTGACAGTTCTTATTGTGGGGACAATGATGAATGGAAAATGCCGGTTTATGCTATGAGAGATACACATATTGAAGTGAATGACAGGATCTGCCAGTTCCGTATTATGGAAAATCAGCCAAAGATCCAGTTTGAAGAGGTAAAAGCGCTTACCGGTGTGGACAGAGGCGGCTTTGGCACAACAGGAAAGCAATAAAAAATGAAAAAATGAGTATAAAAGGACTTCTTTTGCCACATAATGGTGAGGTAATCAGTATGTGCGTAAAAGGAGTCTTTTTATTATGGATGTTAATGGAATTGATAATCTGAGACAGCAAAAGGATGCCATGACAGCTTCGCTGAAGGAAAATATGGATTTTCTGAACCGGAAGCTTGATATTGATAAAAACTTCGATCTGGTGTACCGTGTGATCCAGATCGGGGGAAGGGAAGCCTGTATGTACTTTGTGGATGGTTTCTGTAAGGACGAGCTGATGCAGAAAATGCTGCAGCGCTTTATGGATATCAAACCGGAAGAACTTCCGGAAAATGCCCATGAAATGTCCAAAAAATGTGTCCCGTATGTTGAAGTGGATCTGCAATCTGATTTCAGTCAGATCATTTATTTTATCATGTCCGGGGTATTTGCTCTTTTTATTGATGGATATGATCAGTGTATTCTGATCGACTCCAGAACCTATCCTGCAAGAAGTGTGTCAGAGCCGGAGAAGGATAAAGCACTCCGTGGATCCAAGGATGGATTCGTGGAAACTATCGTATTTAATACAGCGCTGATACGCAGGAGGATCCGCAGTACCAATCTCAGAATGGAAATGTTCCATGCTGGCAACAGCTCCCAGACAGATATTGTGCTCTGTTATATGGAAAACAGAGTAGACCAGAAATTCCTGGAGCAGATCAGGAAGAGGATCCAGAATATCAAGGTGGATGCCCTGACTATGAATCAGGAGAGCCTGGCAGAGTGTCTGTATCAGAAAAAATGGTATAATCCTTTTCCAAAGTTTAAGTTTACAGAACGGCCGGATACAGCATCGGCACAGATCCTGGAGGGGGATGTGGTCATACTTGTTGATAATTCCCCTTCAGCCATGATCACACCGACCTCTGTCTTTGATGTGATCGAGGAAGCAGATGATTATTATTTTCCTCCCATCACTGGAACGTACTTACGTCTGACCAGGTTTCTGATCGCCATTCTGACATATCTTCTGACACCAACCTTTCTTCTGCTGACACAGCATCTGGAATGGATTCCTGCAGGTTTTACCTTTATTGAAGTCAAAGATACGGTCAATATTCCGCTTATCTGGCAGTTCCTGCTCCTGGAGCTAGCCATTGACGGTCTGCGGCTTGCGGCGGTCAATACCCCTAATATGCTGAGTACACCATTAAGTGTCATGGCGGCACTGGTGCTTGGGGAGTTTTCGGTGAATAGCGGCTGGTTTAATTCAGAGGTTATGCTGTATATGGCTTTCGTGGCGATCGCCAATTATACACAGGCAAGCTACGAACTCGGATATGCGATCAAGTTTATGAGAATCCTGGCTCTGATCCTGACAGCGCTTTTCGATATATGGGGGTATATAGCTGCACTGCTCGTTATGGTCATTGCGCTGGTATCTAATAAAACAATTTCCGGGAAAAGCTATATTTATCCGCTGCTTCCATTAAATCTGAAACGTCTTGCCAGAAGATTTATCCGTTATAGACTCCCAGGAGCCAGAGAATAAAGCAACAAAAAACAGAAAACTGCAAAGGACAGGGAAATATATTCCCTGTTCGTGCAAATGTTACATATATAAAAAGACGAAAGTTTACTAAAAAATTAAAAATGCATAGGAAAGCGAATAAAAACACGTGTAAAATGTTCAGAGTGCATAAAAAAACCCCTATAATAAGAAAAAACCACCCCTTACCCGGGTAAAACTGCTTTGCTATACTCATATCATAACAAATCGAGAGAAAGGAAAGCTAAGATATGAGTGAAAAGGAAATAATCGTATCCATGAAGGATATATGTAAAAGCTTTCCGGGAGTAAAAGCACTTGATCATGTTCAGTTTGAGCTTTGCTCCGGTGAGGTAATGGCGCTTCTAGGTGAAAATGGAGCAGGCAAAAGTACACTGATGAAAATACTGAGTGGTGTATATACGAGAGATGAAGGATCTCTTACCATATTTGGAAAAGAATATGGGGATCTGAATCCGAAGCTGGCACAGGAAGTTGGCGTTGCGATTATCCATCAGGAACTGAATATGTGCAGGCACTTATCTGTTGCAGAAAATATTTTCCTTGGTAGAGAAAAGAAGAACGGGATTGTTCTTGCCAATTCTGAAATGGAAAAGGAAGCGGCAGCTATCCTGGAGGAATTAAAGATCAATCTTGATCCGAGACAGGTTGTAGGAGAGCTTCCGGTATCTAAACAGCAGATGGTAGAAATTGCCAAGGCATTGTCTACTAATGCAAGAATTCTGATCATGGATGAACCTACTTCAGCTTTGACGGCAAAAGAAATTGATGACCTGTTCCGTATTATCAGGGATCTGAGGGCGAGGAACTGCGGAATCGTTTACATATCGCACAGACTGGAAGAACTGCAATATATTGTTGACCGTGTTACAATTATGAGAGATGGTCAGTATATTACATCTATGGACTTCAAAGATGTGACAATGGATCAGATCATTGCCAACATGGTTGGACGTGAGATAAAGGAGAAGTTTCCAAGAGTTGCCTGCGAAAAGGGAAAGAAGATATTTGAAGTAAAGCATCTGAATGCCGGACGAATGGTGAGAGATATCAATTTTTCACTGTATGAAGGAGAAATTGTTGGATTTGCTGGTCTTATGGGTGCTGGGCGGACAGAAACCACGAGAGCAATATTTGGTGTAGACCCAAAGGAAAGTGGCGAGATCATTCTGAATGGAGAAACTCTTCATATAACAAATCCAAAGGATGCGATTCAGGCAGGAATTGTTCTTGCTCCGGAAGATAGAAAGAAGGATGGGCTTTGTACCAAGCTGAGTATAAGGCATAATATAGCGCTTCCCAATCTGGATATCCTGTGCAATAAGCTTGGAGTTGTAAGCAGGAAGAAAGAAAATGACATGTGTGCCGATGCAGTTGAAAATTTGAAGATCAAAACACCGGATGCAGAGATCAATGCCGGAAATCTTTCTGGTGGAAATCAGCAGAAGGTGGTTGTCGGTAAATGGCTCGCAAGAAATTCCAAAGTGGTTATTTTTGATGAGCCTACAAGAGGTATTGATGTAGCTGCTAAGGTAGAGATCTACAATCTGATGAATGAGCTGAAAAAACAGGGGATCGCAGTTATGTTCGTATCTTCCGAAATGCCGGAAGTTATGGGAATTGCAGACAGGATTATCGTAATGTGTGATGGAAGGATCACCGGAGAACTGGATGCAAGAGACGTAGAACAGAGCGAGATTTTGAAACTAGCAACTAGATTTGAAAATAAAATGGCAAGTGCTGAATAGGGGATAAATATATAAGAAAGGTGAAGATGAAAGAGCATGAAAAAGCAAAATCCAATTAAAAGGTTATTTGGAATCAGGGGCATGGGAGGCGCCATGACAGCCTTTGCCGGACTGATCATTATTTACATAGCATTTGGTATTATCAACCCGACGGTATTTTCCGGACAGAACATCATGAATCTGCTCCGATCCATGTCAAAGTATCTGATCATCGGTATCGGACAGAGTTATGTACTGATCACAGGAAACATCGATCTGTCAATCGGATCTGTTGTAGGTATGAGTGCAATGATCGCTGCCACACTGATGACAATGGGAGTCAGCCCGGTTGTAGCGATTCTGATCACCTTTGTATGCTGTATGGTGATCGGTGTACTGAATGGTATTCTGGTAGGAAAGTGGAAGCTTCCTCCGTTTATCGCAACACTGGGAACCATGTTCGTCGCAAGAGGTATTGCCTATATGGTAAACGGTAACAGAAATACAGATGCCATTGCATCTGGTGTGGGAAAAGAAGCTGGTGAAACCTTTCAAAATGTGTTTTATTATGGAAAGACACTTGGTATTTATAATACCTTCTGGATCGCAATCATTATCTTTATTGTTTTCTTTTTCCTGCTTTCCAAAACAAGAACTGGTAGACATATTTATGCAATCGGTTCTAATGTAGATGCAGCAAAGCTTTCGGGTGTAAGCGTTGTGGCAACTACGACTAAAACTTATCTGGTAAGTGCATTCTGTTCTTTCATAGTAGGTCTGATTCTGTGTGGACAGGCGGGCATGGGAAATATGGAAGCTGGAAACATGTATGAAATGTATGCAGTTGCAGCGGGCGTTATCGGTGGCATCTCACCTCTTGGCGGTACCGGAATCTTGCTTGGTACACTGGCAGGTGCGTCTGTATGGCAGACACTTGAGAACGGTCTTAACATGATTGGGGCACAGGTAGGTATCCAGAGACTTGTGATTGGTATTATCGTAGTATTTGCAGTACTTCTGGATGTAGTAGTTAGAAATGGTGTATTCAAGAAGAAAGCACCTTCTAAATAGAACAGGTCAGAAATGACCAAAAACAGCACAGGGGAATGAAACACAAAAATCAGAATTAGACATCAGATAACTGATGCTAAGATAAAAAAACAGGAGGGATTTTACAATGAAGAAGCTATTATCAATTTTATGTACAGCAGGTATGACTGCTGCACTACTGGCAGGATGCGGAAAGGCTGAGCAGACAACTACAGAACAGCCGGCTACAGACACAGCGCAGGAGACAGAGGCTGCTACGGAAACTGCTGAGGTTACTGATACTGCAGATTCTGCAGAACAGCCAGCAGATGGAACATTGATTGCATTGATTACCATGGATTCCCTGGATCAGCACTGGGTAACCTTAAATGAAGGTGCACAGAAGGCAGCTGGTGAACTTGGCGTTACTGTTAAGTTCATGGCTCCCAATACCAAGGATGACGCTCAGCAGATTGAATGTGTAAACAATGCAGTCAGCGCAGGCGCAAAAGCTATTATCGTAGCTGCAAATGGTCCTGATGCTATTTCTTCTGCACTGAAGGAAGCAGCTGATGCAGGCGTAAAGCTTGTTTATGTTGACTCACCTGCAAATGTTCCTGCAGAAGCAACCTTCTCTACAGATAATAAGGCTGCTGGAAAAACAGCAGGTGAGGAAATGAAAAAAGCTTTGGAAGCTGCAGGCGTAACAAGCGGAAGTATTGGTATCATCAATGTAAACGCTGCAACAGATTCCTGTGTAGCTAGAGAAGAAGGATTCCGTTCTGCATTTGATGGAACTGACTTTGAACTGCTTGAGACACAGTATGGCGAGGGTGACGCTGCAAAATCTCAAAGTATTGCTGAAAACTATATTACACAGGGTGTTGTAGGTATCTTCGGGTGTAATGAAGGTTCCACAACAGGTGCCGGCAATGCGATCAAGGCTTCGGGCAACAGCAGTGTGATCGGCGTTGGTTTTGATAAGTCTGATGCGATCATGGGTCTTATTGATGACGGATATCTGCTCTGCACCATGGCTCAGAATCCTGATGTTATGGGATATGAAGGTGTAAAGGCAGCCGTAGCAGCTATTAATGGTGAAGATCTTGGTGGTGCTGTAACAGATACAGGTGTATCCGTTCTTACAAAATAGTAACAGTTTTCTCCCCTTTGCATATAGTTTTTAAGACAGGAATACCCGCAAGGGTATTCCTGTTGAATTGTCTAAATTCAGATGATACTATGATAGTATTATAATCGAAAAAGAGGCTGATACCATGTGGAAAGTAATGATTGTTGACGATGAAAAATTGATCTGCAGGCTTGTAAAAGCGTTGGTGAAGTGGGATGAACTGGGGATGGAATCTGTTGCAACTGCAGATAATGCCCTTGAGGCACTTGAACTGCTTGAAGAGGTAAGACCTGATATTCTGATCACAGATATCAGAATGCCAGGAATGGACGGACTTGAACTGATCCGTGAGGTAAAAAAGCACTGTCCGGAAATAGAGATCATCATTATCAGTGGTTATGCACATTTTGAATATGCCAAAAATGCGATTGCCCTTGGTGTTGGAAATTATATTTTAAAACCGATCAACCAAGAGGAGTTGAATAAGACGCTATTAAAAATAGGTGAGCGGTTAAAGGAAAAAAAGTATGTCAGGAAACTGGAAACAGTAAACAGACAGGCTACAGACGGTAACAAAAACAGACTGCGGAAAACACTTCTTGAAGATCTGATTTCGGGGCATGGTAGCTTTTCCGTGGAACAGCTTACAAAGTCTTACTATTTTGACTGTAAACCTGGGGTGTTCCGGACATTTATACTGCAGATGGATTATGATCCGGAAGAGTATTCAAATGCATCTATGACCGTGATACAGGAAAAGGTTCAGGAAATATTTAACGGGTGCCTGTCTGGAAGTGATCTGGAAAGCGTTTTTGATTTTGTGAGGGAATCCGGATATGGCGTATTGAATTATCAGAAACAGGATCGGGAATATGTTAGGCATCAGATGCGGGAATTTATAAAGCAGATGGATGCTAATAAAGAAGTCCTTGGAAATGTCGAATTTTCACTGGCACTTGGAGAAGAGGTCATGGAGCCGTCCCTGCTTGCAAAATCAGTACAGACGGCGGAAATGATCATCTGTGAAAGACTGGTAGAAGGATGTGGCAGGATGCTGGAGGTATTGCCTGCAGGGTCATCGCTGAGAATACAGGAAGTGATCGATAAGTTCTGTAAGGCATCGGAGCATGCAATCGATACACTTTCCTTAGAGGAAGCAGAGCAGGCTACAGAGGCTCTGAAGGAGTCGATTCTTTCGGTTAATGATGTATGTGGGCGGGAGATCCAGAAGGTGGTACTTGCAGCAGGAAGATTTTATATTCTTAGGGTCAGAGCCGCAAAACCGGAGATCTTTGAGGAAAAATGCAGGCACTGTGGAACAGTGAAGAAACTTTTTCAGGAACTTCTGAAGCTGCAGAAGGCACTTTTGGAAGAGGCAGCTTCTGAGAGGCAGGGGGAAGCGTCCAGACCGATCCGTCTTGCCAAGCAGTATGTACATAAAAATTTTGCAAACAATATTACACTGGAGGAAGTCAGTGAGTATGTCGGTTTCAGTGTTGCCTATTTCAGCGCGCTGTTTAAGAAGGAGACAGGAGAAGGCTTTGCCAAATATCTGACAAGGATCCGTATGGAGGAAGCGAAAAATCTGCTGCGTGAAACAGGGGTACCGGTGTCGGAGATCTGTGAAAAGGTAGGTTACAATGACCGGAAGCATTTTACCCATACCTTTCATAAACTGACCGGGGTCAATCCGGCAGAATACAGAAAGCTGTATGGTTAGGATAAGGAGCATTAATGATGATGAAACAGGGAAAACTTCGTTTTTTATCTGCTCGTATACTGTGTGTGATTATTGGCCTGATTGTAGTGATCGGTATACTAAGTCTGTTACTGCTGTTCGATTCCTTTAAAGAAAGCAGTGTAAATGTGGTTATTCTTGCGTTCTGCATTGGACTGACGCTTCTTTTATGCTGTTTTTTCTGGAAAATGATTGTAAAACCATTTAATCAGATGGAAAAGAACCTCGGACTCTTTCTGGATGGATATACCACAAGTCATCTGATGGGAGAGGATAATATCTTTTATATTTCGCCGGCATACGAAGGCGTGATCACCAAGATCCAGTATATGCTGCAGTCCCAGGAGCTGCTGAATCTGAATAAGCGCCAGGCACAGTATCTGGCACTGCAGAATCAGATCAATCCCCATTTTCTTTATAATACACTGGAAAGTATAAGAAGTGAGGCATTGATTGCAGGGCTGATGGACGTGGCAGATATGACAGAATCGCTGGCTGCATTTTTCCGATATACGATCAGCAAGGTGGAAAATCTTGTTTCCGTGGAAGAGGAGCTTCAAAACTGTATGACTTATTTCAAGATCCAGCGATACCGGTTCGGAGACAGACTGCAGCTTGCAATTGAATGTGATGAAGAGGAAAAAAATGAGATCTATCAATGCCGGATCCCGAAACTAACGTTGCAGCCCATACTTGAGGACAGCATCATCCATGGAACAGAATGTAAACTCGGAACGGGACATATCAGGATCAGGCTGGAAAAAACGGCAGACTGCGTGCTCCTTTGGATCTCTGATGACGGCAGTGGCATGGATGAAAGTAAGGTTGCAGAGATCAACGAAAAACTGCAGAAAAGTGCGGGCATGATCTCGGCTAAGGAAACAGAGAGTCAGGGCGGTATAGCGCTTGTTAATGTAAATAATAGAATCCACCTTTTATTTGGTGAAGAATACGGGCTGCATGTTTATTCCATGCCGGATGTTGGAACGGACGTGGAGATACGGCTCCCGGCAGTTTACAGTGAACGAGAGTACCGACAGTACAGTAAAAAAGAAAGCTGTTCTTTTGAATAGCTGTAAATGAGAACGGATGGGAGAAATATAAAAGGTGATCAGGGAAGTGCTGCGCATGGAAAGAGTAACCTATAAAGAACAGGGACAGATCTGCCTGGATAATTTTAATATTACTGTGCAGAGAGGGGAAATTTTCGGGCTTGTTCCTGTCAATTATTACGGGATAGATGCGCTTTTTAAGCTTCTTGTGCATAATCTTCCTCTTCATTATGGTTATGTATATTATCAGGAAAGACTAGTCAATCAGTGGCAGCATCCAAGGGAGAGTTCCAACAGGATCAGTATTATACAGAATAAAAGCAGTCTGGCAAATGATCTTAGAGTAACCGATAATGTTTTTGTTCTCAGAAAAGGTTTTCAAAAGCGGATCCTGTTCTCATCCCTGCTGAGGAAACAACTGCAGCCATTTCTGGATGAAATAGGGATAAATATTCCGGCAGACCGTTATGTCAGCGAATTATCAGCCTTTGAAAAATTTGTGGTGGAGCTTTTGAAGGCAATTGTTGCCGGAAATCATCTGATCGTTCTTGAGGATATTGGATCATTTATCAGTGAAAGTGAGCTGGAAAGATTACATGGGATCATCCGGTATTATGCAGAAAAAGGCTTTTCCTTTCTCTACATTGTCCCCCACTTTGGAGAGGCAAATCAGCTTTGTGACAGAATGGCATTAATGGTAAATGGAAAGATCATAAAATGCTTCCGGACAGGAGATACGATACCGGTTACTTTTCCGGTGAGAAGTGTGGAAGACTATGATAACTGGGTGCGTACCCAGCTTACACTCAGACAGAAGGAACGGGAAATGCAAGCGGTACTGACTATGGAGGGGGTCTGTTACGATAAGCTTAGGGGGTTCAACCTGCGGATTGCCCCAGGAGAATGTGTAGTATTACAGGATCTTGATAATGCGATCGTTTCAGATTTTATAGATCTGTTTCAGGGAGAAAAGCCAGAAAGAGGAACTTTTATTCTGGAGGGTGGTAAACAGCTCAGAAAGAGGAACAGGGATCTGGCAGTGATACAGGAGCTTCCTACGGAGACCATGATTTATGAAGAAATGAGTTATTTTGATAACCTTTGCATGAACATGGATCACAGAGTTAATGGTGTCTGGTATCAGAAGGGCATCCGGAAAAGTATTAAGCATGAGTATAAAGATTTGCTTGGAGAGGATGTTTTTGACAGTAACGTAAAATATCTTTCAGCCAAACAGAAGTATGATCTGGTCTATACAAGAATTTATTTACAGCAGCCCAAGGTGGTTCTCTGTATACAGCCGTTTAAAAATGCGGAAGTATCTCTGCGAAGCCATATCTGGGAGCTGCTTGAGAGATTTTTAAGCAGAAAGATAGCTGTTATCATCATGGCGGTCAATCTGGCTGATTCACTGGCTCTAGCCGACCGTCTGATCAGGATAAAGCATGGCAGTGTACAGGAAGTATATGATAAGGAAGATTTCCTGAAGCTGCCGATTCACACACCCTGGCTTCATTTATATCAGGAGAGATATGCGATGGATATGCCAGAAGAATAAGGAGAATGATTATGAGACTTGGAGCGTTGGAAGCTGGCGGCACCAAAATGGTGTGCGCTATAGGCGATGAAAAAGGAAATATCGAAGAAAGAGTATCCATACCGACAAAAACACCAGAGGAAACGATTCCTCTTCTGATCGATTTCTTTAAGCAGAGAAATATTGATGCACTTGGAATTGGCTGTTTTGGCCCGCTGGAACTGAATAAAAAGGCAGAAAAATATGGTTATATTACAACAACCACCAAGCTTGCGTGGAGAAATTTTGATTTTCTTGGCAGTATGAAGAAGGCGCTGCAGTGTCCGGTTGGTTTTGATACAGACGTAAATGGATCAGTACTTGGAGAAGTGACCTTTGGACAGGCAAAGGGCAAAAGCTGTGCACTATATCTGACAATCGGCACCGGTATTGGTGCAGGTATTTATATTGAGGGAAAACTGCTTCATGGAATGCTTCATCCAGAGGCAGGACACGTACTGATCACAAGAAGAGAAACAGATACCTATGGGGGGAAGTGTCCCTATCATAAAAACTGTCTGGAGGGACTTGCAGCTGGACCGGCTATTGAAGGAAGATACGGGAAAAAGGCTGTAGACCTGGCAGAAGAGGAAGATGTATGGGATCTGGAAGCAGACTACATTGCACAGGCGCTGACTGGATATATTCTTACTCTTTCACCGGAGATCATTATTCTTGGCGGTGGTGTCATGCATCAGATGCAGCTTTTCCCGTTGATCAGGAAAAAGGTAACAGAATATCTTGGAGGATATGTTAATACAGAGGAATTAAGTGATATGGAGCATTACATTGTTCCTGCTTCCCTGCATGATGATCAGGGAATCATGGGATGTCTTGAACTGGGCAGAAAAGCGCTGGAGGACTAAGGATGGCAATATGGGGAAAACGGAAAACGACAAAAAAGGAAGAATTACAGCATACACAGGCTGATGATATTATCCAGATACAGAAATCCTTTGGGAGGGTTGCACTGGCATGTGAACAGTATGACGGGATCACAAAAGGAGTACTTCAGTCATCTGATCAGGTCAGACATGGTGTGAAAGTGCTTGCAGAAGGAGCTGCAAGGCAGGCGGAGGATGCCGTTAGGTGCCAGCATGTGGCAGAAGTCCTGACGGATAAAATTGATGATATGCATCAGGAAACAGAAAAAATGCTGATACAGGTACAGTCTGTGAAAAAGCAGAGTGATGATGGACGGAGTAATGTGGAGGATCTGTCTGCAACACAGGGCAATCTGAAGGAAACGCTGGATACGATCTCAAACGGCATCTATGATTTGGTGGAAAAGAATGAGAAGATAGAATCCATTACCGGGATGTTATATGGTATCGCAAAGCAGACCAATCTTTTATCTCTAAATGCATCCATTGAAGCAGCAAGGGCAGGAGAAGCAGGAAAAGGATTTGCCTATGTGGCTTACGAGGTCAGGAAGCTGTCTGAGGAGTGCCATGAAGCCAGTGGAAATATTAATTCCTCTATCAAGGAGATCCTTGCCTCCCTTGACAGCCTGAAACAGATTATGGAGAAAGCAGAGAATGCTTTTTCGGCTCAGAAGGAAGCTGCCGGTAAGACAATCAGTTCTTTTGAGGGAATAGATCATAGCGTCAGTGAACTTGTAGAAGCACAGGCACATTTATCTGAACAGGTGAATGAGGTCAATCATAACAAGGATGAAATGCTTGCCATTATGGAGTCTATTTCAGATACTTCCAGAAAGGCATCCGCATCTGCTGAAAACGTGGCAGAAATTACCAGAATGCAGCAGGAAAACGAAAAGCAGACCGACCAGATCGCAGAAAAAATGGAAATAAATGTTGCCGATATGCAGAAGGTTCTTTCTGGGTTTGCTACAGGATATACACCGGAAAAGAAAAAGAAGATCGCCATGGTATGGGATCTTGACGACCCTTTCTGGTATCCGGCAACCAAAGAAGCTTATCGCATGGGAAAAGTGCTGAATTATGATATTACAGTTTTTGCACCGAAGGGAAGAGGCGAAATGGGAACACTGGAGATGGTACATTTTCTGGAGAAAGCAGAGGTAGAGCATTATGATGGTATCTGTATTTCGCCGATCACAGATGAACGTGTTGAAGCGGCATTAAAACGGATGGCAAATGCGGGAACAGAAGTAATTTTTATCTTGTCTGAAATGAAAAATGTCAGACATAAAATGCTGATCGGCACAGACAGTTACCAGTGTGGAAGAAGCACAGGTATGGCGGTCGCAGATATCATGAATGGACAGGGAAGCGCAGGAATCATTAAATGGAAGGATAATCTGATTGAAACTGTAGAGGATAGATATTTCGGGGCTGTTGATGTTTTTAAGGAGAAAGGGATTCCTTTTTATAATTTAAGTGGTCCGGGAGAGCCTTCCGAAGCAGAGGCTGACAGACTGATCGATCAGCTCCTCTCAAATCATCCGGATGTTTCTATTCTTTGCGCCACCAATGTAGGCTGGGGGCTTGCCTTTGCCAGATATCTGAAGAAACATAAACTTTCCATTCCTCTTGTAACGGTTGATTTTACGGAGGATATCTCAAAGCTGATGAAGGAAGGCTATGTAGCAGCAGCCATTGCACAGCGTCCGGAAAGCTGGGGTGCCATGACGCTTCGTAAAATGCAGGATATTCTGGATGGAAAGTCCGTGGAGAGCGTCATTGATACCGGCACCTATCAGGTAACACCGGCTAACCGGAGTATCTATGTCAGCGATTAAAAAGCGTTGGAGGAATAGACTATGGAAGTGATTATGCTTGGAACTGGCAATGCAACAGTGACACAGTGCTATAATACCTGTTTTGTACTGCAGGAAAATGACAGATATTTTCTGGTTGACGGTGGTGGTGGAAATGGTCTTTTACATCAGCTTAAAGCCGCACATCTGAACTGGCAGGATATGCGGACGATTTTTGTAACCCATAAGCATGTGGATCATCTGCTTGGGATCCTCTGGATGGTAAGGATGATCTGTCAGAATATGAGCAGGGGAAATTATGAAGGGGAAGCTGTGATCTACGGGCATGAGGAAGTGATCCGGCTGATACGCAGTATGTCAGAGATGCTTTTTGCAAAAAAAGAAGTGCAGTATCTGGATGAAAAGCTGCATCTCATACCGGTAGCAGATGGAGAAGAAAAGGAAATCCTTGGAAGAAAGGTTACCTTTTTCGATATCCAGTCCACCAAGGCGAAGCAGTTTGGGTTCTGCATGGATCTTGGAAACGGAGAGAAGCTGACCTGCTGCGGGGATGAACCTTATAAGGAATGTGAAGAGAAATATGCGAGGGGAAGCAAATGGCTTCTCCATGAGGCTTTTTGTCTGTATGGACAGGCGGATATCTTCAAACCTTATGAGAAGCATCATTCTACGGTAAAGGATGCCTGTGAACTGGCAGAAAAGCTGCAGGTGAAAAATCTCGTCCTGTATCATACCGAGGATAAAAATATAGCCTGCCGGAAAGAAAAGTATCTGGAAGAGGGGAAAAGCTATTACAATGGGAACCTGTTCGTGCCAGATGACCTGGAAGTAATTCATTTATAGTAAAAGTGATACAGGGGAAGCCGCTGAAACAGGCTTCCCCTGTATTATTTTATGGCATCAGAAATGCTTCTGTGTCATATGCGAATATCAGGATTTACATTTATCAAATTCCGGGTTAAAGGCATAGAAGTTTTTGGAGTCCAGCTTATCCTGGACAATACGGAGAGCTTCGCCAAAACGCTGGAAATGTACGACTTCCCTGGCGCGAAGGAACTTTATGGGTTCATAGACATCCGGATCATCCCTGACAAGGCGGAGGATATTGTCATAGGTGGAGCGGGCTTTCTGCTCGGCTGCCATATCTTCAAAAAGATCCGTAATGGCATCGCCCTTTGACTGGAATTCACAACTGTTAAAGGGAATGCCGCCTGCTGCCATAGGCCAGATACCGACAGTGTGATCCACATAATAATTGGCGAAGCCGGATTTCTCAATTTCTTCCATGGAAAGGTTTCTTGTAAGCTGATGGACGATGGTAGAAACCATTTCAAGATGTGCCAGCTCTTCCGTACATATATGATGTATATGCATTACATTTTTAAGCGGATACTGACATGAAAAGGCTGTGTTTGCCAACCATTGCTGTTTACGCCTGGCAGCCGTTCACTTTTATCAGAGGATCTGCGTGTTGCCCGGGGAATGGCATTCCTGCTATATTCCATACGTTCTATGATTTCTTTTAACAATTTGTTTTGTTGTTCAGGGGAAATGTTATCACTTTTTAAGGCAGTGATAGCATCTTGAAACTTCACAATTTTTTCCTCATAATTTATCTTTACAGGCATAGATTCATAAGCATCCTGCAGAGCCCGGCGGACATCTTCTTTCTCTTCTTGAAGTTTCTGATTAAGCTGCCGGAATATATGCTGCGGCATCCTGTTTGCCGGATCCGGATCTGCTTGTGCTTCCCACTGTGCAAGTTCTTTGGCCTCCAGATCTTTCATTCTTTTTTCCAGTTTATGAATCATATTATTATGGACCTGCTCGGTATCATTATTCTGCTCCTTTAAAAGGATCTCAAAGTCATGGATTGATTTCTGCAGGGCATTACACACATAATCCACCATATCTGAATAAAGGCAGGATCCGGTATTACAATGAACCTGATCATCACAGATAAGACGGGCAGAGGATTTAAAAGTTCCATCCGGATTCCTATATTTTCGTAAGGTCATAGCCCTGCCACAGGTATGACAGTACAGGAGAGAAGCAAACGGATTGCTGATTTTGGTTGACAGTTTGGCTCTGTGATGTTTACCCTGTTTTTCCCTGGCAGCCTGAAAAAGTTCCTCTGATATAATAGCCTCATGTTTTCCATCATAAATCAGATATTCCCCTACTTTGGACTTTGGCCTTGTGGAAATGATTTCTCCATTTTCAACTACTGGTATTGTTTTTCTCCAGTTCCACTTTACTTTACCTATGTAGCTGACATTTTCAAGAAGATCTTTTAGAGCAGCAGGGGACCAGTGTTTGCCCTTAGGTGGAGTGATAGCCATTTTGTCCAGTTGATGGCAGATGTTGGTTCTTCCCATATCCTGATTAACATACATATCAAAGATCATGCGAACAACTTCAGCCTGATCCTCATTTATCTTCAGTGTAGGGCATTTACGGCGGCCTTCCATGATAAATGTCTTATCATATCCATAAGGTGGAATTGAGCCGATAAAATTGCCCTGACTGACAGAGAGAAGATGGCCACGATTCAGGATCTTTTTAGTGTATTCCAGATATTCATTTCCACGTTTCAATTCCCGCTCAAAGGCATCCATATCATAATCATCATGCAGATCATAGATTCTTTGCGGAGTGAGAACCATGGTATTTGTATGCTTCAGGAGTTTCATCAGCCTGCCGATATCTTCAAGATCTCCACGGGTAAGACGCTGTGGCTCAACGACAAGAACACCTTTTATTTTAGGAGATTCGATTTCATGTAGCACAGTCTGAATCTCAGGACGGTCTTTCAGCGTTTCACCGGAAACCACTTCACGATATTTATTTTTCTCGGGAACCGTGGCACCAAGGTTTTTAACGGACCATTCATCCAGAATCTCTTCATGTTTGGAAAGAACTTCTTCAATGGACAGAAGAGGATCATCTGAACGTGATTTCCTCAGATATACAATGATTTCTTCTGGACAGAACTTTTCCTGATAGCGATACATAAAATCCTTCCTTTCATGGTGGTGTAATAAGCAAAAAGAGCCTTGGAATACTATTCCAAGACCCTTCTGCGGCCACTCAGCAGCCATTCACTAATTAATGACATCATATCATATGCAGAAATCATGTCAAGTATGCAACTATGGTTATCTTTTTGATTTTTAAACGGTTCCTAAGTTTTTATAATTTATCCCAACAGGGGAGATTGACTGAATTATTGCAAGCAATACCTGTAAGGGCGGCAAGATTTGCACGCACATAGGGATAGACAATAGAAATTGCCTCATCTTGTATGGCTTCGATGGTTTCAGTTTTATTTATAGCGCTTAGTGATGCTGATACCTCATATTTTATTTCAAAAGTCTTTTTTTCATCATCAGATTCAGTTTTTCTAAATAAATCTACAGCCATGTTGCAGACATATCCATCATCTACAGAAACAATTTTTCTTTTCATTTCTAAATTGAGATTTTCACCATCTGCTGGGGGGACATGATTAAGGATAAACAATCCTACAGTTTTTATATCGTTTAATTTTAAGCTTTCACCCTGCATTACAATTCCTCCACTTCATCATCTATATTACTCAAAACAGCTATTTTGGTAAGAGTAACATCAGAAGAAGTAGTCTTTTTTCGACTATCAAACTGAATAATTGAATGTGATGTTCTCTCAATGGATTTTTCTTCTGATGCAAACCTGTTTACATTTCGTTCACGTAGCATGCTATTATAGTTGACTATTGCATCATTAATATACTGATTCAGGCTGATACCTTGTTGCTTTGCAATTTCAGAAGCCTGTTCATGAACAAATGGGGAGAAGCGAAGAGAAACTTTGCCACTGAATTGTGATTCTCCGGTTTTTATTGTTATTTTGGGAATGGGTATTCCACATTGTTCTGCAGTTTCCAACCATTCAATTTCATTCTGTTCTAATTCGGAAATTGCTTCAGCAGAAGTTTCGCCCTGTCCGACACATCCTTTTAAGGATTTGCTTTTTGCAACCCAAAAGAGATGTTCCTCGACTTTCATTTGATAAACTTCGAATTCATATTTCATATCTTTTCTCCTTTAATTTGATTGAAAAGTTTTTTTAATTCGGCTACATAGGCTTCACCAATACACTTTCCATGCATTGGTATTGGAATAACTGTTCCGGAAGGCTTGTGAACAACCTTTTGACTGTGATTGCCGCCTGTGATTATTTCACATCCAAAGTAAGTAGCCAATGCTTTTACGTCATCAAAAGTAATGTCATTTGGGACAGGTTTTGCATAGAATTTTTTTATTCTTTTCTCTATTGTACTCATCAAACCCTTCTTTCATACGCAATGGTATCATATTTGATATTAAAAGTCAATTAATTGAACAGATCTATGTGTGTTGTATTATTACATCTAAGGCAGTTGTTTCCAAAATGGAAATAACTGAAGTATAATAATTTTATAGGGGAACTATCTCAAAAAATTTACTAGTTCATATTCACCGCCGTTAGGCATGGGAGATATTTTGTTGACCTCAACAAAATCGTATAGATTCAAAAAGAGGTTCCGTATAATAATTCATAGGAATGCGGTAGAAGATTTATCTGCCGGCACCGGCTTTAAATTTGTAACCGCATTTCATGCAGGTGCAGTTGATCTTTTTACGGCCAATATTTCCGGCGCCAAGACCTATAACGGCAGCGGCAGGACTTATTCCACCGAGAGCAAGAGCACCAAGACCACCTTTCACCACACCATATCCCTTTTTCTGACCAGTGATAGAAGTGCTGCCACACCTTGGACATTTGACCATGGAGTCATATTGCTGTTGTTGGATCCGGAGCTGTTCCTGCTGCATTTTCAGGTTGGCCATCTGGATTTTGAACTGCATATTCTGTTGAGCTGCAAGCATACGTTCCTTTTTTATGGTCTGAATATATTCTGAGACTTTGGCACCACAACCGGGACAGAAATTTGCTGTAGGTTTGAGATCGTGTTGGCACATAGGACAGGAGTAGTGTTCATCCTCTATTTGATATTCCACATTATCCATGGTGGGAAAAATCAGTGCCGGATCATTTCGTTCACGTTCTGGATAACATTTGCACTTTTCGCAGTACCAGCCTTTCTTAGTATAAGCCATGTAACCATTACATTTAGGACATCTCATGGTAAATCCCCCTCTTATAAATTATGTGCTTTAATTTCGATTCTATCAGCAGTAGTATGCGGCAGATCATAATCACCATTCTGGATATGATACAGCTCATGTTGGTATGAGAGCAGATTCTGTTCATGGGAAAGGCGGCTGTTTAAAACTACCGTATATGAAGAATCTGTGTTACTTACTACATATGACCGGATTGCACCGGGCATATCTGCATAAAGAACATTAATTGCGTCCATAAAGAACACTCCTTTTATGTATTATAACATAACAATACCACAATAGGTGTCCTGAAATATGGACTTATTTCCCGTTTACTCTGTCAATCATTTCTTTTACAAACTGGATGTCTTCCGGTTTGACTTTTCTGGAAGCGTCAAACAGTACTTTGTAGGCAGGATTCTCATAGAGAAACTGTGCCATGTCACGGGCTTCCTCATCAAAATAGTATGAGGTGTCTTCAGAAGAGTTATTTTTTTCTTCTATTAAATCAGAGCGAGATATACCAAAATATTTTGCAAGAGCATCTACCTTATCCATACGTGGAAGACGGGTGCCGTTACACCAAGTAGATACTGCTGATTTATTAAAACCAAGATCGTTGATTAAATCTATTTGCTCCTTATTATTGACAGACATATAATAACGGAGGTTTTTTGAAAAAATGCGTTTGAATTGGTCTTCACTCATAATAGTAGCCTCCTTTTTTATTCTATTTTCACTATATTACAAATAGTAGAATATCGCAATACAAAAAGGCAAAAAAGTTTACAAAAAGTATTGACATCTACAAAAAGTAGATATATGATATAGACATATTCTGAAGGAGGTGAAAAAAAGAATTGGAGGAATTACAGATATCACTTGCTGCAGCAAGAGTTAATGCAGGAATGACACAGGAAGAAATAGCGAGAATAATGAAAGTATCAAAGCAAACAATCATAAATTGGGAGAAAGGAAGAACTATTCCTGGGATTCCAGAAATGGAGATGTTGGCAAGACTTTATAAAATCCCACAGAATAATATTTTTTTGCCTTGCTACTCTACAAAAAGTAGATAATATGGGGATAAGAAAGGAGATGGGAGGGGATGATAAGACCGGATGGAACTCAAAGTGCAAAGATAATACAAGTGATTGAAACAAAATCGAAAAGAGGATTAGGAACAGAAAAAGACCCAGTACGTGAGGTTGTTCAGTACTGGGATCTTGAAGGAACTTTTCTTGCAGAAATGGATAAAGAGCATTGTAAGCCACTTATTGATTATGAAGCAGAGGTTATTAAAGAGTCTATTTCAGTAGGAACTGTTCCGCATCCAGAAAAGCAAGCTCTGAGTCGATGAAAGTTACCATTGCGGTGATAAAGGATTTTAAGTCAGCAGTAGTATAACTTTCGTGCTTTCTAGTGTAATGTGTTTCGTCATTACCTATCCATGCGGAGGCTTTTGCCAATGCTTTAATACGTTTATTGTCAATGTGATCATTAATACATGGAGATAGTTGCTTTGTTTTAATTATCTCTTCGGAGTCTGGAGATATAAAAATTGCAAAGTCTTTGACCAGAAATTCAAGAGCCTTGCGATATCCCATGCCACATATTTCTGAAAGACCCCATTGTTCAGCCTTCTCTGATTGATTATATATTTCTACAAATTTTGGGGAGAGGGAAGTAATTTTTTCAGAAAAACAGGAAACTTCATCCCCCTCGGGAACTAAGTGCATTTGAAATAAGCGGTTTTGGGCTGATGGATAAGGACAATGATAAACGCCCATGAAGCAGGATTCACAACTGTGACAAAAAAATAAAATAAATACATCACAAGCAAGATATTCATTCTGAATATAAAAGGAGCTTAGAACTCGTGCATCAATGCCTGTATTACAAATAGGACAAACTCTAGGTGTAGGATATTCAAATCTGGCGTCTGGTTGATTGGTAACAATATTTATTGGATTTATAGTTTTATACATTGAAATTCTACCTTTCAAAATTATTTTATCACAAGATAGGCTGAATGCAAATGTTCTTTGTATGGCTGGATGGAAAAGAGGAATACGGTCAAATTATCGGAAAAGTGAAAAGATGTAGTATCAAGACAAGTTTTTATTGAATACCTTATAGCATCAGAAAGGGGGTACGTCAATGAAAGAATCAAAAAGTAAGGATACCTATTATTTGGATGGTACATATACATATCCTAATGCGGTGATTGATGTGTACCGCCCGGTTATATCGGAAGAGGAACGTGCAAGGCGTATGAAAAGACTTGAACGGGTTGTGGCTGAAATTATGATTCAGGCCATGAGAGATAAAGAGATGAAGGGAGGACAGAGTAATGGATGAAAAACTGTCTAACTTGATCCGGGAAGCGGTCAAAAATGCTTTCGATCTGTATGATAACGCAGATAATATGGCAAATTATGTTGTTCATTATGTGGCAAGTGGAATTGCCCAGACGAAGGAAGGAGAGCAGAAGAATGGATAAGAAAATGATTTATGGAGGGGAAGCTACACTGGAAGATCTGTGTAGGTTGAATCAGCTTGGATTTGAATTTGTAGTTGAGGATGGGATGATCACCCATGTCTTACAAAAAGCGGGTGAGTGATAGTGGCTGTTGAAATGATGCAGCTTGGCAGCCGGGAAGAATGGCTTCAGGCAAGAGCCGGGCGGATAGGTGGCAGTGATGCTTCAGCAATCCTTGGCATGAATCCTTACCGGACAAATATTGAACTGTGGCAGATCAAGACCGGGCAGTTGGTCCCGGAAGATATTTCGGACAAGCCTTATGTGAAGTATGGCACAGAAGCAGAACAGTATCTCAGGGAACTGTTTAAACTGGATTTCCCGGAATATCAGGTCTGTTATGAGGAAAATAACATGTTTCTGAATGGTAAGTATCCATTCGGACATGCTTCACTGGATGGCTGGTTGATTGACCAGAATGGCCGGTTGGGTGTTTGGGAATGCAAGACAACCAATATTCTGCAATCCATGCAGAAAGAAAAGTGGGATCACCGGATACCGGATAACTATTATATACAGATTCTGCACTATCTGCTGATCACAGAATTTGATTTTGCAATCCTGAAGGCACAGTTGAAGTCAGAATTTGGTGGTGAAATCTACATACAGACAAAGCACTACAAAATTGAACGGTCGGAAGTCCAGGCAGATATTGATCTTCTGGAATCTTCTGAAAGGAAGTTTTGGAAGCAGGTGCAGGAAAGAAAAAGGCCTGACCTGATTTTACCCAATATATAAAGAAAAGAAGGAGAAAAGTAAATGGAGTTAAGAATCAACGAAGTGCAGCTTCCTGAACAGATTACCTTTAATTATGAGGAACTGAAGCAGGAACTGGCAGAAAAGCTCTCTACGTATGAAACACTGGTGTACTCAGATGAGCAGATCAAGGAGGCTAAAGCAGATAAGACTAACCTGAATAAGCTGAAAAAGGCCCTGAATGATGAGCGGATCCGAAGGGAAAAGGAGTATATGCAGCCGTTCAATGATTTTAAGGCCAAGATCAATGAGATTATCGGCATTATTGATAAGCCGGTTGCATTGATCGACAAACAGGTTAAAGAGTATGAGGACAAGCAGAAGCAGGACAAAATGGATAAGATCAAGGCACTGTGGTCTGAAATGGATGTGCCGGAGGGGCTGACGCTGGAAAGAGTTTTTGATGATCGGATGCTGAACGTTTCTTATGGAATGAACCATGTGAAACAGAAAATGCTTGATGATATCAAGAGATTTAACCGGGATATGGAAACGCTGGCCGGACTGCCGGAATTTGGCTTTGAAGCACAGCAGGAGTATATCCGCACTTTTGATCTGAACAAAGCACTTGCTGAAGGTCAGAGAATGGCACAGGTTCAGAAGAAAAAGGAAGAGGCTGCCCGTGCTGCTGCCGAAGCAGAACAGGCAAGGCTGAAGGCAGAGGAAGAAGCAAAGCAGTCTGCATTCCCGGATGATGCCATGAATCCACCAGAAGAACCTGTAACGACCATGGGAAAGGTAATTTCTGATATCGAAAAGCAGACATATGAAAGAGCTGTTCAGGTCCCTAAAAAGCAGTGGATTTCATTTTCAGCACTTCTTTCCACGGAAGATGCACTTGCACTGAAGGATTTCTTCAACAGCAGAAATATTGAATTTAAGGCGGTTTAGAAAGGATAGGTGAACAATATGGCAGTTCAGAACAGTTTGGCGAAAGCAAAAGGAAATCAGCCACAGAAAGCAGGAATTACAGCATTTTTGAATAGTATGGCAGTGATTGCCAATATTGATCAGGCACTTGGAAAGGATAACAGACAGAGATTCATAACTGGGGTAATTTCAGCTGTAAATACAAATGAAACATTGAAGGAATGTACAAATCAGTCTATTTTATCCGGGGCGCTTCTTGGTGAATCCCTGAAGCTGTCACCTTCCCCACAGTTGGGGCATTATTACTTGGTTCCATTCAATGATAAGAATAAAGGAAAGGTTGCACAGTTTCAGCTTGGATACAAGGGATATATTCAGCTTGCTATCCGTTCCGGGCAGTATAAGAAGATCAATGTGATTGCTGTGAAGGAAGGAGAACTGGAATACTTTGATCCATTGAATGAGGAAATCAAGATCAATCTGATGATTGATAAATGGGATGAAAGAGAAGCAGCACCGACAATCGGATATTATGCCATGTTTGAATTGGTCAACGGTTTCCACAAGGCTATCTATTGGAGTAAAAAGCAGATGATGGTACACGCTGACAAGTTCAGTCCGGCATTCTCTGCCAATGCAACAACCATCAAGACAAGGTACGGAGAAAAAAAGAAGGTTTCCTTTGCTGATTTTGAAGCCGGAAACTATGATCCTGCTGATGCATGGATGTATTCCTCATTTTGGTACAAGAACTTTGATGAAATGGCCTATAAGACCATGCTTAGACAGCTGATCAGCAAGTGGGGCATCATGTCAATTGAAATGCAGAGTGCTATTGATGCAGATATGGCTGTGATCAATGAAGATGGCAGCAATGACTATGTTGAAAATGATGATTCTATCATTGACATGGATCCGGCTGACCAGGAAGAAGAGGATGTACCAGTAGAGCCAACACACGAGCAGGAAGCACCACAGGATGCTGCAGCTGTTCTGTTTGGAAATAAATAAGAAAGGATGGTAAAACCATATGAACAAAGTGGAATTAAAGGATCTGGTCGGTGGTGCACTTCAGGAGAAGTTCAGCAAGGCATTTGAGAAGGTCATTGAGAATCTTCAGGATCAGAATACTTCTTTCAAAGTAAAAAGAGGGATCACGATCAAGATGTCATTTGTTCAGAATGAAGCAAGGGATGATGTTTCTGTAATGGTGGATGTTTCAGAGAAGCTGGCGCCGCAGGCTGGTATGAAGACTTCATTCAGTATAGGAAAGGACCTGAAGACTGGTGAAATCTATGCAGAAGAGTATGGGAAGCAGATCAAGGGGCAGATGAGCCTGAGTGACTATGAAACTGCATCTGAACCGGTAAAAGTCCAGAAGATTGACGGTGATGTGGTTGATACAGAAACAGGAGAAATTATTGAGCATGCAAATAATGTGGTCGATTTAAGAAAGGCTGCTTTATAAGCAGATAGGGTGAAAAATATGATTCAGAAAGCATTACAGTATCTTGTAGGTCTCGGAGAAGCAAAAGAACATACCATACACGGTGATACATATTCGGATAAGGAACTATACCGGGTGGACAAGCATATTCCCATGGCAGCACCTATTGAGATGAATACTCTTACAAGCCTTGTGGACTACATCAAAGCACATATTGATACCATGGCAGAAAAGATGATCATTCAGGTGGTCAGTCCTGAGGAGGTAAGGCTGTTTTCACAGTTGAATGAGAAGAGATGCAGGGAAACTATTGTCAAGGTAGAAGCTTTGATTCCTTCTTTCAGATATGAGCATTTCATTGACCATGAAAGTTTCTGCATCAGCGTACAGGCAAAGTTCATGGATGATCCGGCGACAGATAAGGCATTGCTGCTGAAGTTTGCCGGTACTGTTGAACAGGGAAGTGTTGCTGAATATGGTGATGATGGTGTGACGCAGAAGGCTACCGTAAGACAGGGCATTGCATCCAAAACAGATGCTGTTGTGCCTAATCCTGTGAAGCTCAGACCATACCGTACATTCACAGAGGTTGTACAGCCTGCATCTGATTTTATCTTCCGTATGAAAGAAGACCGGGGTATCACCTGTGCGCTGTTTGAAGCTGATGGTGGTGCATGGAAGAATGCAGCCATGAAGAATATCAAGGAATACCTTGAATTTGAACTGGAAGGCTATCAGGATCAGTTCATTGTGATTTCGTAAATATGGTTGAAACACCTTAAGAAACCATTAAGTGATATTTGTTCATGTGCATCAGCATACCACAGTAATATGCCATGATAGAAAGCCTCCTGCCGGAATCCCCGGTAGGAGGAAATGGAAACTTGATGGGAAGAAAGCCACGGAAAAGAACGTAGAAGGAAAAGGAAGGTGTAATTGGTGGCTGGCAGACAAAACAAAGTAGGGCTTGATTACTTTGAATTGGATTGCCACATGGACGACAAAATTAAATTGATTGAAGCTGAATTTGGATTAAAGGGTTTTGCAATAATCGTTAAGCTATATCAAAATATATATTCTGGCTATGGTTATTATTGTGAATGGACACCCGATATTTCGCTTCTTTGGGCGATGCAATTAGGTATTTCCCCTAGCGGCGGTGGTAAAGGATTTGGTATTGCGACTGGAAAGGTTTCTTTATCCGATCCTAAAGGGCGGTTTGGTACTGCGGTTGATACTTCTTTATCCGACTACCCAGATAACTTAATAAATAAAGTCATAGCAGCTTCAATCCGCAGGGACATTTTTTCAAAAGAACTTTTCGACAGGTATCGTATTCTTACATCGTCAGGAATACAAAAAAGGTACCTAAACGCCACATCCAAGCGTGAAAAAGTAGAGTTGAAAAAAGAGTACCTTTTAATTTTTGTACCTAAAAATAGGAAGAATGTGGTAATAAATTCAATTTCCTGTGGAATAAATTCAATTTCCGACACCGGAAATGCACAGAGTAGAGTAGAGAAGAGTATAGAATATCCCCCTATATCCCCCACGGGCTTTAACAGCTTCTGGGAAGCCTATCCGAAGAAGGTACGGATCCTGAAATCTGAAGAGGCTTACAGGCAGATCCTTTTTGATGATAACAGCCTTGATGAAAAGGATGTTGAGACAGCGGCCTGCAATTATGCGGAAGCCGTAAGAATCATGGAAACAGAGGACAGATACATTCTGAACCCGGATAATTTCCTGTCGAAAGGGGTGTATGCAGATTATCTGCCTGGGACGTATAAAAGGCCGCAGAGGACGCAGCGGAACAAGCCACTTGGACAATTCAATCAGTTTATGCAGACAGATTATGATTTTGAGGCTCTGGAAAGAGAGCTTTTAAGCAATTCTGGAACAACAGAAGGGGAGCAGGGTGAGAATGAAAGCAAAAGTTTATCTTAAGAAGATCAGAAAAATGGATGCAATGATAAATGCAGACATTGAGGAACTGGCACAGTTGGAAGCCCTTGCTACCAAGACTGGTGCAGTTATGGGTGGTGAAAGGGTACAGACATCAGGATCCCAACAGAAAATGGCTGACTGTGTTGTGAAAATCGTGGAGATGAAAGATAAGATCAACACGGAAATTGACAGCTATATAAATTATAAAGCAGAAGCGAGACGGATGCTTTGTGAGTGCAGTGCAGATTGCATTATGCTGCTGCAGAAAAGATATTTTGGTGTCTATGACGATGCGAAAAAGAAAACAGTTTATAAGACATGGGAAGAAATTGCCGCTGACATGAATTTTACCTATAAGTGGGTATCAGGAGGGCTGCATCAGAGAGCATTGTCGCAGTTTCAGAAGGCCATGGATGAAAGGATAAAAGATGATGAAACGGCTGATATTAAATGAATACAGAAATAACAGCAATTTTAGAAATTATGTTGACAGATATGCTGTAAAACATCGGCTTACCTTGGATGAGGCTTTAGAACATGAACTGGTAAGGCAGGCATATTTGTATTATACGGATGTATGAAAGGATAAGGAATAATGGCAGAAATGGAAAAAACAGAGCTGGCTGACAGGATCCGGGCTATGGAACCGGAGGAACTGCAGCTTGCAGTAAGGCTGATCCCATCAGGCATATTGATAGGGGAAGTGGCAAGAAGGAGCAGCGAGACAGAAAAGATGATTTCCGGGATCAAAGGTTTGCTGAAGATGGGAGAAGGTGACAGTTATGCAGGATAGACGGTATGAAGCTGCCGGCATGATCAGGAATGGTGCCGCTTATGAAGATATAGCCAGTGCAACCGGGTATACGGTCAGCTATGTCAGATTACTGGCGCACCGGCTGGGTATCAAGAAGAAACTTCCCAGTATGGAATTGTACGAGAGAATCGTGCAACTGTGGAAAGACGGCATGAGGAAAAGCGATATAGCCAGAACCGTAGGCTGTGCACCTGCCTGTGTTACAAGGGCACTTAAAAAGAATAATTTGGAGATCAGAAGATATGCTATGTCTGCTGTTCAAAAAACCAAGAGGTCGGAAGAGGTACCGGAGATTTCAGATGAAGAACTGGCACTGCTGCCACACGCAGAGAATAGAGCTCATATGTGCCGGATCATCTGCAATGGTAAGGCATATCTGGATGTGACACAGATTTATTTCCCTATGTGAGGTGCAGCAATGAAAATCATACATGATCAGGAAACGATAGATCTTTTTATCAAAATGCGGGATGAAGGGTGTACATACGAAGAAATAGCAGATGAACTGGGATGCTCTACGAAAACAATTCAAAAGTATGTTTCAGTACTTAATCTGCCAAGGAGAAGACTTGATTTTGAAGCCCAGAAGGATGATGTTATCAGGCTGTTCAACGATGGAAAATCCCATATGCAGATATCAAAAATTACTGGGTTGTCAATGTCCTGTATTGGAAGGAATCTGAGGATCCTCGGTTTTACCAGGGGACGACCGGCCAGAGCTGTTCAGAGTACAGACTTAAAAACGGATCCGGATTTCAATCAGGACCTGACAAGGCCGATTCCGGTGAAATTTGCAAAGCCTGTCAGGTATCGTGTTTCGAGGTACCAGATCGGCGGCAAGGAATATATGGACGATTTGACACCATATGTCCTGTATCCGTCAGAGAAAATCAAACTTGAATATTAAGTGAAAGGAGTGAGAGGTTTGCTGGCCAGCGTGAAAGAGCTCTTTACTCCTGAGAACAATGGAATCAGTACAAGAAAGAATGGAACGGCTGGGTACATATCAGAAGATGATTACTTTCATGGCGAAAGAAAAGCAGCCGTATGAGTTTAAAAGGAAATATGCACAGATTCGTGCAGAAGAATTTGCTACAGAATGCAATCGCCGAGGATTAAACTATCATGTTTCGGTTGGAGGATTGGACAGCATCGTTTTATATCTGTTTCTGCATGAGATATGTGATATAGATGCACCGGGAGTCAGTGCTTCGTATCTGGAAGATAAAAGTATCCAGAGGGTGCATAAAGCACTTGGAATTATTAATGTACCGCCGTTGAAGAGAGAGGATGGTACATATTGGAGTAAGTCCAAGGTGATTCAGGAGTTTGGTTTTCCAGTTATATCCAAGGAGGTAGCTGCAAAGATTGAACTGTTGCAGAATCCGTCTGAAAAGAATAAAACGGTGCGCCATGCCATTATTACGGGTGAGACAGGAGAATATGGTGGTTGGCAAAAGGACTCACGTATGAAGCTTAATCACCGATGGCTGAAATTGTTCGGTGGATATGAGAATGAAAATGAGGGATGTGATTTCCAAAAGCCTGACTTCTTAGTATCTTCCAAGTGTTGCTATTATCTCAAAGAAAAGAACTGTGATGATTGGGGAAAGGAGCACAACAGTGTGCCATATTTGGGCTTGATGGCATCTGAGGGCGGCAGGAGAGCCAAGAGTCTGCGCATGAATGGATGTAATTATTTTGGAGCATCTACGATCAGATCAGCACCGTTTGCCATATATGGCAGGCAGGATATATTGACACTGGCACTAGAGATGGACGAGCTCTGGAAGCATGGATTGAAAGAAAAATACCATGATCAACTCTCGAAAGAGGGCAAAATAACAGGGCAGTTTGTAATGCCAGACAGCATCATACCGGAAATCTATGGAACTATAGAAAAACAGCGAGATGGGACATTATATACAACAAAGGCACAGCGTACTGGATGCAGTATGTGTGGGTTTGGAATCCATATGGAGAAACGTCCACACAGGTTTGATCTGTTGTATAAAGAAAATCCGAAAGAATGGGATTATCTGATGTTCCATATGTGCAAGGATGCAGATGGAAATGATTATGGCTGGGCGAAGGTACTTGATTATATCGGTGTTGGTTGGGATCCGGACACGATCGGTGGAAACTGTAAAGGGCAGATGAGCTTGTTTGACATGATGGAGGATGCGGAATGAAGAATAGTGAATTGAAAGAATATTTAGACACCTTTCCTGCTGATGCAGAGGTATCTGTAATCATTGCAAATCCAAAAGAGAGAAAGCGTTATCCATTAAAAGATTATCACGGTGTTACGGATTTAGGTAAGCCGGTATTTCTGCTGGAAGTAGGGAAGACTGAAAATCTGGAAGAGGAAAAGGATGCTGATATACCGGGACAGATGGAGATCGGGGATATACCGGGGGTGATGCCATGATTAACGGAGAACTGATAGTAGACAATTTTGCAGGAGGCGGTGGAGCATCTACCGGCATAGAACTGGCAACCGGGTACAGTGTGGATATTGCCATTAACCATGATCCAGAAGCGATCAAGATGCACAAGGCGAACCACCCGTATACCAAGCATTACTGTGAGGATGTATGGCAGGTGGATCCGGTTGCAGCCTGCAAAGGGCATCCGGTAGGACTTGCGTGGTTTTCACCAGATTGTAAGCATTTCTCAAAGGCGAAAGGCGGTAAGCCAAAGGATAAGTTTATCCGTGGCCTTGCGTGGGTAGCCTGCCGGTGGGCGGGGCTTGTCCGGCCGAGAGTGATCATGCTGGAGAATGTGGAGGAATTTAAGACTTGGGGACCATTAAACAGGGGACATCATCCAATTAAGTCCAAACAGGGTAAAACCTTTGAAAAATTTGTACAACAGCTTACAGATTTGGGTTATGAAGTGCAGTTTAAGGAATTGGTTGCAGCCGATTACGGTGCACCGACCATGAGAAAGAGATTCTTTATGATTGCCCGGTGCGATGGGAAGCCGATTGTATGGCCAGATCCAACACATGCACCGGCAGACAGCGATGCAGTAAAAGCTGGCTTACTCAAACCGTATGTAGGAGCATACACACAGTTGGATTTTTCTCTGCCTTGCCCGTCCATATTTGATACCGCAGAAGAAATCAAAGAGAAATACGGCATCCGGGCGGTGCGTCCACTGGCACCTAAGACGATGGAGAGGATTGCGAGAGGACTTAAGAAGTTCGTTATAGATAATGCAGAACCGTTCATTGTTCAGGTAAATCATAGTGGGGCAAAATCGGATTACTGCAAGAGTGCAAATGAGCCATTGAACACGGTTACTGGAAAGCATGGATTCGGAATTGTAGAGCCGTATATGGTACAAATTGGACAGACAGGATTTACTGCAGACAGGAGTAAGGATGTCCGGGAGCCACTTACAACGATTGTGAGTAAGAATGAACACTGCTTAATCAGTCCTACGCTGATACAGTATCATTCTGAAACGGCAGATAAATCCGTCAGAGGGCAGTCTATCAAGGATCCAATTATGACTGTGGATAGTTCAAACCGGTATGGATTGGTTACCTCATTCCTACATAAGTACTATGACGGTGGCTACAAAGGGGCAGGCGAGAGCATAGAAAAGCCATTGCCAACCGTGACTGCATGGGATCATAACAGCGTGGTTACGGCGAACCTGATTCAGATGAATAATCACTGTGATGGCAGGGATATAAGGGAGCCGATTCCGACAATCACAGCCGGAGACGGACATTTCGGAGAGGTGAGAGCCTTCTTAGTGAAATATTACGGGCAGGGAACAGGTCAGGACATAAAAGAGCCTTTGGATACCGTGACATCACGTGATCGGTTCGGATTAGTAACTATTGAAGGTGTAGATTACCAGATTGTAGATATCGGTTTAAGAATGTTGGAGCCAAGAGAACTGTATGGATGCCAAGGATTCCCAGATGATTACATAATCGACCACGACTATACCGGCAAGACCTACCCTCGTAGTGAACAGGTCAGAAGATGCGGTAACGCAGTTTGCCCGCCTATCCCGGCAGCACTGGTAAGAGCAAATCTACCGGATCTATGCGTGGCGGAACGAACACCAAATATAAAAATCAGTGCAGAGCAGACCGGACAGCTCCGGTTTGCATAAGTTGGAGGAGAATTAAGAAATGAGAAGAAAATTAAATGTAGCAATCGTAATTATGATGGTTTTATCCTGTCTGATTTCAGGATGTAGCGAAGCAGATAAGGTAAATGCCAATATTTCCAAGCAGGCAGATTATTTTGAATGTGAGAGAAAAATCACGGTATATAATGCCAGAACTGACATGATCATTCTTGAAGCAGAGGGGTATATGGCAATTTCCAATAATGAGAGTGGTGAGTTGGTATGCACCGTTAAGACAGGGCCGAATGAGTACCGGAAGAATTACATATACCTCAATGATTATACTATGTATGTTGTTGAAGATATAACCGGCACACATACGGATCCTTATCATTACAAGCTGTATTTCCACACAGAGATTCCGGTGGATGTAGAGACAAAGCCGTAATGGATGGGAGGAGGAGATCATGAGAGTATTACCGATTTTATTCAATACAGAGATGGTGCGGGCAATTCTTGAAGGTAGAAAGAGCTGCACGAGACGGATGGTAAAGCCCCAACCAGATGAAAAGCATATATACCCACTTGGCTATGTTACAGACAGTACAGAGAAGAAAAATGTAGGATGCTTTGGATTTGGCATTGATGAATACGGCGGTTCTATTCAATATGCAAAGCCGCCGTATCTGGGTGGGGATATTATTTATATTCGTGAGACATGGACGGAGGAATGTGGAAAATATTATTATCGTGCGGACTATGACAGCGATTATTTAGACCCATGTGAAACCTTATCTGGTGGCTATTCGGCAAGTTGCAGAAATCATCCGGGATGTGACGGATGTATGGCAACTTCAACGAGAATACACTGGCACCCATCAATTCACATGCCGAAAGAAGCGGCGCGTATCTGGCTTAAGGTTACGGATGTGAGAGTGGAGCGGTTGCAGGAGATTGCATCTGAGCAGATTAGCAGAGAGGGTGTAGAGGTGGAATATCCTCATGTGTTGAATGGAGAAGAAAAAAGATATGCGTTTTCGACTCTTTGGAATAGCACCATCAAAAAGACCGACCTTGACCGCTATGGTTGGGATGCGAACCCATTTGTTTGGGTAATCGAATTCGAACGGTGTGAGAAACCGGAAGTAAATTAAAGGAGCGTGAAGTATGGCTAAAGCAATATTGGTTATGGAGATGCCGGAATCGTGTTTCGGATGCAATTTCTGTCACATAAGCAACAGTGATGGAGAGAAGATAGTTGCCAAGCATTGGAAGTATCAAGGACGGTTTCATGTACATATGAAAAGCCAGATTGGTGTCCACTCCGTATACTCCCGGAGAGGAAAGATACAAATCATTACATGAATAATAAGGAAAAAGGCATTGTTGAAGGGAAAACCCTGTCTGAATGCAATAGACGGAAAATAAGAAATGGGGGTACATTGATAATTGAATATTGGCGATTGATAAAATAAATGGTATATTATAATTGAAAGGATGAAAATGATATGCCAAAAAACTGTAAAGAATGTAAGTATAAATTGCAATACGATTATTACTGTAAAGAAAAAGAATTAGTAGAACGGATGGAAAAGGATAAAACAGAAATAATAAGTGAAATTAACAATTGTAAAAAATATTATTCACATGAAATCTCTGAGGAAGAAATTGAATATTGGAAAAAGATTAAACGACAGTTAGAACCCAAAGATAGTACATATCGAAAATTATCAAAGGGAATACATAATTTTGTGTTGATAATTAGCAGTCTTATGTCACTAATAATTATCATCCATACTATTAAGAATGGAATGTATATTGCACTCTTAGCTATTACTCCATTTGTATTGCTTATAATAGCTATGATTTTGGCGAAACGTGCTATGAGAGACGCAACTGAGCAGGATGCATATAATTGGATAATGGCACTTGCTTCATTTACATCTTTAATTTTGGCTTTTTATGGTATGAGTACATAGTTTTTAATACCAACCGTCAATATTCGATGGTTGGTATTTTTGTGAAAAATATTAAAGGCGGTAAAATTTGTGCAAATTTTGCCAGGAAACATGTGGTGTATCTTTCAAAAAAGTATGTTGCGGTAAGTTAAAATAACGGATATAATTAAAAACAAAAGAGGAAGTGAAGTCTATGGGCATATGGGATTTTATTTGGTTTCACATAAAAACAAAAAAGATACATAGTGGGGAATTATGGACAAAATTTAATAGCGTTGCAGGGAAAAAAGCGTATATTATAAAAAATGGTAAAATTATTTCTGGAGAAATTGGAAGAGATTGTAGGTTAACGGATACTGATTATTTATGTTTTATAGATGATAGTGGATGTAGGCATGATAGTGATATTATTTATTTGAAAAGATAATATATTTTAGTAGTACCTAAGAACCAATAAGTGGAGAAATCCATATATGGCTCTTTTTTATTTCCCGAAAAGGAGATAAACAGTTTCAGCAAAGAAGATGAAATAACCATGTAATATTGTATTCCCGGATTGCTACATATTCTGGAGAATAAGGCAGAGAAAGCAGTTGGAATGGATGAAAAAGAATTAATTTTAGAAAAGAAAGGGTAGAAGTTCCTATTGCATCTGTGGTATTGTATAAACTGAAAATGATTCATGAAAAGCACCGTTTGTCCATGGCGGTGCTTTTTGCATAGCCTGTAAGAGTTCTCTCCTGACTGCTTACAGGCTTTTTTGATAGGTAAAATCATATAGAAAGGTGGTGTTGCAGGATGGTTAAACTCAATGCCAAACAACAGAGATTTGTTGAGGAATACCTGATTGACCTGAATGCAACACAGGCTGCAATAAGAGCAGGATATAAAAAATCAGAGTATACAGACACAAATGCAAATAAGTTACTAGAGAATACTAGAGTCAAAGAAGCCATTGAAAAGGCAATAGCAGAACGGTCAAAAAGAACCGGTATCAATCAGGACCGTGTGATTCAGGAACTGGCAAGAATAGCCTTTGTTAATCCAAAGAAACTGATTGACCCAGAGGATGCTTCTGTTCGAGCAGATGCAACAGAAGATGATCTTGCCTGTATCCAGTCTGTAAAAGTCAAGACCATGAGTGGGGAAAAGGGATATTCCGAAGAAAGGGAAATCAAGCTGAATGACAAAATGAAGGCTTTGGAACTTCTTGGAAGGCATCTTGGAATGTTCCAGAACAATATGAATATTACGGTTGAGAAATCTGAGAAGCTGGATGATATTATGACACAGTTGGGTGGTGAAGGGCTTGAAGAGTAGCTTTCCCTTATCACAGAAATATATTGATTTCATAAATACAGTTGATAATGTGGATGCTGACTTTCTGGAAGGCACTACAGCATCAGGAAAGACCACGGTCGGCGCCGGAGTAAAGTTTATGCGCATGGTCAGTAGAAGCCATAAAAAGCTTCATATAATAGCCAGTAAGACAACTGGTACAGCAGAGAAGAACATTATTCAGCAGGATAATGGGATCCTTGATATACATCCTGCAGCACAGTACTTTGGAAATGGGGATAAGGACTATAAGATTCCTCATATTAAATTTGAAGGTAAGATCATATTTGTGTTGCCATATGAAAACAAGAATAAATGGCAGTTAGTTCTGGGATCGCAGTTTGGATGTGTCTATATTGATGAGATAAATACTGCCAATATTGAATTTGTAAGGGAAGTATCTACAAGAAATGATTATCTGATGGCAACATTAAATCCGGATGATCCGGATCTTCCAGTATATAAAGAATTTGTGAACAGATCCAGACCATATAAAAAATATGCAGGAGATGTTCCAGAAGAGATAATGAGAGAACTGAAAGAAAGGCCGGTACCGAAATGGAGGTACTGGTTTTTTACATTCAGGGATAATCTGAGCCTGTCAGATGCAGATATCCAAAAAAAGATACAGTCAGCACCACCCGGAACGAAGTTGTACAAGAATAAGATTGAAGGCCTGCGTGGAAAAGCAACTGGTCTGGTATTTCCGAATTTTGAGCATGGCAGGCATGTTATTTCCAGAAAGGAATTGAAGGATCTGATAGAAAAAGGAGAGATCAGATTCAAGATATTCAGTGCTGGAATGGATACTTCGTATTCGGCAAAATCCATGGATACTATTGCCATGTGTTTTCAGGGAATCACGGAGGATAGAAAGCTGATTTATCTGGCAGAAAAGGTATATAACAATGCTGCCCTTGGTGTTCCTCTTGCTCCGTCAGATACTACTGTAAAATTCATAGAGTTTCTGGATTCATGCCGGAAGGATTGGGGATTTGCAAAAAATACATTTATAGACTGTGCAGATCAGGCCACGATAACAGAGTTAAGAAAGTGGAAGCGGCTCCATGGTTCAGTATATAACTTCATAGACAGTTATAAGAAGGTTGAGATTATTGACAGAATTAATCTGCAGCTTGGATGGCTTCAGCAGGATTGTTATTTAGTGGTTGAGGATTGCCCGGAACATATAAAAGAACTGGAAGTATATTCTTGGGACGAAGAAAAGAATATTCCAGAGGATGGTCACGATCATACAATCAATGCTGATCAGTATGGATGGATTCCATATAGAAACATGATCGGTTTTGAGGAGGAGTAAATAGGTGAAGTGGATGGATAAATTGAATGAAAATATTAAAAAGAGCCTTAGAAGCTGGTTGAATGTGCTTCCTGCTAATCCCTATAATTTTCAGATTAATGAAATAATGGATTTTGAAGGACATGCGATCAGGAACCGGATCTGGTATAGAGGTGACAGTAATGAACTGGAACAGTTTTACAAACAGAACCGGGAAACTGCAGATAAATACAAATTCTGGGCGAGTACCTGTACTCCAGGAATGGAAATCCGGAAAATCCATGTTGGACTGCCGGGATTGACTGTAAGAACACTTGTATCAGTTGTAATGCCGGACATGGGAGAATTTGAATTTACAGATAAGAAGCAGGAAACTGAATGGAAAGAAATCAGCAAAGAAAAAAGCTTTAAATTCAAAAAGAAGGTAGAGAGCGCACTTAAGGATACTTTGTATATTGGGGATGGAGCATTTAAGGTTTCCATTAATACAGAATTAAGTCAGCATCCCATTCTTGAATGGTATCCCGGTGATCGTGTGGAGTTTGTACGGAAACATGATCAGATCAGGGAAGTTGTGTTTAAAACGCCATATAAGGAGAATGGACGGGTTTACGTCCTTAATGAGCGCTATGGATATGGGTATATCGTAAATGAATTATATTATGATAACAAACTGGTAGATAATGCGTTGCTGTCCGTGACCAAAGATCTGGTAGACGTAGAATTTGATAAAACGATTATGCTTGCAGTTCCATTTCAGATTTATGATTCTGCTAAATATGAGGGAAGAGGCGGCAGTATTTTTGATGGAAAACTGGACAGTTATGATTCATTCGATGAAATATGGTCACAGTGGATGGATGCACTCAGAGCAGGACGTGCCAAGACCTATGTACCGGAGTGTCTGATACCGCATAATCCTATGACAGGAGAAATCATCAAGCCGAATCCGTTTGACAACCGGTACCTTTCCGCAGACGGGGATATGAGGGAAGGGCAGAAAAATCAGATCATGACGGATCAGCCAACGATTCCGCATGACAGTTATCTGGCATCCTATATAACGGCTCTGGATTTATGCCTGCAGGGAATTATCAGCCCGTCTACGCTTGGTATTGATGTGAAGAAGCTGGATAATGCAGATGCTCAGAGGGAGAAAGAAAAGACAACATTATATACCAGAAATGCCATTGTAGGTGCCTTACAGGAGGCATTACCCTGTGTTGTTGGTATTTGCATTAATGCAGATCATATTCTCCATACAAAGCCTATAGAAGAGATTGAGGTAAATATTCCTTTTGGAGAGTATGCCAATCCTTCTTTTGAATCTCAGGTTGAAACAGTAGGTAAAGCCAAAACGCAGGGAATTATGAGCATAGAAATGTGTGTGGAAGAATTGTACGGTGATACACTGGATGAGCATTGCAAACAGGAAGAAATAGCACGGTTAAAAGCCGAACAGGGAATACAGAGTATTGGAAATGAACCGGCTGTCAGTCTGGAAGCTGGTAATTTTGCTGTTGAGGTTAATGAGGAGGATCCTGATGAAGGTAAAAGTGGGAAAACGGATGTACAACATGAGCAGGGAGGAATATCAGGGACTGCTGAAAATAGCAAAGGAACAGGTTCCAATGGGAATATACGCTCTTGAAAGAGGAGATTATTCCGAACTGAGATGTGATTCATGTACAAGCATAACACAGCTGAAATCATTAACCAGAGCGTTTAAAAGTCAGGGATTTAAGGTATATGCAAATGGGAGGTAAACTCCATGGCACAGATCAACAGTGAGTATGATGTTGGAGCTGCCTTTGAGAGAATTGAAGATGAACTGATTGCTTCCATGATAAGGAATATGGATCACCACCGCGCTGAGGAAACAGAAGAAGGTATACGGTGGTCTATGTGGCAGGCTGAGCAGTTAAAAGCTCTGGAAAGATATAAGCGTAAGAATCAGGAAAAATACAGTAAGCAATTCAGACATATCAACAGTCAGATTACGGATCTGATTCGGACAGCAAAGCAAAAAGGAAATATGCAACAGGAGATCCGGATCCTTCAGGCAATAAAAAAGGGCTGGAAGGTAAATGGAAAAAATCGTTCCCCTGCACATAATTCTATGACATCAGAATTTTTTAAACTCAATGAGCGAAAACTGGATGCCCTGATCAAGGCAACTACATATGATATGCAAAAAGCCGAGACGGCAATTCTGCGTATGGCAAATGATCAGTATCGCAGGATCATATTTAATGCGCAGATATATGCAAATTCTGGTGCAGGAACCTATGAAAAGGCTGTTGATATGGCAACAAAGGATTTTATCAGTGCAGGCCTTAACTGTGTTGAATATTCCAACGGAGCAAGGCATACACTTGCTGATTATGCTGATATGGCCATAAGGACAGCAAGTAAACGTGCATATCTGCAAGGAGAAGGTGAGAAAAGGGAAGAATGGGGCATTCATACTGTCATTATGAATAAGCGTGGCAATCCGTGCCCGAAGTGCTTACCGTTTGTTGGAAAGGTATTGATTGATGATGTCTGGAGCGGGGGAAAGGCATCAGATGGACCATATCCACTGATGTCGTCAGCGATAGCCGCCGGTTTATATCATCCAAGATGTAAGGACAGCCATACCACATATTTTCCAGGAATCAGTTCACCGCCTGATCAGAAGTATAGTAAGACAGAATTAGGAGAAATAGAGCAGGCAAGTCAGGAGGAAGCAAAGCAGCAATACGTTGAAAGGCAGGAAAAGAAATACGGCAGGCTGGCGGAGTTCTCACTGGATCCGGAGAATCAGCAGAGATATAAGGCAAAGCAGGAAGAATGGAGCAAACAGAGAGAGGTTATAAAGGATTCGATATCTGCACAGAATAACAGAGCTGATGCAAAGAGCAGAGCAGGAACAAAATCCATTGCAAAATCCACTACCTCTGGTATAATGAAGTTACCAAAGTACGAAAGTAGCGTAATTCCTAAGGCTAAATTTACAGAATATGCTCTAAATCCAGTTAAAGATCCGGATAAAGCGAGAGCCTTTAAGACAGCACTGGGCTATACAACTGAAAATGCAGATCATCTTATTGAACAGATTCACAGCAAACTACCATTATATGAGGCGGTAGAAAAGGGCAACAGAGGATACGGAATGACCTACGAAGTAATTATGGATATTACTGGTCCGAACGGAAAAACGGCAAAAGTATTAACTGCTTGGATTGATGATCAGAGCAATGGAGAAATGCGACTGACAACCGTTCATGTTGATTAGGAGGCGAGAATATTGATTGAATTATATGAAAAATATAGGCTTAAAGATGGACGTACCGGAAGGGCTGTAGAGCTTCTTGGAAATGGAGAGGCTTGTATATTTGAAGTTGATAAAAAAGGATTTGATGAAAAAGTTATCACTGTTTTGACAGATGAAATAGAGAAAAAGCTGTAAATACGATGTTAATACCACCAGTCAGGAAAATGACCGGTGGTATTTTTATACCCATTAAAGAAACAGAGAGAAGTGATGGCCCAACCCAAAATGTGGGGTCAGGTATCGCTTCTCTCTGTTTAGATATCTTATGTTTATTTTACGGCAATATTCATAAAGATGCAATATTTTTTAAAAAGATAGGAAAAGAACAGAATGGAGGTGAGAGGAATGAAGATCAGAGTAAAACATGACTTTAAGGACAGAGAAAACAATCTGAAGCTCAGAACGGTTGGCGAGATTATGACAGTAACAAAAGAACGTGCTGAGTATCTGACCAATATGAAATTGGCAGAGATCATTGATGTAAAAGGTGATGATTCAGAAATAGTCGTTGAGACGCATGAGTAAGCGTCTTATTTTTTTGCCCGAAGGCTTAAAACTACGCAGAGACACTGTGATAAAAACTGTCATGTGAGACACACGTAAAACTGTTTGTAAGCGTGCAGACAGCACGGAAAAAACTGTAAAAAGGAGAAAGACAATGAAAAAAGTAAAGAAAATCCCATTTAATCTGCAGTTCTTTGCAGATGATCCGGCTGCCAGTGTAGAGAATCAGACCGGTACCGGCACAGGAAAGCAGGAAACCCCATCATTTGATTATGATAAGCTTGCCAGTTTGATTGCCGGAAAACAGACGGTAACAGAGGACAGTGTTCTGAAGGGCTATTTTAAACAGCAGGGATTATCCAAAGAACAGATGGAGCAGGCTATTGCAGCATTTAAGAAACAGCAGGCAGAAAATCAGCCCGATGTAGCCGGGATGCAGGGACAGATCACAGAAGCGCAGAATCAGCTTGCAACTGCACAGAAGGCGGCACAGCAGGCACAGATTCAATCTGCTGCAACTTTAATGGCGGTATCTCTTGGAGTTGATACAAAGACTGTTCCTTATGTTCTTAAGATGGCAGATCTGTCACAGGTCTTAGGTCAGGATGGAAAGATCAATGATGAAGCCCTGAAGAATGCGGTAAATAAGGTGTTGGAGGATGTGCCAGCTTTAAAACCGCAGGCAAATGGGAATACCGGGTTTGTACAGATAGGAACAGGTGGAAATCCGGGACAGCAGACACAGACAGCAACGGCAGCACCGCAGGTTGTATCCAAAAAGTGGAACCGTTGGAATTAAAAGAAAGGAAGGTATAAGATATGCCGAATTTAAACTATGCAGAACAGTGGAGCACCGAGCTTCTCGAAATTCTTATGCAGGGAACATTAACTTCCCCGTTTGTAACAACTAATGTAAGATGGCTGGATGCAAAAACATTCCATTTTACCCAGTTAAGTACTTCTGGTTATAAGAATCACAACCGGAATGGCGGATGGAATAGAGGTGATTATGTACAGAAGGATGTGCCTTTTACAGTAACACATGATCGTGATATTTCTTTCATTGTTGATAAGGCCGATGTGGATGAAACCAATGCTACAGCATCCATTCAGAATATTTCCCGGACATTTGAACAGACACAGGTTGTTCCTGAAACTGATGCACTGTTCTTTTCCAAGGTTGCACAGGCAGCACAGAAGACAGAAGGATACCATGGATCTACTGTAGCAAGTGCCTATACCAAGGCCAAGGTATTTGGAATGCTGAAGGAAATCCTTGGTAAGGGTAAACTGAGACGGTATAAGGCAAATGGATCACTCATTGTGTATGTAACAAGCGCAATTATGGATGCACTGGAGCAGTCTACAGAGTTTACCAGAAAAATCGAGATGACGCAGATCGCAGAAGGTGGTATGGGTATCGAGACCCGTGTAACAGAGATTGATGGTGTGCCGATCATGGAAGTTGTAGATGATGAAAGATTCTATGATGCTTTTGACTGGGATCCTGTTGGCGGTGGATTTGCTCCGCTGAAGAAGGTTGAAGCAGATAGTTCCAAGAATATCGCAGCAGTAACCGGAGCACATAAGATCAATGTGCTGGTAGCGTGTGGACAGACCTGTAAGACTGTACCGAAGATCTCCAGTATTTATTACTTTGCACCTGGTACTCACACCGAAGGTGACGGATACCTGTATCAGAACAGATCTTTGTCTGATACCTTTGTATTCCCTAATGGCCGTGATGGTAAGATCGACAGTGTTTATGTAGATGTTGACACAGAAGAATATACGGGAGATGGTGAATAAGATGGCTTATGTGCCTTATGTAACTGCTGAATATTACAGAGATACATATAAAGGCAGCATATTGCCGGATGATTCACTGGAAAAAGCACTCCGGCAGGCATCCAGACATATTGATTCCCTGACCTATAACAGAATTGTGGGTCAGGGATTCATTTCCCTGTCAGAGTTTCAGCAGGAAGTAATACAGGATGTGATATGTCAGCAGGCTGAGTTTGAGTATGAAAATGCTGATGAGATCAATACGATCTTATCCAGTTACAGTATCAATGGTGTATCAGCACAGTTTGGCAGTAGCTGGAACGTATTTATGGATAAGGGAATTGCCATGAAGCGAGATGTGTATGCGTTACTCTGTCAGACGGGGCTTTGCTGCCGGATAGCGAGGTGAGAGTGTGAATTATCCGTGTTTGGTACCGAAAAGACTCTGTAAAACAGATGTCAGTCTGTTACTTGACAAAGAGGGGCTTAGTAAGTACGGAGAGCCACTAGAACCATTTGAATATTCTGGGAAATGCAATTATCAGGACAAGGCCAGGACAGTTCTGACTGCAGAGAAGAAGTTGATACAGATTACCGGAACAGCATTATTTCCGGGAGATATCTGTGAGGAACTGCCGGTTATCTCAGGCGGCTCGGCTGTGATATTCGGGGTAAAGCGCAGGATTCTGGAAGGACGTAAGGCAAGGAATCCGGATGGAACGGTCAATTATACAGAGGTGTTATTCATATGATCTCGGCGAAGTCTACAGTCACAATCAATTATGCAAAAATCAGGCAGTTAACCAGAGCGCAGATTACGGCACTGGAGGAAACGGCAGAAGCTCTGCATACAGAGGTAGTACAGGCTGAAGTAATGCCACGGGATACGGGAAATCTGCAGAATGAGAGTACTTTTGTAGATAACTCAGAGAGCAGTCAGGGAAAGGTAAGTATTATATCCGATACGCCATATGCCAGACGGTTATATTTTCATCCGGAATATAATTTCAGTCAGGCTGAAAATGCAAATGCCCGTGGGGAATGGTATGAAGACTGGCTGCCAGGTGGAAGCAAAGAGAAATTCGCAATTAACACATATAAAGAGTTCTATAGGAGATTGACAGGCGTATGACATTAGCAGATGTAAGGGATTTTATTGAATCTCTTGGAAAAGCAGACCATGTATATATGGGAAAGCTTTCTGATAAAGAGGAAAAATCAGTAGGTGTATATAACAGCAAGCATGAGCATGGTTATCGTACAGCTATTGGTGGACCATTGCTTGAATCCTATGGGGTAAAGTATGTGACGCTGTTAATGCACTGGAATAAATCCCCAATGGAGACTGAAAATGCTGTTACGGTCTTATTTGAGGCTCTTACAGCTATCAGAGAAGTAGAGGTTAATGATCAGACCATCAAATTTATTCAGCCATTATATGAGCCACAGGATGTTGGTACAGATGATGCCGGTATCTGTGAAATGGTCATAGAAATGGCTGTTATTTATGACAAGAGAAAGGAAGGATAAAGTATGTCAACTGCAAAAACAGGAGTATATCCTGTCTATGAAAACCAGTTTAAAGTTGGTGATGCCAAGGGATCTGCTACAGCAATAGCAGATATGGAAACATTCTCGGTATCTTTTGACAACGGTGTGGAAGAATGGAAGCCGTTTGATCAGGGGGGATGGACAAGAAGGCTGCTTACTGCAAAATCTGTAACCATTACAATCAATGGTAAGAGAAACGTAGGGGATACGGGCAATGATTATATTGCCGGTAAAGCATTTGTGAATGGCAGAGAAGCAGAAGGATATCTTGTGTGGACATTCCCGGATGGAACAGAGGTTGAATTTGAAGGCTGTGTATTCAATGTGACAAATATCGGTGCCGGAGATTCTACTGCTGTAGGACCGCTTGAATTTGAAGCGCTGAGCAACGGCAAGCCGAAGGTTACTCCGGCTGCGTAAGGAAAGAAAATGTAGGCTGCAGGGATAAAACTGCAGCCTTATTTACAGGAGGAAAAGAATATGGCAAAAATTGTGGATATTACTGATAAATTATCATTTGATGAGAATCCAAGTCTGGTAATCCGTGGTGAGAGATTTGAAGTTAATGCAGATGCACCTACGATGTTAAGGATCATGGGACTTTTTAATACCCAAAATGAAGCGGAGGCTATTCCGGCGGCATACCAGTTGCTTTTTAATGATAATGCAAGAGCAAAGATCGACAGCATGAGGCTGTCTTTTAAGGATTTCTCTTATGTCATTGAAACTGCAATGAATCTTATTCGTGGTGAAGATATGAATCCGGGGGAAGATCAGACCCATACTATGATCTGATTGAGGACTTTGATCTGGTAGTAGCCTCATTTCAGTCGCAGTATGGGATTCGATTATCCAGAGAGTTAAATGATATGAAGTGGGACGAGTTTCAGGCACTTCTTGTAGGAATTGGCCCGGAAACACCACTTGGTAACATAGTAAGTATCCGGGCAGAGGATGATCCGGAAATATTGAAGCATTTTACCAGAGAGCAGCATCAGATTCGTAATGAATGGAGATCAAGGCACGCCAGGGATGTAGAGGTATCTAAGGAAACCATGGATCAGGTGCTGGATCAGTTAAAAAATGCTTTCATTTCCATGGCAGGAGGATTTTAAGATTGAAAAGGTAATTGATAAGGAACGTGAAAAGGTAAAGTGCCCGTATTGCGGGCATAGGGTAAACGCATTTCAGGATAAAGATGCCATTTGCAGAGGTGTCTTTTTTAAGTGTAAGAACAGGAAATGCGGGAGAATATTTGAATTGAAATTATGAGACGCTGTGCCGATGTGCCTGTCTTTGGAAAGTGGTGATAGGTGTGTCGGCTACAAGCGTAGGAAAAATCGGGTTAGATCTTGTTGTCAACAGCAGCGGATTTAACAGGCAGATGAGTGGTATCTCTGGAATTGCTAAAAAGGCAGGAGTAGCACTTGCAGCAGCGTTTTCAGTAAAAGCCATCATTAATTTTAGTAAAGAGTGCATAAAACTTGGATCTGATCTAGATGAGGTTCAGAATGTAGTAGATGTGACATTTCCGTCTATGACGGCTCAGGTTGATAAATTTGCCAAGAGTGCAGCAACATCATTTGGACTCTCAGAAACAATGGCAAAGAAATATACCGGTACCTACGGGGCAATGTCAAAGGCCTTTGGATTTACGGAGAAGCAGGCTTATCTTATGTCTACTACCCTGACTGGGCTTGCCGGTGATGTGGCATCATTCTATAACATTTCTCAGGATGAAGCATACACAAAGCTGAAGTCTGTCTTTTCTGGAGAAACGGAAACACTGAAAGATCTGGGCGTTGTTATGACCCAGAGTGCCCTTGATGCGTATGCACTGGCCAATGGATTCGGAAAAACCACATCAGCCATGTCAGAAGCAGAGAAAGTTTCCCTTCGGTATAAGTTTGTGCAGGAAAAACTATCTGCTGCAAATGGTGATTTTGCAAGGACATCTGACAGCTGGGCGAATCAGGTAAGGCTTCTGAGACTACAGGTTGAATCTATAATGGCAACCATAGGGCAGGGATTAATCAATCTGCTGACACCTGTGATCAAGGTCATTAATACTGTGATATCAAAGATAGCAACGCTGGCGAATGCTTTTAAGTCACTGACAGAAATGATAACCGGAAAGAAGTCTTCTCCGGGAAAGGGACTTGAGAAAACGACTGCTGCGGCAGAAGGTCTTGGTAACGCAACTGAAGGGATCGGAACGGCAGCAAAGAAGGCAGCGAAGGAATTAAGGCAGCTTGCTGGCTTTGATCGTCTGAATAATATTCAGACCAGTAGTTCCGGAGATTCTGGAAGTGATGGCGGTGGTGCATCCGATTTTGATTTTGGAGAAATTGCTGATGATGCGGCAGAGGCTGAAAAGAAATTAAGCCCATTCATGCAGGGACTGATTGACCGTATGAAGGAGCTTGCAGATCTCTTTAAGAAGGGATTTAAAGCTGGTCTTGGTGAAGACTTTGAAGCAAGTCTGCAAAGGACAAAAGAGCATCTACAGGGGATCAGAGACAGTCTGATTGACATTTTCACTGATCCACGGGTACAGAAAGCGGCAAATGACTGCGCAGATAAGATTGCATATGCGGCAGGACAGATTGCGGGATCCTTTGTAAGCATTGGACAGACGATCATTGAGAATCTTGCCGGTGGAATTGACAAATACCTTGACCAGAACAAAGACTACATCAAAGACAGGCTGGTTGGTATTTTTGATGCAACCGGTGATATAGCTGAAATTGCCGGTAATTTTGCACAGAGCTTTGCGGAAATTTTTGAGGTATTCCGTGGTGATACGGCAAAGCAATGTACAGCAGATATTATTGGGATTTTTTCCAATTCATTTTTAGGAGTACTGGAATTTGCAGAACGTCTTGGAGGGGATATCCTTGATTGTATCTGCCAGCCGATCATTGATAATAAGGATCTGATCAAAGAAACAATAGAGGGAGCACTGCAGCCGATCAGTGAGGCTTTGAGTACGATCAATACCGGAATAAGAGATGCTTTTTCGGAGCTGTTTTCGGTATATGATTCCAAAATCAGGCCAACATTCGAAGAAATCAGAGATGGTCTGAGTGAGATCCTGAAAATTGCACTCGATAATTACAATCAGCATATTGCACCGGTATTCGCAGAGCTTGGAACAAAATTTCAGAGTATGTGGTCAGAGCATATACAGCCTATGTTAAGCAAGGCAGTACAGGCATTCGGGAAATTTGGAGAATGTATCGGTGAATTGTGGAAAAATGTGATTCAGCCATTTGTCTCATGGATCATTCAGACACTTGCACCTGTTGTAGGTCCGCTGATAAAAAATCTCGGCAGTATTGTGCTTGATATGATTGGCCATATCAGTGATATTTTCAGTGGATTTTGGGATTTGCTTTCCGGTTTCAGTGATTTCTTCAGTGGGATTTTCTCTGGAAATTGGGAGAAAACCTGTCAGGGACTCGGTGAAATTGCTTCTGGAACCTGGACGATGATAGGTTCTGCATTCAGTGCAACCTTAGATTTTCTGAATTTTGGTATTCAATCGTTGGTAGGATCAGTACAGGCAAAATTTGCGCTGATTTCCAGTGCGATTTCAACCAAAATGGATGCTGCCAAAGATGCTGTGAAAAACAGTGTTGAAAAGATCAAGAGCTTTTTCAAGTTCGAATGGAAGTTGCCGAAGCTGAAATTACCCCACTTTGAGGTATCAGGCAACTTTAGTCTGAATCCACCTTCTGTACCTTCATTTGGTGTCAACTGGTATGCCAAGGGAGGTATTATTGATTCGCCTACGCTGGCCATGATGGGTGAGAACGGAAAGAAAGAGGCGGTAGTTCCACTTGAGAGAAATCTGCAGTGGAGAGATGCCATTGCAGACAAAATTATGGAAAGAATGGGCGGTAATGCCTATACTGCAGTTCAGGCCGGCGGCATAACAGCAGAGGAAATGAAGGCTATCATGTTGGAAATGATAACGATATTTGCACAGCTGATCGGGCAGCTGGATGTACGGGCAACCATAGACAGCAGTACCGTGTATAAGGCGGTGAAAACAGAAAATGAAATTGCAAAGAAATCAACAGGGAAGGGGTTATAAAGAATGGCATATGGAGGATATCTGATCAGGTTTGGAAGCTATACGTTCCCGGACAAGTATATTGATGCCGATTCTGTAAAAATAGCCCCGGGAAGACGGCAGGACTTAAATTCTACGCAGGATGCCAATGGTATCTTGCGTAGAAATGCACTGGATCATACCCGGTCTACTGTGCAGTTTTCTACAGGGAAACTGTATGAAAGTGAAATGGAAGAGATCATGACCGGCATTACAGGTAATTATCTGAATGAAAAAGAGAGGGATGCACAGTGTTCCTATTATGATACAGAATATCGCTGTTACAGAAGCGGACATATGTATCTTGACTCTAATATGGAATGGACTCCATGTGGAATTGCCGGTGGGGAAATGGTATATGGACCTGTGACGTTTGTATTTACGGAGTATTAATTATGGAAGTATCTGATAAGGTTAAGAGTCAATATCATAGCAACAGCATACATAAGAACTTAAAAATATATTTCCCGGAGATTGGCCTGACAGTAGAAAATGACAATATCAACTATGAGAGCATGAGACTGAAAGAATCCATTCTGGATGTCAATAATATAGAATTTGTTGGCTGTATTGCCAGTGTGTTCAGAATCTCACTCTATGATATTTATGAGGATATCAAAGGGAAAAAGATTGAAGTATCCATATATACGGATGATACGTCAGATGAGCCGGTATCTCTTTTTACCGGGATTGTGGATTCTGCGGTTGCACAGAGCAACAAACGGACAAAGCAGCTTATTGCCTACGATCGTCTTTATACCAAAGGGAATATTGAAGTGGCAGACTGGTATAACAGTCTTTCTTTCCCTGTTAAACTGAAATATTTCAGGGATAGTTTATTTCAGTTTATTGGGATAGAACAGGTGGAGATTGAACTACCAAATGATGAAGTTACCATTGAAAAGAAATATGACCCAAAGAGCCTGCAGGCACTGAAAGTTATTAAATCTATCTGCCAGATCAATGGTGCTTTTGGAATCATGAACAGACGGGATAAGTTTGAATACCGCATTCTGGCAGATTTGTCTGCCAATTATGTGTATCCGTCTGTAATGCTTTATCCGTCTGCAAAACTGTTTCCTGCCAATTCAAATAAGAAAAATGAGGAGGAAATGAAGACAGAATCCTTTTCATTCTATAATAATGTGAATTATGAGGAATATGAGGTAAAACCGGTTGACAGACTGACGATCAGACAGAGTGATCAGGATGCCGGAGTAAGCTATGGTGCAGGGACCAATAACTATATTATTCAGGGAAATATGTTCACTCTTGGTAAGTCAGAAAAAGAATTGTTGAAAATGGCCATGGCTATTTACAGAAATGTGAAAGGGATCCGATATCATCCTTTTGAATCTAATAACAATGGGCTGCCTTTTATAGAATGTGGTTTGGATGCTGTAAGCTATCAGATGATAGATTTTGTACCTGTTGTTGGTGGCAGGAGCAGGGCTGCAAGAGCCTCTACTTCAAAGGTAAGAAATTTCTATATATTTAACAGGGAGCTTACCGGGGTACAGGCTTTAAAGGATACTTACAGTGCGCAGGGGGAAGAGTATCAGACAGAGTTTATTACGGATCTGCAGGCACAGATAGATACGATTAAAACCAATACGCAGAAAGATATTGATCAGGCTATGTCAGATTACACATATGACAAAGATACCATAGATCAGATGATTCAGAATGCCGGTGGTGGAACTGGTGATTTTAAAGTCATCAGTGTTAAGGCTGTTCCTACATCATATCAAAACAATGCGCTTTATTTGGTTCAGGGCGAGGTGTTTGTACAGTGAAATCAAAACAGTCAAGCAGGATTTATTATTATGGAAAAGATCATAAGGATGTATTTTTTGAAGGAAAGTATTATCCGGTCATGGCAGCAAAGAATGAGTATGGTTGTGAGGGGGTTATCTGGCGAAAATTATTTCCTGACAAGTACTATATGACAAGAAGCAGTCAATGGTGGCTGAATGGATATCAGACGGTCAGAAGTCTTGGGATTTATTATAATGAACTGGATAATTACCGGGAAGAGTATCGTTTCCTGGAAGATGAAAGCACAGTAAAGGGAGCCAAGTTTCTGGCATTTGCTGAGACGGCTTATAAAAGCCCATATGGCTATACAGTGAGTAATCAGTATATTCATCTGTCAACAGATGGAAAGTATTTTAAAAAGTTTGATCTGGATCACGTGATATGCGCTGGTCCTTTTTTTGTGTCAGATGGGTTCGTTTATGTCTTTGATGATGGAACAAATTATGCTGGAGGCACTTCATATTTCTATCATGTCAGAGTAGATAAAAATATGAATCGTATAGGAAACGAGGAACTGATTTGCAAAATAGCGGACGGAACAAATGATTTCCATAAATCCAATCTGATCAGATGTCCTCATGTTGGAACAGATCCGGATGTTATCCTTTACAGTTATGACAGTCTGTATGTAATTACCATGGATGGTGGCTGCCATAAGGTAGATTTCTCCGTTCAGTATAAAAATACAAATTATATGAGCTATCAGAATGGACGTTTTATTCTGCCGGCATATGAGTATAGTAAGGCAACCGGATATGTCACTTATCTGGCAGAATCATCTGATGGAAGAAACTGGACAAAGCACAGCTTTAATCACAACATCAATTCCGGCCAGCTTGTTGTTCTGTGGAATGGATCCGAGTATATCTGCTATGCAAATGAATATTATGATTCTTCCAATAGCTGTATCAATGTGTATGCTGGTGGCAGTCTTGGTGGACTTTCTCTTGTTAATAGCCTGCAGGGAGATGGGTATGCTGTTCAGAATATTGCCGGGGATAAAAGTGTTAAAGGAAATCTGACACTGGTTTTTGATACAAAATATACAGAAAGTTACTTTGTAAAATATGACGGGATATACAGGATCAGCATTTCTGATCTGCAGACGATACTTACAGAAACACTGTGTTTTAAAAACTATCAGCAGATACCACCACAGGAAATATTGATTGGATCCTCTTATCTGGGTAAGTATGGAGGATATAGTACCTATTGGACTGTTTATATCGATAATTTGTACCTGAAGGCTTCGGACAGGAATTTTTTATGCTACAATCATTCGCCCGGTTCAAATGATTTGAAAGAGTGGGGAACTGATATGGCAGAGTATTATGCAAGGAGGTAAAAAAATGGCTTATAAACCAATATTTGCAAAGCCATATGAAGATGGATGGAAGGATCTTCCCATAGAAGAAACAGGAATTACAGCAGACATTCTGAATATGTATGATACCACTTTTGAGGCTATGGAAACACAGCTTAAAAAAACAACTGAAGTATTTAATGATAACGGGACTATTTCAGCAACAAATTTTTCAGTAGATGAAAATGGCAACTGCAATATTAAAGGCAAATTACAGGTGAGCGGAAAGCCAGTAGCAGGATCCAGTACTGTTATCTTTGATTCCCATGAAACTGCACAGGAGGCTTTAAAAGGGGCACAGAAGGATGATTATACTGCAGGGCAGACGATAAGAATCAAGAACGCAGAGCAGTCGGATTTATGGATTTATACAGTGAATGACAGCAGTCAGAGTTATTCATACAACGGAGATCTGGAAGGGGATATTGATGCAGCGGAAGATGGCATTCTTCAGATCGGATATTTCTCTGTGGCACTGGTTAAGGGGAAAGGAACTGCATCAGGTGGAGGTACTGGAGAAAATGGTGCATCAGCCTATGAAATAGCTGTAAAAAATGGTTTTGAAGGATCGGAAACAGACTGGCTCGCCAGTCTCAAAGGGGAGCCCGGCGGAACTTATACAGAAGCAGATAAGCAGGAACTTATGACCTATATTGATCAGAAGTTCATGGATTTAACTGGGGATATCTTAGGAGGTGCGTCATGAGTGCATATACTTCATTATCTGCGTTATTTCAGGCAATCTGTAATTCGGTCAGGAAAAAGGAAGGGACAAGCAGCCTTATCAATCATCAGGAGCTGCCGGCAAGGATTCTTGCATTGCCATCTGGCGGCGCTGGACCCGGTACTGGCACTCAGAAAATGTCGTTTGGAATTGTGGAAGCAGAATGCTTATATTTTGATGGGCTGAATGAGTATGGAAATATTATTCCGTTACTTACATCAGATTCCTCAATTTCTGTCACAGTAAAAACATCATCTCAGTATAGCAGTTCCTATGCTGGATGGAATGCATTTGACGGCAATGAAGGTACTTTTTGGGCTCATGGAACTGGTACTTCTACATTACAGAGCGGCAGGGAAATGCCATGCCATATGGACATGATATTCCCGAGGAAGATTTCATTTGATGGATATCTGATCAGGGGAGCCGCTGCAGGAGAATATCCAAAGTCTTGGGAATTGCTTGGAAGTAATGATGGATCCTCATATGAAGTCATAGATTCTCAGAATGAGGAAGCGCTGTTATCTGACCGGCAGATCCACAGTTATTCACTTGATAAAGTGTATAGCTTTAAATATGTACGGTTACGTGTAACGGATTCAACAAATTACTGTGGTATATGCCAATTTAATCTGACAAGGGAGGAAAAGTGATGGATGTTAAAAAGAATGTTATTGAATTCAGGCATGATTCTACAACAGAAGAAACAGTCATAGCCGGATATTGTAATGAGTATGCGGAATCTATTCTGGAGGTGCTGGCTCCGTTTGGAGTGACAAAGGACGGAAGTATTACGGGTAACGACAGTAATTATTCAAATCCAATGGAATCCAGTAATAAAATTAAGTTTTATTTGGATGGATCCTTTATCTTTTACCTGGTAATGGATGGTCTGAAACTTAAAATGTGTATTCCGGCAGAAAATATGACTTCTGTGGATACAACCTATATATTAGAGCCACTTAGCTTAAATTTTATTTATTACTGCACAGAAGAGACTGTTTTATTTCATCTTTTTTCAGGGACAGATTATGGAAACAATACATCTGGTTATATGAATTTTATCGGGACAGTTAAGGATCTGGAGGATGCTTCTTATTCGGAAAGGTGTTTTGGATGGTTCTATTCTGGTACCTATATAAAAATGTGGAGAAAAGGTGTCTATACGTACTGTTCACTGGTATCTTTTAGTATCTTAAACCAACCGACACAGATCATAAAATTTCCTTTTTTAGTGAAAGGAAATTATTACATCAGTGAATTCTGGAATATGTATATTCCAATATCCATTTCACAGAATGAACCGAATAATGTGATCGGAGATATGAGAGTCACCAGTTTGAATGGAAATAAAATGACCTACTGGGTTCATTAACGAAGGGAGAAAAATAAATGAGAACAAGGTTTATTGACCTATTTTTATCCGGGGGGGGTATAGCATATGGCTTACAGTACAATAGCAGCGCTGTTTGCCGGAATATGCAATGCTATACGAAGCAAAGATGGCACCAGCGGGGTGATCCTACATCAGGATATTCCTGATCGTATTCTGGCACTAAATGGATCCTCTTCCGGAGCAGCAGATAAAGCAATATACACATTTGATATTGAAACAGCTTCTTTTACCTGTGCAGATGTAGGTATTCAGGAGTTTCAATATATAGATCAAAGTAAAATCACAGAAATAGAGGAGGATGCAGAATGAGTGTTGTATCAGGATCAAAGATTATTTTCCCAAAGGTAAATTTCAGCAGTTCAACAACGGCAGAAGAGATGCGGACATATTTAAAGGCTGCCGCTGATGTATTATGTGAAGTAACAGGACTTGTTATAACAAAGACAGAAGAGCATGATTACGGCGGCGTGTATTATATCGGAGAAACAGCAGAGAGTAACCCGATCCTTTGTGTATGGAATCAGAATTATTCAAATTATTCTACAAGAATAGCTATAGGATTGGTTGGAAATGATTATAAACCACCAGTTTCTTTGGTAAATAGTATCAATTCCTCTTCATCAATCCAGTTTTATTATTTACCATCGGGTTTAAGCAATTATGATTACCTGGTGAATTATGTAAAATTTGATGACGGAAGTATTCTGATTGGATTTGTAAATTCAAGTAATAGCAGAGATTCCTTATATCTGTTTTGCATCACAAAATGTTCTGTTTCAGACGGGGAACTTCTTACAGCAGTGGGATTTAACTCTAATGGTTGTTCAATTTCATATTTTGTGGGTCAATCAGTAACCGCTTCATATATTAATTCGCTTTCGTGGCCAACAGATATATCCATGCTCTGTTCACCAGTGAAAAAAATAATGTCGGATTTCTGGCCATTTGGGATTTACTTTAAAAGGATTAAGTATTCTTCGGGAATGTATGATGCCGGAAAATATATTGATATTGATGGAAAGAGATATATTTCAATGTATAAAACAACATATGGAAGCCTGTTGTTAGATGTAACTCAGAACTAAACCGGTCACAGAAGTGGCCGGTTTTTTATAACCTAAAATGAAGGAGGAAAATTTTATGAAAGCGAAACTTTGTACACTGCTTGGAGTTGTGGGGAGCGCAATAGCAGCGCTGTTTGGAGGTTGGGATACCGGACTTGCAACATTGATTGTCTTTATGGTAATTGATTTTGGATCCGGTATTGTGGTTGCTGGCGTATTCCACAAGAGCAGGAAGACGGAAACGGGGGCACTGGAAAGCAGGACCGGGTGGAAAGGGCTTTGCCGAAAGTGTATGACTTTGTTCTTTGTGTTGATTGCGTACAGGCTTGATCTGGTGATTGGTACAAATTACATCCGGGATACGGTGATCATCGGATTTATTGCAAATGAATTGATCAGTATTGTAGAGAATGCCGGTCTGATGGGGATTCCGCTTCCTGCTGTTATTCAGAAGGGGATTGATATTCTGACAAGCAAAGCAGATCAGCCTGAAAAAGAAGCAAATCAGGATCAGGCATGATAACGTTATTCTTACTGGCCTGTGTGGCAATATGCCATGCAGGCCGGAGCATGGAGGTAGGAAAATGGTAAAAGGTATAGATGTTGCCAAGTGGAATGACATGATCGACTGGGGCAGGGTAAAGGCTGCCGGGATTGAATTTGTCATTCTGAAGGTAATTAATAAGCAGTGCCGTGAAGAAGACTCCTTCAGCCGGAATTATGCCGGAGCATCTGCCAAAGGGCTTTCCATAGGAGTATACAATTACTCCTATGCTGTTACTGTGGAAATGGCACAGAATGCAGCAAGGAAGGTATTACAGGTTCTTTCGGGGAAAAAGTTGCAGTGCCGTGTGTGGCTTGATGTTGAGGATAAATGCCAGCAGGGAATAGGACATAAGCTGATTGATATCATCAAGGCATACCAGAAGATTATTGAAGCCGCAGGCTATGAGTTCGGCGTATATACCGGATTGTATTTCTACAATACCTATCTGAAGCCGTATGCTGCAGAGCTTGATTGCAAATTCTGGATTGCAAGATATCCTTCCGGCGCCAACGTGGCGGTATCCTATGATCCACCTGCCAGTAAGAAGCCGGCTATCCGTCATGCCCTGTGGGGATGGCAGTACAGCAGCACTGGATCGGTGCCTGGAATTACCGGGAATGTGGATATGGACCTGTATTATGGAGAGATTGCTGTATCATATCCTGTTCTCAGGAAAGGAAGTCGTAGCGCTGATGTTCGGATCCTGCAGGAGAAGCTTAACAGCATAGGTTATCATCTTGCGACAGATGGAATATTCGGATCAAAGACTGATGAGGCTGTCAGAGCCTTTCAGGCAGATTATGGTTTGGCAGTAGATGGAGTCGTTGGCATGAGGACTTGGGCTGAATTAAATAGGTAGAAACAAAAATAGAGGGCAGCCTTTCGACTGCCCTTAACTATATACATCATAGATGTGCAAGTTCTTCTGTTCCAATATCAGTCAGTACCCCTGCCACTTCATTATAAGGCATGGAGTAACGCTGTGAAAGATAACGCATAGAAGCGCCAAGCTCACCGTCTGGTCCACCGTATTGGCTGAGGATTGCCTGTGCAAGCATGGCATTTGGGGTTTTGATGTTTACCGGAAATTGTAATCGTTTTTCATAGTTCCACATAGTCAGCAGCCTCCTTCCCAGGGCCATGGGGTTGTTGCCCATTCCCATTCACCTTTTTTACAGAACTGTGCATCAGAAATGCGCAAGGGTGTGTATTTCATGGCATATTCCTGCATGGCCTGGTTTTTCATTCTGACGTAATGATTCAGATACTCCATGGCTTCACGGTCAGTCGGGTGGGTATCCAGATATTCTGTCATTTCCACAACAACAAAATCAATCACACCTATGTCGTGATAAAGCTGTTGCTGATCTGTTATTTTACTACGGTTATTCATGGATTCACACATCTCCTTCCTGTAAATGGTTTTGTCAGTTCAGGAAAGATGGTGCCATTACAATAGCCTTCTTCAAGATCCTCATAAATGCTTGTAAGATGCTGCCATGGAACATATGCCATAGCAATAGGAAATCGTTCAAAATATTCGTTGAAGCTGTAATCCTGCATAAAATCCTCTCATATTTTTCTGTCTATTTAATATATTGTATGAAAGGGCTATTTTGATGTTCCATACTGTTCCCTGATCAGGCGGATCAGAGATGACATTGCAGGAGTCAGGTATTTATTTTTCCGATAGATGATCTGTCTGTAGACAGTGACGCTATATTGGGGAAGCGGAAGAATGGCAAGCTGTCTTGAAGAAAGCTCTTTTTCAATCACATATCTGGGAAGATAGGAAATACAGTTTTCCTTCAGAAGCATGGCACGGATAAAATCCGTTCTTCTTCTGAATTCTCCATGTAATCCGACAGGAGGGCTGATCGACCGGGAATCACTACAGAAAATTGCAGAGTTCGCGAAGGAGAAGGATCTGTTTGTTTTTTCGGATGAGGTTTACAGACAATTGAATTTTGACAGTGATGAAATCTTCAGTATCGCAACACTGCCAGGCATGAAGGAACGTACTCTGATCATCGACAGTGTATCAAAAAGTTTTGCCATGACAGGGTTCAGGGTCGGCTTTGCCACAGGTCCCGTTCATCTGATCGAGCTTATGACAAAATGCGTGGAAAATGTATATTCAGCAGTTGCAACCCCATCCCAGTATGCGGCTCTTGTTGCATTTGATAAAGGAATGGAGGCTATGATGGCTATGAAAAAGGAATACAAAAAAAGACGGGATTTTCTGGTAAGCAGGATTAATGAAATGGATAAGATCAGCTGTATCATGCCAAAAGGAGCATTTTACGTTTTTGCCAATATAAAGAAAACAGGGTTATCTGCAGAAGAGTTTGCAGAAAGATTACTGGAAAAAGAACATGTGGCAGTTATACCCGGAAGCAATTTCAGCAAAAATGCTTCCGGGTATGTCAGAATTTCCTATGGTACTTCCATGGAGAAAATTGAAGATGGACTTAACAGGATGGAACGTTTCCTGAAATCTCTGTAGCCATGGCAATCGCATCATCAATATGCGTGCAGAAGTGTTCCCTGCCAACCTTGTCAAGGAATCCCGCTTTTTCCATGGTATGCATTGGCTGCTCATTAACATGGGAGAAGATCATAATGATTCCCTGGCGGGAACAGCGGTTATATAATTCTTCCAGTGCGTTCATGGCAGTGGCGTCGATCGCAGGGACACTTCTCATCCGTATGATCAGACATTTCGTAAAATCTTTGACACTGATCTCTGCAATTCTTCCAGCAGCGCCGAAGAAAAGAGGACCATTGATCTCGTAGACTCTGACAGAGAGGGGAAGATGGATCAGTTTTGCAGTGTCATCCCATTCATCCTCTGCATATTTCCAGCTTCTGATATCCGTTTCATCACTCATGCGCTTCATAAACAGCAGACAGGTAAGCAAAAGTCCAATTTCAATAGCAACGACAAGGTCAAAGACGATGGTCAGGACAAAGGTCAGGACGAGAACGGAAATATCGCTCTTTGGCGCTGTCTTCACAAGATGGACAAAGGGTCTCCACTGGCACATGTTATAGGCAACCTGAAACAGGATAGCGGCAATGGCCGGCATGGGGATCAGGGCTGCATAGGGCATCAGGACAACAAGGATCAGAAGCAGAGTAATGGAATGTACCATACCGGCTACCGGTGTCTTGCCACCGCTTTTGATATTGGCTGCTGTTCTTGCGATAGCACCTGTTGCCGGAATACCTCCAAAGAGTGCTGAGCCTATATTCCCAACTCCCTGGGCAACCAGCTCAGTATTGGAGCGGTGCTTGGAGTTTGTCATGCCGTCAGCAACCACACAGGAAAGCAAAGACTCGATCGCCGCCAGTATGGCAATGGTAAATGCATCCGGCAATACAGTCTGTGCCATGGAAAGACTGAATGACGGAACGTGGAGATATGGCAGCCTGTTACTTACAGTATAAAGATCTCCAATGGTATTGACAGGCAGGTGCAGACCTTTTACAAGAAGGATCCCTGCAAGGACAGCGATCAGGGATCCGGGAATCTTTGCGCAGACCCTTGGCCACAGGATCAAAATGGCAAGACAGATGACTCCCACAAGAACCGAATAAAGATTTATGGTAGAAAAGCTGCTGACAACAGCTTTTAATTTTTCCATGGTTTCGATCGGTTTTACTCCTTCGGCATAGGTCAGGCCAAAAAAGTCTTTCAACTGGCCAATGACAATGGTTACGGCGATACCGGCAGTAAAACCGGTGGTGATCGTATAGGGGATAAATCTGATCAGGTTTCCAAAGTGGAACAGACCCATAAGGATCAGGAAAACACCGGCAAGAAGTGTGGCAAGCATAAGACCATCCATACCGTTCCTGGCAACAATTCCAGCAACGATAGTAGCAAAGGCAGCGGTAGGTCCTGCGATCTGTACCCGGCTGCCGCCAAGAAAGGAAATCAGAAATCCGGCAACAATTGCGGTATACAGACCTTCCTCAGGACCAACACCGGAAGCCAGTGCCAGGGCGATGGAAAGGGGCAGGGCAATGATCGCTACAATGACACCTGCGACTACATCCTTCAGAAGCTGTTCCTTTGTGTAGCCCTTCAGACAGGTAAATAACATAGGTTTTAATTCTTTCATAATTTTTCTCTCCCTCATAATAAAAAACAAACGGCTTGATTATATCATTGAAAGAATGATTCTGCAATCATTTTTGCGCGAGCTGCTTCATATACTGTATTTTCAGAGAGACCGAAAGAGGGAACACACAATGTTCACAAATTTTCCCATTTTCGAACACAATTATGCTTTACAGTGGTAGAGAATAAAAACAACCCGGTAAATACGAATTTCCCAAAGGGTTAAAAAGGAGGAGCTTATTTTGATAGAAGTTGAGAATCTTGTCAAACGATACGGAAATCACCTTGCTGTCGATCACCTGACATTTCAGGTGGAGCCTGGAAAAATCTATGGTTTTCTTGGACCGAACGGTGCCGGAAAAAGTACCACGATGAATATGATGACGGGGTATATTGCCCCCACAGAGGGAACTGTCAGGATAAATGGCTTTGATATCCAGAAAAATGCAGAGGAGGCAAAGCGGTGCATTGGTTATCTTCCGGAAATTCCTCCACTTTATCAGGATATGACGGTACTTGAGTACCTGCGCTTCGCAGCAGCCCTGAAGAAGATTCCAAAGAAGGATGTGGAAAAGCAGCTTGCGGATATTATGGAAATGACCATGACAACTGATGTCAGTGAAAGGCTGATCAAAAACCTGTCCAAGGGCTATAAGCAGCGAGTTGGTCTTGCACAGGCAATCCTGGGTTATCCGGAAGTGATTATCCTGGATGAGCCTACGGTTGGTCTTGATCCCAAACAGATCATTGAGATCAGGGAGCTGATCAGGAGTCTTTCAGAAAAGCATACGGTGATCTTAAGCTCCCATATTCTTTCAGAAGTGCAGGCAGTCTGTGATGAGATCATGATCCTGTCAAAGGGAAAACTTGCCGCCTGCGATACACCGGAAGGACTCACCGGTCTGATGAAAGGAAATGCAACACTGGAGGTACATATTCTCGGAAGCGAAGAGGCGTTACGGAAAATTTTGCCGTTTATTGCCGGAATTGCTGAGTTTTCCATAGAAAATGCGCCGGAGAAGGGTGCAGTGAAAGCAGTGATCAGAACAGAAGCGGGTGAGGATATCAGAGAAGATCTTTTTTATGCGCTGGCAGAAAATAAAATGCCGATCCTTTCCATGAACCGGGTAGAAAAATCACTGGAGGATATTTTCCTGGAACTGACAGAGGATCAAAGCAGCATATCTGATCCGGATACAGCAGAACATATGAGTGAAAATAAAGGAGGAAATGAAGATGAAGGCAATCTATAAAAAGGAGTTACAGTCCTATTTTCATTCGTTCCTTGGACCTTTATTTATAGGGGCATTTTTATTGCTGCTTGGCATTTACTTTGCGGTATATGATCTGTTCATGGGCTATCCTTATATCGGATATGCTCTTTCTTCCGTAACCTTTTTATTTTTGATTGCCATACCGGTTCTTTGCATGAAGATCCTGGCAGAAGAGCGGCACCAGAAAACGGATCAGCTTATATTAACCTCACCTGTCAGTGTTACGGGAATTGTGCTTGGCAAGTTTTTGGCTCTTGCTACGATCTTTGCTATACCAGTAGGGCTTGTTTCCCTGTATCCTGTTGTGATGAGCTTCTTTGGCACCGTGGATATCGGAAAATCCTATCTGGCCGTATTCGGCTTTTTGCTGTATGGACTTGCCAGCATTGCCGTATGCGTATTTATCTCGTCCCTGACAGAAAGCCAGGTGATCGCAGCAGTGGTTTCTTTTGGTGTGCTGTTTTTTGGTTATATCGTAAACGGTCTTTGCAGCATGATCTCTTCCACGGGAAATCTGTTCACGAGATTTCTGTCAGTCTTTGATATGTCAGAAAGATTCAGCAATCTGTTGAATGGCTCCTTCCATTTGACCAGTGTGCTGTATTATCTTTCTGTGATCGTACTGGCACTGATCCTTACGGTACAGTCCATTCAGAAGAGAAGGTATCAGTTATCCAGAAAAACACTGAGTCTTGGAACCTACAGCAGCTCTGTGGTTGTGCTTTCCCTTGCCGTTATCGTGGTACTGAATCTGCTTGTGGCACAGCTTCCTGAGAAATATACTGTATTTGATGTGACGTCAGATCAGCTGTATTCCCTGACAACGGAAACAAAGGAGATTGCGGATGGTATTACAGATGATATCCAGATTTATGTACTGGCAAATGAGGACAATGCAGATACCACACTGGATGAGACTCTGAAAAAGTATGAAGGACTCAATTCCCATATTAAGGTTTCTTATGTGGATCCTGCGGTAAATCCAAAGTTTTATCTGCAGTATACGGATGGCAGTGTTTCTTCAAACAGCCTGATCGTGGAGAGTGGAAAGAGAAGCCGTGTCATTGATTACAGTGATATTTATGAATATAGCTATGACTATACCAATTATACACAGAGCGTGACCAGTTATGACGGAGAAGGACAGCTTACCAGTGCCCTTGCCTATGTGACCAGTAATGAAATGCCGAAGATTTACCTGCTGGAAGGTCATGGGGAGTCTTCCTTTGACAGTACCTTCAGCAATGCGATTAAAAAGGAAAATCTGGATTATGAAACCATTAATCTGATGGATTATGATGAAGTACCAGAGGATGCCTCCTGCGTGGTGATCAATGCACCGACATCAGATTTTTCGGCGGATGATACAGAAAAGATGCTTTCTTATATGGAAAAGGGCGGTGATATTTTCTTTGTTTCCTGTTATACAGGAGAAGCCCATGAAAATATTGACAGACTCCTGGATTATTATGGAGTAAACGTGAAGGAAGGACTCATCATCGAAACTGACAGAGGGCATTATTATCAGGATCCTTTTTATATCCTGCCTGAGATCAGCTATGATGATATTACATCGGGCATTTATAATAATGGAAGCTATGTATTTGCACCTTATGCGCAGGGAATCACAACAGAAGAGAAGGAGGATGTGACAATAGCAGAGCTGCTCAGCTCTTCTGACAACAGCTATTTAAGAAATGATATTTCCGGTGTGGACAGCTATGAGAAACAGGACAGTGATGAGGACGGACCGTTCCAAATTGGTGTTAAGTGCGAAAAGAGTGCAGGAGAGGAAACCTCAACAGCCATCATTTATACAAGCAGTAATATGTTCACAAATGATGCCAATATGATCGTATCAGGAACCAATGTAAAGCTTTTCACAGCATCGCTTGGAACCTTCGCCTCTCATGAGACCAGTGTTTCTATTCCGGTCAAGAGTATGGAAGCAGACTATCTGACAGTACCGCAGGGCACGATCATGATCATTGCCCTTGTTACCGTAGTATTACTTCCGGTTCTCTTCATTGTGGGTGGTTTTATCGTATGGTTTAGACGGAGAAAGAAATAAAGGAGTACGAGGAAATGAATAAAAAGAAAAAGAGAAATCTGATTCTCCTTATTGTGTTATTTCTGATATTGATGGCCGGTTATCTGGGATATGGATACTATAAAGAAAACCATCAGACGGAAGAAGAGCCGGTAACAGCAAAGGTACTGGAGATTGATTCATCCAAAGTAACAGAGATCGGGATCACGCAGGGAGAAACCAGTGTCAATCTGAAAAAAGAGGGGGACGTATGGACTTCAGAAGATGATGACAGTATTTCCATAGATAGTGACAAGGTAGAAAGCTTTCTTACAGATGCCTGTGAAATACCGGCAGATCTTGTGATTCCGGATGTGACAGATTTTGACCAGTATGGTCTGACAGATTCGGAGAATACTATATCCCTGCAGTGGGATGATGATCTGTATGTGATCACCATTGGAGACCAGAACAGTAATGCCGGCGGGTTTTTCTATGTCAGGGTTAATGACGAAGATACTGTTTATACAATAGAAAGCTCTGTACGTTATGCCCTGGAGAAGACAATGGATGATTTTGCAACATCTGAAGCTGATTCAGAAACGGAGACAGAAACAGGATCTGAAACAGAATAGTGCTTGATTTCCTCGCAGGTTTGTGCAAAAATAAAATGATGATGCAGAAAGGATGTAGACCATTAGTATGAGTATGCGGGGAATTGACACACAGGTTCGTAAAAACAGAAGACGAATCTTCAAGGAAGTAGCTTCACTTGCCTATGAATCCAGGAATCTGAAGGATGATGTGGAAGCACTTCCCTATAAAATAGTAGATTATGACGAATCCGAGTCAGGGAATATTTACAGGGAAAGGGCCATTGTCAGAGAGAGCATCCGTCTGGCAATGGGTCTTTCCCTGCGTCCTGAGGATCAGCCGGTGCATGTGACACAGGGACTTGAGGAAAGTAATATTGATGAAAAGTATTATGAGCCGCCCCTGATGCAGGTAATACCATCAGCCTGCAATGCCTGTCCGGAGAACCGATATGAAGTGACAGATAAATGTATGGGCTGTGTTGCGCATCCCTGCCGTGAGGTATGTCCAAGAGGAGCCATTTCCATGAAAAATGGCAAATCCATCATTGATCAGGAAAAATGCGTCAAATGTGGTAAATGTAAGTCTGTATGTCCCTATGATGCCATTTCCCATCAGGTAAGGCCATGTCTTGCCAACTGTGGTGTGAATGCTATTAAAAGTGATAAAAAGGGCAGAGCATATATTGATACTGACATCTGTGTATCCTGTGGCCAGTGTATGGTAAGCTGTCCCTTTGGTGCGATTGCAGACAAGTCCCAGATCTTCCAGCTGATCCGTGCGATCCAGTCAGGCAGAAAGATCATTGCACAGGTGGCACCTTCCTTTGTTGGACAGTTTGGAAGCAAGGTGACACCGGATATGATCAAAGAGGCTTTAAAGGAGCTTGGCTTCTATGACGTATACGAAACAGCAATCGGAGCTGATTATGGTGCCATGGCAGAGGCAGAGCATTATGCGAAGGAAGTAGCAACTGGAAAAGTACCCTTTCTTCTGACGTCCTGTTGTCCATCCTGGGCAATGCTGGCTAAGAAGTTCTTCCCGGAAACGATTGACAATATATCCAATGCTCTGACGCCTATGGTAGCCACTGCAAGAGAAATTAAAAAGGAACATCCTGATGCCAGTGTGGTGTTTATCGGTCCATGTGCCTCCAAAAAGCTGGAGGCATCCAGAAGAACAGTACGTTCCGATGTGGATTTCGTTATTACCTTTGAAGAGCTTCAGGGAATGTTTGAGGCAAAAGGACTGCTGCTTGATAATATTCAGCCAGGAGAGCCTTTAAACGATGCAACCGGAGCCGGAAGAGGATATGGAGTGGCAGGCGGTGTAGCCAGTGCGATCGAAGAATGTATCAGGGAATATTATCCGGATATCGATGTGCATATTGAGCATGCAGAAAGTCTGACGGAATGCAAGAAGATCCTGATGCTTGCGAAGGCCGGTAAGAAAAACGGCTGCCTGATCGAAGGTATGGCATGTCCTGGCGGATGTGTTGCCGGAGCCGGCACAAATATAGCCATTCCACAGGCCATGAAGGAAGTGGCAGGCTTCAAAGCTGCAGCAGATAAGAAGATCCCTGACAGGGATATAACAGAATAAATAGGGACAGGAGAGAACAGAAAATCATGACAAAGATCAGAACAAGATTTGCACCAAGTCCGACAGGAAGGATGCACGTAGGAAATCTGCGTTCCGCCCTGTATGAGTTTTTAATTGCCAAGCATGCTGGGGGAGATTTTATGCTCAGGATCGAAGATACCGATCAGGAGCGTTTTGTAGAGGGTGCTGTAGATATCATTTATGATACGCTTGCCAAAGCCGGTATTACCCATGACGAAGGACCAGATAAGGATGGCGGTTACGGTCCCTATGTACAGAGCGAACGTATGAAAACTGGCATCTACATGAAATATGCCAGAGAACTCATTGAAAAGGGAGAGGCATATTATTGCTTCTGTGATAAGGAACGTCTTTCCACGCTGAAGACAGAGGTAGTAGAAGGCAAAGAGATCATGATCTATGACAAGCACTGCCTGCATCTTGGCAAGGAGGAAGTAGAGAAGAATCTGGCAGAGGGCAAGCCCTTCGTAATCAGACAGAATATCCCCATGGAAGGAACCACTACATTCCATGATGAATTATATGGAGACATTACTGTAGAAAATGCAGAGCTGGATGATATGATACTGATCAAGTCAGACGGCTACCCGACTTACAATTTTGCCAATGTAGTGGATGATCATACCATGAATATCACCCATGTGGTACGTGGAAATGAATATTTGTCATCCTCACCGAAATATCAGCGGCTCTATGATGCATTTGGCTGGAAATCTCCGGTTTATATCCATCTGCCGCTGATCACGGATGAAAATCACAAGAAGCTGTCCAAGAGAAGCGGACATTCTTCCTTTGAGGATCTGCTTGAGCAGGGATTTCTTCCTGAGGCAGTTGTGAACTACATTGCACTGCTTGGCTGGAGTCCGGAAGATAATCGTGAGATCTTTTCTCTGGATGAACTGATCAAAGAATTTGATTATCATAGAATCAATAAGTCTCCTTCTGTTTTTGACTACATGAAGCTGAAATGGATGAATGGGGAATATATCAAGGCCATGGCTGACGAGGCTTTCTATACCATGGCAGAGCCTTATTTAAAGAGTGTCATTAAAAAGGATCTGGATCTTCACAAGATCGCAGCCATGGTGAAAACAAGAATTGAAGTTTTCCCGGATATCTGTGATCTGATAGACTTCTTTGAGACACTGCCGGAATATGATCCGGAAATGTATACACATAAGAAAATGAAGACCAATAAGGAAACATCTCTTGCTGTACTTCAGGAATTATGTCCAGTATTCGAACAGCAGGAGGACTATTCCAATGATGCCCTGTACCAGCTTCTGACAACCTTTGCAGCAGAACATGAGTACAAGAACGGTTATGTACTCTGGCCGGTAAGAACAGCGGTATCCGGTAAGCAGATGACACCTGCGGGTGCGACAGAGATCATGGAGATCCTCGGTAAAGAGGAATCTATTAACCGAATCAGAAAAGGAATTGAATTACTTCAAAATGCAGCAGCCAAGTAAAATCCAGCTGGAAGCAATTATGCACGGAGAAGGACCTGCAAGAGTCGTTGCAGGTCCAGGCTCCGGCAAAACCTTTACGATCATTCAGAGAATCTTTTATCTTATATTCAACCGTCAGATCAGTCCTGACAGTATACTCACAATTACTTATACAAAAGCAGCGGCCGGGGAAATGCAAAGCAGATTCCTTGCAGATGAAAGAAGCCAGTGCCTTACTAAGGGATTGGGAAATGTGGCACACTTTGGTACGATCCACGGTATTTGCTATTCTATTCTGAAAGAGCGGAGGGGCTATCATGCTTCCCTTACAAGTGAAAATAAACGAATCAGGATCATGGAAGAGCTTCTGAAAAACAGAGGTTTTGAACGTATGTGTTCAGCCGGATTTGCAGCAGAGCTTCTGTCTGAGATCAGCCGTATAAAGAATGGCATTTCTTTTTCCGGGAAGGACTTCGGAATTCCGCAGGGAAGCCTGCAGCTTCTCTTAAATGATTACACTGCCTTCATGAATGAGCGGGGGCTTTGCGATTTCGATGACCTGATCCTGCAAAGTCTTGTTTTACTACAGGAGAATGCAGCTTACAGAGAAAAATGGCAGCATCGCATCCGCTATCTTCTGGTGGATGAATTTCAGGATGTTAACCTGACACAGTATGAACTGATAAAACTTCTTGCCGGTAAAGAGAAAAATATCTTTGTGGTGGGAGATGATGACCAGTCCATTTATGGATTCCGGGGTTCCGTTCCAGGGATCATGAAACGGTTTTCACAGGATTATCCGGAAGAAAAGGTATTATTTCTGACAGATAACTACCGGAGTGGTGAAAGAATCGTCCATTTTGCAACAGAAGTTGTAAAGAAAAATAAAGATCGGATCCGGAAAGAGATACATGCCGGCAAGGCCGGTGGCAAAATAAAAGGATACTGCTGTGAAACAAGAATGCTGGAGGAAGAAAAGCTTCTTGATGATATCAGGAGTCTTGACAAAAAGGAGCTTTTTGAGAGTGCTGTGATCCTCAGAACAAACCGGGAAGCAATTTTATATGAAGAATTACTTACGAAACATAAAATACCGGTGAAAAGAAAAGGGAAAAAAGCTCAAAATGTTTTTGAAGGAGAAGCGGCAGAGGATATCCGTTCCTTTCTCAGGTTCTGTAAGGAGGGAGAAAAACGAAGTGATTTTCTGCGGTTCATGAATAAACCAGACAGATATCTTTCCAGTAAAGCACTTCTTTCAGAGCGTGTTTCCAGGAAAGAGATACTCTCTTATTACAGACAGAACAAAGAAATGTGTGCAAGGATAGAAACCCTTTTTACCGGACTTCTGCTTGCAGAAAAACTGTCTTTTTCACAGGCAGTCCGCTGCTTTAGGAAGCAGCTTGGCTATGAAAACTATCTTTTTTCAAAATATCCCGGGGATAAAGCAGGAACCATGAAAATACTGGATGAATTACAGGAAGGATGCCGGCTGGCTGAAAGAGGCGAGAGTGTGGATGATTTCTTTGATAAGATGAGAAAGAAAACGCCATGTGACGAAGAGCAGACAGAAGAAGGCATAACCGTGCTTACCATGCATGCAGCCAAAGGGCTTGAATTTCAAAGTGTGTTTTTACCGGATCTGAATGAAGGAGTTATCCCTGACAGGAAGGTAAAGGAAGAAAAAGAGCTTGAAGAAGAAAGAAGGCTCCTGTATGTTGCCATAACAAGAGCCAGAGAACAACTGTTTCTGTATTATACAGGAGAACGGAACCGGAAACTGACCCGCTTCCTGTGTGATATCAGTCTTCCGTGGAATCGTCCATGATCTCATCAAATTCTGCATTATCCAGATATTCATCAAAGGCCTCTGCAACCTGATCATATTCCTCATCACTGTCGATATAGTCAAGAACAGGCTCAGCATTGGGATCATTTTCATCTTCGCTGTAACGGTAAAACCAGACTTCTCCATCATGGTTTTCCCCATCCTCTTCCAGAGGAAGCAGGACGATATAGTCCCGATTATTTACTGTCAGGATCGTAACGATCGCACAGGTAACACTGGTGCCATCATCAAGATCCAGGGTGACGGTCATTTCCTCATCGTTTTCTTCCGGTGTTTCGTAATTTTCTTGTCTGCCCATTTTTCCTTCCATTCTGAAGCTTCAGCTTCTGTATGTTATTGGTTACCGCCTCTATTGTACAGAATAACAGGATGAGATACAACTGTTTTCTTTTAAAAGGCTTTATTGCCCCTTTTACGACTTCATGCTATAATAAATCCATGAATAAAAATTTGAAAATCACATATTTTAAACCGACAAAGCAGGGCGTATATCCCATTAAGAATGGATTCTCTTTTGCAGAGGAAGTTTTGGATGATGGGAACAGCGGCCTGATTTTATATGCAGAAAATGGAGAACAGAAAAAGATCCCCTTTCAGAAAGAAGGAAAAAGAGGATCTCTTTGTGGTGTTATGGTAGAAGCTGTTTCCGGAGAATTCCCTTATCTGGAGTACAATTATTATCATAAAAATACTGTATATACAGATGCATTTGCCAGAAAGGTCAACGGATTGTCGAAATTCGGACATGGCCTGACTGCCAAAAGAAAAACTCGGGGTTCTCTTACTTATAAGGAATTTGACTGGGGTGAGGATGAACCACTCCTGATCCCGTACAGCAACAGCGTGATCTATGGCCTGAACGTCAGGGCGTTTACAATGCATAAGAGTTCCCATGTGAAAAACAGGGGAACCTATGAAGGCGTTGCAGAAAAAGCCTCCTATCTGAATGGACTTGGTATTACGGCAGTAGAACTGATGCCCTGCTATGAATATGATGAGTGTATCTACCCGGCTTCCGGAGCTGTCAGTGATAAACCGGTTAAAGAAGAAATCGCAAGGGAAGTAAAAAATCTTCCGGAAGCTTTTAAGGAGAAGGTAAGATTGAACTGCTGGGGATATCAGGAGGGATTTTATTTTGCGCCTAAGGCTTCTTACAGTGCCGGTGGGGATCCTGAGGTTTCCTTCAAAAATATGGTAAAGGAGCTGCATGCAAATGGCATAGAGGTTATGATGCAGTTTTATTTTCCACCAGAAATGAATCAGTCTGTGATTCTGGATATCCTGAAATACTGGGTTATTGAGTATCATATTGATGGTGTGCGCCTCAGTGGTTTTCAGATCCCGTATCTGATCATTGCCAAAGAACCAGTTCTGCAGGAAACCAAGATCAGAAGCAGTTATTTCCCGTTAGAAGAGATCTATGGTGATAAGATACCTTATTACCGAAATCTTGCAGCTGATAACGGTAATTACAGGAATGATATGCGCAGATTCCTGAAGGGGGATGAGAATCTGGTCGGACAGGTGATCTTTGACCAGCGGAATAATCCAAGAGACTGTGCTGTTGTTAATTATCTGGCAGATTATGACGGATTTTCCCTGTATGACATGGTTTCCTATGACCGGAAGCACAATGAAGCAAATGGAGAATACAACCGTGATGGTACTGATCATAACTATTCCTGGAACTGCGGCTTTGAAGGAGAGTGTCGTAAGAAATCGGTTCTGGAGCTTCGAAAGAAGCAGATAAAAAATGCGCTTGCCTTTTTATTTCTTTCCCAGGGGGTACCATATCTGTTCAGTGGAGATGAATTTGGCAATACCAGATATGGAAATAACAATGCTTACTGTCAGGACAATGATACCGGCTATATAAAGTGGAAGACCGGAAAGCTTCAGGATGAGATCCTTGGCTTTACGAAGGCACTGATACGTTTCCGAAAGGAACACTCCGTTCTGCACAGCCAGAAGGAATTAAAAATACTTGATACGCTTGGTTGCGGCTACCCGGATATTTCTTACCACGGGACAGAAGCCTGGAGACCGGATCTGTCCTATATCAGCCGTATGATCGGTATTATGCTTTGTGGAAATTATGCTGAAAAACAGGATGAACCATCTATCTATATTGCGTATAATATGCACTGGATAGAGCATGAGCTGGCACTTCCAAAGCTGCCAAAGGGTGAAAAATTTGTCCCGGTTCTCTGGTCTGAAGAAATTATGAGACCGGTTTCTGATGACTCTGTGGGAAAAAATGAGGCTGCAGAAAAAGAAGATTCTTCTGGGGAAAAAGCGGAAAATAAGATTGTGATACCCGGAAGAAGCATTGCTGTGTATGTCAGTCAGAAGGAGAATGTATGAAAGCCTTTTCCCACTTTAAAACCATAACCCATCATAAGATACTGGTCATGCAGGGATGCTTTAAAGTCGGCCTTTACGGGCAGGGGCTTCTTCATGATATGTCCAAATACAGTCCGGCAGAATTTCTGGTGGGAGCCAGATATTATCAGGGTGACAGAAGTCCCAATAATGCAGAGAGAGAAGCTGTCGGCTATTCCAGTGCATGGCTGCACCATAAGGGACGAAACAAGCATCATTATGAATATTGGATCGATTACAGTGCTTCTGATATCAAGGGAGGTATGGCACCAGCCAGAATGCCTGATAAATATGTTGTGGAAATGCTTATGGACCGGATCGCAGCCTGCAAGACCTATCACGGAAGCAGTTATACGGACGGAGATCCCCTTGCCTATTTCAGTAAGGGAAAGGCAAATGCAATGATGCACCCTGAAACCAAAGCCCTTCTTGAAAAGCTGCTCACCATGCTGGCACAGAAGGGAGAAAAGGAAACTTTTTCCTATATCCGCAAAGAAATTTTTCATAAGAAACGCTGATGGCTCACTCTTTGCTCCTTTACTGCATAGGATACAGTATAAAATAAAGGAGCGGAAAAATATGGATTGTCTTATTATTTTATTATTACTTTGCTGCTTCCAGAATAACCAGTGTCCATCTAAAACCGGAAACAGACCTTGTCAGGGAAGTGGAAACAACAGTAACGGAAACGGTAATGGTAGCGGTTGTTCTTCCGGCAGAAGATCTTCCTGTGGCTGTGAAGCGGAGCGGAGAGAATCTTCTTCCTGCAGTGATACAACAAGGAACTTTATCTCATTCCAGAGCCAGTCATCCTGCGGCTGTGAGAATTCTTCAAACTGAAAATAAGAAAAAGCATCAAATAAATGCAAAAATAATATGTCTCAAATATAAAATGTCATGTTATAATAGCCTGTGTGCCTTTTAACATGGCATTTTGTTGTGAACAGCTAAAGCATGTCACAGATCATCCAGCAGGAAATGAAAAGAAAGGAAATTTTGAAAAACAATGAAAAAACTGATAGAACAGATCCTGAAATTTGGCGCAGTGGGATTTATTTGCTTCCTGATCGATTTTGGAATCACCAGTGGATTTTATAACTGGTTTGGTATCCATTATCTGGTATCCAAGTTCCTTGGATTTGTAGTTTCAGCAATCGTCAATTATATCCTCAGTATCAAGTTTGTATTTACTGATAAAAAGGAAATGGACAAGAAGAAGGAATTCACTATATTTCTGATCCTGTCTGCTTTTGGGCTTCTGATCAATGAGATCGTGATGTATCTCTGCATTGACGTGATCTATGATCACAGCGCTTTCCTGCAGGATATGATTACAGATGGCCTGATGGTATCCATCAGTTCTGTGGTGGCAACCGGTATTGTTATGGTATACAATTTTATTTCCAGGAAGCTGTTCCTTGAAAGAAAATAACAAGGCAGCTTCCAGAGGTCTGAAAAATAATAAATACAGAATGAGAGACTGACATGACAGAACAGAAAACAATTACACAGATAACAGAAAAGATAGATGGTGCCAGGGAAACAGAAAGACAGATCGCCTTCATGGAAAAGGCAGCCGGTTATGTGCAGGAGCTTTCAGAAAAGCTTGGCAGAAAACCGACCTGCTGTGTAGTTACCTTCGGGTGCCAGATGAATGCCAGAGATTCCGAGAAGCTTTCCGGTATCCTGGAAAAGGTGGGCTATGAACTGGTAGAGAAGGAAGAGGCTGATTTCGTTATTTACAATACATGTACCGTCAGGGACAATGCCAATCAGAGAGTCTATGGAAGACTTGGCTATCTGAATGGACTGAAAAAGAAAAATCCTCATATGAAGATCGCTCTATGCGGCTGCATGATGCAGGAACCGGCAGTGATTGAAAAGATCAGGAAAAGCTACCGCTTTGTGGATCTGATTTTTGGAACCCACAATATCTATAAATTTGCAGAGCTTCTGACAGCCATGTTTGAGTCAGATGGCATGATCGTGGATATCTGGAAGGATACTGACCAGATCGTGGAAGATCTTCCGGTAGAAAGAAAATATCCTTTCAAATCCGGAATTAATATCATGTTTGGATGCAATAATTTCTGCAGCTACTGTATCGTACCTTATGTAAGAGGCAGGGAAAGAAGCAGGAACCCAAAGGATATCCTCAGGGAAATTGAGAAGCTTTCCGGGGATGGGGTGAAGGAGATCATGCTCCTTGGACAGAATGTCAATTCCTATGGGAAAAATCTGGATATGCCCATTACCTTCGCACAGCTTCTTCGGGAGGTGGAAAAAATCGACGGCATTGAGAGAATCAGATTCATGACTTCCCATCCAAAGGATCTTTCAGATGAACTGATTCAAGTGATGAAGGAATCAAAAAAGATCTGCCGGCATCTGCATCTGCCTCTGCAGTCAGGCTCTACAGAGATCCTGACGAAGATGAACCGCCGGTATACCAAAGAACAGTATCTGGCACTGGCAGAAAAGATCCGGAGGGAGATACCGGATATGGCGATCACCACAGATATTATCGTGGGTTTCCCGGGGGAAACCAGGGCAGATGTGGATGAAACAATTGATGTGATTAATAAAGTACAATATGACAATGCGTTTACCTTTATTTATTCCAAGAGGACAGGAACACCTGCTGCAGCAATGGAACAGGTGCCGGAAGAGGAAGTAAAGGAAAATTTTGCAAGAGTACTGGAAACCGTACAGCAGACTGCAAAGAAACGGGCGGCACTTCTGCAGGGACAGACACATTCTGCTCTTGTGGAGGATGTGAATGACCAGGATCCGGAGCTTCTGACAGGAAGACTGTCAAACAATATGATCGTGCATTTCAAAGGAGAAAAAGATCTGATCGGACAGATCGTACCAGTCTGCCTGAAGGAATGTCACGGATTTTATTATCTGGGAGAACGAGTATAGAAATCGGATGGTGAACAAATGGCTGAAGTAACACCTATGATGAAACAGTACCTGGAAACAAAAAAGGATTATCAGGACTGCATCCTTTTTTACAGACTGGGTGACTTTTATGAAATGTTTTATGAGGATGCCCTGACAGCATCCAGAGAGCTGGAAATTACCCTGACCGGCAAAAGCTGCGGACAGGAAGAGAGAGCACCCATGTGCGGGATTCCCTACCATGCGGTAGAAGGATATCTGAACAAGCTGATCCAGAAGGGCTACAAGGTGGCAATCTGTGAACAGGTAGAGGATCCGAAGCTTGCCAAAGGAATTGTAAAGCGTGAAGTGGTAAGGATCGTTACACCCGGTACCAATATGGATATTCAGGCTATGGATGCAGGTAAGAATAATTATCTCATGAGTATAGCCTATTTTCAGGGCAAAAGTGGAATTTCCGTAGCTGATGTGACAACGGGTGATTATTACCTGACAGAGGTGGAGGACAACCGGAAGCTTCTGGATGAGATCAATAAATACGTACCAAGTGAGATTATCTGTAATGATGCGTTTCTTGTCAGTGGGGTCAATATTGATGATCTGAAAGGAAGACTTGGTATTATCTGTAATACACTGGATTCCCATTATTATGACGAAGACCGCTGCAAGAAATGCATGATGAAGCATTTCCATGTCAGTACACTGAAGGGGATGGGAGTCGAGGATTTTCCGTCCGGGCTGATCGCAGCCGGGGCGCTGATGCAGTATCTTTATGATACACAGAAGAACGATCTTTCCCATTTTACCCATTTATATCCGTATCTGACAAGCCGTTATATGCTTCTTGACAGTGCTACCAGAAGGAATCTGGAGCTTACAGAGACCTTACGGGAAAAACAGAAGAGAGGCTCTCTTCTCTGGGTGCTTGATAAGACAAAAACAGCTATGGGAGCCAGATGTATGCGCCAGTATGTGGAACAGCCTCTGATCGATAAGGCTTCCATTGAGAAAAGACTGGATACAGTAGAAGCACTTTCAAAGAAGCCCATGCTCAGGGATGAGATCCGTGAATATTTAAATCCAGTCTATGATCTTGAGCGTCTGCTTGGAAAGGTTAGCTTTAAAACAGCAAACCCCAGGGATCTTATCGCCTTTGGCAATTCCCTGAAGATGCTGCCGCATATCAAGACAATCCTGAATGATTTTGAAACAGGTCTTCTGCCGGAGATTGGTCAGGACATTGATCCGCTGACGGATATCTGTAATCTGATCGACAGCGCGATCATTGAGGAGCCGCCCGTTTCCATCAGGGAAGGTGATATTATCAAAGAAGGCTTTGATGAAAATGTAGATACTCTGCGTCATGCCAAAACAGAGGGGAAAAACTGGCTGGCACGGCTTGAGGAAGAAGACCGGAACCGGACAGGGATCAAAAATCTGAAGATCAAATACAACAAGGTATTCGGCTATTATTTTGAAGTGACCAATTCCTATCAGGATCTGGTGCCTGCTGATTATATCAGGAAGCAGACACTGGCTAGTGCCGAGCGTTATACCAATCAGAAGCTGAAAGAGCTGGAAGATACTATCCTGAATGCAGAAGATAAACTGACGGCCATGGAATACGATCTGTTCTGCCGTGTCAGGGATACCATAGCAGGAGAGATCCTGAGAATCCAGAAAACGGCCAAGGCGATCGCCATGCTTGATGTATATGCGTCATTTTCCATTGTGGCTGAGCGGAATCATTATGTCAGGCCCGCTATCAATGAAAAAGGTGTGATCCAGATCCGGGCAGGACGACATCCGGTTGTGGAACAGATGACAGACGGTGATATGTTTATCGCCAATGATACCTTCCTTGACAATCACAAGAATTGTGTAGCTGTGATCACCGGTCCCAATATGGCCGGTAAGTCTACCTATATGCGTCAGACAGCACTGATCGTCCTAATGGCGCAGATTGGCTGCTTTGTACCGGCTGACAGTGCTAATATCGGTATCGTGGACAGGATATTTACAAGAGTCGGGGCTTCAGACGATCTTGCAAGCGGGCAGAGTACCTTTATGGTAGAGATGAACGAGGTTGCGAATATTCTTCGCAATGCAACAAAAGACAGCCTGCTTGTACTGGATGAGATTGGAAGGGGAACCTCTACCTTTGACGGACTATCCATTGCCTGGGCAGTGATCGAACATATCAGCAATAAAAAGCTTCTTGGAGCCAAAACACTGTTTGCCACCCATTATCATGAGCTGACAGAGCTGGAGGGCAAGATGAATAATGTCACCAACTATTGTATTGCTGTTAAGGAAAAAGGAGATGACATTGTATTCCTGCGCAAGATCATAAAGGGTGGTGCTGACAGAAGCTACGGTATCCAGGTAGCCAAACTGGCAGGTGTTCCGGATATGGTCATTGACAGGGCAAAAGAGATTGCAAGACAGCTTTCCGACAATGATATTCTGGAAAAAGTGCAAAGCATCACTGTGGATCAGAAGGAGAGCAGACATAAACCCGTCAAGTATGATGAAGTGGATCTGTCCCAGATGTCCCTGTTTGATACCGTGAAGGATGAGGATGTGATAAAGGAGCTGAAGGAAATTGATATTTCCACCTTAACGCCTCTGGATGCACTGAATACGTTGTATAAATTACAGAATAAACTGAACAACAGATGGCAGCTGTAAAGAAGGGAGGTCTGTATGCCTGAAATTCATCTTTTAAGTCAGAGCACAATTGATCAGATTGCGGCAGGAGAAGTTGTTGAGCGGCCTGCCAGTGTGGTAAAGGAGCTTGTGGAGAATGCCATAGATGCCGGAGCAGACGCAGTTACTGTCGAGATCAAAGACGGCGGACTGTCCCTGATCCGGGTAACGGATAATGGCTGCGGCATTGATAAATCGCAGATTAAACGGGCGTTTCTCCGTCATGCTACCAGCAAGATCAGTACCATAGATGACTTAAGCTTCGTAGAAAGTCTTGGCTTTCGCGGCGAAGCACTTTCCAGTATCGCTGCAGTGGCACAGGTAGAAGCAATCACCAAAACAGAGAAAGAACTGACCGGCATCCGGTATGCCATTGCAGGCGGCATGGAAGAGGACGTGGAAGAGATCGGGGCTCCGAAAGGAACAACATTCCTTGTGCATAATCTGTTTTATAATACACCGGCGAGACGGAAATTTATGAAGCAGCCCAAAACAGAAGGCGGCTATGTATCAGATCTGATGGAGCACATTGCGATGTCCAGACCGGATATTTCCTTTAAATTTGTAAATGGCGGTGCTGTCAGATTCCATACTTCCGGAAACGGGGATCTGAAGGAAGTGATCTACCGGATCTATGGAAGGGAAATGGCAGATAGTGTGATCCCGTTTGAAGAAGAAGGAGATCTCTGCCATATCAGCGGCTACATTGGAAAGCCGGAGATCAACCGTTCCAGCAGAGCCTATGAGCTGTTCTTTGTGAATGGAAGATTTGTAAGGGATGATCTGTTGTCCAAGGCACTGGAAGAAGGCTACAGACAGTATGTGATGCAGCATAAGTTTCCTTTTGCCGTGCTGCACATTTCCATAGATCCAAAGGAGATTGATGTGAATGTGCATCCCTCCAAAATGCAGATCAGGATCCAGCGCGGGAATGAAATGTTTGCCTTTCTTTCGGAGAATATAAAGAAAAGACTGCACGAGCTGGAGATGATACCAAAGGTTCTTCTGACGGAGGAAAAAGAAGAAGCACCGCAGAAGGTAAAGACACCGGAGCCCTTCGAAACCAGACGGATTGAAAATCTGGTACAGGAGGGAAAAAAGACTTACCTTACAGGTCCAGAAACAGGGCAAGGTGCTCCGGTTGACCGGGCGGATCGCAAATTGACCAGTGCAGTACTAGGTGCAGCTGCACATAAAATCGGGACTCCTTTAGTCAATAGTGAAATCCGATCCAATGTAATCAAGGCTGCTGACCATATTTTTGTAGAAAAACCAGTACAGATGAATCTGTTCGAAGAAAAGATCCTGACAAGAGAGGCTAGGGATGAATATAAGATCCTCGGGCAGATCTTTGATACCTACTGGCTGATGGAATACCGGGATAAGCTCCTGATCATTGACCAGCATGCGGCTCACGAAAAAGTAAAATACGAACGGCTGGTAAAGCAGCTTAAGGAAAAGCAGGCAGCTTCCCAGCTTTTAAGTCCTCCGGTCATCTTAAATCTTTCCGGTAAAGAAGAAATTGTGTTCAGACAATACCGGGAATACTTTGAAAAGATGGGTTTTGAAGCCGAAGAATTCGGAACTGGTGCCTATGCCATCAGAAGTGTGCCGACAGACCTTTATGGCTGTGATGAAAAGGAACTGTTCTTCCAGGTTCTGGATGAGCTTTCTGAAGTGCCTGCTAGGGGAGAACCAGATGTGATCCTTCAGAAGCTGGCATCCATGGCCTGCAAGTCTGCAGTAAAGGGAAATAATTCCATGGACAGAAAAGAAATGGAAACACTGATCGATGAACTGCTGACACTGGAAAATCCTTACCATTGTCCACATGGCAGACCAACGATCATTACCATGAGCAAATATGAAATTGAAAAGAAATTTAAGAGGATCGTGACGTGACAGAAACGAAACCATTGGTCATTCTGACCGGACCGACCGCTGTTGGGAAAACAGCACTTTCCATTAAACTTGCTTCAGAAATCGGCGGAGAGATCATCTCCGCTGATTCTATGCAGGTCTACCGGCAGATGGATATAGGCTCTGCCAAAATAAAGCCGGAAGAAATGGGTGGAATTCCCCATCATCTGATTGATATACTGGAGCCGGAGGAAGAATTCAATGTCTGTCTTTTTGAAAAGCTTGCACTGGAAGCCATGGAACAGATTTATGAACGAGGACATATTCCTGTTGTGGTCGGAGGAACCGGCTTTTATATCCAGGCTCTTTTATATCAGATCGATTTTACAGAAGAAGAAACAGATACAGCCTACCGCGATAAACTCTGGCAGCTCGGAGAAGAAAAGGGGAACCATTATCTCCACGAGCTGCTGCGTAAGGTAGATCCGGAGTCCGCAGAAGAGATCCATGAAAATAACAGGAAAAGGGTGATACGTGCCCTGGAGTTTTATGAGAACTGCGGTAAGCCTATTTCGACCCATAATAAGGAACAGCGGCAGAAGACGTCAGCCTATAACTCCTGCTATTTTGTCCTGACGGATGACAGAAAAAAGCTTTATGAAAGGATTGAGAGCAGGGTTGACCAGATGCTTTCTAAAGGGCTGGTCGACGAGGTGAGAACCCTGAAGGAACGGGGCTGCAATGCCTCCATGGTATCCATGCAGGGGCTTGGATATAAAGAAATACTGGAATATCTGGATGGCAGATGCAGCCTTTTGGAAGCAGTAGAAAAGATCAAGAAGGAAACCAGACATTTTGCAAAACGGCAGCTTACCTGGTTCCGCAGGGAAAAGGATGTGATCTGGCTTGATAAGCAGGCGTTTGCTTATGATGAGGATGCCGTTCTTTCCTGCATACTGGAAAACTTAAGAAAGAAGGAAATTATAAAATGAGTGCAGCAGAAATGATGTACAGACAGCTTGGCATCAGCCGGAAAGTATACGAATATGGAGAAAAGATCTGGGAAGCTCTTTCTGGACGTTTTCAGGAGATTGACCGGATATCAGAGTATAATCAGATCAAGGTCATTGCAGCCATGCAGAACCAGAAGGTGAGTGAGGCCTGCCTTCTTGGTACGACCGGTTATGGATATAATGATCTTGGAAGGGATACCCTGGAAAAGGTCTATGCAGATATTTTCCGTACAGAAGATGCACTGGTGCGACCCCAGATTACCTGTGGAACACATGCGCTGGCGCTGGCACTTTTAAGTAACCTCCGTCCAGGGGATGAACTGCTTTCTCCTGTTGGGAAACCATATGATACATTGGAAGAAGTGATCGGAATCCGTCCATCCAGGGGATCATTAAAGGAATACGGTATCAGCTACAGCCAGGTGGATCTGCTGCCTGATGGTTCTTTTGACTATGAGAATATCAGAAAGGCCATAAAGCCTTGTACGAAGCTGGTTACAATCCAGCGCTCCAAGGGATATCAGACAAGGCCTACCCTGTCAGTCGAAAGAATCGGAGATCTGATCAGGTTCATTAAAGAAATCCGTTCTGATATTATCTGCATGGTAGATAACTGCTATGGAGAATTCACGGAAACCATAGAACCTTCTGATGTGGGAGCAGATCTGGTAGTCGGTTCCCTGATCAAGAATCCGGGCGGCGGTCTCGCTCCGATCGGTGGCTACCTTGCCGGCAAAAAAGAATGTATCGAGAATGCAGCCTGCCGTCTGACAACACCTGGACTTGGCAGAGAAGTAGGAGCTTCCCTGCAGGCACTTCCATCCTTTTACCAGGGACTCTTTCTGGCACCCTCTGTTACGGCAAATGCCATGAAGAATGCCATTTTTGCTGCAAACATTTATGAAAAGCTTGGATTTTCTGTTGTGCCGAATGGTACCGAGCCCCGGTATGATATCATTCAGGCAATAACCTTTGGGAAGCCGGAGGGTGTGATTGCTTTCTGCCGGGGAATCCAGCAGGCAGCACCTGTAGATGGGCATGTAACACCGGAACCGTGGGATATGCCAGGCTATGACAGCCCGGTGATCATGGCTGCAGGTGCCTTTGTTTCCGGTTCCTCTATTGAGCTTTCCGCAGACGGCCCGATCAAACCACCCTATACTGTTTACTTCCAGGGGGGACTGACCTGGCAGCATGGAAAATTCGGTATCATGAAAAGCCTGCAGAGTCTTGTCGAACAGGGAATGATCCCTTCGAATTTTGATGGAACAGGGGAATAAATTACATCCGTAAATCATAAAATTTCCATGAAAGCGGTATACATTGATTTTTTTCTATGCTAAAATAATGACATTGTGAACAAGCAAAAGAGAAGCCGGGGGTAACGATTTATGCGTAAGAATAACTGGGCCTGCTTTCTGCTGATCCTGGCAGGAATTGTAATAGGTGGCTTTATAGGAAGTCTTTTACCGGTACAGTGGTTAAACTATGGGCAGACGTTTGGACTTTCCAGTCCGGTCGTCCTGGATTTTGGTATCCTGTGCCTGACATTTGGACTTTCCATTAAGATCACTGTAGCCAGTATTCTTGGGATTATTATAGGAATTATTATTTACCGCTTCCTTTGAAATATGTAAAACATTACTTTCTGCATAGTCAGATGCCGGGAGGTATCTGTGATGAGAGAAGGGCAGAAAGGAAAATATGGAAGCTATCACAGAAACAATGAGTCAGGAACAGCCCTATGAGAAATTTATGCGTTTCGGGGCTGAAGCACTGACAGAAGCAGAGCTGCTTGCCGTTATCCTGCGGACAGGCACCAGAAACTGTTCTGCACTAGAGCTGGCAGAAAAGGTACTTTCGCTTGCCAGGGGAAGGGAAAAGGGATTAAATGCACTGCACCATATACCCTTAAGGGAACTGCTGAAGATCCCGGGAATTGGTGAAGTCAAGGCAGTGAAGCTGAAAAGCCTTGCAGAGCTGTCGAAACGCATGGCAAAAGAACAGGCTGCCTCAACACTTTCCTTTGATTCACCGGATACAGTAGCCCGTTATTTTATGGAAGAGCTGCGGCACGAGGAAAGAGAAAAGGTACTGTTATTATCACTGGATTCCAGACTTAATCTGATTGAAAAGGATGTGCTTTCCATTGGAACCGTGAATTATTCCCTGCTTTCTGCAAGAGAAATTTTCGTACTGGCATTTCAAAATAAAGCATCGTCTGTTATGCTGCTTCATAATCATCCGAGTGGGGATGCAACACCAAGCAGACAGGATGTCTGTATTACAGAAAAGATAAAAGAAGCCGGAGAACTGCTTGGCATTCCATTGACAGATCACATCGTTATAGGGAGTAATGCTTATACAAGCTTTAAGAAATGCGGCTTATTATAGAAAGGAGTATTTATTTTGTCTTCAAATATTTTTGGTATCGATCTTGGTACAAGCAATATTAAAATTTATAACAGGGCGGATGATACAATCCTTGTTGAAAAAAATATGATCGCCATCGAAAACAAGAGCACGCTGTTTGCCTATGGAGATTCCGCCTTTGAAATGTACGAGAAAGCACCGGCCAACATTCATATTTCCTATCCGTTGTCCAATGGTGTAATCGCTGATATCAAGAACATGGAGCTTCTTGTCAAATATTTCATCAATGACCTGTCAAGAGGCAATGTACGTCCTGCAGATTATTATATTGCAGTCCCCTTTGACATCACAGAGGTAGAGAAAAGGGCTTTTTATGATCTGATCAAGGAATCCGGTGTGAAGGCAAGGAAGATCCTTGTTGTGGAAAAGGCAGTTGCTGACGGTCTTGGGATGGATATTGATGTTAAGAATTCCCAGGGGGTACTGACTGTTAACGTAGGGTATGATACCACAGAAATTTCCATTCTGTCCCTTGGTGGGATTGTGCTCAGCAAGCTGATCAAGATTGGCGGGCTTAAATTTGATGATGCGATACGCAGTGCGGTGCGCAAGGAATTCAGCCTGATCATAGGTGGAAAAACAGCAGAAAATGTCAAGATTTCGCTGAAAGAGCTTGAAAAAGAGGGAAGAGGTGCAGTTGTTTACGGTCGTGATATTGTAACCGGACTTCCTGTAGAAAGAGAACTTCCTACCTCTATGATTGATGAATGTCTGATGGAACTGTTTTATACGATCATTGACAGTATAAAAGTCATTCTGGAGAGAACACCTCCGGAACTGGCTGCTGATATCTACCGTCATGGTATTTATCTGACTGGCGGGGCTTCCCAGGTCAGTCATCTGGCTGAACTGATCCACAAGGGAACCGGTCTTAAGGTAAATCTCTCTGAGAATCCGGTTACCAGTGTTGCACTTGGACTTGCCAAGATCATCAAGGAAGATAATTACAAGTCCGTAGCTTATGCTATTGAAGGAATGAGTAAATGAGTCCTGTCGTAAAGAGAAAAGGAGAAAAATTTACATTACCGAGTAAATATCTCCTTTTTATTTTAACAATTGTATGTACCGCACTGATCATTCTGACTTTTTATACCGGTTTTCTGAGTACCCCGTTAAGTGCTGTGGGAGGCTTTCTGATCGTTCCCATGCAGGACGGGATCAGTAAGGCAGGCTCATGGCTTTCAACAAGATCAGAAGAATTAGTCGAGATCCGGTCGCTGATTCAGGAAAATGAGGAGCTGAAGCAGAAAGTGGACGAGCTTACCATGGAAAATATCAGCCTTCAGCAGGATCGGTACGAGCTGACCAATTTAAGACAGCTCTATGAGCTGGATTCTCAGTATGATGAATATCAGAAGATCGGAGCAAGGATCATTGCCAAGGATTCTGGCAACTGGTTCCATTCTTTTACCATCAACAAAGGAACGAATGATGGACTGTCCGTGGATATGAATGTCATAGCCGGAAGTGGGCTGGTCGGAAGGATCATAGATGCAGGACCTGACTGGGCAAAGGTAATGGCGATCATTTCCGATAATTCCAACGTCAGCGGCATGGTACTTTCCACATCCGATAATCTTATCGTAACAGGAGACCTGGAGCTGTACGCAGATGGTCTGATCAGCTTTGAAAAGCTGGTTGACAGTGCTGACAGAGTGGTAGAGGGGGATAAGATCGTCACCTCCAATGTCAGTGACAAATATCTGCCAGGGATTCTGATCGGTTACATATCGGCCATTAATGTGGATTCCAATAATCTGACCAAATCAGGAGTGTTGACACCGGCAGTGGACTTTGAGCATCTGGAAGAGGTTCTTGTGATCACACAGACAAAGCAGACTGTTGCGGAAGGAGACTGATCCATGCTTAGATTTCTGGTTTCATTTTTTCTGACAATATTCTGCTTTGTACTGCAGAGCACAGTTTTTCCGGCAATCTCTTTTGGAGGGATTGTGCCAAATCTTATGATTGTCCTGACTGCTTCCTTTGGATTTATGCGTGGAGAAAAATCAGGTCTTTTATTTGGTTTTTTCTGCGGACTTCTGGCAGATATTTTCTTTGGAAGCTTTATTGGACTGTATGCATTGATCTATATGTATATTGGTTATTTAAATGGCAAATTCAACAGGATTTTTTATCCGGAGGATATCAAGCTTCCCCTTGCCCTGATCCTATGCAGTGATCTGGCATATGGATTGCTTTGCTATCTTCTGTTTTTCCTTATGAGAGGAAAATTTCATTTCGGATATTACCTGCTTCACATTATTCTGCCTGAGGCTGTTTATACCATCGTGGTAACCCTGCTGTTATATCCGCTGATCCTCTGGATCAATAAAAGGCTGGAAAGCAGAGAACAAAGGAGTGCGCGGAAATTTGTTTGAGGATTTTAAGGAAAATTTGATCAATACCATAACATCCCGTACGTTTGTGCTGACAATCGCAATGATTCTGATTGCGGTGGTTATCATTGAACGTATTTTTGATCTGCAGATAGTACACGGAGAAGAATATCTTGATTCTTTTGAAACAAAGATCATGAAGGAAAGAACCATTTCCGGAAGCCGTGGCTGTATTTATGACAGGAATGGGAACCTTCTTGCGTACAATGAACTGGCACATTCTGTGACGATAGAAGATGTCTATGAAAACAGCAAGATGAAAAATTATAATCTGAACAGTACGATTGCTACGCTGATCCAGATGCTTGAAAAAAATGGTGACACGACTGTACGGGATTTTAAGATTGATCTGGATGATAATGGCAGATATGCATTTACAGTAGAGGATACACAGCTTCTGCGTTTTCTGGCAGATGTGTATGGCTGTCTTTCTATTGATGATCTGAAGGAGCAGGAACGGACTGCTACAGCAGAAGAAGTGGTGGAATATCTGTGCGGCTGGAGCCGTTTCAGGATTGGAGAGTATACCTCTGAAGATACTAAGGATACCTTTATCCCCGGTAATGGCTATACCAAGGAGGAGGTTCTGAAGATCCTGACCATCCGCTATGATATGAATACCAATTCCTACCAGAAATATATTGCAACCACAGTAGCAACGGATGTAAGCGAAGAAACAGTAGCAGTGATCATGGAAAACTGTAATGAACTGGAGGGTGTTTCCATTGTAGAGGATACTGTACGCAAATATGTAGATAGCATTTACTTTGCACCGATCATCGGCTATACCGGCAAAGTAGACCAGGAGGAACTTAAGGAGCTTCAGACTAAGAACAATGCTTATGACCTGAATGATACGGTTGGAAAGCTTGGCATTGAAAAATCCATGGAATCCTGGCTGCAGGGCAAAAAAGGAAGTGAAACGGTATTTGTCAACAATGTTGGTAAAGTAATTGAAACAAGCAACTATGTGGAACCGGCTGCCGGAAATGATATCTATCTGACACTTGATAAGGATCTGCAGATTGCCTGCTACAAGATCCTGGAAGAGAAGCTTGCAGGTATTCTGTATTCCAATATTATCAACACTAAAGAATTCAATACGGAAAATGTTACGAGCAGTAAGATAAAGATTCCTATTTATGATGTATATTTTGCACTGATCAATAACAATATTATTAATCTTTCTCATTTTGAAGAAACAACTGCAGCCGAAAATGAAAAGGCGGTATATGACAGCTTTCTTGCCAGAAAGGAAGACGTATTTGTCACTCTCAGGGAAGAACTCTTTAACACGAAAACAACCTATGAAAACTTGAAAAAGGAATATCAGGTTTACGAAAGTTATATTGTCAGGATGCTTTACAATAATGGTGTGCTCGACAAGGAGAAGGTGGATCCGGAAGATCAGACTTATATTGCATGGACAACCGATGAGGTGATCAGCCTGAATGAATACCTGAATTACTGTATCGCACAGAACTGGGTGGATGTAACGAAGCTTTCTCTTGACAGCCAGTATTCCGATACGGAGGAAATTTATAGGAAACTGGTAGATTATCTTTTCGGACAGCTGGAAAATAACCTGGATTTTACCAAGAGCATTTACAAATATATGATCAAGGATGATGTGATATCAGGCAGACAGATCTGCATGATCCTGCTGGAGCAGAACCTGATCGATATTTCAGAAGAAGAGCAGAACAAACTGATCAGCGGCGCTGTTTCTTCCTATACCTTTATGATGGACCGGATCAAAAACCTGGATATTACACCGGCTCAGCTTGCACTGGATCCCTGTAATGCCTCCATGGTCATTACGGATGTCAATACCGGTGATGTGCTTGCACTGGTTTCCTACCCGGGATATGACAACAATAAGATGGCAAATGGTGTAGATGCAGAATACTTTGCACAGTTGAGAAGTGATCTTTCATCACCGATGCTGAATTATGCAACCCAGCAGAGAACTGCACCTGGTTCCACCTTTAAAATGGTATCTGCAACTGCCGGCTTCAAAGAAGGGATCATCAATACAACTACGACGTTTGTATGTAATGGCCAGTTTAATGAAATCGATCCACCTCCCCGCTGCTGGATCTACGGAAGAGGCAGCCATGGAGCGTTGAATGTGACGGGAGCAATCAAAAATTCCTGTAATGTATTCTTTTATGAAATGGCATACAGGCTTGGTATGGTGGATGGAGTCTATTCTTCAGAAGCCGGTCTTGAAAAGCTTCAGAAATATGCAGATATGTATGGACTTACAGAAACCTCCGGTGTAGAGATTGAAGAATACGCACCACAGGTATCAAATACCGATGCTGTCCGTTCTGCCATTGGCCAGGGTACCAATAACTATACAACGGTCAGTCTGGCAAGATATGTTACAACAGTAGCAAATAGTGGTACCTGCTATGATCTGACACTGATCGATAAAGTAACTGACAGAAGTGGAAATCTTCTCATGGAAAAGGAGCCTCAGATACGTAATCAGGTAGAACTGAGCAGTGGTGAGTGGAATGCCATTCATACTGGTATGCGTCAGGTAGTGGAAGCAAAATCCTATTATTCTGATCTGAAGGTTCAGGTAGCTGGCAAGACAGGTACCGCAGAAGAGAATAAAAACAGGGCAAACCATGCATTGTTTGTATGTTATGCACCATATGATAATCCTGAAATTGCAGTAGCAACCAGAATTGCTTATGGATATTCTTCTGATTATGCGGCAAGAACGACCAAGGATGTGATCAGTTATTATTTCGATCTGGTAGATGAAGATGATCTGATCACAGATACAGCATCTGAGCTTGGAGCAAGTACAGCACAGACTGACTAAAACAGAAAGGCGGCTATATTCATTGAAACAATCTGTCATTATAAAAAGTTTTCCAAATGGTATTGTGCTTCATCTTTCCGAAGCAGACACATTTGAAGAGATCCTGCAGGAAACTGCAATACGTTTCCGGGAATCCAGAGATTTTTTCAAGGATGCAAAAATGGCTCTGTCCATCAAGGGCCGGAAGCTGACGGAAGAGGAAGAAAATACCCTTTTAAATATCATATCAGAGAATTCTGATATTCATATCCTGTGTCTCGTAAGTGATGATGAAGATACTGACAGGATGTTTATAAAAGCTATTTCTGAAACAGACTTTTCAGAAGACGGAAATGGGAACAGTGCCGGCCAGTTTTATAAAGGCACATTAAAAAATGGTGAAGTACTGGAAACAGAATACAGCATAGTGATTCTAGGAGATGTTTATCCCGGATCAGCCATTATATCCGCACGGGATATTATCGTTCTTGGCGGGCTATATGGAGAGGCCTATGCCGGAGGAAATGGCAGTGATGGCCATTATGTAGCAGCGCTTGAAATGTCGCCGGAAAAATTAAAAATCGGTGATTTCAAATATCATGCCAAAGAGAAATCAAAATGGGGCATTAAGCCAAAGGTACAGCCGAAAATCGCATACGTAAAAAACAAAAAAATCGTTATGGATTCCCTTACCAAAGAATTACTGAGTGACATGCCACTTTAAACAGGATATGCCTCAGGGGACGAAATTGATTCACAACAGTTTGAGGAGGATAAACTATGAGTGAAGTAATTGTCGTCACATCAGGGAAAGGCGGGGTAGGAAAGACCACTACTTCCGCAAACGTAGGAACGGGTCTTGCAGCAATGGGGAAAAGGGTGGTTCTGATCGATACCGATATCGGTCTGCGCAATCTGGATGTAGTCATGGGGCTGGAAAACCGGATTGTTTATAACCTTGTAGATGTGGTAGAAAATAAATGCCGTATCAAGCAGGCATTGATCAAGGACAAACGTCATCCAAGTCTTTATCTGATGCCATCAGCCCAGACAAAGGATAAAACAGCAGTAACTCCGGAACAGATGGTCCGTATGATCAATCAGCTCCGGGAGCAGTTTGATTATATCATCCTGGACTGTCCGGCAGGGATTGAACAGGGATTTAAGAACGCCATTGCCGGTGCTGACAGGGCGCTTGTGGTAACAACACCTGAGGTATCTGCGATCCGCGATGCAGATCGTATTATTGGTCTTTTGGAGGCCAATGACTTCAAACAGATAGATCTGGTGATCAACAGACTACGTCCGGATATGGTAAAGCGCGGAGAAATGATGAGTGCATCCGATGTGATCGATATTCTTTCAGTTCCACTGATCGGTATTGTACCAGATGATGAAAATGTGGTGATCGCCACAAATCAGGGAGAACCACTGGTTGGAAATAATACACTGGCAGGAAGAGCATATCAGAACATATGCTACAGGGTAACCGGAAAGGAAATGCCTTTTCTTGAATTTGAAAAAAGCTTTTCCTTCTGGACCAGAGTGTCAGGAATATTTCGGAAGAACTAGGAGGTGGCTGATATGGGATTCAAACATTTTTTTTCACGGAAAAAATCCAGAGAAATTGCAAAAGACAGGCTTAAGATTCTTCTGATCTCCGACAGAGTAAACTGCTCACCGGAAATGATGGAAATGATAAAAACAGATATTGCAAAAGTTATATCGAAATATATGCAGATAGATACAAAATCCATGGAGATCCAGATCAGCAAAACGGGAGTAAAAGGGCATGATGGCAAAATGCCGACACTGTATGCCAATATTCCGATTCTGGATCTTCACAGCAAATGATAGAAGAGGTAAGGATTTACTTATATGCTGAGACAGTATAAATTACGGAATTATAATTTCAAACTGATATTTCTTGTGCTTGCCATATCGATGATCGGGATCATTGCCGTAGGAAGTGCACAGGAAAGTCTGCAGTCAAGACAGATTGGCGGATTTGCGGCAGGTGTGGCTATCATGATCGCACTTTCCCTGTTTGACTATTCGATCATACTGAAGCTCTACTGGCTCATTTATGCAGCAAATGTAGTATTGCTTGCTCTTGTCATCTTCATCGGGGATGAAGGCGGCGGTGCACAGAGATGGCTGGATATCGGTGGTTTCCGGTTCCAGCCGTCCGAGATTGCCAAAATATTCATGATCCTGTTCTTTGCCGAGTTTCTGAGAAAGAACAGGGAAAGACTGAATACAGTAAAGTATATTGTACTGTCTGTCGTTTTATTCGGTATTCTGGCATTTCTTATCGTTTCACAGCCAGATCTTTCTACAACCATTGTGTTCTGCCTTATTTTTGCATCCATCATGTTTGTGGCAGGAATCAGCTGGAAGCTGATAGCCGGTGTTCTGGCTGTAGCCATTCCGGCTGCCGTAATCCTGATCTTTCTCATCCTGCAGCCGGATCAGAAGATATTCAGCGGAGATACTACATATCAGGGCAATCGTATCATTGCCTTCTTTAACAAAGAAGAGTATGCCAATACCCTTGGCTATCAACAGGAATACTCGGTAATGGCCATCGGCTCCGGACAGCTTACCGGAAAAGGCTATAAGACAAACCAGATCAGTTCGGTAAAAAATGCAAACTTTATTTCCGAACAGGAAACAGATTTTATCTATGCGGTCATTGGGGAGGAGTTTGGGTTTATTGGTTCTTCTGCAGTTGTGATCCTGCTTCTCCTGATCAGTCTTGAATGCTTTGCGGTGGCAAGAAAAGCAAAAGATACAGCAGGAGCGGTGATTGCTACCGGGATCGGTGCCCTGATCGGTTTCCAAAGCTTTATCAATATAGGCGTAGTTACTTATCTGCTGCCAAATACCGGTCTTCCTCTGCCATTTGTCAGTTATGGTCTGACATCGCTGATCAGTTCCTTTATCGGAATTGGATTAGTTTTAAATGTGGGGTTACAATGTAAACAAAAATAGTGTATACTGAAAGAGAAAATCTGTGAGAAGGGAAGGGCAAATTACTTATGAATATTGCATTAATTGCCCATGATGCCAAAAAGAAGCTGATGCAGAATTTCTGCATTGGCTATCGGGGCATATTGAGCAAAAATGAACTCTATGCTACAGGAACAACAGGACGTCTTGTGGAGGAAGTAACCAATCTGACGATACATAAATATCTGGCAGGGCACCTAGGTGGGGAACAGCAGCTCTGTGCGCAGATTGAACATAATCAGCTTGATCTTGTTATTTTCCTGAGAGATCCGCTGACACAGAAGCATCATGAACCGGATGTAAACAATGTAGTCAAATTCTGTGATGTATATAATATTCCACTGGCAACCAATCTTGCCACCGCTGAGCTTTTGATCAAGTCCCTGGACAGAGGAGATATGGAGTGGCGTGAAAATTACAAATAGGCAGAAAATGCAGATAAAGCGCAGCGTATCAGTTCTTTGCTCCTGTATGATGCTTTTACTGACAGGCTGTGGACAGAGCAGATATGATATGGCATATACTGTTAATTCAGATGTCAGCAGTCTGCGTCTTGTTAATATTGAAGAAAAAAATTTAAATGCAGAGCCGTTTGCTTCTGATCTCTGTGTAGTATCCTCAGATATATCTATTCCCGGCATAGATACCTCCAAGGCTGATGGTGCCGGATTGTTCGATGTAAATGGCAGAAATACTTTATATGCCAAAAACGTATATGAAAAGCTGTATCCGGCCAGTCTGACCAAGATCATGACGGCACTGGTAGCATTAAAATATGGTTCCATGGATACCACACTGACAGCATCTGCCAATGTCAGGAATCTGGAATCCGGAGCGCAGACCTGCGGGCTGAAGGAAGGGGATCAGATGACCCTGGATCAGGCACTTCATGTACTTCTGATCAATTCAGCCAATGATGCCGCCATTATGATTGCAGAAGGAATTGCCGGATCAGTCGAAGCGTTTGCCGACATGATGAATCAGGAAGCACTTGAGGTCGGGGCAACCAATTCTCACTTTGTAAATCCCCATGGTCTTTCTGATAATGACCATTATACAACGGTATATGATATGTATCTGATCACCAATGCAGCGATTCAGTATGACCGGTTCAATGAGATCATACATATGAAAGAATATCAGACAGTATATTATGACAAAAGCGGAAACGCCAAGGATCTGTCGGTTAACAGTACCAATTATTATCTGCAGGGAAATGCAGATGCACCTTCTGGGATCACGGTACTTGGAGGAAAGACAGGAACAACTAATGCAGCCGGACACTGCCTTGTGCTCGTGTCAAGAGATACATCCGGAAATCCTTACATTTCTGTGATCATGAGAGCCGAAAGCAGGGAAGATCTGTATGATGAGATGAGCAGCCTCCTTTCCGGAATTAACAAATAACGGTTGTCATTTGGCACTTTCTATCTTATAATAAAAACAGGGTTATTTCTTGAAGGTGCTGTCAAAAGCAGTACCAAATCATACTACAGGAGGGTTTACCGATGGTTCAGTTAATTGTAGGAAAAAAGGGAAAAGGCAAAACAAAACAGCTTCTTGACAAAGTAAATAGTGAAGTACAGTCTGTATCTGGAAATATTGTATATCTGGATAAAAGCACCAAACATATGTATGAATTAAATAATAAGATCAGATTAATCGATGTTTCCTCTTATCTGATCACCAGTCCGGAGGAATTTCTCGGATTTGTCTGCGGTATTGTTTCACAGGATCATGATCTGCAGCAGATGTATTTTGACAGCTTCTTAAAGATTGCATGCGCAGAAGAAGCTGAGATCGAGCCTATCATCAAAAAGCTTGATGCTATTGGAGAAAAGTTTGGAATTGATTTTGTACTTAGTGTTTCCCGTGACGAAGCGGAACTTCCTGCTTCACTGAAAGAAAAGATCATCGTTTCATTATAATCAGCAGTAGAAAAGGCAACAGCAGGAACCCCGGAAAATATCTGGGGTTCTTGTTCTGAAAAGGAAAAGATTGGAGTCTGACCATTGAATGCATCCCGGAACAATGTGGTAAAATACAGAAAACCTCTGAATATCAATATTGGAATGGTCATTTTCGCTGTTATCCTGATCTATATTATCATCTGTGTGTTCGGATACTTCACAGCCAAGCATGTAGTCCCTTATGAAGTAAAGGAGGGGTCTCTCTCAGCCAATAATATTTATCAGGGAATCGCCTTGCGAAATGAAAAGATCATTACAGCTGACCAGGCGGGGTACATTAATTACTATGCCAGAGAAGGTGAACGTGTCGGCGTAGGAAATCTTGTTTATACACTGGATGAATCTGGTAAGCTTTCTGATTATGTTTCTGCCGAAAACAGTGGAGAAACAACACTGTCTGATAAAGATCTGGCAGAACTGAAATCAGAGATCCTTGGTTTTGTTTCTGGTTTTGATACAACAAACTTTTCAACTGTGTATGAATTCAAATATGACGTTAAAGGTACTGTACTGAAACTGGCTAATGCCAATATTCTGAAAAATATTGATAAGCTCAATGCCGGAATGACAAGCCTTGTTTCCTTCTGTAATGCACCTGATACCGGTGTTGTGATCTATTCTGTAGATGGTTATGAGGCTTTGAAGCTTGAAGACTTTACGAAAGATCTGTTTGATAACAAGGATTATGAAAAAACACAGCTCATCAGTAATGACCTTATCGCCCGTGGTGATCCTGTATATAAGCTGTCTGAGGATGAGGACTGGTCCATTGTGATCCAGGTGGATGAAGCAAAGGCACAGGAGCTTCTTGAGCTTGAATATGTAAAGATCAGATTTTTGAAAAATCAGGATACTTCCTGGGCTGAGGTAAAGAGCTACACCAATCCTGATGGAGATACCTTTGTATCCCTTACCTTTACCAATTCCATGATTACCTTCTGCACAGACCGTTTTATAGAGATCGAACTGATCACAGAAGATGAAAAAGGATTGAAGATCCCGGTTTCTTCCATTATACAGAAGGACTTTTTCATTGTTCCCAGTGAATACGTGATCCAGGGCGGTGAATACGGTCGTGATGGGGTCATGCGGGAAAGCTATACGGAAGAAGGTACCGCAACGACTGAATTTGTTGAAACAACGATCTATAATGCCACAGAAACAGAATACTATCTGGATGACAGCACCTTAAGGAGCGGCGATTATCTGATCAAACCTGATTCTACAGAAAAGTATGCTGTCAGCAAAAAGGGAAGCCTGATGGGCGTTTATAATATCAACAAGGGTTATGCCGATTTCAAGCAGATCGACATTTTATACCAGAACGAAGAATACGCAATTGTAAAGTCCAATACACAGTATGGTCTCAGCGTATATGATTATATCGCACTGGATGCTATGGCAGTAGAAGATAATGAAATTATTAATGAATAGGAAGTGTCAAGGATGATCGCAGAAAATCTGAAATATGTAAATGAAAGAATACAGAAATCCTGCCTGAAAGCAGGGCGGGATGAGAAAGAAGTAACATTGATCGCTGTCAGTAAAACCAAACCGGTTCCGGATCTGATGGAAGCTTATCAGGAAGGCTGCCGTGAGTTTGGAGAAAATAAGGTACAGGAGCTTGTTGATAAATACGAAGTAATGCCAAAGGATATTCACTGGCATATGATCGGACATCTGCAGACCAATAAGGTGAAGTATATTGTTGATAAGGTAACCATGATCCACAGTGTAGATTCCATTAAGCTTGCAAGGGAGATCAGCAAAGAAGCACAGAAGAAACAGGTCACCGTTTCTATTCTGATCGAAGTGAATGTAGCAGGGGAAGAATCCAAGTTCGGTGTAAGCATGGAGGAAGCTGAACCATTGATCCGCAAGATTGCATTGCTTGACGGGATAAAAATATGTGGTCTTATGACAATAGCACCATATGTAGAGGATGAGGAAAAAAATCGTCAATATTTTGCTGATTTAAAGCAATTATCTGTTGACATTGCAACAAAAAACATTGATAATGTTAATATGAATGTTTTGTCAATGGGCATGACAGGAGACTACGCTGTTGCCATAGAAGAAGGTGCTACATATGTACGTGTTGGTACAGGCATCTTTGGTGAAAGGCATTATGCAGTATAAAAAGGGGTGCTTAAAATGGGAGTAATGGATAAATTCCTCAATGCGATGAAACTGAACGATGACGATGATGATTACTATGATGATGACTATTATGATGAGGAACCAGTAGAGTCCAAACCAAAGAAGCTTCCTTCTATTACAAAAGAAAGTAATGCAGAAATAGAAGATGAGAAGCCTGCACCAAAGAAGGTGACGCCAAAGGTAACACCCATGCGCCAGAATAAGAAGACTGGTAATGGCATGGAGGTATGTGTGATCAAGCCGACATCCATTGAAGATGCGAGAGAGATTACAGAAACACTCCTGGCAAACCGGACAGTTGTTTTGAACCTGGAAGGTCTTGATGTAGATATTGCACAGCGTATCATTGATTTTACTTCAGGATCCTGTTTTGCAATCAGTGGGAATCTGCAGAAGATATCTCATTATATATTCATCATAACACCGGCTATTGTAGATATTTCCGGTGATTTTCAGGAAATCTTATCAGGTTCCTTTGATGTACCACCGATCAATAATGGATTATAGAAGCAAGCTTCCTGGTGATGCCGGGAAGCTTTTTTACTACTGTTACTAAAGGAGAATAACGATGTCTGAACGAATGACAATCAATTATGACAAAAAACCATGCTACGATATTCTGTTCACTGCTTCCTTTGAAGATCTTCCTGAAGAACTTCTGAAGCTGGATTCGAAAGACCGTAAGGTATGCATCATTACGGATTCCCATGTAGAATCCCTTTATGGTACTGAGCTTTTAGACAGGATTACTCCATTCTGCCTGAAAGCAGTTATGTATGCTTTTCCAGCAGGAGAAGAAAATAAAACACTGGATACTGTCAGAGATATTTACCGTTTTCTGATTGAAGAGAAGTTTAACCGCAAAGATCTGCTGATCGCACTTGGCGGTGGTGTGACCGGTGATATCACAGGATATGCAGCAGCAACCTATCTGAGGGGGGTGGATTTTATCCAGATTCCCACAACACTGCTGGCACAGTGTGATTCCAGCATTGGTGGAAAAACAGGTGTTGATTTTGAAGGCTATAAGAATATGGTTGGTGCATTTTATATGCCGAAGCTGGTTTATATGAATGTTTCTGTGCTTGGCACACTGGACGACAGACAGTTTTATGGTGGGTTTGCAGAGGTGATGAAGCATGGACTGATCAAGGACAGCAATTTTTATGAATGGCTTCTTGACAAAATGTATGAGATCCATGAAAGAAATCCTGAAACCATGCTGGAAATGGTACAAAAGAGCTGCCTGATCAAAAAGCTTGTAGTGGAGAAGGATCCTACTGAAAAAGGAGACAGGGCTCTTTTAAATTTTGGACATACGATCGGTCATGCCATTGAGAAAGCAAAGAATTTTAATATGACACATGGAGAATGTGTTGCTCTTGGCTGTGTGGCGGCTGCTTATATCTCCTGGAAGCATGAATGGCTTTCCATGGAGGAATATTATGAAATCCGTGACATGTTTGTGCCATTTAACCTTCCCATCACGATAGAAGATATTGATCCTGCGGAAATTCTCGCTCTGACAAAATCAGATAAAAAGGCAGAAAACGGAAGTATAAAATTTGTACTTCTTAAGAAGGTTGGAAAAGCTGTCATTGACAGAAATGTTACAGATGACGATATTTTGAATGCCGTAAAAGAAATTCTTTATGTGGAGGATGAGAATTCAGCAGAATGAAGAAAACATTGAACAAAGAGAAAATAAAACTGTTATGTATGGATCTGGTCATGCTTGTCGTACTTGTTCTGATCGATTATTATACAAAATACCTGGCTGTGATCAAACTGAAAAATCAGGCAGCGTTTAATATCATTGATGGCGTACTGGAATTTAACTATCTGGAAAACAGAGGTGCTGCATTTGGTATGCTTCAGAATCAGAAAATCTTTTTCGTATTTATTGCAGTGATCTTTTTAAGCGTTATCATATTTGTATTGCTCCGTACCCCGGATGACAGAAAATACAGAAAGCTGCATATCCTGCTGACCATGATTGCCGCCGGCGCCATTGGTAATATGATCGACCGGCTCAGATTTGACTATGTTGTAGATTTTATTTATATTGTCCTCATTAATTTCCCGATTTTCAATGTGGCAGATATGTATGTAACATTTGCCACAGTGATACTGATCATTCAGGTTCTGTTTGTATATAAGGACAATGATTTTAACTTTTTAAGCTTTAATCAGAAAAAATTCAGGGAACTTAAATAAACATATGGCGGAAGAATTAAAGGAATATGAATTTATTGTTTCAGAAGAATCAGAAGGGGAGAGAGTCGATAAGTATCTGACGATGCTTATGGACTCTCTTTCCCGTTCTTATCTGCAAAAGCTTTTAAAGGAATCACATGTGACCGTAGGCGGACAGCCGGTAAAGGCGAATTACCGGATCAAAACTGAAGATACAGTAAGAGTATTGCTGCCACCCCTGATCACACCGGATATCCTTCCGGAGAATATTCCTTTGGAGGTTCTTTATGAAGATGAGGATGTTATCGTAGTCAATAAACCCAAAGGTATGGTTGTACATCCGGCTCCCGGACATTACAGTGGTACACTGGTCAATGCACTTTTATACCATTGCCATAATTTAAGCGGTATTAACGGTGTTTTACGTCCAGGAATCGTACACCGTATTGATAAGGATACCACAGGCAGTATCATTGCCTGCAAAAACGATGCCGCCCATGCCTCCATTGCCGAGCAGTTAAAAGAACACAGTATTATAAGAAAGTATCATGCCATTGTGTGCGGCAGACTGCCGGAAATTGAGGGAACGATCCATACAAGAATTGGACGTCACCCCACAGATCGTAAGAAAATGGCTGTTGTGAGAGAGGGTGGAAAGGATGCCATTACTCACTATAGGGTACTGCAGCAGTTCGAGAAATATACCTACGTGGAATGTATACTGGAAACCGGCCGGACCCATCAGATCCGTGTACATATGGCAAGTATTGGACACCCCCTTCTCGGAGACGAAATCTATGGAACACCTTCAAAACAGTATAAACTACAGGGACAGTGTCTGCATGCAAAAATCCTTGGATTTTCACATCCTTCCACAGGAAAGTATATTGAAACAGATGCATCACTTCCTGGATATTTTGAGCATTTGCTCACAATCCTTGCATGATCTTTCAGACAATAAACTGGATTTTTTTCGTTTTTTTGATATAATAGAAATAACACTGACAGTGAAAAAAAAGGAGGGTTCCGTATGAATACAGTTATTACAATCGGAAGGCAGTTTGGTTCTGCCGGCCGCGAGATCGGTGAAAAGGTTGCAGCGTATTTTGGAATTAAATGTTATGATAAGGAGTTATTGAGCCGAGCAGCAAAGGAAAGTGGTTTTTGTGAAGAAATGCTGGAAAATCATGATGAAAGACCAACCAGCTCATTTCTTTATAATCTGGTTATGGATACGTATTCCTTTGGTTATAATGCATCCCATTTCGTAGATATGCCTATCAGTCATAAGGTATTCCTGGCGCAGTTTGATGCTATTAAAAAAATTGCAAGTGAAGGCCCTTGCGTTATTGTCGGACGGTGTGCTGATTATGCATTAAATGATCTGAAGAATTGTGTCCACATTTTTATTTATGGTGATGAAGAAACCAAAACCAAACGAATTATGGGTAAATATAATGTAGATGCTGCTAAAGCAAAGGATATGTGCATTAAAAAGGATAAACAGAGACAGAGCTATTATAATTATTATTCCTCCAAGAAATGGGGACGTGCTGACAGCTATGATCTCTGCATTAACAGCAGTGTTCTTGGTGTAGAAGGAACAGTAAAGCTCCTTGTCCAGTATGTTGAAGACTTTGAAGCTAAGAATCAGTAAATGAAGTATATAAAAGATATCAAAGCCATACTGTCAGAAATCGGTATGGCTTTTTTCGGTGCACGGGTACATGAAGTCAACAGGTTTTTTCTGTCTGCCACAAAGGAAAAAAGAAAACTGGAAAAGAAAGAAAAACAAAGGAAATCTGGTCGAAGAAAAGAAGCCTGAAAGATACAGAAAACTATTCGCAAAACACAAGTTTAACGAACAGTGACAGACTTCTTGAAATGATGATAACACCTGATACTCACCATGTAAAGCGGTTTTTTCTTTTTCGTGAATGTTGCACAGTTTTTCCTATGGCGCCTTAGTGTGTTTTTTAGTTATTTTCACTAACTTCCAATATTCTAACAGACTGGTCAAGAATTGGTACATCAATCGTTTTAGCATAAGTTATGTTTTCCGATAAGCTGTCAATGATCTGATCTATTTCCTCACGTGTCAGGCAATAATCCTCAATCTGTACCTCTTGCAGGTTTCGGCTACTATTGATAAACCGCTGGAATATGCAAAATTATATCTTGATGGAACAATGCAGAT